>Ga0207071_1025_pt1 | contig 28349 bp, 22 predicted proteins | sample Alteio_BWMinHeat_67_FD_153531 | JGI IMG/M metagenome (GOLD analysis project Ga0207071, IMG submission 153531) | Enriched cells from forest soil in Barre Woods Harvard Forest LTER site, Petersham, Massachusetts, United States -... | ecosystem: Environmental > Terrestrial > Soil > Temperate forest >...
GCGGATACCGGCGCGAACGGCGATTTCGGACCGCAAGCCGGCACGTCGGTCAAAATCGATACGGGGGACAGCCGCCTGGAGAATTGCGTGATGCGGATCCGTAAGATCTGGTGCGCGCATACGATTTTTCTCCCATACGGTCAGCCCACGCGCGCGGCTGCACAGTGGTTCGAGATCGACCCATCGACAACTCCACCGTCGATCCTTCAGCGCGGGCGCATCGACGACCAGACCAGCACCTATTTCTACGCGTATCCTACGATTGCGGTCAATAAAAACAATGACGTGCTGATCGGGTACACGCGATTCAGCGCCAACGACTATCCGACGGCGGCATTTGCGTATCGGGCAGCGACCGACCCCATCAATACCATGGGGCCCGAGGTGGTGGTCAAAGCGGGCGAGTCGAGCTACGTGTCCAAGGGCGCACGGTCGGGAAGTAATCGCTGGGGAGACTATAGCGCCACCCTGGTCGACCCGGTGGACGATGTTGGATTCTGGACATTGCAGGAATACGCGGGGACGCCGCCTGCCAACTCGACGCGCACCGGGGCCTTTGGCACGTGGTGGGCGAAGGTTCCTGCCGCGGCGCCGGTCTTCACGTCACAGGGGCTGGTCAACGCCGCGAGTTTGCAGGTTGGCGCGGTGGCTCCGGGAGAAGTGATCACCTTATTCGGAAGCAATCTGGGGCCCGGCACGCTGCAGAAGCCGTTTGTGACAGCGGGGTCGGTCGACACGATCGCGGGAGGCACGCGTATGCTGTTCGACGGGATCGCGGCTCCGATGATTTATTCGGTCAGCGGTCAAGCGGCGGCAGTCGTACCGTACGCGCTGCAAGGACACACCTCGACGCAGTTACAGGTAGAGTATCTGGGAACGCGATCGACGCCGGTGACGATTCCCGTGGTGGCCGCGGCGCCAGCGATCTTCACGGTGAACCAGTCGGGCAAAGGGCCGGGCGCGGTGTTGAATGAAGATAACTCGGTGAATGGCCAAGCCACGCCAGCCAGTGCGGGAAGCGTGATCGTGATTTATGCGACGGGAGGCGGGGTGATGTCGCCCGCGGTGACCGATGGCGCGCTGGCGCAGGCGCTGGCGAACGTCGCATTGCCGGTTGCAGTACACATTGGGGGACAACCCGCGCATGTGAATTATGCGGGAGTGGCGCCGGGAATCGTCGAGGGCGTGCTGCAGATCAACGCGGTCGTGCCCAGCGGGATCGCGGCGAGCAACGCGGTTCCGCTGGAGCTGACGATCGGCGGGGTGACGAGTCCCGCGGGAGTGACGATCGCGGTGCGGTAAGGGTCACTCGTAGCGGAGGGCTTCCACGGGATCGAGCCGGGCGGCGCGACTCGCGGGCCAGATGCCGAAGAAGAGACCGACACCGACGGAGACCATCACGCCAAGGGTCGCAGCCCAGAGCGGAACAGCAGTCGGCAAATTCGGGAAGATCAAGCCAGCGACCCGCGAGATTCCCCAGCCGAGCGCCAGGCCAAGGATGCCGCCCATCACAGTCAGCACCACGGCCTCGGTCAGGAACTGCACGATGATGTCGCTGCGACGCGCGCCGATGGCCTTGCGCACGCCGATTTCGCGAGTGCGTTCGGTGACGCTCACCAGCATGATGTTCATGACGCCGATGCCGCCGACCAGCAGGCCGATGGAGCTCAGAATCACCATCACGATGGCCACGGTCGCGGTCACGCTGTGGAACTGCTCGATCATCTGCTCCGCGGTGGTGATGGAAAACGTATCGACGCCGTTGTAGGGCACACGGCGGGCGATGCGCAGCACGGCGCGGACTTCGTCCTGCGCTTTGTCGATCATGCCGGGAAAGGCGATCACGATCAGCATGTGCTCGCGGGCGCTGGGGAACATTTTGCGCATCGTGTAATAGGGGATCAGAATGCGCGTGTCGTCCTGGCCGGGCAACGACGCGGCGGGACGATCCATCACGCCGACGATTTCCAATTCGTGGCCATCGACCTCGATGCGCTTGCCGATGGGCTCCTCGTTGGACAGGAGCTGCTTCTGCACATCCTCGCCGATGACGACGATCGGCATGTGGTGGTAATTCTCCTGGTCGGTGAAAAAGCGGCCGGCCTTCATCGTGGTGCCGCCTGCAGCGTAGCCTTCCTCGGTGCCACCGGGCTGGATGTTATAAAGGTCGTTGCCCTTGTAGCGCGCGGTGTGGATTCCGTTGGGCGGGAACAGGAAGGGGCTGACATGTTCCACGGAAGTGCAGCGCTCTGCGATGGCGCGCGCGTTCTCCAGCTCCAACGGCTTGCGTCGCCGCTCTTCGCGGGTGGCATTGCCCATCGCGGTGGTCTTGGTGACGATCACGGTGTTGGGCCCGAAGCTGCGCAGCAGGCCGGTGATGGCGCCATCGAGGCCGGCGATGATGGAGCCCACGCCGATCACGGCGCCGGTGCCGATGATCACGCCGAGGACGGTCAGGAAAGAGCGCAGCTTGTGGGCGCGAATGGTATCGAGCGCCAACCGCACGCCGGCAAATATCGAAAAGATGCTCATTTTTCCGCCCTCAGCGCTTCGATCGGGTCGAGCTTGGCGGCGCGCTGTGCCGGGTAAATTCCAAAAAAGAGACCGACAACCGCGGACAGCGTGACGCCCACGAACACCGCAGTGATCGGCACCGACATCGGCACCGGTGTCAGGCTGCGGACCAGCACGGCGACAATCCAGGCGATGATGACGCCGATCACTCCGCCACTGGCGGACAGCACCGCCGATTCGACGAGGAATTGATTCAGGATGTCGCGGCTACGCGCGCCGACCGATTTGCGAATGCCGATTTCATGTGTCCGCTCAGTGACGACCGCGAGCATGATATTCATGATCACGACGCCGCCGACAACGAGGAAGACGGAGACGACAGCCACCGCGGTGGCGGCGATCGCGCCGGTCAACTGGTTCCAGAAATTCAGCAGCGCGTCGGAGGTCAGCATGGAGAACGTGTCGTCCTCCTTCGGCTTGAGGTGCCGATAGGAGCGCAGCATCATCCGTACCTCCTCCTGCGCCTGCATGAGGTGATCGTGGTCGATGGCGGTGCCGGCGAAGGTCATACCGCTGCGCGCGCCCCAGACTTTGAAGTAGGTATTCACGGGGATCACGAGGAAGTTATCCTGCGACTGGCCGAACACCGAGCCTTTGGCCTTCGCGACTCCGACAATCTCAAACGTCACACCTTCCGCGGTGAGCGATTGGCCGATAGCGGTCTGGCCGGGGAAAAACTTGTCCTTCAGATCGTGGCCGATGAAGACCACGTTCATGTGACGGTCGTTCTCTGTCTCGGAAATGAAGCGGCCGTCCTCCGCCTCGAAGTTGGTGATGACTCCGATGTTCGGCGTCGCGCCCTGCAAGCCCACGCCCTCGGAGACTTCGGTGCCGCGATGCACGGTGACGCCGCGGCCGGTGCTGATGCCGATCTCATTGGTCAGGGTGAGGCGCTCGCGGAAGCGAAATCGGTCGGGAACTCCTGCGCCAGATAGAGCGTCTCCGGGCTGCCGTTGTCGGAATCGCGGACCGGAGTGAACTCCCCGTCTAAGTCGGGGAAGCTCGTGTTCTTGCCGGTCCCGTTGGGATCGTAGATGTCGGCCTTGCTGAACACGTAGAGGTCAGTCGCGATGTAGTCCCCGCTGCCGCGAATGCGAAACAGATTCATCGATACCACAATCCAATTCGCGTTGAACCCGAGGGTCGGGAAGTCGCCCCATTGATTGCTGTTGCCGACGTTGATCTGGTAGTAGTTCCATTTGCCCGTCGGATCGCCGGTCAGGGTCGCCGCCAGCAGCAGCGCCGAGGTCGACTTACTGCCATTCACCGCCGCTGCCGCGATCCAGCGATCGCCTGCGCTGTCGTACAGTACCCGCGGATCGAAGGTATCGGTAAAATCGCCGAGGGGGCTCCAGAAGGCGTTCAGCGTGATGGGGAAACCGGACTGCGCCGCGCCCGTGCGTGATTGGATCAACACCTGCGTGTTGAGCATCGTGACCAGGTGCTTCGGCCCGACCGCCCCCTCCGTATCCGGCGGGATCGTGGTGAAGTTATCCGCTAGCGCGGCGAATCCCGAAAAGCTCGGAACCGTCGACGCCCCCGGTGCGCGTACGGGCTCTGGCAGGCGCGGTGTCGCGGAGCGCGCCCCCGTCGCGTTGTGACGTCGAACAGCCCGCTCCGGCTCGTAGACCTCCCGCTGTGGAGCGTCGGCTGCGACCGCCCGGCTACCCGGGCGGCGCGCAATCTCGGTCAGATCCGCCGTCGCTCGCACAGCGGCGTCCCGCCGCACCTGTCCAAATGCCGAAATGGCAAAGAGCGCGATGTAGGAAACGCCGATGCGGCTTAAGGGAAGGTACACGGGCTTGTGACGTCCTTACTCAGTACTGCCATACTGGGAGTTCATTTGCAAATGAACCCCTCGGAATCCACTTTGTTGCGCGCTGCCCGTTGGCTGGCGTTCGGGTCGGCCGTGGCCATCATGATCGGGATTGCACCCTCCCAGATCCTGCTGGCGCTCGCTTTCGCCGCTCTTCTGGCCTCCGGCGAAAAGCTCCGTCTGCCGCGCATCCGAATTGCCCTCGGACTCTGGCTGCTCGGCACTGTCATCTCCCTTGCCTTTTCGGGGAACGTGACCGCCGGTCTGCCTCAGATTCGGAAATTCTACGTCTTCCTCGAATTGCTGGTGATCTTCTCTCTGCTGCGCAAGGTCGAGATGGTCCGCTTGCTCTTTCTCAGTTGGGCCGGAATCGGCGCCGTGACGGCCGTCCGCGGATTCGTCCAGTTCGCCGCCAAAGTCCAGGAGGCCCATCGCCTCGGCCGAAACTTCTACGACTTTTACGTCGGCGAGCGCATCACCGGCTTTACCAGCCATTGGAATACCTATTCCGCCGAGGAGATGTTCGCCCTCATCATGCTGCTCGCGTTCCTGTTTTTCGCACCGGGCGCCCGCAAACGCCTTTGGCTGTGGCTGCTCTGCGGCGCGCTCGCCGCCATCGCGATCGTGCTCGGTGAGACGCGTGGTATCTGGATCGCGCTTGCTGTCGCTGTCCTCTATCTCGCCTGGTTCTGGAAACGCTGGATGGTGATCGTGGCGCCGGTGGTCGTTCTGTTGGGGATTGCCGTATCGCCGCACGCCGTGCAGGAGCGTTTCACGTCGATCTTCAAGCCCAAGGACGTCGATTCGAACCAGTTCCGCGTTGTGACGTGGCGAACCGGCATGCGCATGGTCGAAGCCCATCCGTGGCTCGGCCTCGGCCCTGAAGGCCCCAAGCTCCACTTCGATGAGTACGTGCCGGCCGACATTCCGCGCCCCTTGCCCGCCGGATGGTACGGCCATCTGCACAACATTTACCTTCACTACGCCGCCGAGCGTGGAATTCCGACCATGCTCGTCCTGCTCTGGATGCTGATCCAGATACTGGTCGATTTCTGGCGCGGGCTGCTCGCCCTGCCGCCCGGCCCTGGCAATCGCCGATTTCTGCTCCTTGGCGGTATCGCCGCCGTTCTTGCGACCATGACCGAAGGCTTCGTCGAACTCAACCTCGGCGATAGCGAGGTGCTCACCATGTTCCTCGTCGTCGTCGCCTGCGGATACCTGGCGCTGGAGAAGGACCTGGCCTTCGACTAACCCCTTCCACTAACCCATGTACTGAGATCGCCGCGCGCTCCGTTGGAGCGGCAACCCATAACCGATCAGGCAAAATTGATCCAGTGCGAACAGAACCACCGACTCGATCTGTTCTCCCTCGGCCAGCCGCTCTTCCTTGCTCCACGGCGTCGTATACTCCCCGATCCCGACCAGGTGACTGGCCTGCGAGCGTTGGAACCCAAGCTGCATCGGCAGTTGAATCGATTCCTGAGCCTTATTCAGATCTCGGTCGCCCGTGTAAGTGAAGTTCTCGGTCTTCATCGAATCGATACGCGTCGGCGTCCAGGATGCCAGCGGCAGATTGATCGTCCGATTGAGCGGCGTATCATTGACGTCCGGCGGATATAGCACTTCGAATCGCGTCGTGGGGTAAGTCTGCCGCACGTACGCGGCAATCGCGTCCGTGAACTGACCGATAAGTCCCGGTAAAAATGCGCATTCCTCCGGGAATGCCGCCGGGTCCGCATTCTGACTCGGTATCACGCGCATCGGTTTTCCATACTGGGCTTGAAACGCGGATGTTGTGTGCGCGTCGTAAAAGGTCATGCCGCTGGTGCCGGCGAAGTACCACCACTGAACTTCGCCAAATTGCAGATATGGCTGGAACCCGGCATCGGACATCACTCCAGCCATTTCCAGGTAAACCTCCCGCCAGAAGGCCGTGCTCTCCGAGCCGAAATTCGTCTGCAGGGCAGGCGTGTTGAGCCAAACCGCATCGCCGTTTGGATAGCGTTGCGCGAGTCCCGCGGCCAACGTGTCGTCGCCATGCTGTAACTCCATGCTGAATGCCGCTGTGGCATTGATCCCGGCAGCTTTCAGCGCGCGCAAGTAGGCGCTCGTCCAATCCCGCGCCGCACGATTGATCCGCGGCGTCGCCGCTGTATCCGTGCGCCACACGCCGTCGACGCCGCCCGCAAGTGTCGCTCCGCTCGTTTGCGCGGTGAATGCCGTGCTGCTCGTGTCTGTGCTGATCCCGATCGCGTTTCCCGCAACCCCCATGCTCCGCGATCGAATCGTCAACACCGCGCCATCCGCTGACGCGCGCACGCCCGTCGATCCCGCGTTGATAATCAGTTCGAAGCACTTCGCGATGCTCTCCGCCGTATCGCCGATCAGGTTCCAGTGCTCCAGCGGCGTTGCCGCCAGCGTGAGCAGCGTCTTCTTACCGAACTCCGGCGCACCCGCGAATGTGATCGTCCCCGACGCGTAGCACTGTCCGGGCCGGCATAGTTCGTAGAACCACATCGCGCCCACGTAGTGATTCGCCCTGCCGTGGAATCCGAGCTTCGTGATCAGCCACGCCGTTCTCTCCGCCGCGATTGCGATCGAGTGGTCCGTGTCCCAGTCCGTCGCCAAAGTCGTCTGACTCAGCGCGTCGAACGCGGGCAATTGCGCGCTCGGGTAAGCAATCTCCAGAAAGTCGAAGTACACCGAAGTGCCCGCCCCACCGGTGTGTGTGATCGTCACCGAATGCGGCGACTGGCCGGATAGGGTACCGAGCGGGATACGCACCAGCACGTCCTCCGCGGGCAGCGCCAGATCCACCGCGATCGCGGCTCCGTTATCCACCTGCACCGAGATCCGCCCCGCCGCCTCTGCCTTTCGCGTGCCCAGATACAGCGCGTGACTGGCATTCGCCTGGTACGTGTAGCGCAATCGCGCTCCGGGCGTCGTTGTCCATCGAATCGATCCGCCGGAGTAGTTGCCCCGGCCTTCGCTCCACGCGCCGTCGTACACCACGTCCGCGGCATCGTCTTCGACCCGCAGGCTGCCCGGTCCCGCGACCGAGTATTGCAGCTTCATCCCCGTCACCGTCCAATTCGATACCACCACCGAGAACTCGCTGCGCTCAAAATCGCTGTTTTGCAGGTCTGCTGCCCACGTCCAGCGCATCTTGCGGACATCCGTGGTCGGTACCAGCGTGCCGCTTATGTCGTGCAGATTGCCGAAATCGAGATCGATCTTCCAGCGCTGCGGAGAGAGGCCGCCGCTGAACCGGACCGCCGCGGGCGACCACGATTCCGTACCAGTGCCGTGTACCGTGCCATAGGCGCCGATCCGATTCCCGTTTGACCCCGCCATGCCGAGATAGGTCAGCGTAATGAGTGTCCCGTCCGCCGCCGCCGTCATACCGCAGGTCGCTTGATTGGCCGTGATCGTCGCCGCCAGTGCTCCCGCGGCACTCGCTATCGTGTCGCCGCCTGCGATCCGATAGTTGAAATGCTGATCCAACCACGCCAGCTCGATATAATCGCCCACGCTCGGCGTGCCTTGTAGCTCGAACTGGGCGGTGGCCGCCTGATCGTCCCCGAACGCGGTCGCGTGATCCTTCAACGCCACCTTATACAACGTCTCCACTCCACTGGACTCCGCCCAGATTCGTAGATACGGCCAGTCCACCGTCGGATAAAGCACGGAGTCCAGCGGAATGCAGTTCGATCGCACCTCCTCATAGGTGAGATGCACGCCGCTCAAATCGCCGTCCGGCAAGTTGCGCAGCGCGGGATGCTCGAACGTGTTGTCGCGCGTCCACTCCACCACCGCCCAGTCGAATTGTTGACGCCAGCATCCCGAGACCGTGAAGCCCGTTGCCGACGCTCCGCTCAGGGCAGCCACAGCCGACGGCCTCTGGAAATAGCATTGCAGATCGCCATCGGGACGCAATTTAGTAAGTGGTTCCGCCATCTTAGATTCGGATCAGCACCGTGAGATCGGCGCCCGGATAAGTCTGCCCAACAGACAACACCGCCAGCGTAATCTTCGCGCCGGCCGCTAATGGAGGCAGCGCATTTCCATTAGCTGCCGGGGAACTCGCCATTCCCGCGGGTATCGCCAGCGTGCAATACGCCGTGCCGTTGACGTTCATCTGCAGACGCACCTCGGCGTCCGCCACGCTTCCCAGGGTCGCGTACACGTCCCGCACCGCGTGCGGCGCCTCCACAATCAACGCCGGCGCTACCGATTGTTCGATCGCCAGGTAGCCTTCCACTTGGATGGAGTATTGGCCGCCGGAGAGCGTGCGCAGTCCATGGTCCACCGTCGTCGTCAGGCAAATGCCCCGTACCGGGCTGTTGCCCATTCGGTTGGTCACGAACAACTCTGCGCTCGCCACTCGCACGTTCGGCATGGGAATCGAAAAACTCCAGCTCCCGCAATAAGGGCTGCCGAAGAATCCCGGCGGAAACGCCGCGATCACGCTCTTGTTGAGCAGCGGATAAACCACGGCCTGTGCCGCATGCGCCGCCCCGGCGCTCAGGTGCATACCGCGCGTGATCTGCCACCGCGTTCCGCCATTGCTTACCGCGTCCACACGGACAACCTCGATATCGATCTGCGCGAAACTCCCCGCGATCGCCGCGGACGGCGCAGTCAAGTCCAATACCGTGTCGGTTGCGCCGATCGCGCTCGCCAGCGCCGGTCCCGATTGCGCGCCCAGTTCATCCCAATAATGCAGCGTCAGCGTCGCCGAGGAAATCGTCTCCGTGTTGCCCAGGTCGCTGAACGATACGCCGCTCAATTCCACTGACCCGCCGCCCTGTCCCGTGCCCAATCCGAAAAACGGCACCGGCGGAACCGTTACGTCGCTCGCTCCGCTCCCGCCGATCTGGTGCCGCGTCACGATCGATAGCTCCGCCGCGCACTCCGCATCGTTCACGTTCGCCGCCCTGCCGCAAATCTCCACCGTTTCGCCGGAACGATTCGGTACCTCGAACTTCACCGGGCTGTTCTGCGCCAGCGCCCCGAACTGCCAGCCCTGCTCGGCCACAACGAAGAAGCTGCTTACGTCCGGTACCACGGCCCAACTCGGCGACACCGAAAGCGTCGTCGCCGTGTTTGCTGTGATGCTTCGCTCTTGCCCCGCTCCAAGCCCGCGCGTGATTCGCGCGACCATCCCGCGATATCGGTTTTCGGTCATGGCAATACTGTCGTTGCCGACCGATGCCGCGCCGTGGATCGTTGCCGCATTCTCCGGTTGCAACTCCATCCGCCAATAGAAATTCGCGTGATCGAAATTCGGATCGATCGGCGCCACCAATTGCTTGTCCAGTCCCGTATCGACGAAGCTCGTCGCAATCGCCTGGTTCGATGCGATTCGGAACAATTGCGCCGGCGTGCTGCCCCGATACACATGAAAGGCCGCCGTGCCCGGCGAAAAGCTCAACCCGCCGATCGTCACACTGCTCGCATCGCTCATCGTAATCGCCCGCACAATAAAGGATGGCAGGCTTTCATTGCCCCCTCCATCGACCCCTGAAATCGCGTAATAGAGCGCTTGCCCGGCCTTCAGCGTCCCGCCCCCGCCGACCGTAGTCGCCAGGCTCAACAGCGGAATCCCCGGCCCGTTCCCCGCGGCGACGGCCGGCGCGACGAACCCCACCGTTAGGTCCGTCTGCACCGACCCGTCGCCCGCCATGGTTACCGACTCTTCGACCCCGAACTGGATGTCGCCCAAAACATCCAGCACCGAGCCGGTCAATGGACGAGGCAGGCCGACTCCGGCACTGCTCTGGCGCCGGCCTCCACTAGCCGACGTGACCTGTCCATTGCTATCGGCGTACCACGAATCGTCATGAATTTGCGCCGTGATTGTGGATACTCGATGATTCATTCCGGGCGCAATCTTCAGCACCCGGAACGCCTGGCGGCTTAAACCCTCTTTCAAGTACGTGACCGTCACCAAATCGCCCGGACGTATTCCGAAAGCCTTCACGCTGCTCTCGAATTCCACGTACGTGTTGCCGCGCACCGACCGGTCCAGGTTCAGCTTGAGAATTCTCGCTGCCTGGTCGAAATTCGGTAGCCCGACAGCCGCCAGCGTCTGGGATACCTCTTGCCCGGTGCGCGCCACATCGTCCGCATCCACCAGCGAGAAACTGTCCTGTTGATACTCGTTCAGCGAATCCTGAAACTCCACCGTGAAGAGATTCGGAGCGTCCGCCATGTTGCGCGCGTAAAGCCGGAAACTCGGCTCGCCGTTTGCCCGCTGCGCGATCCCCGAGATCCCGGTACTTCCATCGCCGAATTCGTAACTCGGCCATCCGCCGTTCAACACTTGCGCCGCGTTGGACCATGCCGGCTTCACCGGCATCTCCAACGCCATCGAGTTCTGCACCCGGCACTGCAGCGCGCCATTCGCCCCGTAGGTCAGCAACAGCCTTGCCGCGTTCCGCACGCCGCGCACCACGTCGCCCGCGCTCTTGCGCTTCTGCAGCGCCACATTGCATTGAAACCGGGGTAGCGATATCGCGTTTCCGTAGAGATCCAGCGCCGCGATCTCTTCCTCGCAATATGCCGCCGACGCCGCGAAACTCGCGATGTCGAGTTCCGCTAGCCTCCAGCCGGCCCTTCGCAGCACATCGAGCAGCACCCACGCCGGATTGTTGCAGAACTGCTCTCCCGCCAACGTTCCGTCCGACGCGTATGCCGGCAACTTCAGCCCCTGAGCCAGCACCGCCACGCGCGGCAGTGTCATCCCGTCGTTGATCCGGTTCGGCACCACAACGGAAAGATAGGCCATGCTTCCGTACGGATCCCCAGCCGGTTGGCCCGCTCCGTCCAGGAAGTCCGGATTGAACGCACCGGATCGCGTGCCCAGCGTGGGAATGTTGTACCAGCCGGTGCCCGTCATGTTGGTCCCCGAAATCCCTTGCGGAATCTCTACATCGTTGACCAGCACTTTGAGCACACCCTGCATCTCGCCCAACCCCAGCAGCACTTCCATCCGCGTGAGGTTGCCGTCGTTCCGCGCGAATACTACCGGCGGGTTGTACCACGCCGTGCCGTAAATCATGGGCACGAAGTCGTTGTACCGCGCCTCGTTGACCGAGATCGCCGAAGTGTGCCAGCTCTTGTCCCCGTAGGTGCGCACGCCGATCGCCGGCGGCACGAATTCGATCCCTCCGAAGTTACGAAACATCCCGTGCGCCTCGCACTCCGCTCGCGTATACCCGCAAGACGTGAATGGCGCACCAGAGTTCAAGGTGCCGCTGCCGCCCGTCGCCCCCGCTGAATACCCGCAGCGATAAAACCGCGAGTACTTTCCGCTCGCGCCGCCGTCGATCGCCTCCGTCCGCTGCGCCGCGTCCGCCGGAAACTCCCACGGGCATCGTCGCTGGATGCGCACCTGCGGCAACAGCAGCCGCTGCAAATTCATCCGGTTGGTTGCCGAGAGTCGCAGCGTCGCTTCCAGAATCTCGTCCGGCGGATTGCAGATGCCCTGGAACAGCACGGAGCGGTCCGTCAGCGGCGCGTCGTTCCGCAAATCGTAAAACACCAGGCCGGCCGTCAGCCGCGCGCCCTTCCAGCCCGTTGAGCGTTCTAGTTGCGAGCAGTGGGAGTCCGCATTCGCCAGCACCAGCGAGATTCGTGGCACTCCGTCGACCCCCTGGTCGCTCGAAGCCTGTAACTCAAATATGTTGTGCTGCAGCACCCTGGGTGCGTACGCCACCCCGTCGATGGTCACCGTGTGCGTGCTCCAGTGCTCTACATGCCCGTCCGCGAGTGTGCAGTCGAATAGCAGCAGCGGCGTATCGGTGACTGCCTGCTCCTTCAGTTCAAAGATAGTTTGCATGAATAATATTCACCGTGCAGGAATGGCGATTGACACCGGTCTTGGTGATTCCTAGTGCGTCATCGCGAAAGTGCGCCCCTTCGTAAACGCCGCCGCGGGTTGTCGCCTTGTAGCCCGATGGCCCAGGTTGCGCCTCCACCTGAATTCCGTACACTTGCACCGCGCCCGCGGCGGCGATTTCGATCGCGAACCGCAAGGACGTCGCCGTCGGATCCGGAGAGGATGCCATCACCACGCGGCTCCACGTCGGCGTCGCGCTATAAGCGCGCGAGACTGTGCCGGCCCAAGCCGTCACGCTCGTCGCCGCGTCCGCCCGCAAGTAGGCGGTCAGACAATACTGGCAGGCGCCCGGCGCCGCCAGTGTTTGCGCAATCGATTGACCCGCTCCGCCTCCGTTGACGATCTTCCAGGCATTCGTCCCGCCGCGTGGATCGGCCGCCGCTCCCGTCAACGTCAGCAGCGGATCCTTCTGCCAGACTTCGTTGTCCAGATGATCGCTCCAGGCCAGCAGATTCCCCGCCGGATCCAGGAATGTGAAGCCGTTCAGCGATCCTTCGGCAGCCTCAAAAAAGGCGAGCAGCGTACCCGCCTCCGCATCGCTCAGGTCCGCATAGGTGAGATTCCATTCCGTGATAACGCCGGCCGGATCCGCCAGCCGGATCGAGCTTCCATCCGCCGCGCGGTTCGTAACCGTCCGCGTTCGACGCGTCTTTCGAATCGGAAACTGGCTCAGCGCCCCGCTCCCGAGTTGTGGGTATGTTTGGGTCATGATCGATTCCGCACCACCGTGACTTGCGTCAGGCCGCGCATCTCTCCTACCGTCGTCGCACCCAGGTTGTCCAGTTCCAGGCTGCAGTCGTTATACACGTGCCCGTCCCACGGATCTGCAAATGCGAAGCTTCCGAACGCCCCCTGATTCGCCAGAAAGAACTCCTCCACCGCCGCCAGTTCGCCTTCGTCGAGCCCGCTCAACTGGATCCGCCACCGCTGCCTCGCGCTACCCGCATCGCGATACCGCTGATCCGTCCCGTCCACAAAGCGCACCGTCTGATTCTGGTAGAGCGTCTGCCTCACGATCGGGTACTGTGCCACCGCCCCCGTCTTCAACTGCGGAAATGTCGCCATATATCGTCCCTCTGCCTGTTTTGTGGGGCAGCCAATCCTGGCTGCAAGCCGCCTTTAAGGCGGCTCTTCCCGTTTACAGCTCGTTCACCACGTCATTGATCGCGTTCATATTCAACATGGCGTCCCGCACCGCCAGCGCGATCTCATTGCTCCGATCCATAAACGACCTCGCATCCATCGCCTGCACGTGGACCGTGATCTGCGGCGCCGCCGCCCCCCCGCCCCGCGAGTTGTCGGCGCCGGACGTCGGCGCGGTCTGCGAGCTGCCCCCCGCATCCGCTCGGTAGATCCGAGGCATCCCCGACTGGTCGTAATCCAACCCCGTCGTTCCTCCCCCCGATTCCGCCGTCTGAAAATCAACCGCCGCCGGCAGTGCGTATTTCACAAGCGGCGCCGGGGCCGTCGTGTCTCCGCCGCCGAACAGGCCGATCAGCCCGCTCACCAGCGGCGCCAGTCCGAACCCGCTCTTCAGCACCGTCGACGCCACCGACGAAAGCGTATCGCCGCCGGAGCTTGACTGCGCCGGGTACGCCGACGTCGATGGCGTCTTCACATTCGGTGCCGGGATCGCTGCCCGAATCTCCTGCACCTGTTCCAGCACATCCGTCAGCGTCATCGTCGCGGGCGCCGCCGCGCCGCCGGCCGCCGGAGTGCCCGATGCGGCAGCCGTTGCCAGGCCGCCCGCAGCCTGTATCTCCTGCACCTGCGCCTGGACGTCCGCCAGCGTCACCCCCGCCGGCGTCGGCGTCGCGGCCTTTCCGCCGGCGGTAGCCACCTCCTGGACTTGTGCCAGCACGCCCGTCAGCGTCATCGCCGCATCCGAAAGTGCCGACGCCTGCTCTCCCGATACCTCCAGGAATGTCTTATATATGTCGTCTTGTGTCGTGGTCGCCATTGTCTGTCTCTTTTGCGAGCGCCTGCTCTAAAATCACGAACGCTTCCACCTGCCGCGCGCTGAGTGCTTCAAAGTCTGACCCTCCCAGCCGCCTGCGCACGAAGAATTCCTCGACCAGAGCTGTACTCTCCGCCGTGATGTAAGACGTCGGGCAAGTCCCCAGCACCGCGGTCTTGCGCACCCATACCGGCGGCAGTGCGCCATCCTCGGGAACTCCGAGCCAGCCGCATCGCCGCCGCTTTTCCAGGCCGGACCTCCGGCAATCGTCGCACTCCCAACCAGCCTGGTTGGCAAATTGAAAATGGAAGGCGACTAGGAGTTTTTTCTTTCTTCTTCGCTCAGTCCGATTTCTTTGCGAACCGCCGCCAGGGCTTCGTGGAACACCGCCTCGGGCCCCGACGTCAGCATTTCCGGGCCGGCCGTCACTCCATCGATCGTTAGCCCCTCCACTGCCTTCACGCCCCACGTCACATAGAGTTGCTCGATCTCTGCCCGCAGCAGCGCCGCATCCATCTTGTCCGCGGGATCCTGCCCGGCGCCTAGAAACTCCACCCGCCGCGCCAGTTCCCGTACCATCCGCATCAATTCCAATCGTCTGCCATACGACATCCTGGCAATCCGAAACTTCACCCCCGGGTGTGTTCGCGATTCCACCACGACCTCGCTGGTATGGCGGGCGCCGCATCCAGCCGCGGCGCCCGCTCCCTGCTTCCCGCTATGCGAACGCCACGGTAATTTCATCGTCCAATGTCCCCTGCGCCCGCGATGCGCGGAAGCGCCACTGCAGTCGGTTCTTGCTGTCGTCGAACTCCGGTACCTCCGGCAACACGCTCTTCAGGTACACTCCCATCACCTGGCCGGCAACCTCGCCAAGCTGGAACATGATGCTGATCGGCGATTGCTGCCGCGCCGCCTGGTACAACTGCTTGGTGGCATCGTCGTCCTTGCCGTACAGATCGAATGCCGCCGTCACCGTCCGTTGCCCCGGCGAAATCGCCTGCGGCATCGATTGCCCGAATTCGTTGCTCCGCATATCCAGCCCGTTCTTCAGCGAGATTGTCGCGCTCGTGATCGTCGAGAACTGCGCAGGCGAAGCGCCCAGCCATGCCTGGCCCATATGCCCCGGCACGATCGAGTAGTCGAACGCGCCCAGCGCCGGCTCGGCCGGGAAGGATTGCAATTGGCCCGCGCCCGATTCAAAGCTCGAACTGTCCATCACATCCTGCGCCACTCCGCTGAACCGGAATTCGTGATAATCGCCATTGATCACGATGTCCATCTGCTCCACGCCCGCGCCGTGGAGTACGCGCTGTACCGCCGTCGATGGACTCCAGTAGTCGAAGATCCCCACGCTCTTCAGCTCCGTGGCCGGCGTATACGTCACCGCCGCCGCGATCGCCGCGCCCGATGCCGGCAGCACCGTGAACGGCGCGTTCAACTGCACCGTCGTCGGATCCACGATCGCCGTTGCGAAGCGGATCTCGCCTCCCGAGCCCACCGCCTGGCCCGCGCTCAGTCCGTGCGCCGCCCCGAACGTCAACCGCCCCGCCTGCGTGCTCGAGGCCGCCGTGCCTCCGGCAAATCGCTGCGGAGTCCCGCCTAGCGCCGCTTCGAACAGCGGCCCGTATCCCGGCCCCGCGTTCGATTTGTCCCAACTCGTCAGGTACGTCTGCAGATCGAAGTCCGTGCGCCGCCTGACTCCCGCCGGCAATCCGGCGAAGCTCCGGCTGCCTGTCTTGTCCCGGCGCGTTCCCGCGTCTACCTGCTGTCGGATTCCCAGCTTGACGGCCGGAATCCGATTGGCGGCCGTGATCGCGTCCACCTTACCGTACGCGCTCTCCAGCGCCGCGTAAAATCGATTTGCGTTGGAGGAAATATAAGAAGCCATACTAGTCCTTGCTCACTCCGATCTCGAAAGTTACCTTCGCCATTTGTGTGAAATTTTTGCCGCCCTGCTTCACCGGCAAATACGCAACCTGGTATTGGCCGGTGTAATACATCCCATCGCCCCAGTCGCCGCGGCTTCCGTTCAGCATCTGCATCGTCGCGTCCACGTACAACTCCAGCCGGTCCTGGATTCCGTCCAGCCGGTCCTGCGATTGACGCAGCTCGATCGCCATCTGCGCGCTCCCCGAAAACCGGCGGAACTTCTCGCGCAAATCGTTCACGATCCTTTCGCAGTAGACATTCACCGCCGGATACTTCACGCCCGCCGCCCTCTCCGCCAGGTCCGCCGCCACGTTTTGCGCGCGAACCTGCGCTCCATCCACGAGCCCGGTGAAGCCCGGCTCGCCTTGCGTCAGCGCTCCCAGTTCCGCATTCACTCCGGCCGGCCCCGTGATCCGCTGGATCACCTTCTGCGTAACCGCGCTTCCGATCTTCGTCGTCGTCAACGTGCTCATCGTCAGCCCCTCTGGATCAACCGCGGTACCGCCAGCAGATAGTCGGGCTCCTGCCCGGTACCCGCTGCCCTGCCGCCTCTCGAGATCGTGTCCGGTTGCACCCACGTTCCCGTCAGCCCCAGCGGTGAAGCATTCTGCAGCGTCAGCCCCTGTGGCCCGCTACCCGCATAGAGGTTCCAGCCCTTCGCATTGGCCGGCGCCGCCGCCGCCCGGGCACTGAAGGAACTGCCCGCCAGTTGGATCGTCGCCGGCGTCGATGGCATTCCCTCTTCGCCCGCTGCGTTCGTCCACGACGCCGCCACATAGTAAGTTCCGTCCGGCAGGGCTCCGCCGCACGCCTGCACCGTTGGCGAAGATCCGCGCCCTATCGGGTCGTTGGCGATTCCCAGCCCGTTCTGAACCACCCGGTCGTGAGCCCACCTCGCCATCTCCTGGAACTCGTCGCGCTTGCCCGCATACCGGTCGTTCAACTGGCTGCGGTATGCGTCCCGATAGACCATTTCGAGCGTCAGGTAGGTGTGCCACAGCTTGAGTGGCGGCGTGACCACCACTCTGCTCGAATCCAGCGGAACCCTGTACCATGCCACCCGGCGCAGCATCGTCTCCACCTCCGCCGCGATCTCATCCCGCGCCAGCAGCAGCTTCCGTGTCACATCGATGCCCTCGATGCTCGCTACGTCGAGAAGTTGGGTATCGTACCCCCTCAAATCTTCGATGCTGGAAACTTCGCCGTCCGTGAACAGAGCCATGGTCTAGTCCTTCGCGCCGCGCGCATGGCCTTTCAGCCGATCGAGTTCCGCCGTCGAAAGCACCGTCAATTGCAGCTTGGCAGCCTGCGCCAACTGCTCTGCCGCGCGCTTCGCTTCCGCCATCGTCGCCCGGTAGGCCTTGACTTCTTCCGGCTCCGCGAACCTCGCCAGCCCTTCCACCACCAGCTTCGCCGCGAGCCGGCGCGGCACTTCCGTCTTCCGGCCTTCCTTCCCGCCGTCCGCCGTCTCCTTGCTCACCACAATCGGAAACTCGTCTGCGATCCTTGCTTCTACTTCTCGAATCTTCTGATAGTAAATTTGTAAGTCCATGTTTCCCCTTTGCTAGGGCTTGCTCTCGGCATGCCCGCCTTCGTTCTCTACTTACTTGCGCCTGTGGCGCACGCACTCGCGCGTGTGGCGCCGGATATCGCCAGGCGCCCCACGCACGAGTTCTCCCCTAGGCCCTTCCCTAGGTGTTCACCTGCACGCCCGACGTGTTGCGCAGAACGCCGCAACCGTACAGAACGTCCACCGTGAACTGCTGCGCCAGGGTATTCGGCTGGTAGCTCATCACTACCCGCATCCCGAAGTTCCCCAACTCCGCATACTCCGCGATCGCGCCCGTGCCCGGCAGAGGCTGCGGCAGGCGGCGAATCACCAGTCCCAAAGCGCTCTTGGTGAACGCCATGTTGTGAGTGGTCACCGGGCCGCTGCCCGTCTTCTGGATGAACTGCGAACGGAACACGAAGAAGTCCTTGATCTTCCCCACGCTGCCGTCGATCAGCGACCGCAGGCCGGCGTCGCCCGCCGTCTGGAATTCGCTGAACCGCGGAATCTGGCGCCATGCCGAATAGGTCGCCGCGTCCACCACCATGTACTTCTGCTCGCTCGACGGAACCTTCGCCAGGAACAGCGCAGTCTCCGCCGCGTCGATCGTCGCTTCCGTGATCGCTGTGCCCGGCGTACCCACCGAAGCGTTCGCCGTGAAGCCCGCGTACAGGCCCAACAGGTCGCTTTCGATCTTCTGTGCGATCGCCGCCACCGCCGGCTCCATGTAGATCTTCAGCAGATCCGGCACCGCCAGCACCTTCGTAATGTCCGGAATCTGGAACGTCGCTTCCGCGTGCGTGTTCAGCACGATCTGCGCATTCCCCAGACTCGGATTCTGCGTCTGCACCGTTCCGCCTTCCACGATGTTGTTGGCCACCATCGTCGGCGGAATCGGCACGTTCACCGTGTCGCCGGCCTGCGCCAGCACCGGCTCATAGTCGCGATTCACCAGGTTACCCATTACAAGGTTCCCTACCAGCACCGGCAATGCATCGGCCGCCACCAGTTTCACAATCGCATTTGCAACGTTACTCGAAGTAATTGCTGCCAAGACTCTATCTCCTTAACTTTGTCTCTACTCTGTTTACAGACCCCGCAGGGTCTGCGACGCCACGCGCACGATCTCTTCTCGTACCCGTTGCATTTCATCGGCGCTCATACCCGGACGAATTCGCTCCAGGTCCACTGTCTCCCGGCCTGCCGCCGGCGCTTTCAGGATGGCCGTCATCCCCGTACCCCCGGCGATTCTCGCCGGAAGAAATTCCGGATTCTCGTTCACAAATGCGGTCAGGTAATCCTTCAACGGCGTTTCGCCGGCTTCGCCGCGGGCTATCAGTCTCCCGTCGTCCGTCCGTACGATCCCGTCCTGCACCGCCTTGAATGCCAGGTCGATCTTGCCCACGCCCAGCCGCTGCAACTCGGCACGTACCGCCGAGCTCCGCTCCGCCTCTTCGGCGACCTTCCGGCTGCGCTTGTTCTCATCCACCAGCTCGTTCACACGCCGCTCCAGTTGCTCGCGCCGTTTGCGCTCTTCCTGCAACTCCGCCTTGTGTGCCGGCACGCTCTTCTCCTGTTCGTTGTTCACGAACTCCTGAACGGCCTGCCGTACAATTGCCTGAATGTCGATGCCTTCCATATACCTCCCAATCCTTCGGTGTGACAGGTTTCCTGCTGCCTCCTGACTCCTGTCTTCTGACTCTGTCTATTGCCCGTCGATCTCTTCCGCGACCCGGTTCTTGATCTCTTGCCGTGCGTCGCACAAGTATTTGAACGCGAGCTTCTTGAAGACCTGCTTCTTCAACGTCTCCGAGACGATTCCCATCTCCAGCAGTTTCCGGGCGTCGTCCAGTTCATTGCCGAAGTCGCCGATGTCGAATTCGTCCATCCCCGAAACATCGATCGACACCCCGTCTTGCCGCGCCTCCGCGATCGCCCGCAGCACCTGCTTCATCGTGTCCTTCACTGCGTCGCCATACGCCCGCAGCACTTCCTGCGTCACGCTGAAGTCCCGCTGTTTGGCCAGCCCGCTCATGCGCTGCTCGCCGAGCGCGCTTCCGGCCTGGTTCATCAGATAGCAGACTCGATAGATTTCGTCCTTTAACCGGACCAGGTTGTCGGCTGCTATCTGAAAAACCTTGCCTTCCGGTTCCGTCCATCCGAACCGGTCCTGCGGTCCGAGCTGTATGTAATAGCTCTCGCCCGCCGTCTGGTTCCATTCGCGCTCCGAATAAATCACCGGAGTCGCGAACAGTCCCATCGTTAAGGCCCAGGAGAGTGCGTTGGATTTATTGAAATGCTCCAACTGCAATAGCGCGGCCTTGTTCGTCAGCCACAACCCCTCCGAGACCTTCATCTCGAACACCGGCACCCGGTGCAGTCCCGCGAGCCCATGAGGACCCTCGTCGATCAGCTCGATCGCCTGCCCCTCGCCCGCCTTCCGATACACCTGGAAGTTCTCGCGGTCGTAATAAATCCACCGCGTCTCCTTCTCCCATTTCGCATCGGTAACCTTCGATTGCTGCAGGCAGCTCGTCCGGATCACCACCCAGTCCAGTCCGCCCGACTGGTCGTAGTTCCAATTGATGACCTCGTCCGCCGAGTACTCCGTCAGATACGCCCGCGATCGTCCGCTCGCGTCCTCCTCCGCCCGGTTCAGCGCCGGTCCCGTCGCCCTCGGAAAATCCACCACTACGAAACTCTTCCCGCAGACCAGCGTCTGTGCGAATCGCTGCCGGAAAAACTCGTGAAGGTTCGTGCCCTTCAAATCGCAGTCGTCCGAGAACACGTTGTAAAACGTCTTCGCGCCGCCGTCATTGCCCTCGAACTGCAGCATCGGCTCGCGCCGCATCAACGTCGCCGCATACCAGTCCACGATCGATCCGATGTAGTTCTCGTAAAACACGCGGTTCAGCCGTTCCTGGTAGACCGCCGCCGGCTCCATCTGCCGTCGCACCAGGTAATCCGCCGCGTCCACGCGCAGCCGCTCCCCGCCCGAATATAGCGCTCGATACTGCTTCCACATCGCCTTCTTGGTGGCGTACTCCGGATGCTCCCGGTTGATATTCTCCATAGTTCTCCTGCCTTTTCTTCGTATTCCTCCTGTAACGCGGAGGGCGCAAGCCCCTGGACGCGAGAGACGCGAGCCTTCGCCCTCACCCTTCACCTCATCAAGACCGGCATTCCCCGAGGGCCGTTCGTCGGCTCCACCTGGCACTCCTGCCACACCAGGTAACCCAACGCGTCCGATAAGTGTGTCCTAAGCCGGTCCTTGTCCTTATCGACCACGGCTGAATCGAGCTTGTAACTCACCTGCTCGAAGTCCGCCACCAACTCCCGGCACTTAGGATCCACCAACAGTCCAACCCGGCCCGACGCCGATTTCAACTGCCGGTTCATTGCATTGCACCGGTCTCGCACCGGTGGATTTCCCTTCGGCACCACGTAAGTCATCCTGATGTTCGAGTGCACCGCAAAGTATTCCCGAACCATCTCGTAATCCGTCGTCCCCGAGGTCTGTCGTGCGTTCCCCGAGGCATCGCCGAACACCATGACCCCGGCCGGGTGTTGCGGGAACCGCTTCAGGAATTCCTCGCAGGCCTGCGCCGTCGTTGCGTGCCGGATCACGATCTCATCCAGCACCCTTACGCCCTCCCTCGCCGTCTGTACAATTACCGAACTCATCGGGTCGACGTTGAAATCCAGCGCCCACTTCAGCGGCAGCGTCGGGTCAGCCGTCAGCGTCCGCAGGTGGGTCCCCCGGTCGAACACCGGGTAGACCCGCCCTCCCTGCATGCTCAGATACGACCCCATCACCTCCTGCAGGTAAAACGACTCGTCGTAGCTGTCCTTCAACCGCGTGTAAAAATCGCCAACCTTCTCCAGCAGGAAGCGATTCTCAAAGGGCTTCGCCTGGATTGCCCCATATCCCTTGACCGGGTTCGCGATGAACTTGCGATACACCCAGTCGAATCCCTTGGGCGTCCACACCCCGAATCCGCACAGCCTCGATGCCTTCGGATCGCGTAGCCGCCCTTCCAGCCGCTCCCACGCCTCGGCTTGCGTGTAAGTCAATTCGTCCAGACCGAACCATGCCAGGTTCGTACCGCGTAACCGCTCGAACTCGTCTACCGGTCGAAACAAAATCCGCGAGCCGGTGTCCTTGAACACCAGCATGTTCTCCGCCTTGTTATGCTCGTAGGGAATCTCATTGGCACGGAGTATTTCCAGCAGCGCCGCCTGCGTCGCGTCCCGCAACATCGGGTAAGTGGGCGCGCCCAGTAATCCCAGCCGCCCCTGATTCAGGTAACTCAGCCGGATGGCTTCCTGGCATAGTGCCTGGCTTTTGCCGCTCCCGATTGGCCCCGAAAACCCTTTGAACCGCGCCTTCAGCTCATGGAATTGCTTCTGCGACGGCAGCGGATCGTATTCTATTCGCCGGTGTTCGGTTCGCCCGGTTGAACCCATGTCACCTTGATCTCCTTCGTTTCTTCTTCGCTTCCCGTATCCTTCTCCATCTGTACTAACTTCAAGTAATCCGCCAGCGACGCTTTGAAGTCTGCCGTCTTCAGGTTTGCCTCCATGTTTGCGATTACCTGTCCCAATACGTCCGTGACCCGCAGTCTCTTCCTCACTTCTGCCCAGTGCGCGCATTCCGTACACGTTTTGGGAGCCTTCTCCTGTTTCTTGCCCATATGATTTTGCCGTGCTCCTCAAAATAAAAAAGGGCCTCGCGAAATCTCGCGAAGCCCGCAACCTTCTACCTGATTCGAAAATACCACCCACGCTGCTGCCTACCCCGTGGGTGAATTTATTAAGTGCTTGAAAACGAAGCAAATATAAATTTCAATAATTGGTGAACAGGAATTTGCCTCCACTATATTTTTGAACGTGAAATCGCGACTCCCCCGCTATCTCTTGCAATCGCTTGGACTTAGGAGCCTCCACCAATAAGTAGAATTTTTCAGGTCCCGTCCAGAGCCTCCGAAACTCCTCGTCGCCGATGAAAACGTCCGTCGGAGCATCCGGTGCATACGACCCGTAATCCAGGTTATTTACCCGCCCGTTCAACAGATATGCCCGCCGGTTCGTGTAAAAGAAAACCGACGAGAACGTGTAGTATTGGTCGTCCACAATCAGCTTCCCCGGCGGTGCCTGAAGTAGCGCCTCCGCCAGCGGCCGCGACGACATGTACGGGTCGAACACCACCAGCGCCATCCGCGCCGCGTGGAAGAACAGCACCAGCATCGCTACCAGCGACGCCATCGCCCACCGCCGCCGCCACGCCCCCGCCGCGCCGATCGCGAATGCGATCCCCGCCACCACCAGCGGCGCGCGCAGATATGCGAAGCTCGCCATCGTCAGGTCCGTCATGTGCCCCAGCGACAGCGTGTAGACCTCGGGATTCGAATTCAGCGCCGACGCGATATCTCCCGGAGCCGCCAGCCCGCGCACCATCCACAGAATCGCGCCGATCGCCGCCAGCGCCAGCGTCGCGATCGCTGCGATCGTTCGCGTTCCCCACTTCAGCCACCGGTGCCCGCTCGCCATCGCGCAACCTAGCAGCATCGCCATCGCCGGATAGCACGGCATCGAGTAGTATTCCTGCGTCGTCGAAAACGTGAAGAACGTCAGAATGAATCCCGCCCAGCAAAGGCACAGCAGCCGCGCCCGCGACGCCCGGTCTTGCCCGCGATATCGCAGCCCGATCGCCGCCGGAAAATACAAACTCCACGGGAAGAACCACAGCAGGTGAAACAGCCAGAACAGCGGACGGGGCACCGTGTTGTAGTCCCGCGGATACCGCAGATTCAGGAACCGCAGCACGTGCTCGTTCATGAAATAGAACCAGAAGAACCCGTGATACGACCCCTTCTCGCTGTGCATCGTGAAATCGAAATACGGCGGATTGCGGATCGTCGCCAGCACGTGCCACGGCGCCGCGATCGCGAGCAGCAGCAGCATCCCCGAAAACGGCCGCAGCCGCCGCCACGTGCGCTTCACGAACAACTGCTTCGTCAGCCCCAGGTACAACAGCCCCGTCGCCACCGGGAATGCCGCGCCGATCAAGCCCTTCAGCAGCAGTCCCAGCGCGAGCGACGCCCACATCCCCATCGCCCACCGCGTCGGATGCCGCTCCTCTTCCTCCAGCACCCGCACCAGCCCCCACAGCGCCAGCGTGATCGTCAACGTCAGCATCACGTCCGGAATCAGAATCCGCGTGAATAGAAAGAGTCCGATGCTCGTCCCCAGCACCAGCCCCGAGTACATCCCCACTCGCGCGCCGAATGCCCACGCCGCGAATCGCGCCGTCACCCAGCACAACAGCACCGTGCTCAGTGCGATCGGCACTCGCGCCGCCCAATCGTGTACCCCGAACACCAGGAACGACACCGCCATCATCCAGTATTTCAGCGGGGATTTCTCGAGATACTTGACGCCGTCCAGCCGCGCCGTGACCCAGTCGCCCGATTGCAGCATATTGCGCGCAATCTGCCCCTGCACGGCATCCACGTCGTCCATCAACGAGGGCGGGCTGACGATGCAGCCCAGGAAAATCGCCGCCGCGATCAGCGCGACGATTATCTGATAGCGAGCACTCGCGCCGGCGCCTGACGTTTCTCTTCCTCGGGAGGCAGAGCCTCCACCTTCCATCTCTTCATCCACAGGAAAAGCGTCAACAGGCCCCATAAGTGATATCCGGCATTGATGCGTCTCTCCATATGATCGCGTATCAATCCGTCGATTGCCGCGCCGTTGAAGATCCCCGTCGCCGCAATCGCGTCCGGCGTCAGCGTGTCCATCAGCAGCTCTCGCAGCGGTCCGCGGAACCAGTCGTGCGTCGGAATGTCGAAGCCGCTCTTCTTGCGGTTCAACACCATCTCCGGTAGTTTTCCGCGCATCAATTCGCGTAGCACGTGCTTCTGTTTCATGCCGCGGATCTTGTGCCGTTGGGGCAGGGAAGCCGCGAACTCCACAATCCGGTGATCCAGAAATGGAGGCCGCACTTCCAGCGAGTGCGCCATGCTCATCCGGTCCGTCTTGTACAGAATGTCGTCGGCCAGGTAGAAATTCTGGTCCACGGCCAGGTAGCGGTTCAACACCCCGCGCGCCGGCTTCCCGAGTCCTTCCACCAGCCGCTGCAGCGTGTTCCCCTTCGTCCCCGGACGAATCTGCCGCAACTGTTCCGGCGAGAACGTTCCGTTCCAGAAGAAGTGCGCTTCGTCCGGATTCAGCAGGCTTCCCTCGATCCAGCGCTTCAGCTTGTATTCCAGGCTGATCTTTTCATCGGACACCGGCATGTACCGGTCCAGCCCGTCCAGCATCAGCCGCCGCAAACCGCGCGGCGCCATCCGGAACGGCCGCGCCAGCCGGTCCGCCTGATACGTCAGGTAGCCACCGAACAATTCGTCCGCGCCCTCGCCCGAGAGCGCCACCGTAACGTGCCGCCTGCTCATCCGCGAGAGGAACCACACCGGCAGCGCGCCCGCATCCGCGCTCGGCTCGTCCGAGTAATACGCGAAGTCCTCGATCGCGCCCTGCAACTCCACTTCCGGATTCAAATCGAACTCGTGATGGTCCGTACCGTATACCCGCGCGATCTCACGGAAGTACGGGCTCTCGTCGAAACTCCGCCCCTGAAACGACACCGAAAATGTCTTCAGCCGGCCCGCGCTCTGCGTCGCCGCGTAATGCAGAATCGCAGAGGAATCCAGTCCGCCCGATGCCCACACTCCCAGCGGAACGTCCGACACCAGGTGTTCCCGCACCGAATCCGTTAGCAGCCCGTCCAGCTCTTCCTTCGCTGCGTCCAGGGAGATCCGGCGCTGGCCCGCGGACGGAGTCTTCCACCACGCCTCGCTCCACGCCTTCCCGTGCCGCCACTCCAGCAGGTGCCCCGGCGGCAGCTTCCGGATTCCCCGGATCAGGGTTTGCGGTCCCGGCACGTAGTTGACCGAAAGATAGTTGTCCAGCCCGCCCAGGTCCACATGCCGCGGCACATCCGGATGCTCCAGAATCGCCTTCAGCTCCGACCCGAAATATAAATCGTCCCCGCTGCGGTAATAGTACAGCGGCTTGATCCCCATCCGGTCCCGTACCAGCACCAGCCGCTTCCGCGATTCCGTCCACAGCGCGATTGCAAACATCCCGCGCAGCCGCGAAAACGCCGCCGTATCCCACTGCAGAAAGGCCCGCAGCACCGTCTCGGTGTCGCAGTTTGAGTGAAACCGATGCCCCAGCGCTTCCAACTCGCTGCGCACCGCGCGATGATTGTAGATCTCGCCGTTAAATGCGATCGCCGTGTCGCCGTCGTCGCTGACAATCGGCTGGTCGCCGCCCTCAAGGTCGATGATCTTCAGGCGAACCGCGCACAGGGTCGCTTCACTACCCTCGAACACCCCGTGTTGGTCGGGCCCCCGATGCGCAAGCGCTTCCGTAATCCGCTGCGCTACGCCCCGGCTGCCGTACTTACTGAGACGAGTAAACCCCGCGATTCCACACATTTAGCGTAACGGTCCCCGTTCCCTGGAGAAGTTCCGGTTTCTTCCATTCTAACGATGGATTTTCGTTAAATATACCACAGTGTCCTGTTTTCCGCTAACGGATTTCCCGCCATTTTGCAAGCCTCTTTATGGGCATTTGTAGGACGGGCCTCCCTGGCCTGTCCCCCGCCGCTCCCAAACGTGCTCCCCTTACCCACCTGTGCCCGAAATTCACGTGCAATTGTCCGAATTCTGCCTAAACCTTTCCCTGGGTATCGTCGTCTAATAGCCGAGATCATTCATGACGACATCGGTGCGCGTGTTCCCACTCATCCTCCCGGCGCTCCTCCTCGCTTCCTGTTCGCGCTCCGCACCCCCTGTCGCCCACGCCGCTGAGCCCGCCCCCGCTGTCGCTCGCGGCCAGCGCGAAACCCGCCTCACCGGGATTCTCGAAGCCGTCCACTCCTCCAAAATCCTCGTCCCGCAAATCTGGGGCCAGGGCGGACCCATGACGCTCACCAAACTCATCCCCAACGGATCCCGCGTCAAGGAAAACGATCTCGTCGCCGTCTTCGACCCCACCCAACAGGTCGACCAGGCCCGCGACGCCCAAGCCAAATTTGAGGACCTCGGCCATCAGGTCGAACAAAAGCGCGCCCAGAATCGCGCCGACGCGGAAAAGCGCACCGCCGACCTCCGCCAGGCCGAAGCCGATCTCGCCAAGGCCGAAATCGAGTTGCAAAAGGGCCCCGTCCTCAGCGACATCGATCGCCAGAAAGACGAAGTCCACCTCCAGATCGCCAAAGTCCACGTCGAGAGCCTCAAGAAATCCAACCTGCAGCACGACCAGAGCGACCTCGCCTCCCTGCGCATCCTCGAACTCCAGCGCGACCGCCAGAAAGTGATGCTGGAACGAACCCGGAACAACATGGCGAGACTCGAACTCCGCACCCCGCTCGCCGGCATGGTCGCCCATCAGAACCTCTATCGCAACAACTCCATGGGCCACGCCCAGGAAGGCGACCAACTCTACCGCGGACAGCCCCTCGTCAGTATCTTCGACCCCTCCGAAATGCTGGTGCGCTGCGCCGTCGGCGAACCGGATGGAGCTGCCCTCAGCCCCGGCGCCAAAGCCACCGTCTATTTCGACGCCTACCCCGATCTCGCCCTCGACGCCCATTTCGAATTCGCCAGCCCGGTCGCCTCGTCCGCCTTCGGCAGCCCCATCAAGAGCTTCACCGCCGTCTTTAAACTCGATAAAACCGCCCCCCAACTTATGCCCGATCTCTCGGCCGCCGTCGTCTTGGCTTCCCCCACTTCCACTCCCGCCCGCGAGGCCGCAAAATGAGTCCCCGTACCCGCGCCCGGCTCCGCTTCTGGGCCTCCTTCCTCCTGGTCTTCGCCGCAATCGCCGGAGCCGCCGCTGCCGTCTATCGCTATCGCGAGGCGCAGCCCGCCGCCGTCCTTCCCTCCGCCCCCGCGCGCCTCGGCGATTTTCTCGTCATCGTCCGCTGCCGCGGCGAACTCAAAGCCGAACGCTCCGTTCAGGTCTACACGCCAATGGTCCCCAACCTGCGCATCTCCTGGATGACTCCCCCCGGAGTCAACGTCAAGGAAGGCGAAACCATCGTCCGCTTCGATTCATCCAGCGCGCAGCAAACGTTGATGCAGAAGGATGCCGCTCTTCGCCAGGCCCAGGCCACTCTCGATCAGGCCCTCGCCCAATCCAAAATCACCACCGAGCAGGATAAGACCGACCTCGCCGACGCCGGCTTCACCGTCGAACGCGCCCGCCTCGAAGCCTCCAAACAGGAAATCGTCAGCCGCCTCCAGGGCGAGGAAAGCAAGATCGATTACGGCGTCGCCCAGCAGAAACAAAAGGTGCAGGAAGCCACCGTCGATCTCCACGCCGCCTCCGACCGCTCCAAAATCGCCTCCCTCACCCGCCAGCGCGACCAGGCCCAGGCCGATGTCGATATCACCAAACAGCGTATCGCCCAAATGGAAATCAAGTCTCCGCTGGCCGGCTTCCTCATCTTCCAGTCCAACTATTCGCAAGGTTGGATGAACGCCAAGCCCTTCAAGGTCGGCGACAACGTCTACGCCGGCATGGTCCTCGCCGAAATGCCCGACCT
>Ga0207071_1026_pt1 | contig 28098 bp, 28 predicted proteins | sample Alteio_BWMinHeat_67_FD_153531 | JGI IMG/M metagenome (GOLD analysis project Ga0207071, IMG submission 153531) | Enriched cells from forest soil in Barre Woods Harvard Forest LTER site, Petersham, Massachusetts, United States -... | ecosystem: Environmental > Terrestrial > Soil > Temperate forest >...
TTGTTTTCAATATCTTATTTTGGCCAAGCAGTTGCTACATTCACTTCACAATTGTGTTTTATAGAGCAGGACCCCATCCCAGTCGGGGCAACTTGGAGGATGGAGGGATGAGCATGCTTCACAAGGGAGAGAAGAGGTTTCCAGGAAGGACGTTGCTGGTATCCGCAGCGTTTTTGGGGATGCTGGCATTCGCGGGAGCACCCCGGGCGTCAGCGGAAAGCTACGATAGTTGCCAGCGCCGCATCGCCAGGGCGGACCACAGACTCCACGAAGCCGCGGAACATCACGGCTGGAACAGCCGGCAAGCGGATCGTGCGCGGTACCAACTGCACGAAGCGCGCGAACGCTGCTGGAACGAGCGCCGCCGCTGGTGGGATGAAGATGGCCACCGCTGGCACAGCGACCGCGATTGGGACGATCATGACCACGATCGCCACTAGATCCTAGAGAAAGAAATAAAAACGGGACGCTCTGGCTGGATCGGAGCGCCCCGTTTTTTTCTTAAGCTACAAATTGAATTAGTTCGAAGTCACCAGTTGCTCGTCCGAAAAGACCGCTTCGAACCGCCGCGTTTCATCCTGATCGTGCAACATCACGATCGGAACAACGCGCAGCCACTGTTTGCAGGAATGACACTGCGTCATTTCGCCCTGCAAATCCTGCAAGAAACCATCCGTGAAATGATACAGCGCACGCTCGCGCCGGGCATTCTTCTTGTCCCGCGCGCCGCAGTGCGGACAGATGAATTCCACCGTGTCCTGCTGCGGATCGCGGTCCAGAGCAGCCCAGCCCGTTCGGCGCACGCCAACTGCAACAAGATTCCGGCGCTCCATCGGGATTGCCCTCCTCAGATCCACGTCCACGGAGATAAGATGCACCAGAGAGTAAACTGGATACAGTTTTCTGTAAGTTGTTAATAATAATTGGTTTACGGAAACCTATTTTCAAAAATCGCCCTTCGTTCCCCTTTGACCGCTTACATCTAGGTCGAAGGGGAACTTGTCTCCACCCTTGGTGTCCAACGGAGTGAGGACGCGCGCAACCTCACATCCCTGCGAGCGCGGCGCCGGTCTCCTGGAGATTTAGAGCAACCCCCAGGATATCGGCGCCGCAAAAACTCTGCACTCCTGTCCCGAAGCACCGCAGAGTCTCCCGCTCCCGCAGAAAACTTTGTGGAGGTGTGTGATGTCTCTCGAGTCCGAAAAAGTATCCGAAGTAGTCGTCGAAGACGGCCTAGGTTCCTTGCGTGGTTGTTTGGTGGATGGCGATGCCGAACAACGCAGGCGTCAGCGAAGCCTTCGTCGCCGCTCCTTGGCAATTTCCGTCGCGCTGCAAAGTGCGGTTCTCACCGCGCTCATTCTGGTTTCTCTCTTTGGCAAACCTCAGAGCATTGCGCTCGCGAACGTAACTCCTGTACCCCCTTATTCTCCCTATCGCAACGCGCCACAAAACCCTGACGCGCAGCACCAACATTCGAACGGTCCAAAGGATCCGTGTCATTTCTGCGTTCCGCACAATATCTCTCCGATAATCGTCACGCATGATTCCAGCACTTCAGGAAGCCAAACGGACAGCGCGCCACCAGAGGGAATTGGAGATGGTATTCCTGGTGTACCTGACGGGTTGATTCCACTTGGGGACGGGAGACAGAGACCCCTGCCTCCGGACACCCACGAACACGCGGTCGTACGCCGGCGAATCGTGCTGACGACCATCGATCCGGCATTGCTGATTCACCGCGTCGAGCCCGTCTACCCGCCGCTTGCGCGGCAGATTCACAAGGAAGGCCGCGTGGAGCTGCGGGCGATCATCGGAACTGACGGCACGATCCAGTCATTGCAGATTTTGGCCGGTGATCCACTTTTCCATTTGTCGGCACGCGAAGCCGTCCAGCAATGGCGGTATCGGCCGACGATTCTCAACGGCCAAGCCGTGGAAGTCGACACCTACATCACCGTCATTTACACCATGCAACACTGAGAATCGGGAAGCCTGATTCGGAAGGATGGATCAAGAAAACGGTGCAAGGGGCCGCGTCTGCCGCGCGGCCCCTCTGCCTGCACCTGGCAACCGAGTTTTAGCTCTGCGTTAGAATCGGAAAACGATTCCGGTCGAAACGCGCAGATTGTTCTGGGTGTTCGTCCCGGTCCCCGTCTCGGAGAACCGGCTCATCAAGTAATCCACCTTGACGGGCCGGATGGCCAAGCGATCCGTCAGCTTGTAATCCACGCCGCCGCCCACGGTCATGGCGAAAGCATTATCAGAAGCGGTTCCCCCGCCGATGCTAGCGCTGGCATGCGCCACGCCAAAAAGCACTTCGCCAAATGGCGTGATGCGTCCGAAGTGCCGGTAGGAAACGCGCGGCCCGAAGAGATACGTCGAGAGCGTTCCGTCGGTGCCCGTTTTGAGAATGTTGCCGCTGTGATAGCCGCCGAAATCGGCAACGCCGCTCAGCCAGTTGTTCGCGTTGTAGGCAATCGAGGCGCTGCCGCCATTCAGGTTGAAGCTGTTTGCTGCCGCAGTGCTAGGATTTACACGCACATACGAATATCCCGCGAAAATATCAACCTTCGGCGTGTCCTGCGCGTGAGCCGATACGCCCGAAAGCGCCATGACCGCCAATAAAGACACCACTAGCTTCCACTTCATAAACCCTCCAGTGAATTTAGTTTTCGGCGCAGGCCGGCATGAACCAAGCTCGGCCGCGCGTTTCGCGGTGCGCCTCAGGCAGGTAGGCAGCGATCCGCATCCCTTTTTGTCTCCCCATAGAGATGCTTCTCACCGGCGCGAAGTTGTAAAGTTCCTCGAATTTTTCGTGTGTAGATTTGTAACGTAGTACTACGGAAATTTGGAGATGCGTTTCACAATCTTTCGGCTCGGATTGCAGAAGCTAGAGCAGGGGCTCGCCGGAATATTTGACGATCGCTTCGCGCGTAGCGTCGCGCAAGCGAATTAGTTCGTGCCAGCCGGAACCTTCGCCGCTCTCCGCCGCATCGCCTGCAGCTTGCGGATAAATCGGCGGCAGAACCGTGATGGTCACATTGCCCGGCCGCGGCAAGTAAGAACCGTCCCGCAAAATCTTTCGTGTACCGGCAAGCGCAACCGGCACGACCGGCGTGCCCGTGGCCACGGCAGCCTTGAAAGCGCCTAGCTGAAACGGCCGCACGCCATCCTCCTTTGTAAAAGTCCCTTCTGGAAAAACAAACACGGATTCCCCATTGCGCAAAAATTGTTCTATCTCCTGGGCCTGCCGCAAACGCGAATCCGCAACGGTGCGGTCGAATTTGAGATGTCCCATGCGCGTCAAAAACGTGCCGATGAAGGGCATTCGTCCAACTTCCATTTTCGCGACAAAGCGGTAAGGCACTCCCAGGCCAACCATCAACGGAAGCACATCGAAATAACTCGTATGATTCGACGCGAAAATCTTCGCGCCCGGCAGGTCCATGTTTTCCTTGCCGACGACGGTTACGCGGCATCCAATCAGCGCGAACAAAATCTTCAGCGCGCGTGAAGTAAAGCGTCCCGCCGCGCGGTAGTCTTTGATGAAATGCACGATCGTCCACGCCGGCACGATCCACAGCAGAAACACCACGCCGAAATACAAGCCGTAAAGAATCTCCAGCCCGCGCTTCGCTCCCGCAAGCACGTCCTGCGAGAAATCGCGCAACGCGCTTCCCGTGCCCAGCCGCACAATCTGAACCCACGCTGGCGCTTTGGACGCAGACAGCGTCCCCGCCAAGTAAAGCTGCTTCGTTTCTTCCCGGCGCAATTTTCCGCTGGAAGTTTTCGGAATGCTCCCCGGCGGAATCAACTCCACGCGGTCTGGCGGAAGTCCCAGCCCCTGCGACACCAGTTCCGTCACGGCGGTAGCAATCACGCCACGCCGCGCGGCATCGCGCTCTCGCGTTTCGGCAACGACCACGAGCTTTTCCGTGCCGGAAGCTTCGTCCTTCAAGCCGAAGGCCACAATGCAGCCCTTGCGAATGCCCTCGGCGCGCGCTGCCAGTTCTTCGACTTCGTGCGGATATAAATTTCGCCCGCCTTTGATAATGATGTCCTTCACCCGTCCGGTGACGTAGATCTCTTCCTCGGCGCGATACGCCCTGTCTCCTGAATTCACCCACGCGTATTCGCCTTCGCCGCTCGCGGGACCCGCGGGGAAAAGCGTCTCCGTCGCCGCCTCATTGCGGTAATAGCCGCTCGTGGCGGATGGCCCGCGAAACCACAAAAATCCTTCCGTGCGATCCGCCACTTCGTTTCCGGCATCATCTACGAGGCGCACCTCATGGCGCGGTATCGGTCGCCCTGAAGAAACAAACGCGATGGCCGTTTCGTCTTCCAACGCAGCGGGAACCGCGCGCCCTTGCGAAGCAAACGTCTCACGCTCCACGCGATCGATCAGCGGGCCGAGCCCCAGCGGCGGCACAGTCACCGCCAGCGAAGCTTCTGCAAGGCCATAAACTGGAAGTTGCGCTTCACGCCGAAAACCGTGACCTGCGAAGCGATTCGCAAAGCGCTCCAACGTTTCCGGATTCACCGGCTCAGCGCCATTCAGCGCCGCCCGCCACGAGCTGAGATCGACGCCCTGAATATCTTTGTCAGCGATCTTTCGAACGCACAGTTCATACGCAAAATTGGGCGCCGCGGAAATCGTTCCACGATGCTTATGAAATGCCTGCAGCCAGCGCTCCGGCCGCGTCAAAAAAGCCAACGGCGACATCACCGCCAGCGGCACTCCGAAATGCAGCAGCGTCAGCCACGCGCCGATCAAGCCCATGTCGTGGTACAGCGGCAGCCAGCTCACTCCCACATCGTCGGGCCCGAGATGCACCACTTCGCCAATCGCCCGCATGTTGGCGAGCAAGTTTGCATGCGTCAGCATCACGCCTTTCGGATCGCCGGTAGACCCGGAGGTGTATTGCAGCAGTGCCAGATCGCTGCCCTTGCGTGCCCGGCTGCCGGAAAGATGCAGCGGCAAGGCACCGGGCGACGGCGGGGGAGCCTTGTCCGCCGCATCGATCAGTTTTTCCGCGTCGGCGACTTCTGTGAGCGAACGCACGCGCGGCCGCAGCAGTTTCGCAACGGCTTCCGCGCGGCGAAACGTCAGCAGCAGGCAGACTTCCGCGTTGTTCAGGATTGCCGATTGCCGCGCCGCATATTCCTCGATGCGATCCGCGCGGAACGGTGGATAAATCGGCACCGGAATCGCTCCAGCGAGAAGGATTCCCGCATACGACACGAAAAACGCCCGCGAAGTCGGCAACATAAGTGCCACTCGCCCGCCCGCGGGCACGCCCCGCCTCGCAAGTTCCGCCGCGCAACGCTGCCCTGTGGCGTACAGCTCGCCGAAAGTCAGCGTGAAGCTGCGTTCCACCCCATCGGTGTCCTCAGTGATCAGCAAGTGTGCGCGTTCAGCATCGTGCACCGCGCGATGCCGCAGCACATCGATCAGCGTCTCTGCAGAAAAAACTCCCGTATCCGCGGCCTCGCGGCGCAGCTTCTGCGTGGTCACAGAGGCCCGCAATGCCGAGCCTGTTTCTATTTCTTCCACGGCGGTGCCAGGCGCCGCGAGAATCGCGCGCGCCAGATCATCGGGAGTATTCGCTTCGGATGCGACGCGGTCCGGCAAGCGAATTTCAAATGCCGTCTCCAGCCGCGCCAGCAATTCCACTCGTTCCAGGCTGCCCAGACCAAGTTCGCGGTCGAGCTGCGAGCCGCCGCGTAGCATCGGGAGCGCGCCCTGGCTGCCGAGTTCCGCAAGCAGGCCGCGAATTACATCCAGCACGCGCTCGCGCACCGCCGGACTGTCGAGTTGTGTGATTGGCGTAGCCACCGGACTCAAGAAGGGGTTCGTGTGCTTCCGCGTGAGGCTATCACGCGGCACCGCTGATTTCCAGATACCGCCTCATTCGAACGGACGCCGTCGTCCTCAGGCGCTCTTTTTCTGCACTTGCGCCGCTGTCATGCCTTTCGGCAGCAAAGTTGTCGAGAGGTCCACGCCGGAGAGATCCGCGCCAGTCAAATCCGTCTCCCGCAGAATCGCCACTCCCATATCCGCGCCGGAAAACTTCGCGCCGTTCACGTTGGCCAGCCGCAGATTCACGTTGCGCAGTTGCGCGCGCTGGAAGTTCACGTTCGAAAGGTCACAGCGAAAAAACTCCACACCGCTGGCCTGCGCCTCCGACAAATTTGCCCCCGGCAGAATCGCCTCCGTCATGTCCGTATTGCGCAGATCAGCCTTGCGCAAATTGGCGCCGGAAAGATCCGCGCCCGGCAACTTCGCCTTGCGCAGGTCCGTCCCCTCAAGATTGGCGTTGCGAAGAATCGCACCACTCAAATTTGCTCCGCTCAAGTCCACGCTGGAAAGGTTCGCACCCGTCAAGTCCGCCCGCGCCCCTCCGTCTTTCCCCCTGAAAAACAGCTCATGCGCCTCCAGTATCTGCGCAAGCGTCTTGCCATTGTGTTTTATGCTTTTCGTTTTTCTCAGTCCCATATTTGTCCGCCACCAGTTCTTTCCGTCTTATAGCTTACCGGAATTGGCGCACGCGCGGAACTTGATACGGTCAGGTTTTTGGAGGGTTCGGTGGCACTGCTGCCACTGGAGTACGGAGCGATTGGACCACGGCCTGCGTGACGTCCTTGCCGCCCCGTGAATTGTTGTAGATGGACTGAATCGTATAAATCGGCCCCCACGGAATGCCCCACCAGCCCGCCACGACCGAGAGCAAGGTGAAGGGCAGCCCCTTCACAACCGGATTTTCGCCAGATCGCAGAAAGTAAATGTCCGAAGGACGCCGGAACGTCAGGACCACCACGGAAACGCAATATTGAAAGAGGACGAACTTCCCGCCGCGCTGGATCTCGAAGTCCAGCTCGCCGTGCCTCATGCCCTCGATGCCTCGGATCTTGGTCGCCATGAGCGGGAGCGCTCCATTGCTACGCGAAGCCGGTTGCCCAGTCAAGCCGCTTTTTCTGTCCCTCTCGCTAATCACTCCTCCGTCCATCCCTCCCGCTTGTGATAGTGTGAGTCCAATGGTCTTCGGTTGCCCGGATGGGTCGTGTGGCGTGAAGCTGTTCGCAAAACTCTTTCTTCTGATTCTGCTTTGCCCCCTTGTAACTCTTGCTGCAACGGATGCTTCGCTCGTCCTTCAGCATGTCACCGTGATCGACGGCACGGGCCGCTCACCACGGCCCGACCAATCCGTAGTCATCGCTGGCGGACGGATCACCGCGATCGGTCCCGTCGACCGCATCAAGTTTGACAAAACCGCAAAGGTCATCGACGCGCGCGGCAAATTCCTCATCCCAGGCTTGTGGGACATGCACGTTCACCTCGCTGGAGTGAGCGCCGACCCTGCGTGGACCAAGGACGTCCTGCTTCCTTTGCTCCTCGCCAATGGCATCACCGGCGTCCGCGACATGGGCGGCGATCTCCCGGCACTCCTCTCCTGGAAGCGAGATGTCGAAGCCGGCTCGCTCCTCGGTCCTCATATTTACGCTTCCGGTCCCTGGCTGGCTGGACGTGGACGAAAGACGCCGGAACAGCTCCCGGTAGCGAATGCCGAAGAAGCGCGCGCTGCCGTGCGCGACCTGAAACAGCGGGGCGCCGACTTCATCAAAATCATCTCGCTGCCATCGCGCGATGCCTTCTTCGCCGTCGCGGACGAAGCCAAAAAACAGAACATCTCCTTCGCCGGCCATCTCCCGTTCGAAATTAGCGCCGCGGAAGCCTCCAACGCCGGCATGCGCAGCATTGAACATTTTCTTTACAGCGCCTTCGCGCTCTCCTTCTCCTCGCAGGAAGAGGATCTGCGGAAGCGCCTGGTCGAAGCGGAAAAAAAAGGCGATTCCGAAGCCTGGGAAAAGATTGCCCACGAAGCCGACGTCACGTTCAGCGCCGAAAAAGCCGCAGCGCTTTTTCAAACACTGAAGAAAAATGGCACCTGGGTTACACCGACTATCGCCTCGCTCGACATTACTTCCCATCCGGAAGCATGGAATCTGGACGACCCCTATCTGGATTTCGTTCCCCCATCACTCGCGAAAGAATGGCGCAATTCTTTCAACGACGCGCGCATGAAGCAGCGCGCCGCCTGGCTCGGACGCCAGGCCGTCAACGATTGGAAATTGGCCGGCGAGTTGCACCGCGGTAGCGTCTCGCTGCTCGTTGGCTCCGACTCTCTCGATCCGTTTGTATTTCCCGGCGACAGCCTCCACCGCGAACTCACGGAATTTGTCCAAGCCGGGTTCACGCCGCTGGAAGCCCTTCAGGCGGCCACACGAGGCGCCGCACAATTTGTAGGCCGTGAAAAGGAGCTTGGAACGGTTGAAGCAGGGAAAACCGCGGACCTGATCTTGCTGGATGCAAATCCACTGGAAAATATCTCAAACACTCGTAAGATTCTTGCCGTGATGCGCAATGGCCAGTATCTCGATCGCGCTGCCCTGGATGCGCTCCTTGCCAAAGCCAAGGCCGCCGCGGCCGCCGTGCCGGCAGAAAAATAATGCTCTCACTTCCAATGAGCCAAGCTAGGCGTCAACGCTCCTTATCTCGGCGCAGCTTTCCGCTCCTGGTGATGATTCTTGCGATTGTTTCTGCCACTCCAGCTTTCGCGCAAAGCCAGTCCCGAGAAGACGAAATCATCGCCAACCTCTCGGGTGGCCGCGTCATCGTGCACGTCGCCAAAGACGTCATCATTTTCGCGGCCATCGATAAGCCCGTCGAGCGCAACTCCATTCCGCCGCGCGTGATGACCGTTGATTCCGCCCATCTCGGAATTCTTTTTGGCGCCGCCGAGTGGCGAATCCCCGCCGACCCCAAGCCCATTCGAATGGATCGCGATCTTCCGCACATCGACGTAAGACCCCCGAACTACCAGCCATCAGCGGGAGAAGCGGAAGCCGACCTCGAGACCATTGGCGTCGCTTTCCTGGAGAAGCTTCGGCCGCTTGTCGCCCAGCTCCACCACAAACTCGATTTCGCTTCCGACGAACCGATTTTCCAGCTGGTGATGATCGGCTATGGCGCGAACAATTACGGCCCCGAAGTCTGGGTCGTGGAATACCGCATGGAGCAGGAGATGATTGCTTCGCGCGGCGAATACTGGCAAACACGCGTCTTGCGCCCCCGTTTCACGCAGCTTTATCCCCCGGAAAAGCACGCGCCCCGCACCATCGTCGAGAGCCGCTATCCTCCCGATTCCAAGGGCCCCACCTTAACCGAATTGATTCAGGGAAACGACCCCCGCATCGTGCAGATTGCCGCTGGAAATCCGCGCTTCACCAAGGTCATCGAAAACCTCCACGGCGGCACAGCTCAAAAAGCTGTTGCGGTGGACTCAGCGGATTTTATGCGTGCCGTCTTGCCCGTGATCGCCGGCAACACGCCCTTCATCCTCGGCACCATGAGCGAGCAGCACGGTTTCGAATGGATCGTGCCGCCCGCCGAGCCCCTCGAGAAGGCCACCGAAGACAAAGATCGCCCACCCGATGCGCCCACGCTGCGGCGCCCGCCTAAGCCCTGATTGTCAGGATACCGTTTCGATCGCGTCGCCCCGCCGGATGGTGCCGCCCTCAATCACTCGGCACAGCATCCCCCGACGTCCCCAAAGCTCTTTTCGCAGTCCCGGCCGGATCTTCTCCATCTGATCGCAAGGTGTGCAGACCTCGCTGACTTCCAGCCGCGTTGCACCGATCCGAAGTTGTTGCCCAATCGCAAGGCTATTCACATTCAGCCCGCTAGTCGTGATGTTTTCACGCAGCACTCCCGGATGCAGCTCCATCGCGTCCAGTGTTTCCCCGTCGACTAGCAACACCTGGCGGCTTCTGCCCGGCCGCGCATGTGCGCAACCCTCGAAGCCTGCGTCCGTCATCGCGCGGACTTCTGACAGCTCCTCCATCAATAATCTCTTCTTGGGAGCTCGAAACAGGCTCAATACATGGGCCATGTGCTTCAGTCTCCTGCAGCCTTCAATCGAGAAGCGCGGGCGCCAATATCCTTCCGATAATGCATCCCCTCAAAACGAATCTTTGTGCAGGCTTTGTAAGCAGCAGACAGAGCAGCATTGAGCGACGAGCCAGAAGCTGTTACGCCTAGAACTCGTCCACCATTCGTTGTGACTGTGCTGCCTTCCCGCTTTGTTCCAGCATGGAGTATCTTCACACCGGTATTCGGCCCCACAGCGGTTAATCCGTCGACGCGTTTCCCTGTTTCAAATCTTCCGGGATAGCCACCAGATGCCAGCACCACGCAAACACTCGCTCCGGACTTCCAACGCAGTTTCGATGCGTCCAGCTTTCCCTCGGCAACATCCTTCAAAACTCCTGCTAGGTCAAAATCCATCCGTCCCACGATCGCCTGTGTTTCGGGGTCTCCCAGCCGGCAATTGAACTCCAAGACCTTGGGTCCGGATTTAGTGAGCATCAGCCCCACATAGAGGAAACCTTGGTAGGGAATGCCGTCTTTCACTAGCCCGCGCAGCGTCGGCTCCACAATTTTCGACACGACAGCTTTACGTAAATCGTCTGGCAGCAAGTCGTCGCTTGAGTACGCGCCCATGCCACCTGTATTCGGGCCCTTGTCTCCATCGAACACCCGTTTATGGTCGCGCGTCGGCACCAACGTCGCGTAATGCGTTCCATCCGTCAAAATGATGAACGATAGCTCCTCGCCTTCCAGCGTCTCCTCCAGCAAAATGTGCCGCCCGCCCTCGCCCAACTCATTGTTCTCCATCACTCGCTTGATAAAACCGGCGGCTTCTTCTCGATTCGCCGCGAGAAACACACCTTTGCCCGCGCACAGTCCATCCGCCTTAATCACCACGGGCCAACTGACCTTTTTGAGCGCGGCATTGGCCTTCGCCGCGGACTCATAGGTCCCATACATCTTCGCCGTGGGAATCCCGTGCCGTTCCAGAAATCTCTTCGCAAAAATCTTGCTGCCCTCGAGCTGCGCCGCTTCTTTAGATGGCCCCACAATCGGCCATTTCTGCTGCCGGAAAGCATCCGTCAATCCGTTCACGAGTGGAAGTTCGGGCCCAACCACGGTAAGGTCCGGCCGAATTTTTTCCGCGAGCGCAATCACTGCCGCAACATCGCCCGCGTCCATGGCCACGCATTCCGCCTCATCCGCAATTCCGCCGTTCCCCGGCGCGCACCAAATCTTCTCCACCAGCGGGCTCTGCTTCAACTTCCAGACCAACGCATGCTCGCGCCCGCCTCCGCCAATTACCAAAATTTTCATCCGTCACTCACCATTTCACGCCGCGTTCGAACGATAGCCGCCCCTCGGAATCGTGTCAACCCGGCTCCCCTTCGCAACATTTCCATCGTCCGCCAAACCAACGCTATAGCAAGGTTACTAGTTGACCTGCACTGTACTCTCGGACAGTTACCGCGAATCGCCTCATTCCCTAAACTCAAAAAGTTCAACCTTTTGCTTCGATTTCAACGGAAGGGGCCTTGCCATGCTCATCCCGCTGCGCCATGAAAACATGGAAGGCCGCCGCTGGCCTGTCGTAACCTTCGCTCTGATTGCGATCAACGTTCTGGTCTTTCTCGGCACCCACTGGACCATGGAGGCGCAATCTCCCGAGCGCACCGAGGTCCGCACCCATCTCATCCTTCTCGCCGCGACCCACCCGGAACTCAATATTCCGGACGATGTCGACCAATTCATCACCGAGGTTCAGAAAAAAATTCCGCCGGAACTTTGGAAGCAAATCGCCAATCCGAAACGCAAGAGCGAAGACGCTTGGGACGCACACATCCGCACCGTCACCGATCGCGACGAACTCCAGGCCGAGATGGATTCGCTGGCGCAACGTTTCGCGGAACAAGCAAAAACCTCTATTCTCGACAATTACGGGTTTGTTCCCGCGCATCCGCGACCACTCTCATTCCTAACCTCTATGTTTCTTCATACCGGTTGGCTCCACCTCATTGGTAACATGTGGTTTCTCTGGCTCGCGGGTTTCGTTCTCGAGGACAAATGGGGCCGTCTCATTTACCCTGCTTTTTACCTGCTCGCCGGAATTTCGGCCTCCGTAGTCCACGCGATATTTTCACCAGGAAGTCTCGCTCCCGCTCTCGGAGCCTCAGGCGCCGTCGCTGCGCTGATGGGTGGATTCCTGGTCCGCTTTCCCAAGCTCAAAATCACCATGATGTGGTTCATGCTCATCTTCCGTGTTCGCTTCAAGGCCTACGCCTATTGGCTCCTTCCATTGTGGCTGTTCATGGAAGTCTTCTACGGAACTCTCTTCGGGCAGTCCACCGGCGTCGCCCATTGGGCCCACGTGGGAGGATTCGTCTTCGGAGCCTTGGGCGCCCTGGTCATCCAACGAACGGGGCTGGAGCACAAAGCTAACGCCGTGATCGAAGACAAGATCGGCTGGACCGCAGATCCGGCCATTGTGCAGGGCACGGAGTTCATGGAAAAGGGCCAGTTCGATGAAGGCATCGCTGTTCTGAAGAAACACATCGCTGCAAAGCCCGACGCCGTCGACGCCCATTCTCTCTTGCGGCAACTCTACTGGCGCAAACAGGATGTGCCGGCGCACCTCGAATCCACCATCAAACTCTGCCAGCTCCACCTCAAAGCGCAGGATGCTGATGCCGCTCTGGAGGGCTATCAGGAGTACAAAAACGCAGGCGGGGATAGCATGCCAGCGGCCACTTGGCTGGAACTCTGCCGAATCTTCGAAGGAAAGCAGGACTACCAGCGCGCTGTCGAGGAATACGAGCACTTGGCCAAAGCATTTCCGACGGAGCGGCCCTCACTGCTAGCGTTGCTCTCTGCCGGACGCCTCTCACTGAAGCAGCTCAATCGTCCGGCAGACGCACTCGTTTATTACAAAGCTGCAAGTGCCTCCACAGTTCCGCATCTTGATTGAGATTCAAATATCCAAGCCGGCATTCACGCATCCGAAAAACTTCTAGCAGTTCCAGCCGCTCCTGGCTCGCTTGCTTAGTTCTTTGGGTGAACAGCAGGACATCCACAGGAAACAGCTGTCGAGTAATCCAGGCTGATGGGTTCGTAGCAAGAGTTTCGAAGAGAATCAGGACTAGAGTTGGGCCCGGCGCGAAGCCTTTAGCCGTTGCCCACTGCGCGAATCGGAATCGTCACTGTAGAAGCCGTCTCTGAAGACGCCAGCATATGGCAGCGTCCATCAAAAATTCCGCCCGGATCAATCACCATGCACGGCGCGTGAACTTCTCCGGTCACCACGCCCTTGGCTTCAATCTCCACGCGCCCCTTGGCAAAAATCACGCCGTCAAAGCGTCCCGCAATCACCACGCGATTGCCTTCGATCTGGCCTTCCACTTTCGCGCCTTCGCCAAGCACCACGGTCTGGTCGGAAATGATGTTGCCTTTCACATTGCCGTCAATGCGAAACGTTCCGGTAACCGTCAGCGTGCCTTCGAGCGTTACGCCTTGATCGATGAATCCTGTCCACTCTTCGCTGCCGCCATTTTTCGTTGCGCTGGGCCACTTCCACGCCATTTCAAAACCCCCAAGTACACCCTTCTACTCTAGCCTCGTACGCACACAAGTCAACGCAGCTTCACAAGCGAGTTGTCGAATGATACGACTGAACCAACGGACAGGAGCCGCGCGCCGCGCCCGCAGCTTCACTTCATCAAGCGATCGTAAATCCCCATCAATTGTGCGTCGTCGTAGAATTCGAGCACCAGCTGCCCAGGCCGCATTTTCGTTTTCTGGCGCAGTAGCACCTTCGTGCCGAGATGCCGTTGCAGTTCATCCAGCGCAGCCCGAATGTTCGCATCCACGTGAATTTCTGTAGTTGCAGCCTGGCTATTGCGCGATCGCCGCGATGCCAGCCTTTCGATCTGCCGCACTGTTAATCCACCGCGCGCCCCGCGCTGCGCATACCGCATTCTCAGCTGTGAATCCGGCACAGCAAGCAACGCGCGCCCGTGCCCCGCCGTCAGCTTGCCTTCTTCAATCCAATCCTGAATCGTCGGTTCCAGCTTCAGCAATCGAATCGAGTTCGCCACCGTTGCGCGGTCCTTACCTGTGCGTTCTGCGACGGCCTCTTGCGTGAGGTGGAATTCTTCCATCAATCGCTCAAATGCTCGGGCCGCCTCAATTGCATTCAAATCCTCACGCTGGATGTTCTCCACCAGCGTCATTTCCAGAGCCAGCGCGTCCGACACTTCCCTAACGATCACCGAAACCTTGTTCAGACCCGCGCGCTGCGCGGCACGCCACCGTCGTTCCCCGGCAATCAGTTGAAAGCGCGAACCGATCGGCCGCACCACCAGAGGCTGAATGATTCCGCTTGCCTGGATGGACCGCGCCAATTCGTCCAGCGCTTCCTCGCGAAAGCGTGTCCGCGGCTGATAGGGACTCGGTTCAATCAGATCAATGTCAATCTGCTGGGGTCCGGGATGCACGACCTCGCGTGCAGGCACGACCGCAGCTCCGCCGGCAGTCGTTGCTTGAGGCTGTTGTGGTACGGCATCAGGCTGAGCCTTCGGTTCAGGCTCCCGAATGAGCGCTCCTAGCCCCCGTCCCAACGCGTTTCTCGGCATTGGCAATAACCTCCTGGGCGAGCTGCGTATAGCCTTCCGCCCCTTTGCTATGAATGTCATAAAAAATGATCGGTTTTCCAAAGCTAGGTGCCTCCGCCAGCCGCACATTCCGCGGAATCACACTCTGAAACACCTGTGTTCCAAAGAAACTTCTCAAATCCGTGGCTACCTGCCGCGAAAGTGTCGTCCGCTCATCGTACATAGTGAGCAGGATTCCTTCGATTTCCAGACTAGGATTCAGCGTTCGCCGGATGCGCATCAGCGTATCTAGCAACTCCGAGACGCCTTCTAGAGCCAGGTATTCACATTGGATCGGGATTAGCACTGCATTTGCCGCTACCAAGCCATTCAGCGTCAACAAATCCAGAGCGGGTGGGCAGTCCAGAATAATGAATCGATACTTATCATCTAGGGACTTGAGGGCCGCTTGCAGTTTATATTCCCGGTTTTCCGCGTTCACCAGCTCTACGGCTGCTCCCGCGAGGTTTTTGTCGGCGGGGACGACATCTAGCCGGTCCACTTGTGACTTTTGAAGGATTTTGTCGAATGGCTCGTTGAGAATCAGGGCGTGGTAAAGCGTTCTACGTGAAGGATCCTTGGCAAACCCAATGGCGGCAGTCGAATTGGCTTGGGAATCGCAGTCAATCAACAGCGTGGGTTGTTCAGCGGCGGCGAGGCATGCGGCCAAGTTCACCGCCGTCGTGGTCTTCCCGACCCCACCTTTTTGGTTAGCAACCGCAATAATCCGAGCCAAACAGTTCCTCGCGAGCCAGAATCTAGCAAATCGAACCTTACGTTGCAAGTTGTTTCACGTGGAACATCGAATTGATACTGAAAATCCATCCGTTGAACCTCGAGCCTCGAGCTGTTTCATCCGAAAGTTACGCCGCACTGGCACATTTCTCCCCCTTATGTTCCACGTGGAACTACACTCAGAGTCTCTTCTCTGGGGATTCACTAGGCAAACACCGGATCCGGCTTGACTGGCCGCAGATGTGTTCCACGTGGAACATGGACATAGGCTTCTGTCTCGCTTGCTTTGTTCCTCGGAGAAGATCTCTGGAAATCAGAGAAATTTCAAATCACCCAGGTATTTCTCGATCCGCATGGACCCCTAGGTCGATGAGCCGACACTCTAGCTCTTCTTTGTCCCCACAAGTAGAAGACGCCTCAGAGAATTCGGCACCGGGATTGGCTCATGCCACTCCCAGGTGCGGACCTTCTGTATTTCCGGCAGATCCCGGGCCCCAATCCAGAGGATAACCTGTTTAGCTGCTATCCGATCCGAGCGCGCCCACTCCAGAAAGGCCGAAAACTCCCCCAGCGCCCGTGAACACGCGAAATCGAGCGGCGCCACCTCTTCGCTCAGCTCTTCATAACGGGAAACAATGACCCTCGCATCCGTAAGTCCAAGCTCTCGAATGACTTCCGCAAGAAAAGTCGCCTTCTTTATGTTCGATTCGATCAAAAAAACCTGCAAATCTGGCCTAATGATCTTGAGCGGTATCCCCGGAAACCCACCCCCCGACCCTACGTCGGCGAGCCGACCGTTTTCCACAGATACAGCCACCGCCGCATACATGGACTCGCAAAAATGACGATTTAGTATCTCCAGAGGATCGCGAATCGCCGTCAAGTTTATCTTTTCATTCCACTGCAGGAGAATTTTTATATACTGTTGAATTTGAAGCACTTGCTGGTCGCTTACCGCAAGTTGAAACTCTCCCAGGGCACGGCGAATGGTCTCGGCGGAGAGGGTTGGGGACGCCGCTGTTGTCATAGAAGTAATTGTTTGCAAATACTACTTTAACTTATTGATTCTACAGTATTTAAAGAAGATCTTAACAAATACCGCGGCCCGGCGATTCCCGCAATTACATCTACCGCGGCGTGCCAGAAAATCACCGGAACCAGACTACCATACACGACCCGGCCGATTCCGAGCACGATTCCCACAAACATGGTGCTTACAAGGCCACCGCGTCCCTGGTACAGGTGCGCCAACCCAAAAAGAATAGACGAAACCAGCACCGCAACCCAAGCGACTACTCCCAGACGCGTCAACACTGCCATTGCAAAACCGCGATAGAGAAACTCTTCGCAAAGCCCGGCAGTAATCGCAAGTGCTAGAAAAGGCAGCAGTTCCATCGTAGACTGCGGCAAAATGCGCTCAGCGATAGCCTGAATCGACCCTCGAGAGTTAGGAGGTATCCGCCCCACACGGCGCAAATTAAACCAGTGGAATGTCGCAATCGTCGCGGCGCCGACAATCGAACCAATTATCAGCCTCGTGCCATCGCGCGTCGTTAGTCCCAATTCAACTGCAGTGTATCCGTGAGCCCAAGCCCGCCAGGACACCACCGCCACAATCACCCATTGAAACGCAATGGTCGAGGCATATAAAACAATCCTTTCCATTGCTCCGACGTGCGGCATTACAAGCAATGTCTTCAGGCGAGCTCGCCCGCGCCACGGAAGTATCACGGCCAGCACAAAAAAGATCAGCCAGATGTCCCAAGCCATTCGCCGATAAGACCATGTTCCCGCTTCTCGCGCAACTCGCCCCGGACTTTACGAACGAGAATGTCACAAGCAATCGTGAACCAGCATCCTTATAATGCCAATGCACCAGGAGGGAATTTGTCGAACCCAGTTAAACTCACGTCGATGGCAAAAGCCGCGGGCTGCGCCGCAAAACTCAATCCCGCCACGCTGGACGCCGTGCTGCGCAAGTTGCCGCGCCAGACCGATCCAAACGTCCTCGTCGGATTCGACACCAACGACGATGCCGGAATCTATCTGCTCGGCGAAGGCCTAGCGCTTGTCCAAACCGTGGATTTCTTCACGCCCATCGTCGACGATCCGCACCTCTTCGGACAAATCGCCGCCGCCAATGCCCTTAGCGATGTTTACGCCATGGGCGGCCGCCCCGTTTCCGCGCTATCCATCGTTGGTTTTCCCGAAAAAGGCGACCCCGCCATCCTTGAAGAAATCATTCGCGGCGGCCTTTCGAAAATGAACAAAGCAAAATGCAGCGTCATCGGCGGCCATTCCATTCGCAACGAAGACATGCTCTTTGGCTACGCCGTCACCGGAGTCATCAATCCGCATCGAGTTTGGAGAAATGTCGGCGCGCGCGCGGGAGACGTTTTGCTTTTCACCAAGCCTCTCGGCACCGGAGTCATCACCACCGCGCTGAAAAAAGAGCGCGCCACGCCGGAGTCCCTCGCCGCCGCAGTTGCCGCGATGACCACACTCAATCGCGATGCCGCTGCCGCCTTGCAGGAGCTAGACGAAAAAACCGGCTGCGCAAAACACGTGCACGCCGTCACCGACGTCACCGGCTTCAGCCTCCTCGGCCATGCTCGCGAAATGGCCCTCGGCGATCCCGCGCACGGCATCGAATCCGTTTCCTTCGAAATCGATCACCGCGCCTTCGCCTATCTTCCTGGAGCCGCTGAAGCCGCACGCGAAGGCCACCTCTCCGGCGGCCTGAAGAATAACCGCGCTTTTATTGGCGATTGCGCCGTTTTCGACCCGACCGTCCCGTCCGAATATCAGGATTTGCTCTTCGATCCCCAAACTTCCGGCGGCCTGCTCGTCTCCGTCGCACCCGAATCCGCGGACGCCGCCCTCACCGCGCTACAGCATCACGGCGTTTCCGCCCGCCGTGTCGGAACCGTCCTCGCAAAAAAGACACCGCTTCTCTTCGTTCGCTAAAACCATGAAAATTGCAGCCATCCAATAATTCTCGACAATGGACACCATCACCCACGGCATCGCCGGCGCCCTAATCGGAAAGGCCGTCTTCCGCGGCGAAGACATGTTCGCCTCCGGCTCGATCAACCGCGGCCGAGTCATCACCTGGTCGCTGATGCTCGGCGCCATCTTTCCGGACTCCGACGTGTTCCGAGATATTTTCTCCAGCGACAAACTTCTCATCGTCACCTGGCACCGCAGCCTCACACATTCGCTGGTGCTTCTTCCGCTCTGGGCTTTGCTCCTCGCGGCCATCACGCAAGCGCTCGGGCGCTGGAGAAAATGGGAGTTACCTTCCTTCGCCGCGCTTGCTGGCATCTACGCAGTCGGCCTTCTCAGCCACATTCTGCTCGATCTGGTCACTTCCTTCGGGACCATGATCTGGTCGCCGCTGCAATGGTCGCGCCCCGCCTGGGATCTCATCTTCATCGTCGATTTCACGTTGACCGCAATTTTTCTCGTGCCACAGCTGCTCGCCTGGGTCTATTCCCATCCCGAAAAAGTAAAAGCGCGCGCCATTGGAGTGTGGCTGGTTTTTTTGCCCGCCCCCGTGCTTATTGCCAGAATTGCCGAAATTGTCGGCGCGCCGATTTCTTCCCAGGTCGTCTTGGGCGCAACCCTGCTTTTCACCGCAATCTTCCTGCTCCCCGCGCTCCAGGGCTGGGGTGTGAAGATTCGCCACGACACCTGGAATCGTGCCGGATTTCTCGCCTCGTTAATCTATGTCGCGCTCACGCTTTACGCGCACCACGTCGCCTTCGCGCGGATTCAAAAATTCGCCGAACTCTATCCTCTGCAGGTGCAATCGATCGGTGCCCTTCCGCTTCCTCCCTCCCTCTGGCATTGGGACGGACTGGTTCGCACCGAGCACGGCGTCTATGAATTACGAATGGATCTCAGCGACAAGCCCAGCGACACGGAATTGATCGCGCAGGAACACCACTACTACCCGGATGCCTTTCCGAACTCCTACATTGACGCCGCGCGCCGCCTGCCCGAAGTCCAGAAAGTCTTGGGGTTCGCCCGCTTTCCCGTCACTCGCTTTCACAAGGAAGGCGACGTCGCCATCGTGGAATTCGCCGACATCCGTTTTCAGTCCGCGCTCCGCGACCGCCCCTCCAGCTTCACCTATCGCGTTCGCTTCGCCGCCGATGGAAACGTTCTTTCAAAAGGTTGGGTCACAATGTAGGACAGGCATTCCTGCCTGACGATTCTCTTACAACGAGGATTTACCGCGAAGCCTTGCTATCCGCCGGATGAATCACCACCTGACGCTCTTCTCCCACGCCAATGCTCTCCGTTCGAACGCCCGTCATATCCTTCAGCGCCAGATGCACAATCCGCCGTTCCCGCGACGACATGGGATTCAGCGTAAACGGCTGCCGCGAAGTCTGCACGCGTTCCGCCGCCACCCGCGCCGTCATTCGCAACTCTTCAAAACGCAGCGCACGGTAACCCGCGCTATCAACATGAATTTTTTCGTGGAATGTTGGCTCCAGCCGCAGCGCCTTAAACGCCAGATGTTCGAACGCTTTCAAAACTTCCGCGTTATGCCCCAGCAGAATCTCTTTGTCCCGCCCATCCAGATCGGCGAGCACTTCCGCGTCGCCTTCTACGCCTGCCGTTCCCGGAGCAACCGCCCGCACACTCACCTTTAATTCAAGCCCAGACGTGCGCACAATGTTCTCCAGAAAATTCCTCAACGCCTCGGCCGTTGCCTGCCGATCCAGCTTGCCATCGCGGATAAGTTCTTGGGTCATGCGGCGTTCGAACGAATCGTCCTTAGCGAGCGCTTCCGAAAAATTCCTTGTCTACGATTTCTTCCCGCGCACGGGCTTCACTGGCACGGGCGCCGGATGCGTCTTGTTCAGATACCACTGCTGCGCGATTCCCACCAGGTTGCTGGTCAGAATATACACCGCCAGCCCGCTGGAGAACGGGAAAACCACGAACATCGCCGCCATGCTGATGGGCATGAACTTCAGCATCGCCTGTTGCTGCGGATCGGGAGCCGACACCGGCGTCATCTTCGACACCAGATACATGGACAGCCCCATCGTCACCGGAAGAATGTAGTATGGGTCTTTCGACGAAAGATCCGTGATCCAAAGCCAGCTCGCGTGCCGCATCTCGATGGCCCCGCGCAATGCCGTGTTCAGTCCAAACCACACTGGCATCTGCAAGAGCATCGGCAAGCACCCCCCGCCGATATTGATCCCTTCGCGCTGGTAAACCGCCATCACCTCTTTCTGCATTTCCGCTTTTTTCGGATCGTTAAACTTGTACTTCTTGTATTTTTCGTTGATTGCCTTGATTTCCGGGGCCACGCGCTGCATTTTCAGCGTCGTCTTGTAGCTCGAAATCCGCAGCGGGAAAAACAGCGCGTTGACAATCAGCGTCAGGATCACCACAGCCCAGCCCCAGTTGGGAACGTAGCTGTGCAGCCACTTCAGCCCGTGGAACATGGGCTCAGCGATGAACTCCAGCCAGCCGAAACTGATCAGCCCGTGCAACGGCGGGTTCATCTTCTTCAAATCGTCGTAATCTTTCGGCCCGACGTACACCCGCAAAGCTAGTGGTTGCGCCGACGTTGCTGCTGCAACTTGCGGCACCGGTTCCAGCGTGTCTTGATCGTTTACCTTCACCGTCCGCGAGGTCTTCCAGTAGCGCGTTTCCAGAGTCCCCGGCGCGGCGCTACCCACGGGCAGAAATGCTGCCGTAAAATAACGATCCTCAATCCCTACAAAATCTTTTCCACCCTGCCAGACGCCCGGGCCCCACTTTTCCGGCCCATCCAACTTCTTGTGCAGGTAATTCGTGATCTTGCCGTTCTCGCTGTAGTACGTCGAAACGGTTTCCACCGGAGCGGGGTTCGTCACCGTCAAATCGCCAAAGCCCCCCAGCCAGCCGATTCCTGCGGTGATGGGCTTCCCGTCCAATTTAGCTGTGGTCTCCACGCGCACCACGTAGGTATGGTCAAACCGGAAATGTTTCGTAATCTCCAGGTGCCCATCGCTCCAGGTAAATTCCGCGTCCGCCGGCGCATGCAGCGTCTCCGCGCCCGAAGAAATCTGGTAAAGCCCTGCATTCGCGGCATTCTGCAGCTGCTCATCCTCCAGCACCACCGCAAAAGGCCACCCGCCGGTCTGCTGTGACGCAGCAGGATGCACCACGTCCAAAACGTGCTGCGGCTTCGCGTCATCCATGTACTTCTTCAACTGCCAGCTCTTCACCACAGCGCCGCGGTTCGAAATCTCCACGCGATAAAGATCGTTCTCGATCACGATCGTGCGTTCCTGCGAATCGCTCTTGGGGGGCACGGTCACCGCCGGTGCCGGAGAGATCGCTGCTGCCAGGTTAGGCGCCTGCGTAGCGCCCACCGCGGGTGTTGTCGTCGCCGGAGCGCTCACCGCTGGCCGGTTCGCCTGTGGCGGTGGAACCGGCGGCTTCGGCCCAAAAAATTTCGCCCAAAGCAGAATCACGCCCATCGATAGCAACGACGCCACGAGGATCCGTAATTCCGGCGTGAACTTGTCCTTCTGTCCCGGCAAGCTCACGAATTCACCTCATTCTGCGTCGCTGCGGCGCGCCTGGATGAAATCGCACTTGCCTTCATTTCGGAAGTCATGTTTTCCCATTTCTCTGGAACCGGGTCGTACCCGGTCTTGCGCCAAAGCGGCTGGCACCGCAAAAGTCGTTTCGTCCCCAACCAGATTCCTTTGACGACTCCAAACCGCTCAATCGCTTCGTACGCATACCGCGAACAGCTCGGCTGAAACCGGCAGTTCCCCGCAAACAAGATAGATAAGTAGGCTTTGTAGAACCGCAACGCGAATAGCGCCGCGCGCACAGGAATCGATCGCTCTTCGATAGGTGTTTGGTTGTGTGTACGAGCGGGCTGAAGTCCGCCCTCTTCTGTCAGAGGCCCTTCAGCACTCGCAGCAAATCCGCCGTCAGCGCCGCAAACTCCGCTCGCGCCACCGAACTCTTCGGGTGTATGACGATGTCCCATCCTGCGGGTATCTCCAGCCGGTGGCAGCGCACCATTTCGCGCAGGCGCCGCCGGATCCGATTGCGCACCACCGCGCCGCCTAGCGCTTTCTTGATGCTGAATCCAAAGCGGCTCTGCGGCTGTTCGTTGGCGCGGAAGAAAACTGTGAAGTGGGAACTCGAGCGGCGCTTTCCGGCGCGGTATACGGCGTCAAACTCCACCTTTCGCACCAGCCGCGCCTCGCGCGGAAACGATGCCCCACGCAGCCCCGCACCGTCCGGAGTCGCGGGGCTCCCCGCTTTATTCGGGGGTAAGCCGATGGCGTCCCTTCTTGCGGCGCGCCGCCAGCACCTTGCGGCCGCCTTTCGTCTTCATGCGTACGCGGAACCCGTGCGTCTTGGCGCGCCGGCGTTTGCGCGGTTGAAATGTGCGCTTTGGCAAAACAATCCCCCTTATATATACGTAGCCGCGCGGTCAGCTCTTTCACCTGCGGCCGCCGCACAGCCCGCTTAGCTGCTTCAGCGGCTGCGTTCGAATCTAGCAGTGTATTCGACCCCCACGCATAGGGTCAAGAAATCCTCGGGGGAGCACATAAGACGGGGAAAAACGCTGCAACGTGATTCGCACGGGCTTTTGAACATGTCCCTCGCCCGTCGTGCATCAGTATCTCCTTTTGGGGTGTCCTAGCCGGCAGCCCCAGCCATTTTGCGAAGTCGATCATTCGCGAAATACTGAGCCTGCCCTTCTTCGATAGCCAGCAGAACGAGACCGGCCACGAATTCAGGCTTGTCGCCCGCGGCGTAATCGGCGGACGGTCCGCCTTTGGCCGGGCTCCCCATCCGGTTCTTTCCGAAGTTTGTCGCCGTGATAAACGGGTAGATTTCACTAACGACGATGCGGTCCTTTTCCAACTCGGCGCGTGCCGTGAGACTGAAGCCAAGAAGCGCACGTTTCGAAGACGAGTAAACGCCGTATTGGGGAATAGTCATGAACGCAGTTCCCGAATTGATGTTCACGATGCTTCCGCCGCCTTGGGCTCGCATCACTGGAATTACCGCCTGCATCGCGATGATCGGCCCCAAAACATTGAGATGGAAGATTTCATCAAAAACTTCCGGCTCGATCTCCTCTATGGAAGCCGCATAGCTGCGCCCCGCGTTATTTACGAGCCCGTCGATGCGGCCGTAGTGTTGGTGAACAGCGCGCACGGCTTCCCGCACACCATCAAACTTCGTCATGTCTGCCGGGACAGGCAAGCTGCCGGGAAGCTGTTGCGACAACTTGTGCAGCGCATCGCCACTGCGGGCCAAGAGGGCCACTTTCCCGCCGCGATCAGACAGCGCCATGGTCGTCGACAGCCCGATTCCCGAAGACGCGCCCGTGACAATGAACACGTGATCTTTGAATTGCATGGTTTGATCTCCTGACTTGGCGTTTACCCGGCATCCCGGTCGGCCTTGTGAGCCGCGCCGATTTTCTATCTTTAGTTCGGCCGGTCTCCGTCAATCAACGAGATGCGCGTACCGGCGCTGCGGATACGCTATCCGCAGCGGTCTCCGAATAGCACATTTGTTCGAGGTCGGCAATCAGCCAGCAGCGATAAGAGACTTGGCGCCCGCATCCGAGCGAGCCAGGCCGAGCACCTGATGTCCCGCATCTATTAGCTCCCCACCACTTCTTATTCCTAAGCTGAAACCCGCCTCTCAAAAGACTCACCGACGAGTTCTTCGCTCTTCTTCCAGAGCGCTTCCGCATTTTTCGGATCGAGGGCATATCCACGCACACCTTCGCTGATGGCGCTGATCGTTACGTGGTCGGGAACGATCTGGCCGACGTGGCAGTTCTCGCAATATCGGCCGCCAATCTCGTCAGCGGAAGCCACGACACCGGCCCACACGGAAGTGGCGGCTCCTTGAGGAATGGTCTTCCACTGGAAGGGCCCCTTACCCTCAGCCGCAAGCTGCTGGTTCATCTGCTCGATGATCCCCTGAATGCGGCTCGGATCTATGTGGCGACCCAGTTCGGTGTGTATGCCTCCCGGATGCACGGCCGCGGCGCGCACGCCGCGCTCGCGGTGCCTCTGGTCGAACGCAACGGCGAAGAGGATGTTTGCCGTCTTCGATCGGCCATACGCCACAAAAGGCTCATAGGGCGTCCGCTCAAAGTTGGGATCCTGAAGGTCAACGTCGGAGTAGCGGTGACCGGAAGAAGACAGATTGATCAGTCGCCCTCCTGCGCGAAGAAGACGCGCAATCCGGTTCACCAGGACAAAGTGGCCAAGGTGATTGGTGCCGAACTGTGTTTCAAAGCCGTCCGCTGTATGTCCGAGCGGTGTCGCCATCACTCCCGCATTGGCGATGAGCAGGTCGAAAGAATCGCCCTTTGCCAGTAATGCGTCTGCGCAGGCGCGAACACTCTTCAAGCTGGCAAGATCGAGCTCAAGCAGTTCAAAACTCCCGCCATTGGCCGCAGCGTCCTTCCGCACCTGCTCGGTCGCCGCTTTGGCCTTCGTCAAATCCCGCGCCGCACCGACGACCTGCGCGCCGTGCGCGGCAAGAGACCGCGCTGTCTCCACGCCAAGCCCAGCCGAAACGCCCGTGACGAGAATCCGCTTACCGTGGAGATTCGCGCCAGTCAAAACTTCCTCTGTTGTTGAAGTCGCCCCAAGAACCTTTGTCATTTTCTTCCTCCTTGTGCCGGCCCGTTTGCGTTCCTTCCTTGGCAGCCGCTATTGACGAGCCGCGCTCACTTCGATAAAACGGAGAGGGTCTCCGAACGTTTAGATAATCGGAGACTATCTCCGGTTACATCTTTTTTATGCCCACGAAACGGTCAAAACCTGCCCAGCGAAAACCGCGCGCCGACGCGCAGCGGAATCGCGAACACATTTTAGAGGTCGCCAAGGTGGCCTTCACCCGCTCGGGCGCAAATGCCAGCCTGGACGACATCGCCAAAGAGGCACGTGTTGGGCCGGGGACTTTGTATCGCCATTTCCCGACTCGCGAGGAACTTCTGCAGGCAGTTTATCGGTCTGAGATGGAAAAACTGGCCGCGGCAGGGCGGAAGTTCACTCAAAGCATGTCGCCGATGGAAGCGTTGCGCGCCTGGCTATTGTTGTTCGTTGATGCCATCGAGACGAAGCAGATCATCGCCCCTGCACTGAATACCCTGATCGGAGATCACAAGAAAGTGTTCGCATCTTCCTACGCTAAAATCCAGGAAACGATTGATGCCCTGGTGAAGCGCGCGATCAAGAGCGGCGATATTCGGAAGGATCTTAATCCTATGGATCTCCTTCGGCCTCTCGTCGGCGTCGCCAACGTGTCGACCAGCCCTGACTGGCGGCAAAGCGCGAGGCGACTCGTCGATATCCTCATCACCGGTTCGCAGGTGAACAAATAAGGCCTGTGTCTGACTCCAGAATTGTCGGTTGCCCAGAAGTAATCCTTGGGCCCGCCTAGCGATCAGTTGTCAAGTCCTGACAAGTCCTCAGCTTTTTGGAGGCGCTGCCGGATCCGCAGCCGGCATCGCAAACATGCTGTCGTCCACCGGCTCGTTACACCGTACTTCCTTGATGTTGAGCACAAAACCGAACTGCGGCGTCGTAACCCGCACCCGGTACGCCGCTTGAATCCCGCACGCGGTACGGTAATCCTCAAAAACCGCGCTCGTTTTCAGCACGTTTCCGGATGGATCTAGGCCTTCGGAATCCTCGCCAAGGCGCAGCCCCGTTTCCGCGTCCAGATACATCACCACCGTCTTTCCGCCGGGCTGATGCGTCAGTGCCGTATACGCGTCGCGATCGCCAACCTTCGCTCGTCCCGTGACCTTCATGTCCGGGTGCACTTCCTTTAGCCGCGCATCCGTATCCAATATCGCCTCAATCTTGGTTTCTTCCAGTTCGGTTCCTTCGAGGGGCTTCAGCCCCGACTGCGGATCGGATTTCCATCCCGCCTGTCCATCAAATGCCTGCTTCTGTATGAATTGCCCATCCGCTATGTTGACGATGCGCAGCAGCCTGTTCGGGCTCTTGGCGTAGACATCGAGCTTTCCCGCCATGTTCATTGCCGGAATTTCGATGGTTCCGGTCATGGTCATCGTCTTGATCTTTGCCCAGGCTTCCTTCCCCCCGCTTCCCTTGGCGCATTTCGCGGAAAGCTCGTCCGCAGTTGGTAGCGCCTCCTCTTTGGCCGCCGCTGCTTTCGGCGCAGGAGCAGGAGTTGTTTGCGGAAAGGCCGGTCCAGCACAAAGCGTCAAGAAAACAGCACTGCTAGTGAGAAGACGGATCTTGCGAATCATGGTCACCCTCGTTGTCTCTGAGATTTTCCTCGTCAAATAGATCACGGTTTTGCGACCTTGGCAGTCTCTCCCGCCGCATCCCAACCGTCAATCTGTTTAACGCACCTGCCCCAGTGAATATTTCACTTCCGGTAGTTAAACTTTGCTCCCTGCTGCTTTCTTTCCAGCGCCATCTTGAAGCGATACTCCTTAAACACCACCCAAGACCACTCCACATCCGCCCGCCCAAGCTATCGATATCATCTAAGGTAAGCTCTCAACAGGGTCTTTTCAGCCGGCCAAACATGACACTACCTCGCGGAAAACTCTTGATTCGTATCGGCTCCTACTCCGCGATCCTCGGAGTGTTTTGCGGCTGGGCGTCGGAACGCCCACTCCCCTCGCCCTTCGGGGAGATCTCCGACGGGCTCATGCTCCTGTTCCTCGGTTCAGGGATACTCATTCTCTCGGTTGGCTGCATCGTGCTTTGCATCAAGGAGCTTCCGGGGCCATTGCTCCGCGCAGGGATAATTGCTTCAGCGGTCACGCTGCTTGTTGTTCCCGCGGTCACATCTATGGCGCATTTCGAACCCAACGTGCACAGCTGGACGGGCTTACTCTTCTTCCTTTGGCTCTTCTTCTGTCTCCTCTGCCTGGCAATTCTTCTCGTTGGCTTGGTCCGTTACCTGTTGCAACGGCGCCGAGTTCCTACTGTCTAGTTTCTTGCCAACCTAGGCCGCCTTTTTCGCCCGGCTATATTCATCGAACGCCGCCAAAAATCGGTCCACATCCCTCCGCAGCAGATAGTACGGCGTCGAAAGCCGGATTTTCGATGGCGCCCCGCCTCGAATGCGGATCTTCTTTTCCTTCCACATCCAGTTTTCCGTCTCCACAATCTGCAGCGGCGGCACATTTACCGTCGCAATCCCGCAGCGCAGCGCCGGGTCCGGCGAAGTCCACGACTCCGCCCCGCGCTTCACCATCTCCTTCAAAATGTAGTCCGCCGACTGACGGTGCCTCTTCTCAATCCGCTCCATCCCGATTTCATTGGCCAGTTGCACCGCTGCACGCAGGCCCCAAAGCGCCGGCACATTCGAACTGCCGATTCGCTGGAATCGTTCCGCGCGAATCTTCGTGTCATTCCATCCCTCGGTCGCAATCGTGTTCCACAGACGGTCGATCACTTCATCCCGCACGTACAAAAATCCGCTGCCTTTCGTCGCCTGCAGCCATTTGTGCGGGCTCGAGGAATACATGTCGCAGCCCAGCTCATGCAGGTTCAGCTTCATCATCCCCGGCACGTGCGCGCCGTCCACCGCGGAGAGAATCCCTTTCGAACGCGCCAGCGCGCAGAGCTCCTTCACCGGCAACACCACGCCCGTCACCGTCGAAATGTGGCTGAAGAAAAGCACCTTCGTCCGCGGGGTAATCGCATCGTTGAAAAGATTCATCACCGCCGCCGCGTTCGGCACCGGCCTCGGCAGCGTCACTTTTTTCACCACGATCCCATACCG
>Ga0207071_1024_pt2 | contig 26768 bp, 25 predicted proteins | sample Alteio_BWMinHeat_67_FD_153531 | JGI IMG/M metagenome (GOLD analysis project Ga0207071, IMG submission 153531) | Enriched cells from forest soil in Barre Woods Harvard Forest LTER site, Petersham, Massachusetts, United States -... | ecosystem: Environmental > Terrestrial > Soil > Temperate forest >...
CCCCCCGCGTCAGAATTTCCACTTGCGCCAACGCTCGGCCGTTCTTTCCATACCCAGTGCGAGTTAAGCTAATCGCCGGCAATCCAGGACGAACGCCCAGGGTCTCGGCCAGCATGGCCGGAATGATGCTCGACTCGATCACCAGCCGATAACGCACGATGTTGATCCCGTGGGTCACCAAGGTGTTAAAAAATCGACCGTGCTCAAAGTCGCGCCGGGTGACCCCTTTGGCCAACTCAGCCGGCAGAACCAGCATACCGACACCCAACGGGACCTCGTGCCGATAGGTCACCCGTTCCACACGTAGGATCCGGTCTTTGGGGCCCACCTGGAAGAGCTCGGCCATCTCCGGAGCAGCCGCACAGCGCTCGTAGTTGGTCAATCGATGTTTGACTTCATGCTCCGACTGCGCGATGGATTCTTTGGATGCCTGATAGCCTATCGGGATGTCCAAGCGCGTCTGCGACACGAAGGTTCCGCGTCCCTGGATTCGGGTCACCAATCCGTCGGCGGCGAGCGCATCCACCGCCACCCGCAGGGTCGCGCGGCTGACGCCATATTCCTTGGCGAGTATTGGCTCCGCCGGTAAGAGAGCACCGGGGGATAGAGACGATACTCGTCCCCGCAGAAGTTGCTCTACTTGAAAATACTTGGGGACAATTCTATTGCGCTGGCTCATAGAGGACCGTTATTTGAACCGCCACGTGCGGTCGAGCCAGGATGCGCGAGCTTGGGTAGATCGTCCAGCGACAGCACGCCGGTAAACAAGCGGTGCAGAAGTTCGTTGACCGTCTCGGCCTGATCTAGAAAGACTGCATGACCGGCTTGGTCAACTTCTATGTACGTGGTTCGTGGCAGCAGCGGGGCGAGCTCACGCCCAATGGTGACCGGTGCAAAACGGTCGTCGCGACCCCATATAAGCACAGATGGTAGTTGAAGCGAGGGCAGCCGAGGGCAAAGATCAAAGGCTTGGAAGACCTCCGGCGAGCGGGCCAACAGCGCGTCGGAGTACCCAGCGAACGATGTACGAGCCTCCGCTACACCAGGCTGGCCCGCGATTTCCGCCCGGCCTCGAATCAGGTCGTCAGTGATCAGTTCGGCGCGATGGAAAAGTCGCCGTACGAGGCGACGTTGGCGCTCGCACTCATCGGCGGGTGGCGTCGGGTCCGGGGCGTGAACCGCGAAATCAACGCCCATTGCCAACGCCACGGTGTTCGAGCCGATCATCGCAAGGTGGGAGACCCGCGAAGTGCGGTCGCAGGCGTAACGAGCAGCCAGGTACGCGCCGACGGACTGTCCAACGACACGGACTGATGTGAGACCTAGGGTGTCGATGAATTCAGCTAGGTGGGCAGCTTGCAGCGGCAGTGAGACTGGAACAGAAGGTTTATCGGTGTAACCCGACCACAGCAGATCCGGAGCGATCACGCGGTATCGATCCGACAAACCACGGAGGGTGCTTGCCCATGTATGTGCCGCCGAGCCACCCACACAGCCGCCGTGCAGTAGTACAACGGGGTCGCCCCGACCGTCTTCGACATAGGACGTGCGGACGGCACGGAGGGTGACGTCACCGCAGTGCACCTTGTCGACGGTCAATGTGTTTCGCTTAATAGTAGGCGTGTTATTGATCAATGGGGGCTTCTCCTGCACGTGTTAAGGGAATCGGCACTTGCACGTGACACGTTCGGATCGGTTTCCCCAAACGGAATGTATATTCCGGAGAAAGCGGGATTGACGATGAAGGTCAGATCTTCCTCGCTAACAGGAATGAATCCCACGTCCTCGACAACTAAGCGGTCCATTTGTTTGTAGATCGCCAGCCGCTTGGCGCTGTCGACTTCATTATCCGAGTCGCTCAACAGGCGGTTGTAATTGGGGTTGTGCCAGTAGGTGCGATACCACCCCTCACCGTTACGGCCGATCATGAGATTGTGAAAAAGCGAGGGATCCGGGTCGTCGGCCGTCGCGGTAAACAATGCGATATCGTACGCGTTGCCGTCGCGAACCGACGCAGTGAAGCTGCGGAACGCGGACGGTTCGAGAGCTTGAACATTGATTGCGATTCCGAGTGAGGATTGGAGCATCGACTGGATGGCCTCGGCCTGCAATGCCTCGATCGACGAATTGCGGACGACGAGCGTCAACGGGGGGATTCCATGCCCTGCGGGGTATCCGGCCTGCACCAAAAGCGCCTTTGCGATCTCCAGAGTTCCTGGGAGTCGGATGTCGTCGCTGTGGCCTGGAACCATCTGCGGAATGGGTGAGTACAATGGATGGAGGTGGCCACCGGATATGGTCTTGAGACCCTCGCGGTCAATGGCCAAATACAGCGCCTTACGAACCCGCAAATCGTTGAACGGCGCGCGCCGCTGATCCATAAACAGACCATACATGCGCGGAACGGAGGCGCGGTGCAAGCGCTTCTGATATCTCTTGTCCGCTTGAATGCGGGTGAGGTCGGCTCCAGATACGGTCGCGTAATCCAGATCGCCCGCCTCGTACATAGTCAACCCCTGCGCCGCGGGGTCGCCCACCAAGGCGATCCGTACTTCGTCAATATAGGATCGGTGCTCCCAATAGAAGGGATTTCTCTTTAGAACCGCCAGTTCATTATGCGTCCACTCACTGATTGTAAATGGACCGTTGGTGACAATGTGCGGCGGGTCGATCCATGCCTGATGAAATTCGCTCACGACGTGCTGGGGTACAGGCATGAATACGAATGAGGTCGTCATTGTCTGCAACAGTTGCGGCCGCCGGCGCTCGAGTTTAAGTTCCAGCGTGTAGTCATCGAGCGCCCTAACGCCGACCTCACCGGCTGAGGATATTTTGCCGCTGTTGTAAGCCTCGGCATTCTTCAACGGATAGAGAATGCTGGCAGTCTCCGAACCGAAAATGGGATTCAATGCCGTCTTATAGGCATACTCATAATCGCGCGCCGTCACCGGCCAACCATCGCTCCATTTCACCTCCGGACGAAGAGTAAACGTGTAGGTAAGCCCATCGGGCAAGACATCGAGAGACTTGGCGCCCACAAACTTGAGAGTTCCGTCAACATCGAGGCCCACCAAACCCTCGAATAGGTTAGTAGCCATCGCGCGTGCGTTGCCTGTCACGGTGCGTGGATCAATCGAACTCGTGGGCTCCGCTACCGCGTATCGGAACAAGATTTGCGCGGAACCGGCGCTCGTGGCTTCGGGGGTGCAATCGCTCGGACGGCACGCGCAACAGCAAAACACACAGACTGTTGTGGCCAGCCACCGCATCGCTGTGGCCAGTCGACTCATGACGGTAGACACAGTCCGGCCGATCTTTTACCGCACCCTCGAATGGCGTATGCGCTACCCACGGATACTACTTCTCTTAGCGGCAAAGCTCATTAATCACTGGCTCGAGCCCTTTGTTCAATTTATCGAGGCTATGATAACATCTCGTTGTCTGAATGACCAGATGAGTCGTGCGAAGCTTCTGCCAGGAAGGCACGGGAATTTTTGCGGTTTTATTGCGCTTTCGACAACAAGCCTAGATTGCCTCAGCACATGCCGTTCAATTGGGGAGAGGAGCACATGAAAAGTGTGGTATTTCGGCGGGCAAAAGTGTTCGACGGGTGGAATCACGAAGTCACCGACGAATGCGACGTTTTGGTGGCGGACGGACTGATTCGGGAAGTATCCACACAGCCCCTCCCGACACCGGGTGAGGTGGTTGCTGTCGATTGTCGCGGTCTCGTCGTCATGCCCGGCCTGATCGATGCACATGTGCATGTCTACGCCTCCAGTGTCAACCTCGCCAAGAGTACGAGGCAGCCGGCAACCTATCTTGCACATTTTGCGGCGGGCTTCTTGAGGTCGTGCCTGGATCGTGGCTTCACCACGGTACGTGATGTTGGAGGCGCAGACGTCGGCCTTGCTCTGGCGCTGAAGGAAAATCTCGTTGAGGGCCCGCGATTATTCTACGGCGGACGCGTGCTTAGTCAGACCGGCGGGCACGGCGATTTCCGTGCCGTCGATCATGATCTGGAAGCGCATTGCCACGGATGCGCATGCGGCAACGATGCACTGGCCACGGTAGTGGATGGCGTTGATGAGATGCGCAGAGCCGTGCGCGAAGAGTTACGGCGAGGCGCATCGCACATCAAGATCATGGGTTCAGGCGGTGTCTCATCACCGTCGGATCCGCTGGATCGGTGTCAATTTTCAGAAGCCGAAATCTCTGCCGCAGTGGATGAAGCCGATCGCGCGGGCAAGTATGTGGCTGCTCATTGCCACCCTGCTGAGGCAGTACGGCGATGTGTGACACTGGGCGTACGTTCAATCGAGCACGCAACGTTGATAGATCGCGACACCGCTGGGCTTGTAGCCGAACGGGGCGCATATGTGGTGCCCACCATGGCAATCATCTTTGGGCTACTGGAGCAAGGAGAACGATTGGGTTTCCCTCGCGTCAGCATGGAGAAGCTTCGACGGATTACCGATCATGCGCTCACGAGTCTCGACATTTTGAGGCGTGCAGGCGCAAAAATGGGTTTTGGCACGGATCTTCTCGGTGAACTGTGCGCGCGTCAATGTAGCGAGTTCGAGCTGCGGGCGCGCGTGCTGCCGATAGTGGATATTCTGCGTTCCGCTTGCGCGTTGAATGCGGAATTGCTGGGCGAGGCAGGCCGATTGGGGTGCGTGCGTCCGGGCGCACTCGCGGACCTCCTCGTTGTCGACGGAGATCCCACAAAGGACATTTCGGTCCTCGCCGGTGAGGCTGACCGACTACGGGTAATAATGAAGGGAGGGCGCTTTCATAAGCGAATGATTTGATATGTTTCCAGTGATGCGCATCATGCAGTCTATAGTTTCGGATTATTTTTACTCATGCGTCCGATTCCAGCTTCCGGGCGCACGGACCCCGAATCTATCTGGAATTCGCAAGAAACCCGCCACCCATAATGAGTTTGGCGTGCAAGTGAACGTCAGCCAGGACCTTCTCATTGTTGCCCTCGGCGGCCACCAGCAATTCTCTCCAAAACTCCGGCGATTCCTGCCAGCGTGGGCCGATCTCACAGTATGCCGAGTAGCGATGTCACGAAGCTCGTGCGCGCTCAGCCGCGCCACGATTGTCGACACATTCGGGGACCTTCCGACGGTGAGACAGGCTACACGTCGATCGGACTGGGCGGCATGCCAGACGAACATCAGGCTTTCGTTCATCAAGTGTTCGGCGATTTCCTTGGGGAAGCATTTGGTCGCCCGCATATCAGCTCGCGACTCCGTGGATGCGCTACGCGCATGATGCCACCAGATCGAATCTGCGAAATGAACATCGACGATGACAAACGGAAAGCGCGCCGCGCGTCGGCGAGCACTCGCTTCGAGCCGCGGCCACAAATCCGCGTTGAGATTGACCAGCGCCAGCGGACATTGGCCCTCGGGGGAGGCGGCGACTCGTGACAACAGTTCCAGGCATCGATCATTTAGCTGATAAACGAGTTCGAGCGAACGCGCGCCTTTCCACCGCGGCGATGAAAGAATTGCGTCTCGTGCCGGTCGTTTCTCGCTCGTCTGACTTGACATGCCGACCTCCTGAAGTAGGGATCAGAATTCTTGTCGGTTCTTTCCGATTCGCGGACTCGACCGCGACGACATCGGGAGTGCGATCAGGGACTTGGGGTAAGGCTCGAAGTTCGCATAATTTAAGGAGTGAGTCCGATTAGCCGCTTAAATCGTGGACTGACTGAAGAGCCACCCTGGCGATCTCGCGTGTGCAGTCGGGATCACTCCGGCGTGATGTTCGCACGCACCTACGCGCTTTATTTTGCCGACGAAGCGCCCTCCTCCACTACATCGCGGCCCCCACACGATGTGCAGAGCACAGTCCGGCAATTACTGCCCATCCAGGCATTGGTAGTCTGCAGTCCGCTCATTTGCGACAAGCGACATTGTCCGCGAGTGCCTGCGTGAAGGGTCCCCCGAGTTTCCGGGATCTTTGGGCAGAAACTTCGACACGCAAATCGGATGAATCGGGCTAGTGAGTTGGAGGTGCTATGGACGTGACTGTCGGCGATGCGCGGTTTGATCGGTACTACCGAAAACTTCGGCTGGGTCTGCGCTTGATGTCACACGGAGCTCGCGCTCAGACGGCGAGCGACTGGAGTGGATTGACACTGGATCAACTGGCGACGCTGCGCAAGCGCTGGATGCCCGGCACTGAAGACGGTTTTCGAGGGCCAGCCCCGACTTCGTTTAAGCCGTTTTTTAGATCGGCGCTCAAAGCGAGTCACGCGGCGATATTCGCGGGCATTCATCACATGGTTGGGATTGACGCATCCAAGCCAAGCCTTGAGGGCGGGGAAAAGCTGTGCGAGGCGTATGAGATTTACCGGGAATGGGAGCCGGACGCGCACCTAGAATTTGACTACGCCGTGCTGCTCGCGATCGGGGCAAACAAGCACGAAGAGGTTCAACTTTCGACGTGTACCAACTGCGGCTGCGCGCTGCTCTTGGATAGATTAAAGATTCCCCAGTTGAGGTGCACGCGGTGCCGAAGCAAGCCCGCCAAGGTGATCCAACGCCAGAATCGAGTTTCCGGTCATTGAAATTACCTTCGAACTCTCTCGATCCGATGTTGAGAACCTTCTCACGGGATTTCTTTCCGGCGCGCTCGGCGTGACATTAATTGGCCGACTCAATAACTTAGGCGACCTGCCAAGGGACTGCCGAACGCACCTGCAACTCGCCGAAGGCTCGGGGGGTGCTTGGATTGCGTGGTTGACTCCGGGTGGCCCTATGGCCGCATGGGGAACGGTTGACCTTCAGGCGTCGAGGCGAATCAATGCATGCGTCCTGAACGTCGAATGGTGCGATAGCTCAACTGGTCACCATTCCCTCTGGTGTTATTGCGATCCCAAGCGACCCACCGAATGGACCATAGGCCGGACACGGCACCATGAGCCGCGTTAAAGGGTTAGTCTTTGACGAAGATCGACACGAGGCCGTAGTACAGGAAAAGAAGCACGCCAAAACTTAAGGAAATGCAGAGCTCTTTAACGAACGGGAATCTTGGCCCGACGGAGGATATCTCGAACAGGATGCAGGCCAGGACGCCGAGGACCAATCCTGCGCCGCAGACAAACTCAACAACAGGTTCAAGCGCGAGCAGCACTGCCGCGATTGGCAGGCGCAGAGCATTCCACACTACCCTGATGGCAGCCGCGACGTAGGGCCGCCTGTGCTCAAAGTCGGTCGCCATGATGCGCGCAGTCTTCATACTGCACTTACTGTAAACCCACCATTTAGATCGACGCAAGAGTATCGATGCTGTTGACCCGGAAACCACGACGGCGTTTAAACACCCTTCCGCGTTAGCCGCATTTTTTCCTGGAATTTCCTGGCTGTTTCTGAGCGCACGCTGGGCGAGTCTTCTCATCGGTCACACACCAATGAGGATTCTCGCAATGCATGTCGAATCAACCGCCAGCACAATGGCCGAACAGAAACCCCGCGTCGCGGTCACGATCTCCCCATGGGTCAATGAACCGCTTCCCGACATCCAGGGCCTTCTCTGCTCGCGCGATCTCGCGCGCTTGACCCGCCGCCCGCGGTGGGAACTCTTCGGACTTGCACTGCTCGGCAAGTTTCCACGCAAGAAGCGCTATCGCGGTCGACCGACCGGCTGGTGCCGCGCGGAGGTGCTGGAATGGATGACGCGCGACCTGACGGCTGCGCCAGAAATCCGTTTAAACGCCCCTCGCCGCTGCGCGCGTCCGCAAACGCGACAAGGGTGTTTACCGTTGGAGCGCCCTACCCCCTCTGCTCCGAGGCCTCAGTCGAGGGATTTCAATTGCGAAAACCGCTGACCTCCCGCTCCGATGGGTGCCGCGTCCCCGACGCAACGGTGCCGGAGTTGCCCCAGATCAATTCTCATAGCAACAGTCAGCGCCCGGAACTTGTTTGCGCGGCCCAAAGGGCCGGAGAACCTCCGACCTCGTTGCCGCCAACTGGCGGCATTGCACTCCTTATCGATATCCTTGCCCGTGAGGCCCTAAAGGAATTGATGTTCAACAGATCCAACAGTTGCAAGCCTCGTAACCTGCGGTAGTATCTCGGGGGATTTATCTCGCAACGCTTTACCAGCAAGTAGCGAAGTCCCCTAAAGAGTCCTATGAGAGCGCCGTGGTGAACAGGAAGATTCTACGGGCGGCCTACTACGCTCGATACAGCACTGACGATCAGCAGGCCGATAGCATCGATCGCCAGTTCATGGTGTGTGAAGGCATCGTCAAGCGGGAAGGGTTTCTCCATGAGCCGCATCATCGCTTTGCCGACCCTGAAATCAGCGGCGGCACAGCGCGACGGCCGCAATACGCGGCCATGCTCTCCGCGGCACGCAAACGTGAATTCGATGTCCTTGTGGCAGAGGACATCTCGCGCTTGTGGCGCAACATGGAGATGCAAACGCGCGACATAAACGAACTTGAAGAATTGCGGATTCCAGTTGTAACCCAGACGGAAGATACGCGCCGCGAAAACGATCGAATGATGCTGAACCTCAAAGGGAGCATCAATGAGTCCTATCGTAAAGACATCGGTCGGCGGGTACGCAACAAACAGCGGCTGCTGGCTGGGAATCGACGCCCCGCCGGCGGCCGGGCGTATGGTTATATTCCAGCGAGCCGTAGCGAGTCGGGGAAAGTTGAGATAAATATGACGGAAGCCGAGATCATTCGTCAGATCTATGCATGGCGCGCAACTGGCTGGAGCGGAAAGCGCATAGCGGCGGAACTGAATGAGCGAAGGGTTCCCGCTCCCGGTGCAGGATGGAATCGCCGACGTTCAGTGCCAAACGCCAAGCGCACCAACGGTGAATGGGTGCGGACGGCCATCATCGGCGACGTGCGTCGCGGCATCGGCATCCTCAACAATCAGGCCTATAAGGGCGATGTGGTGTGGGGCCGTTCGCACTGGGAGCGAAGTCCGCGAGACAGTAGTATTCGTCGCTGCGAACTCGTCGATGACGCCACACAGCTCGTGACGTACCACGAGGAGCGACTGCGAATCGTCTCCGATGATCTTTGGGCCGCGGTACGCGCTATACAAACGGCGCGCACGCCTCGCGGCGAAGCAATTAGCAGTGCCAAGCGTCGACTGGGTCGCGGACCGGTTCGCTGGCTGAGTAGTCTGCTGGTGTGCTCTGAATGCGGAAGCAACTACGTGCAGTACGGGAGAGCCGATTACGTCTGTAGCGGCTTCCACAATGGCGCGACTTGCAGAAATGGAGCTCGCTTCCGGATTGAAGATGCAGAGCAGGCAGTCCTTCACGCGATCGAATACGACTTTGCAAGCCCCAGCGCGATCGAGCACGCGGTCAGCACCGCAATGACGAGCTACGAGCGTGAGTATGCTCACGCTGCCCGGCCGACTCCGTCAAAAAGTGTTGAGCTGGCGGAGCTTGACGCGCGCGAGGCTGATGTGCGCGCTCAGTACAAGGCGGGGAAACTACCGCCCACGGTACTTACCGCATGGCTTGCGGAATTGGAAACCGCACGACTCGCGGTCACACAGCCAGTTGTGCAGGAAACTCAACGTGTCACCCGCGATGATCTGGCTAAGGCGTATCGTAGCGCTCTCGCGAAGCGCCTCGGCATCTTTACTAAGCGCGAGAACGCAGGACCGGCACGGGAAGGCCTACGTCAGATGCTTACGAGCGGCCGCATCGCGCTGAGACCAAATGCGGAAAGGCGGCAGTTCGAAGGCGTTGCCGCGTTCGACATTAGTCAATTTTTCGTTGAAAATCAAATAGATATAAAGTTGGTAGCGGGGGTAGGATTTGAACCTACGACCTTCGGGTTATGAGCCCGACGAGCTGCCAGACTGCTCCACCCCGCACCGGAAGAGCCGCACATTGTACCTGGCCGGACAGGCAAAGCAAGTTGGTCAAATTTGTGTCGGCCATCGCCTTATTTCTTATCCTTTTCCATCATCTTGCGAAATGCGGGCCGATCAATGACGCGCTCCGAATAAGACTTCATCACCGGCGTGTCCTTGATCATTTTCGCCATCAACATGAAATGCACGCCGCCGCCGAGCATGATATCCAGGGCCGAAAAGTCCTCTCCGAGAAAATATTTGCGCGACGCAAGGTGCTTATTGAGCACTTCCTCCACCTCGTCCGCCGGTGCCCATCCCATGGCGCCATACACATGCTTGATGTCGAAGCGGCGCGAGATGAGCGCCGGCTCCATCACGCCCGGCCGATAGGCCAGCCAGGATAGATACTCGCCCCGCTTCGCCTCTCCGGCCGCGGGACCCAAGTTTTTCTTGCGGTATTTATCCGTCAGATACAGCGTGATGGCGCAGCCCTCGAACACCATGTCCTCGCCGTCGACCAGCGCGGTAACCTTGCTATGCGGATGCGGATTCAAAGGATCCCGTGAGCCCGTGCCATCCATGCGTCGAAAATCCACGAGCTTGGTTTGATACGGAACTTCGAGCTCCTCGAGAAGCCACACGATGCTTCCGGATCGAGTCTGCGGCGAATGATAGAGCGTGATCATGATCCCCTCCCTTGCGAGTCGTCTGCAGTCTCGATTTTAGCCTAGTTCGGCATTGTGAAATTGGCCGGGCCCGAGGGTGGCCTTGCCTCGGCATGTGATATCGATTGGCTCGAGCAATCGCCGGGGAGGGTAAGAAGAATCGAGGCACTGTTTCCTCGTGCCTTGATTCTTCTTGGCCTCCCCTACTGCAGGGCCCGCTGACAAATCTGCAGCAGCGTTCCAGGAATGACGCCGAGCGCAAATGCCAGCAGCGCATTCGCGCTGAGCACGGTGCGCATCAGCAATGATCCGCCGATGCTCGCGGACTCAGTCGGTTCATCGAAGTACATGAGCTTGACGATACGCAAGTAGAAATACGCGCCCACCACGGAGAATAGAACGGCAACCACGGCAAGCCAGGTCATGTGTACGCCAAGTACCGCTTGGATCACGCCGAGTTTTGCCCAAAAGCCGATAAAGGGCGGCACTCCGGCCAAACTAAACATCAGGATCGCCATCATGCCGGCGAACCAGGGACTTCTTGCGTTCAGGCCCTTGAAGTCCGTGATTTTGTCGGCTTCAAAACCCTCTTTTGCCAATAGCAACACCATGCCGAAGGAACCGGCGGCGACGATGATGTAGCTGATCATGTAGAACATCGCGGCCTGGTAGCCCTGCGCCGTCCCCGACAGAATCCCAAGCAGTACATAACCCACATGTGAAATCGTCGAATACGCCAGCATGCGCTTGATATTCGTCTGCGCGATGGCAACCACGTTGCCGATCGTCATCGACAGCACAGAGAGCACCACCAGCATCTGGCTCCAATCGGCCTGAGATGACCCCAGGGCCTCCGGCAGCAGGCGCATGGCCAGCGCGAAGGCTGCGAGCTTTGAGGCCGTGCCGATGAAGACCGTCACGCAGGTGGGCGACCCTTCGTACACATCCGGTATCCACATGTGAAAGGGCACGGCGCCAAATTTGAAGCCGACGCCGACGATCAAGAAGGCGATGCCGAAGAGCAGTCCAATGTTGCCGCCGATGCCGGCACTGCGTACTGCCGCCGCGATTTCGGCGAGTTCCAAGCTCCCCGTGACGCCGTAGACGATGGACATGCCGTACAGCAGCGTGCCGGAGGCCATTGAGCCCAAGACGAAGTACTTGATGGCGGACTCGGCCGCAATGCCGGAATCGCGATCGAAGGCCACCATGGCGTACAGGCAGAGCGACATCAGCTCCAGGCCCAAGTACAGCGTAATGAGGCTCGCCGCCGAAATGAGCACCATTGCGCCCACCGTCGCGAACAGGCCCAGCACGAAATACTCGCCCTTGAGGATTAAGCGGCGCTGCAGGTAGTCGGTGGAATACACAAACACGGCCGCGACGATCAGAAGCGTCGCGACTTTGAGCACTTGTGCCATCCGATCCAGTTCGAACAAGCCGCCGAGCCCGACGATTTTGACGGGCAGCGGCTCGGACACGACGAACGCGGCGGTGACCAGCAGGCTGACGATCGCCAGTACTCCCGTCCAGCGCCGCTGCGCGTCGTTGAGCAGCAGATCCAGCATCAGAATCGCGCACGCCGCCAGCGACAGGAAAATCTCCGGCCACGCGTACATCAGCCCTGAATTGAAGAAACTCGGATTGAATGCGGCGGAGATCATACGTACCTTAAAGAGCAACCTTGGAGATGAGCAGCTGCTCGGCTAAATGTTGCGTCGTGGCCCGCATCGCATCGAGTAACGGCGCCGGCCACAGTCCGACCAGCAGCACCGCAACGGCGAGCAGGCCCAACACCAGGAACTCCCTGCCGTTGAGATCTTTGAGCGCCGCCACCTTGTCGTTGGCGATTTCCCCGAAGATCACCCGCTTCACCAGCCACAAAGTGTAGGCGGCGCCGAGAACCAGCGTCGTACCCGCCAAAAACGCATACCAGACGTTGGCCTTGAACGCCGCCAATATGACCAGAAACTCGCCCACAAACCCGGAGGTTCCCGGCAGGGCCGAATTGGCGAGCGCGAACAGCACCATGAATGACGCGAATTTCGGCATGGTGTTCACCACGCCGCCGTAGGCCGTGATCTCGCGGCTGTGAACCCGGTCGTACATCACCCCGACGCAGAGAAACATCGCGCCCGAGACCAGGCCATGGGACAGCATCTGCACGACGGCGCCGTCCAGTCCCAACTCAATGCCGGTTGTTTTGCCGGTGTGCGCGACAATTTGAAATCCGATGAACATGCCTAGGGTGACGAACCCCATGTGCGCAATCGAGGAATAGGCAATCAGTTTCTTCATGTCCTTCTGCGCCAGCGCCACGAATCCGATGTAGACCACGGCGATCAGGGACAACGCGATGATCAACCAATCCAGTTCGCGGGCGGCGTCGGGCGCGATGGGCAAGGAAAAACGCAAAAAGCCGTATCCGCCCATTTTCAACATGATGGCGGCCAGTACCACGGAGCCGCCCGTTGGCGCTTCGACGTGCGCATCGGGCAACCAGGTATGCACCGGAAACATCGGCACCTTCACGGCGAAGGCGGCAAAGAACGCGAGAAAAATGAAGATCTGCTCCTTCAGGCTGAGCGGCAGGTGCTGAAAGACCGCCAACTCGTAGCTGCCCGATTTCAGGTACATGTAAATCAGGGCAACCAGCATCAGGAGCGAGCCGATGAAGGTGTACAGGAAGAACTTGATGGTGGCATACACCCGGCGCGGCCCGCCCCACACGCCGATGATGATGAACATCGGCAGCAGCATCGCTTCCCAAAACACGTAGAACAACACGCCGTCGAGCGCCGCGAAGACGCCGATCATCAAGCCTTCGAGGATCAAGAACGCCGCCATGTACTGCGCCACGCGTTTCTCGACGTTTTGCCAGCTGGCAATCACGATCAGCAGCGTGGTGAAGGTGGTCAACAAGATCAGCGGCATCGAAATACCATCGACACCGACATAGAACTCGGCATGAATGGTCGAGATCCACGGTGAGCGCTCCACGAACTGCATTTCGGCAGTACCGGTCTTGAACCAGCTCCACAGCGGTATGCTCAGGAGCAGCGCCAGTGCGCTGACAATGAGCGAAAACCACTTCGCGAGCGTGGTTCTCGAACCTAAGGCAAGCACCACGAATCCGCCCGCGATGGGCAGCCAGATCAGCCACGACAGCAAATGAGTGCTGAGCATCATCGCCAGATCAGCCACATGAGCATAGCGGCCAATCCTAAGATCATGGCGAAGGCATAGTGATACAGATACCCTGATTGCGCATAGCGCATGACGGAACCGAGCCAGCCCACGGTGCGCGCGCTGCCGTTGACCAATCCATCATCGATGACCAACTGGTCGCCCACGCGCCAGAGGCCGCCGCCCAACCAGCGGGCGCTGGTCATGATGATGTGTTCGTTGAACCAGTCGAAGCCGAATTTATCGATCAAAATGACATACAGCCATTTCAACCTTGCCTGAGCCGCATCCGCGAGCTCCGGCCGCCACAAAAAGAACAGGTAAGCGGTCAACACGCCCAGGCCCGCGAACCACACGGGCAGCGCCAGGAATGCCGACAGCACGAAAGAAGCAGGACCGTGAAATTCCTCGCCGACGTGCTCGAGCACGTTGTTGGCGGGGGCTACAAAAATGGCGCCCTCGAAGAACTTGCCGAACAGCACCGGACCCACGGTGAACCAGCCAATGACTGCCGAGGGGATCGCCAACAAGATCAGCGGCACGGTCACGACCCACGGACTCTCGTGCACATGCTCCAGGGTGTGATGGTCCATGCGCGGCTTGCCGAGGAAGGTCATGATGAACATGCGAAACGTGTAGAGCGCCGTAATGAAGACGCCGGTGACCACACAGAAGTAGGCATACCCCGAGCCCGCCCGATGCGAGGCGCCGACCGCCTCGATCAGCGAATCCTTGGAGAAAAACCCGGCGGTGCCGGGAAATCCAATCAGCGCCAGGCAGCCGACGAGACAGGTCCAGTACGTAATCGGCATGTACTTGCGCAAGCCGCCCATTTTGCGCATGTCCTGCTCGTGGTGCAGGGCGATGATGACCGAGCCCGCCGCGAGGAACAGCAGTGCCTTGAAGAAAGCATGCGTCATGAGATGAAAGATGCCGGCGCCATACGCGGAAACACCCAGTGCCACCGTCATGTATCCCAGTTGCGAGAGCGTCGAGTACGCCACCACGCGCTTGATGTCATTGCTGACGATACCGATGAGGCCCATGAAGAAGGCCGTCGTCGATCCAATGATCAACACGAAGGACAACGCAGTCTCCGACAATTCGAACAGCGGCGACATGCGCGCGACCATGAAGATGCCGGCGGTCACCATGGTGGCCGCGTGGATCAGCGCCGAGATCGGGGTGGGCCCTTCCATCGAATCGGGGAGCCAGATGTGCAGCGGTACCTGCGCGGACTTGCCCATGGCGCCGACAAAGAGGCAGATGCAGGTAAAGGTGATGGCCGACCAGCTCACCGTGCTGGTGATATGGACCTGCGCGGCGGCGATTTGTCCGGCATGCCCGAACACGGTGGCGTAGTCCAGGGAGCCGGTATAGCGCAGCACCGCGGCGATGCCGAGCAGGAAGCCGAAATCCCCCACGCGGTTGACCAAAAAGGCCTTGAGGCTGGCGAATATGGCGGTCGGCCTCTTGTACCAAAAACCGATCAGGAGATAGGAGACCATGCCCACGGCTTCCCAACCGAAAAACAATTGCAGAAAATTATTCGCCATCACCAGCATCAGCATGGAAAAGGTGAACAGCGAGATATAACTGAAAAAGCGCTGGTAGCCATCGTCATCGGCCATATAGCCGATGGTGTAGATGTGCACCATCAAGGAGACGAAGCTCACCACCGCCATCATCAAGGCCGAAAGATGATCGATCAGAAACCCTACGTTGAGCTGCAGCCCATCGCTCAACAGCCAGGTGTAGACCGTGCCGTTGAACGGCGCCGCGCCTTCGAATACTTGTTGGTACAGCACATAGAAGGACAGCGCGCAGGAGATTGCTACGCCCAGGATCGTGACGCCGTGAGCCCCTACCCTGCCGATGGTTTTGCCGAAGAGCCCCGCGATGACGCAGGCAATCAGCGGCGCCAGGACGATGGTGAGATAAATGGACTGCATTGCTTTTCTTAGCCTTGAAGCTTGTCGAGATCCTCAACCTCGATGCTGCTGCGCTCGCGGAACAGCACCACCAAAATCGCCAGTCCGATCGCCGCCTCGGCTGCCGCGACGGTCAGGATGAAAAATACGAAGATCTGGCCGCTGATGTCGCCGCGGTAGCGCGAAAACGCGACGAAATTGAAATTCACCGCGAGCAGCATGAGCTCGATGCACATGAGCAGCACGATGATGTTCTTGCGATTCAAGAACACGCCGGCCACCCCGATGGCAAACAAAATTCCCGACAGCGTCAGCACGTAGGTGAGAGAAATCACGTTTTCTTCTCGGAGGCCATTTTGACTATTCGAATGCGGTCCTTGGCGCGCACCGCGACTTGTTTGGCGATGTCCTGCGGTTTGCCGCCCTTGCGCTGCCTCAAGGTCAGCACGATGGCCGCGACGCTCGCCACCAGCAGTATCAGCGCGGCAACCTGCGAGGGATACGCGTAGCGGGTGAACAGCTGCACGCCCAGCTCGCGCGTATTCGAATAGTCGGCCGCCATCGCCGGCGCCGTCTTCAAGGCCGCACCGCCCAGATGCTTGACGACGATGACATTGATCATCGCGAATACCACGAAGCCCGCCACCGCCACGGTCAGAGGCCAGTAGCCGACGAAATCCCTGCGCAGCTTCTCCAGGTTGATATCCAGCATCATCACCACGAACAGGAACAGCACCATCACGGCACCGACATAAACCAGGACGAGAACAATCCCCAAGAACTCCGCATCCAGCAGCACCCATATGACGGCGCTGTTGAAGAAGCACAGCACCAGCAGCAGCGCGGAGTACACCGGGTTTCGCGACAGAATTACGCCCAAGGCAGCGCAGACCAACACGCCGGCGAAAATAAAGAACAGAATCGTCGGAAACATCAGCGATACCGCGCATCGGCGGCGCGGTCGGCCGCAATCAGGGCTTCGTAGCGTTCGCCGATGCCGAGCAATTTATCCTTGCTCATGATGTTCTCGCCGCGCTTCTCCATGTGGTACTCGTGGATGCGGGTCTCCACGATGGCATCCACGGGACAGGCCTCCTCGCAAAAGCCGCAGTAAATGCACTTGAATAAATCGATGTCATAGCGCGTGGTGCGGCGCGTGCCGTCGCTCGCCACATCCGATTCGATCGTGATCGCGAGCGCCGGACACACCGCCTCGCACAGCTTGCAGGCAATGCAGCGCTCTTCGCCATTGGGATAGCGCCGCAAGGCGTGCAGGCCGCGGAAGCGGCTGCTCTGCGGCGCCTTCTCTTCCGGATAGTTCAGCGTGATCTTGGTCGCGAACATGCTCTTCAGCGTGACCCACAGGCCCTGCAACAGCTCCCAGAGCAGGAACGTTTTGATAAAGCTGCGAATAGCTTGCATTAGCCCTTCCACGGGCCGACATGGACGTACGCCATGATGCCCTCAACCAACAGCCAAATGAGCGTGACCGGAATCAGCGCCTTCCACCCCAGGCGCATGATTTGATCGTAGCGGTAGCGCGGGAACGTCGCGCGGAACCACAGGAATACGAACATGAAGAAAAACACTTTGGGTGCCAGCCAGAAAAAGCTGGGCTGCGCCAACCAGGAATCCGCGGCCACCCACCCATCGAGCGGCGACAGCCAGCCGCCGAAGAAAAAAATCGAGGTCAGAGTCGAGATCAAAATCATGTTGACGTATTCGGCGACGAAAAACAGCGCGAACGCCATTCCGGAATAGTCGACATGGAATCCGGCGACGATTTCCGATTCGCCTTCGGCCACATCGAAGGGCGCGCGATTGGTCTCCGCAACGCCCGAAATGAAATACACGATGAACAGCGGGAACAGCCAGGTCCAGTTCCAGCCGAATAGCCCTTGCTGCCGATGGATGATCTCGCCGATGTTGAGGCTGCCCGAGGCCATGAGCACGCCGACCATCGCAAACCCCATCGCGATTTCATAGGCGACGATTTGCGCCGCGGAGCGCATCGCACCGAGGAAGGCGTACTTGGAGTTCGCCGCCCAACCGGCCAAAATGATGCCGTAGACCCCCATCGATGTGAGCGCCAGGACGTACAGCAGCCCCGCATCGATGTTCGCGAAGGCATGCTCGGGCCTAAGCGGAATCACCGCCCACAGCGCGAGCGCCGGCACCAACGCGAGGAAGGGTGCGACGCGAAACAGAAAGCCATTCGCGTCCGCCGGGATCATGATTTCCTTGAAAACCAGCTTCATCACATCGGCGAACGGTTGGGCCAAGCCCCACGGGCCGACGCGATTCGGCCCGCGGCGGTACTGCATCCAGCCGATCACCTTGCGTTCAGCGTAGGTGTACATCGCCATGGTCAAAATGACCGAAATCATCATGATCAAAGTCTGCACGGCGAGCAGCAACGGCGTCGTCCAGTACGGCGTGATGTAGCCGGAGATCCAGTCGCGTAACGGCGTCCAATCCCACATGATCAGATCACGGCGCGGGTCAGGCGCCCGTCCTTCGTTTTTTGCAACGGTTCGGAGCCGCGCACCAGCACATCGGTTTGGTACGGCGGGACATCCACCCACGAACCTTTGGGAGTCTCGCCATTGGGTATGGCGCCCGTCATCGACCGCGCGGCCTCGATGCGGGTGCCGCACAGCGCTTTCAGCGCATCCCGAATCTCATCCGAACTGTTGTAGTCCACACCGTGCAGGTTGAGTAAATTTGCGAGCACACGCAGCACCTTCCAGCCGGGTCGGCTCTCGCCCGGCAGTTTGGAGGCGCCCGCCCAGCTTTGCCAACGCCCTTCGGCATTCACATAGGTGCCCGAGGTTTCGGCAAACGTGCCGACGGGCAGCACCACGTGCACGACGTCACGCAAGGATTCCGGCAAGTGCGAGGTGACGGCGACAACCAACTCGGCGGAAGCCAGTGCCTTAGGATCGACGCCCAAATCATTGACCGGCTCGATGCCGCCGAGCAGTACATAGGCCCTGAGGGGTGATTCCAACATTTGACGCGCCGACAATCCGGGCGTGAGCGGCGCGCCGCCCGGTTGTCGATGCGGCACGGCGCCGGCAAGATAAGCGCCGGCGGCGTTGGGACCCTCGGTGATGCAGCCCATGCTCGCCCCGCAGAGGTCAGCAAGTGCGGCACTTAAGGCCTTGAGTTGCGAGTAAGCGGGATGGCGTTGAGCCAATGTGCCCAAGATCACCGCGTGCCGTGATCCATGCGACAGCGCCGCAATCAGCGCTCGGTGCGCGTCGGTCACCGGCGCATCGCCCACGCCCGCGGGCGCGGGCTTGTTCGCCGCGCTCGCCGCGGCCTGCACGAGCGACTTGAGCTGGCCGACCATGTCAGGGTCCGCCATGTAACCCGCGACCGGGAACATGTAGTCGAAGCGGCGCGGATTCAAGAAAGCCACCTGTGCCCCGCCCTTGATGACCGCCTTGCGAATGCGATGCGCCAGCATCGGCATCTCATGGCGCAAATCCGAGCCCACGATGAGCACACCTTGAAGCTGTTCGACCTCCGCAATCTTCAGACCCAAATGAGGGTAGACGGCCTCGTCCTCCTGCGCGCGGAAATCCAGCTGCCGCAAGCGATGGTCAATATTGCCGGAGCCTAAGCCGCGCGCAATTTGCGCGAGCAGAAACAGCTCTTCAACGGTGGCCATCGGCGAGGCAAGAAAGCCGGTCGACGTCTTGCCGACGGCCGCAACCCGCTGCATGCCCTCGGCGGCGGCGTTCAAAGCCACTTCCCAATCCACCGCCTGCAAATTGCCGTCGATGCGCAGCATAGGCTGGGATACGCGATCCGCAGAATACATGCCTTCGAAGCCGAAGCGATCCCGATCCGCAATCCAGGTTTCGTTGAGCTGCTCATTTTCGCGCGGCACCATTCGCATCAGCCTGCCGCGCAGCACGTGTGCGTAGAGATTCGTGCCGAAGGCATCATGCGGCGAGACCAGCGCCGCCTGGGTCATTTCCCAGGCGCGGCCGTGATAGCGGAACGGCTTGTTATTGAGTGCGCCGACCGGGCATAGATCAATGATGTTCGCCGACAACTCGTGATCGACGCTGTGCTCGATGTAGGTGCCGATCTCCATGTGCTCGCCGCGGCCGGTGGCGCCCATTTGCGGGTAGCCCTGAATTTCCGCACCGAAACGCACGCAGCGCGTGCAATGAATGCACCGCGTCATGTCGGTGGAGACCAGCGGACCTAAGTTCTTGTCCTTGACCACGCGCTTACGTTCGCTGAACCGCGAAATATCGCGCCCGTAGCCCAAGGCCAGATCCTGCAGTTCGCACTCGCCGCCCTGATCACAAATCGGACAATCGAGCGGATGGTTGATCAGCAGGAATTCCATGGTGGCGCGTTGTGCGGCCACAGCCTTGGGCGATTTGGTGAAGACCTTCATGCCTTCGGTGACCGGCGTCGCACAGGCGGGCAGAGGCTTGGGCGCCTTCTCGACCTCGACCAAGCACATGCGGCAGTTCGCCGCCACGCTCAATTTGTCGTGGTAGCAGAATCGCGGAATATAAATGTCGGCCGGATCCGTGACCTGCATGATCATCTGGCCCTTGCGGGCTTTGAGCGGCACGCCGTTCACTTCGATATTGACCGTATCGTCTGCCATGTCGTTAAGCCGCGACGGCCGGCCGGCCATCCAAGTGCGTGGCGCCCTCCATGATGGAGCGGCCCTTGTGCTCGATCATGTATTGAAATTCAGGCCGAAAATGCTTCAAGAAACTCTGCACGGGCCATGCCGCAGCGTCGCCCAACGCACAAATGGTGTGCCCTTCGATCCGATTGGCGACATCCACCAGCAATCCCAAGTCCTCGCTGCGCCCTTCGCCGGCGATGATGCGCTTCAGCATCCGGTCCAGCCAGCCCGTGCCTTCCCGGCACGGCGTGCACTGGCCGCAGGATTCCGACATATAGAAGCGTGCGAGGCGCTCGAGCGCCCGCACCATGCAGGTGGTCTCGTCCATGACGATGACGGCGCCGGTACCGAAAGAGGAGCCGGCTTTTTTCAGCGAGTCATAGTCCATGTTGGTATTCCACATGATCTCAGCGGGCAACACCATGCAAGAGGACCCGCCGGGAATCACCGCCTTGAGCTTGCGGCCCTTCCACACCCCGCCGCACAGCTCCATCAGATCCTTGAAAGGAATCCCCATCGGCAGTTCGAGGTTGCAGGGTTTTTCGACGTGGCCCGAGACCGAGAAAATCACGGTGCCGCCGGAATTCACGGGACCCAGTCCGGCGAACCAGGCAGCGCCCTTGCGCATGATGGTGGGGACGGAAGCAAAGCTCTGCGTGTTGTTGATCGTGGTCGGCTTGCCGAACAAACCAAAGTTGGCCGGGAACGGCGGCTTGAAGCGCGGCTTGCCCGGCTTGCCCTCGAGAGACTCGAGCAGCGCGGTTTCCTCGCCGCAGATGTACGCGCCGGCGCCGATGAAGGTGTGCAGATCGAAGTCCACGCCGGAACCCAGGATATTCTTGCCTAACAGGCCGGCCGCATAGGCTTCCGCCAAGGCCGCTTCGAATCGCGGGATCGGCTCGGCCAGAAATTCGCCGCGAATGTAGTTGTAGCCCACGGTGGCGGTCATCGCGTAGCCGCCGATCGCCATGCCTTCGATCACCGAGTGCGGGTTGTAGCGCAGGATATCGCGATCGTGGCAGGTGCCCGGCTCAGACTCGTCCGAGTTGCACACCACGTATTTCTGCACCGGCGAGCTGCGCGGCATGAAGCTCCACTTCACGCCGGTGGGAAAGGCCGCGCCGCCCCGACCGCGCAGACCCGATGCTTTCACGTCGTCGATGATCTTTTCGCGCGGCGTCTGCTCGCGCAGGATTTTCTCCCATGCCTGATAGCCGCCGAATTGACGATAGCCTTCCAGCGTCCACGGGCGCTCGTATTTCAGCGCTTCGAATAACACCAGGTTCTGTTCGTAGGGCATCTGGGCACTCTTTAAGTCAATTCGTCCAGGATTTTATCGATGCTCTGCGGCGTGAGGTTTTCATGAAAGACATGGTCGACCATCATCATGGGCGCCCCGGTGCACGCCGCGAGGCACTCCTCTTCGCGCTTCAGATAAATGCGGCCGTCCGGCGTGCTCTCGCCGGTCTTGATGCCGAGTTTCTTCTCGACGTGGTCCACGACCTCTTGGGAGCCGCGCAGCATGCAAGAAATGTTGGTGCACACTGAAATGTGATGGCGGCCCACCGGCTTGGTCTCGAACATGGAATAAAAGGATGCGACCTCGTACACAAAGATGTTCGGCAGATTCAAGTACTCCGCCACCGCATCCATCAGGTCCGTGGTCAGGAACCCGTGGTTTTCGTGCTGCACGGCATGCAGGGCAGAAATCACCGCGGAGCGCTTGCGATCGGGCGGAAACTTGGCCACCCACTGATCGATCTCTTCGCGCACGTGATCGGACAATTTTGCGCTCATCGGTCAATCTCGCCGAACACGATGTCCTGGGTGCCGATGACGGCCACCACGTCCGCGAGCATATGGCCTCGCACCATTTCATCGAGCGAGGCGAGATGCGCGAATCCCGGCGGCCTCACCTTGAGCCGATAGGGCTTGTTGGCGCCATCCGATACCAGGTACACGCCGAGCTCTCCCTTCGGCGCCTCGACCGCCGCGTACACCTCGCCCGCCGGCACGCAATAGCCCTCGGTCATCAATTTGAAATGGTGAATCAGGGATTCCATGTCGCCCTTCATTTCCTCGCGCCGCGGCGGCCGCACCTTGCGATCATCGATCATGACAGGTCCGGGATTTGCCTTGAGCCACGCGACGCATTGCTCGATGATGCGATTCGATTGGCGCAACTCTTCGACGCGAACCAGGTAACGGTCGTAGCAATCGCCGTTGCGCCCGACGGGAATGTCAAAATCCAATTGGTCGTACACGTCGTATGGCTGCTTCTTGCGCAGGTCCCACTCGATGCCCGAGCCGCGCAGCATGGGTCCGGAGAAGCCCAGCTGCATGGCGCGCTCCGGGCTCACCACGCCGATATTGACCGTGCGCTGCTTCCAAATGCGGTTATCGGTCAGCAGCGTTTCATATTGATCCACATTCGCGGGAAAGCGCTTGGTAAAATCCGCGATGAAGTCGAGCAGCCCGCCGGAGCGCCGTGCGTTCAGTCGATCCACTTCCTTTTTGCTGCGCCATTGCGAGTACGGATACTGCGGCATCAGGCCCGGTAGATCGCGGTACACGCCGCCGGGACGATAGTAAGTGGCATGCATTCGGGTCCCCGAGACGGCCTCATAGCAGTCCATGAGATCCTCGCGCTCGCGGAAGCAATACAGAAACACCGTCATGGCGCCGATGTCGATGGCGTGCGCGCCCAGCCACATCAAATGATTCAGAATGCGCGTGATCTCGTCGAACATCACGCGGATGTATTGCGCGCGCAGCGGCGGCTCGAGACCCAATAGCTTCTCGATTGCCATGACGTAGGCGTGCTCGTTACACATCATGGAGACGTAATCCAGGCGGTCCATGTAGCCGATCGACTGATTGAAAGGCTTGCTCTCCGCCAGCTTCTCGGTCGCCCGATGCAGCAGTCCCACATGCGGGTCGGCCTTTTGAATCACCTCGCCGTCCAGTTCCAGCACGAGGCGCAGCACGCCGTGCGCTGCCGGGTGCTGAGGCCCGAAATTCATGGTGTAGTTGCGAATTTCAGCCATCGGATTTCGTCAGGCTCGTGGTATGAACGGGTGCGTTGGTGAGAGCGGGATCGTAGCGATTGTCGTGGCGAATAACTTTGGGCACGAGCACGCGCGGATCGATGGTGACCGGCTGATAGACGACGCGGCCCTTTTCCGGGTCGTAGCGCACTTCAACGTTGCCCGACAACGGAAAATCCTTGCGAAAGGGATGGCCGATGAAGCCGTAGTCGGTCAGCAAGCGGCGCAAGTCCGGGTGTCCCCGAAAGAGGATGCCGAAAAGGTCGAAGGCCTCGCGTTCGAACCAATTGGCGCTGGCCCAAATATCGGTCACGGAGTCGACCATGGGGGCCGCGTCGTCCGGGCAAAACACCCGCAACCTAAGCCGTTGATTCAAGGATAGCGACAGCAAGTGATAGACCACCGCAAATCGGCGCCCCGGGGGCACCGCATCCACTCCCTGCGCGCCGCGCGCCACACCGCGGCTGAAACCGGAAGACGTCGCGGTCTCGGTGGTCCATTCAGCGCGCCCGTGCGACAGGTAATCCACACCGCAAACATCCATGCACATTTCGAACTTGAGCGCAGACGCTTCGCGCAGCGCTTGCGCCGCAGCCTTGAGCTCATTGGCCGGCACTTCGTAGGTCAACTCGCCGGTGTGATTGGCCACCGGCGTGAGGCCGGGTAACGCCGCCGTCACGGCCTGGGCCAGAATTTCGAGGCGGGTCGGTGTTGCAACCGCCGCCGTGGTCCCGGGGATCGCGCTCATCGGATGATCGCCTTGTTGCGCTTGATCTTGTTTTGCAGCTGGATGATGCCGTAGAGCAGCGCTTCGGCCGTCGGCGGGCAGCCCGGCACATACACATCCACCGGCACGATGCGATCGCAGCCGCGAACCACCGCATAAGAATAGTGATAGTAGCCGCCGCCGTTGGCGCAGGACCCCATGGAGATGACCCACTTGGGCTCGGTCATCTGGTCGTATACCTTGCGCAGCGCCGGAGCCATTTTGTTGACCAACGTGCCGGCCACGATCATGACATCCGATTGCCGGGGACTCGGCCTGAAGATGATGCCGAAGCGATCCTGGTCATAGCGCGCAGCGCCGGCGTGCATCATTTCAACCGCGCAGCAGGCCAGTCCGAAGGTCACGGGCCACAGCGATCCGGTGCGTGCCCAATTGATGAGCTTGTCGATAGTGGTCACTTCGAAGCCGCGCGCGGTATTGTCGGCTTCTAATCCCATTCCAAGGCCCCCTTCTTGTAGTCATAGGCCAGCGCCACCACCAGCACGAGCGCGAAAATCAGCATGGCCAAGAGGCCAAAAGTGCCGGTGATCTTGAGCGATACCGCCCACGGGAAGAAAAATGCGATCTCCAGGTCGAAAACGATGAAGATGATGGCCACCAGGTAGTAGCGCACGTCGAAACGCATGCGTGAGTCTTCGAAGGCCTCGAAGCCGCATTCATAGGGAGAGAGTTTTTCGGAATCCGGACGGCGCGGGCCCAATATCCAACCAACGGTAAATAGCGCGAGGCCCAAGACCGTGGCCAAACCCAGAAAAATCAAAATCGGTAGGTACTGTCGCAACATTCATCAACGCCGTTGACTGCACGGATTGACCATAATTGTATCAGGCGCAACTATGCTGCGTCGCGCGGAACAATTCATGGTCCTCAACAACAATGATGGTGCCGACGGCCGGACTCGAACCGGCACAGGTTGCCCCACTAGCCCCTCAAACTAGCGCGTCTACCAATTTCGCCACGTCGGCAATAATCATTTCTGTTCGGGCGCCGGTGCCGGTTGTGGCGCCGGTGTGCTCGCCGGCGTCGTCGTTGTCTGCGTCGGCGGCGTCGTAGTTTGCGCCGGCGGCGTCGTAGTTTGCGCCGGCGGCGGTGCTTTCGTCGGCGCCGTCGCTGCAGCCTGTTGCGCAGCGCGTTCCAGGACCGAGGTGGGCTCTGCAGTCGCGTGCGAACCGATATACGCCAACGTCAAGCTGGTGACGAAGAACAGCCCCGCGAACACGGCGGTCAACTTTGAGAACAATGTGCTCGTGCCGCGCGCGCCGAACACCGTACCCGATGCACCTGAACCGAATCCAGCGCCCGCTTCGGCGCCCTTGCCCCGCTGCAGCAGCACCAGTCCGATAATCATCATTGCGAGCAAAACATGCACGCCCAAGATCAAACCACGCAACATAAAAAATTCTCTTTCAGTGGCGAGCGGCCGCAGCCGCGCAAATCTGCCGAAACTCATCAGCGCTCAACGAAGCGCCGCCTACCAATCCACCATCCACATCGGGCATTGCAAAGAGCTCCGCCGCGTTGCCCGCTTTGACGCTGCCACCGTACAAAATGCGTAAATGGCCGGCCATCTTAGCATCATGAGACGCAATCCGATGCCGCAGGAACGCGTGCACGGCTTGCGCCTGTTCCGGCGATGCCGTGCGTCCGGTGCCGATGGCCCAGACCGGCTCGTAAGCGAGCACCGCCTGGGCAAAACCGCCTGCGCCGTGCATCGCGATCACCGCGTCGACTTGGCGTCCCACCACGGCTTCGGTTAGCTTGGCTTCGCGCTCCTCCAGGGTTTCCCCGACGCAAAGCACCGGCGTCAGGCCCCCCGCTAACGCAGCTGCAAACTTTCGTGCCACCAGCGCATCGTCTTCGTGATACCAGCGGCGTCGTTCGGAGTGACCGATGATGACGTAGCTGCATCCGACGTCTTTGAGCATGGCTGCGCCCACCTGACCGGTAAAGGCACCGCCCGATTCGGCGCACACATCCTGAGCGCCGACCATGATGCGTCCCTCTTCCAAAGTCCGTACGGCGTCGGCCAAATAGACATAAGGCGGAAAGACCGCGACGTCGATCGGCCAGTCGGGCTTGACATAGGCCTCCAACTCGGCGAGCAACGCTCGGTTCAGGGCTTGCGACCCGTGCATTTTCCAATTGCCCGCGACCATCGGACGACGCATAGCCAACCTTCGGGCAATTTGCCCAGCGGGAAAGGCGGCGAAGATTAGCCGCGCAGCCCCGTAACTGCAAGCCCCCGTTAAAGAATTGCGCTGGACGCGGCCTCGACGGCCGCGGCGATATCCTGGGCGCCTTTCTTCACGAGAGCGGCATCCGAGCCCTCGACCATCACCCGAATGACCGGTTCGGTGCCCGAAGCGCGCAGCACAATTCGCCCGCGTCCCTTGAGCCGCCGCTCCACCTCTTCGACTACTCGCACCACTTGAGGTTCTGCTTGCGGATCGAAGCGCTTCAAAACCTGTACATTCAGCAATACCTGCGGATACTTCTTCATCGCAGCGGCGAGCTCCGCCAATCCCGATCCGGTTTGCTTCATGATGGCGAGCACCTGCAGCGCGCTGACCAAACCGTCACCGGTGGTGGTCTTGTCCAAGCATAGAATGTGGCCGGAGGTCTCCCCGCC
>Ga0207071_1028_pt1 | contig 26146 bp, 22 predicted proteins | sample Alteio_BWMinHeat_67_FD_153531 | JGI IMG/M metagenome (GOLD analysis project Ga0207071, IMG submission 153531) | Enriched cells from forest soil in Barre Woods Harvard Forest LTER site, Petersham, Massachusetts, United States -... | ecosystem: Environmental > Terrestrial > Soil > Temperate forest >...
CTTCACGCCGGGATTGAAGACCAGGCAATGGTAAACGAAGCGGTTGAATACTTAACGGCCCTGCGCTCGTTGGAGAATGCCGTGCGAGCGACCGGCCGCCCCTTCATCCTGCTGACGGCCGGCGTGCCGGATGCGCAATTCATCCTGCAATACAAGCTGGTGGTGCGGTTCGCCGGGGAATTGGCATCGGGAATGCTGGCGGGTCGTGCGGTTTGGCGGGCCCAAATCCGGTTATCGGATCGTGCCAACTTTGAGCCGGAGAATGTTCGGGATTTGACCTTTGGTGAGATCGTGGCCAAGGCGCGCGGTCGCGTACGTAACGAGAGCACAGCGTATATGGCTGAGTTACATAACATCACTCTGGCACATTCGAAGGGAATGCCGTTTGATGAGGCGGAAAGCGTGCCGGTCGCCGCATTCACGCCAGGACTCGAGTTGATCTTTACGGGTATGCTCGCGTTGCCCTTAGCGATCGCTTTCCATTCGACAATCCTGTTTGTGGTCTTGGGCTTGTCCGCGATCAAGATCACGGCTGGCGTTTTAAAGACCGGTTCCCTGACCGCTCCGGCAGCACTATCCAATCAATCACTTGCGGGCATGAATTGGTTCTTCAGACCGGAAGAAGGCGCACACAAGTTCAATATTCTAGGAACGGCTTACCGTCGTGGTGACAGCCGCGTGGTAAAACTGATGAAAGAATTTGTCAACTGGCTTCAGCAGTGGTTTGTTATGCCACTCCTCGGTCTGGTTTCGCAGATTGTGTTGTGGCTCACGCCTTCTCCCGAGCGCCGAATTAATGCGCGGTTGCTCGACGCCATGCAGTAATTGCGCCATGCATCGCCTTTGATGCTTGTGGCGGCCATTCCCAGCGTCACCGCCGCAGGCCTCATGCGATTGATTGGTCCGGAGGCCTACAATCGCCTTCGCCGACAGCATCAAGCCCTGATGAGCCGGGCCGCCGAGGCGGCTTCGGCTTAGCGAGGCGTCAGTTGGCCTCGAGTCAATCCCCATTATGAAGCGCCTCTCCTTAAAGCTTCTCGCCACGGCATTGTCGGCGATTCTGATCGCTGATTCGAGCAACGCTTCTCAGCTGCTCGCCCGCCCGGACGTATGGCGGGCATCGTTCGCCGGCAGGTCATCCCACCTTTCCGCCGCTGATCCGTCCCTCTTCGCACACGAAGCGCTGATCAGTTCTCTGGTCGAGTTTATAGGCACGTTCCATAGCAAGCCGAAAGCAGCCACGGATCAAATTAATGGCAGGTTGCTTCTTAGCCGCAGTTCGCTGGTTCACACAAGTCCAACCGATGTCAAAATCAATATTAACCCGGAAAAGATACTCGCCGGCAATGATACGAAGTTTACCATTGCGTCTGAGAATTGGGCGCCCCTGGGCCGTCAATTAATGGTCGCCGCTAAAAGTGTTCAAACCGGCTTAGCTTATGCAAATGGGAGACTTAGTGTTATCAGCCCGTCGCCCACGCCGGAGGGCAGATTCGTCAGGGAGTTATTTTCGACGATCGATAAACTAGGGCATGACAAATGGGCACGAAGCCATAACAAATGGATTGTTGAAAACGTTGATGATTCGGTTAGAGAGGCTATCCAGCGCGAGCTTGTCGATGTAATCAACCGACGCCTCACAGAATTCCCCAGTCCTCGATGGCATTCGGGGCACTACATTGGATTGGTTGTATCCAGAGACCGCGACTTTTTGGCGGCTCAGATACCATTTACGGAATTTTCATGGAGACCTTGGTATCTTGCCGGCATGAACGGTGCTTGGGCGGACCAGCTGCGTCAAATTTGGGAACTCGCCACGCCCGAAGATCAGGCCGCCTTGGCGATCTATGTCGCCGAGAAATTGAAGCATGCCCTTTTGCATGAATTTCGCTCGCCGGAATCTGTCAGTGCGAAGAGGGTAGATGAGGCTCGTGTTCTCTTGTCCGAGGCTTCCAGTCACCAGAGACTGCGAAATCCTGCACAGGGGGGTTCTCCCGCTTACCAGGCAATTATAGACGGATTCCTCGAGAGGCATCCCGAACTGATTGGTGAGAATACACGTACAATCCGATCCGGTCGTCATTATGGTCCCGGCGGTTTACTCGACCAAATATGGGAAAAGCGCGACTCAGATCCCGATTTCCTGACCAACAAAGTCGCGACGTTCGGCGGTGGTCCGCTGGTTCATACCAGCCCGATAGTGGCGGAAGTTTCCGATCGAGAAAATGACAATGGTCGATTCCTTTCGATTCCGCGAAAGCTAGTCCCCAAGGATCTTGTGAGCTATTTTAAAGCCTATAACATCATTCTTGAGGATGTAAAAGTCCATCCGTTGAACGGCGACGAGGTGTCGAACACGATTCTGCTTGACAAGCAGGTCGGCTTAGCTGTTCGAACCTCCATTGGCCAGGCGCTGGCGTCGATTGATTACTCGGGGGGTGGATCAACGGCGAAGGAGGTGGCCGATGGGAATGCGGTATTCCTTACCGATAAAAGCCTCCGGGACCACGTGCGTACGCATCGTAAAGAGGCAATTGTCATCTTGGGTGACGAGGGGAAACGGGATCTGTCCTATTCTTTGCCGATCGCGAGTGTTTACTTTCACGAATACGAAGAGCCGGAATATCCTGGAGACACCCGGAAGGGACGCAAGCGATTTGAAAAACCGAACGAGAGTCCGGATGTCGGCCGTTTGGCCCATGAGCTGATGATGCTGCGCGCCCGCGGAATTACGATTCGGTATTTTGTAGGCGATGCGCTGGAAAATACCAACGGCCTAATCAACAAGAAGGCTTCGGAGGAACTACAGATTCCGACGAATAGCTGGTCGGTCACCGCCTTTTTTGATCAACCTCAGTATTTGGTGCATGACAAAGCCAAACTGGGAGGAGTTGAATACAACGCTCCCGCGGAGGCCGGCGTCGGGCCGTTTGATTTGCCGAGTGTGGCGCTGCCAAAAATTGCCGCTGCGCATGCCAGAGCATGGGGTTTCAAAATCGGCAGCGCCGATTACGAAGAGGCCATCCATCGCTATATCAATACGTCTCTGATTGTCGCTCTGGGCCCGCGCCCGCCGGAGGAGAGAAAGGCGGGAGAAACGGATCGGCATCGCAACTGGCAGATTATCGACGATGCCCGTCATATGATGGATGAGGAAATTGAACCCGGCGTTAGAAAGTATCCCGGACTCCGCTCCTTCTTTTTCTCAGACGGCGATTGCATGCCCCGAATCATCGCCGGCTTGGGGATTAACTTGGATGGGTATCACATGGTGGCATTTGGGCGTAGCGGTTCCGCTGAAGCGACCGCGGCGGCTTTGACAAGCGCATTGGTAGAGGGTGCCTATTTCCCGCGCGTGTTCGTTGCGGAAAAAGCCACAAATAATGATTTTAACGAAGACACGGCAAAGCAATATCGGGACGAGGAAGTAGAGCAACAATTCGTCGGAGTAGGTATCCCGCGCGAAATGACGACGAGGCTCCAGGAGAAAGATTTTATTTCCGGAAAGGGTCTGCTCGCATTGACGGCCGTCACGGGAGCCTCCTCGGATTTATTTGGGCCCACGTTCGCAGGACTCCTTCATCGAATTCGTTTTGAGCCCAACCCTCATGGGACCGGGGGCCGCATAACGGCGAATACCCTCTTGGTCACTCGTCAGGGAACCCCCGTTGTTGTGCGAACCCATTTTGTCACACCCGATCTTCAAGAGACGCGCGCTGCCATAAAGTATGCAAGTCCGGCAGGACAGGCGTATTTACAATTGCACGGACCGGGGAAGTCCTCTAAAGGGGGCCAAGTCCACTCCCCGATTCCGGATAGGTTTCGGCAGATGTTGCCACGGCTTGCGGTGGTCTTGGATTTCTTCTCGGAAATCAGCCATGCGGCCATGGCATTCGTTGTCGAGATTTTGATTGGATTGTGGAATCGGTTTGATGGGGGAATTCTAGATATGTTCGGAGTAAATCTATTCATTCCGGATGGAATTATCGACGATTTGCGAATCAAACTTTCGCGGTCCGAGTCCTATACAGAGGTCCCATATGTCGAACGACATCCGCTTCGGTGGTCTTCGATGTTGGTCGTCTTGGCCGATCCTGCATTTTGGTTAGCAGCGGGGATTGCGTCCATCTTGCTTGGATTTGATTTCCATGGGTGGGGTGAATCCCTCCATATGAATATGGCGACGCGAATTGCTGCGGCAGCGGTGGCGGGCGTCCTTCCGTGGCTTATGGTCGTTTTCCATGTCCACGGCGCGCGAACTCCTGCGCACATCTTGTCCCATGCCGTGCGCTCAGGCCTCCCAGAAGTCCTTTCGCCGATCATGGACCTTTACCGCTTCCGCCATTTCCTCACGACTCGCTGGCCTCGCCTTTTTAGATTCCTCGGCAAAAACCTTCCCGCTCCCGTAGGCGACCGCCTCTACAGCGCGAGCTCGTCCGGGTCAGCACTAACGCTTGCTGATTTAGAAGAGCAAATGGGGTACCCCGGTGGCGACAGGTCAGGTCTCGAAAGTTTAACAGGACTTGAAGCGGCCCTCCATTTCCTCGGTTATAAAGACGATCAGCAACAAGAATCCGCACCTGCGGTGACGCCGATTCGCGCGACGGTGATAGCCAACGAACCAGCTCGAAAGGCGATGGGGCTCAGTCAAATCCCGGACCAAGTTTTAGTCAAAGAGCCGACGGTGAAAGGGCTGTTTGAGGCGTTGGGCGTTGATCCGGGCTTAATTCCCGGCCTCGAAAGACAAGTCACCGTGTATTTGGGTCCAAGCCAGGTGGCTGCCAACTGGGGTGAACGACAAACTGACTTGAGCAACGTGAGGATCATCGGTACTTGGCAGCCAGGAGCCGGCGGGGCCGATCGGGTCGACCATACGATTTTCGTTAACGAAAGTGCGGCGGCGATGCCGGGCGCGGAAGCGGTCATCGATTCTCTCGAAGCCGATGGATTCATTGTGCATCGGGTGATACCGGAGGATGTACACGAGCATAACGTGCCGGGCGCCCTATATATCACCAATGAGATTGATGCAGGTGTCAACGCGGCCTGGGCCAATCGAATGACTCCCTGTTTAATCGGAGAATTCGAAAACGTCGGTCCGCTCGCTCGGGAGGGCGCCATTTTCCTGAATAATTGGAACGGTATTGAGACGGCTGTGAACCATCACTTCCCGAATCATGAAAAGCCTGGTGTATCTGTGACCGGTATCGATCCCGGCCAGCTCGATGCTTCTCTCGGAAAACTGGAATCGGAAAACTTTGTGGGGCAGGCGCAAGCGGCCTTCGAAGGGCGACGCGGGGTAGCGGGAAAAATGGGCCGTCTCGGATTTGATCCGAACAACCGCATGGGATGGTGGTGGGGAATCCAGAACATATTGGGGAGAGGCTTGCTCGATCCACGGAACCGGAACTCGCCGATTCATATCGCCTCAGCGATCATGGCTGAGCATCCCAGGTACATCATTCTTTGCGGCATGGGCGGATCCAGCCTGGCCGTCGGAACATTGTTGTCAGTGTTCGGCCAATCTCCCGAACGCCCTAAGATTTTCACGCTCGATACGACGGATCCAACAGCGCTGAGAAACATTCAGCTGGACATATTTAGACTGGAAACGAAGCGTGAGTGGACCGGTTCAAAGGCTGATCAGGAAGAATTGGTGCACATCTTAAAAACACTGACTCAAGCGGTTGGTGTCACAAAATCGGCGAGAACAACGGAAACTCGATCACACTTGGCTTATTTTGCCAAATTCGGCGTCCCTCTCTGGATGTTGACGGATCCGGCGGCGGATATGGACCCTGATTCACGGGCAGCACGCATCGAGCGGTCGGGCGGCATGATCGATCCGGAACGAATATTCTGGATTGAATTGGATGGAAATACGCGGCACGGCGGACGCTTCAGCGCCCCGGCGACCAACGTGCCCCTCCTCCCCTCGGTACTCATGGGCCGCGACGTCGCGAAGGACCTTGAGTCCGCGTTACGTTATTCGAATCTCGATAACATCAAAGAAGACCGGTTTATCCGGCTCGGCGCCATTCTGGATCAGCTGGAACGGCAGGGGAAGGATAAAGTCACGTTTATTTTCCCGAGGGAGCTTCGATCGGTCGCCCTCTGGCTCGAGCAGCTGGTGGAAGAGAGCCTGGGCAAGGACGGAAAGGGTATTACGATCTTCTTTGAAGAAGATCTGTCTCCCGAATATTACTCTGAATCTAAAGAATCAGACCCCGTCTTCGTGCGCTTCTACACGCCGAAGGATAAGCCTGAAGATCAAAACTTTGAGAAGCTCAAGAAAGCCGGACAGGCGACGATCGATATTCCGATTGGCGGCAAGAATGACCTGATGGCGCTCGAGTACGGTTGCGAGCGTATGGTCGCCACGTTCGCTTATCTTCAAGACATTGTCTTCGTCAACCAGCCCTCGGTTGAGTTTTACAAGCAGGACACAGCCGTCATCATGAGAAAGGCGGAGGAAACTGGCGACGGGCATGTCCACCTCCCTGATATTTCACAGCTTAAGGTGAAAGCGAAGTCACACAACTGGGTCGTGAATGTGGACGAGCTGCTGGATAGGAAGGTCATTACGCTTTCCGAGCTCGAGGCTAAAGTGCAGGAGATCGGCGGCCGAATGGATAACGGCGTCGACGTCTATGCGGCGGTGATGCTGCTGGCGGCTGACAAAGGCGTTCTGGGTTATGGCGAATTCGCGCTCTTTGGCTATATGCCGCCGGCCCTTAGGTCTATTTTTGGCAGAGCCCGTCTGCACCTCTTTAACCGGTTCCAGAAACGCGCGAAAGTGGATCGCCGCGAGCAAGGCAATCACTCCCATGAAGAAAACGCAGTCGGCGGAAAACGCGGACGATTCTCGACCTTCTTTGTTACTGAAAACCACCCGGCGCCCCTGGTCGGCGAATATTCGGATGATGTGATCAAGGCGTCGGCGCTCGGCACGGTTCAGAGCCGCACGCGTCGCGGCCGTTTCGCGGTCCTGCTCATGGCCGATGAGCTGAATCCCTTAACCGAACAGAGTGTGGATTATTTCTTCAGCGCAGTGGCCAGGAAATTACAGGGGCACGAGGATTTACTCCGGAAGAAGCCGAGCGGCCAAAGCGGCGTCACCATGGATGTCCGCACAAGCCCGACGGACGTACCCCTCCGCTCGGAAGACCTTCTGCGAAATGTTGCTCGTGACATGTATCCCCAAACTCTTTATCCGGAGCTGCAATATTCGCTGGTGAAAACACCGGCCGGTCGTTTGGTGCTCACTGGATTACAATCGGAGGATAAGAACGCACGCGGCATGATCGCGATGATCAATAACATGCTGAATTATCCTTTTGAAGCTCGTCTTTTTAGCGCTGATGAAAAGGATGTCATTGAATCAGAGTTAATTGCGCATGTGTACGATGCCGTTGGGGAAGGAATCCCATGCAAATTCGCTTTTTCGTCCGACCCCGATTTCCTGCGATCGAAAACGGCGTTCGCGGTCGCCTATCGAAAGGGAGAACGGTATATCGTCATGAACTCGAAATGGCTGAGAGACCACTATGAAATATGGTGGCGGGCTTCCCCGGAAGAGCGCCAGGCGATTACTTTTAAATTCTATGAAAAGCTCGACCATACGCTGCTTCATTCTCAACTGCCGCCGTCTTCAGACAAAGAATGGAAAGAGGACGAATCCGTTGTGTTAAATTTCCAGTCCAAACGGCTCGGGATCATTCGTGCACGAGTCAAGAAATATCAAACGTTGATCAATGAATTACATGAGCACTACCCCAAACTTCGTGATGAATGGCCGGCTCAAATTTATCATCCAAGCGCCGAGAAGGGCTTTTTGGCGGCGCTATGGCTATTGCAAAGCGCTCCGGCCCGCGTTAACCAAGCGTTGAAGTCGTATGTTGACAAGCTGCTGCGATCTGATGCGCGAACCAGCCCGATCGAGCGGGATGTTATGTTGCAAGCACCCCGTGGCTGGAGCTCACAAACGGCTTATGTCGACTACAGACTCTTATATAGACTCGAGGGGGGAAGAGTACAACTTCTTCCAAGGAGTCAAGAAGTTTTGAACACGATCAGGACGACGGGCTTCAAGCGCATTGTCGTTCTATTTCCCCAAGCCGACTATATTGCTTCTTATGTTAGAGAAAGTCATCCGGAAATTCCAATGGTCGAATTTGACACATATGATGATCGAAGTGCAGTTTCACATACAGACGAGATGTTTGCCTTTATGAGAAATCGGGCGATGAAGTTGCAAGGAGACTCTTGGGCCGCTTTTCTTAGTGCCGATTGGCGAGCTTTAGATGGGATGTTGGATAACCACCTCTTTATCGTCCGGATTCCCATTAAATACGAAACGCCCAAATTCGATGAAGAGATTGCAGCGGCTACAGAGAAAGTATTAGGGATTTGGGCTCGAGCGCATTTTGGAAGTTCGGAATCCGTCATGCCCACGGTTTTAAGCGGCGGCGGATCGCTGCGCGTCGACGATCTGATCGACGCTATTGATAAAGGAAACCACATGCGAGCATCGGCGGCCGCCCATAATTTGAATGCGGATAAGCTGCTTGCGGCAAAAGTTGAGGAAATCACAGACCCGACCAAAATCCACGATGGCGATCTCTTGGCCTTAGTTGATAAGGACGGCCGTATCGCTCATTATGGCAAGTTTGTAATGCACGACAGCTTTGACCGCAAGCACATCGATTTTGTGGGAAGACTATATGTCGGCAATATTCCCCGTTCGGGCGGCCTATCGGGATATCGAATTTTCCGGCTTCGCGCGGTCAGTGTCGATCACCCGGTTGCGGCGAGGAGGGCGGGGGACAAGCGGCGCGATCCGAAAGGGATTCAAGCAGAAATTAATCGCTGGAAAGAGCAGAAGCTGATTGGTCGTTTCCGCGGTTCCCCACCATATAATCCCCGTTTTTGGAAATTGCCTCTGCTGGCTTTGTTGAATTCCAGCAAGAAAAGCTCGGAGTCGTTCGTGGCATTTCACAAAGTCGCGGATTTCCTTGATGCGGGCCGAGTGAAGGACTGGGAAATCCAGATTGCGGCGGTTGACCTGGGACAGGCCCGCGAATTATTCCCGCCGGCCATTGGTGTCGGTCCTGTCCGGGTGATCAGCGAAAGAATTGTTAAGGATGAGGGTCGAACAAAAATCATTCGAGTTTATGTGCCCCTGGCGTTGCTTCTGGATGTTCCCTATGAGGGCGGTTCGGTGGAAGCCGCTTTGGTGGAAGAAATCGCCCACGAAATTCTTCAGCAGACGCCGTCCGAGATTCTGCCTGACGGAATAAAACGTGCGGATATGAAAAAAGGCGACTCCGAGGGCCCGGCGGCACATTGGTGGGTAACCGCGACTGAAATCCAGGCTTTCCATCTCATCGAAGCTTTTGGTGAAAAGCTGCTCCCGCGTCATGCGGCTGACTTGCGGCGAGCCATATCGCAAGCTGATGAATATTATTTGCAACATCTGGCTGAAACGGACTACGAAGCAACTATCCGCTCAGACCTTCGGAAAAGACGAAAAACAGAGAATCCGGAAGCTTATCAGGCGGCAGTCGATTACTCCAAAGCCCTGGGTCGCGCAGCGAAGAACGCTCTGGATGAGCTTGAAAACAGCGGATCAAAGCATCTTGATATCGCCATACATTTAAGGCAGGCGATTGCCGCGCTTGAAGGTCGGACACTTTCCCGGCCAGTTTCAACCGGATTCTTCTTTGCGCGCGCGCGAGCCTGGGTTAGCCTTGCGTTGACTTTGTTGTTGAAAACTCGAAACTTGTTAAACCGCCAGCGCTTGTTCGCCGCAGCCGCCTGACCGGCAGGCCAGGGGAATTCTGGACCTCGTAATCCGGCGCCCGCCCGTTATATGAATTGATAGAATGTCGGCGTGAATTTGCGCTTGCCGAACTCCTGGATCCGCCGTTATCGCAAAGGTCCTCACCATACCATTCCGGAAACAAATTTTGCTGCATTGGATAGAGCAGGCACTTCATTATTCAACAGCAAAATTCGAGGAAAACCTATCGATCTATACGTTTACAATGCTGATTTGGGTCAGCTGCTTTTTGGACGTGCCAATCTGCAAGGTGGGTATTCTCGCGACCTGGCCCATCATGTGGGGTTGGTGCGCCGTTATTTGAAGATTCGGTCTGGAACGGCGGAAGAGAAATTTAGTCAAGGATCCTTAGATATCGCGATAGACCATTTGAAGAAGGAGGTCTATTTCAAACATTTAACTCTTGGCTTGCAAGATATGGTTTTCCCTGAAGACATGGAATGGATTACGCATATCGGTTCACTTCAGGAGCTTGCTATGGAAGCGTTACGCGAAATCGGCATGCCCGCCAGTTATAAGAAGAGCGTCGTTAAGGCTTCGGAATGGGCCAGAATTCGCACCGGTCTTATGCACGGGAAAGAAATATCCTACCAGGCATGGAAGAGGCGGCTACACGGAGGCAAAGGATGAAACGGATACGACTTAAAAAGAGACCCTCGTTTTATGAAGACCTCGTCTTCTCGCATTGGCTCACCAAGGATAAATTGTTGGCTGTGGTTTTGGACCGCCACAGTCGCGTTGAGGAAGTCCGTTTGGATCCGAGCTTTTATCCCTTCATCGTAAAAGAACTTAAATCTCGCGCTTACTTGTGATTCGGTTTCTTCCGCCAAGTTTAGTTATTCATCGTTGGTGCCCGCCGGCTGACCCTAAAGCCCTGATGCCGATCGGGATTTCGCGGGATGGATGGCATACGCATTTGGCGAGGGTCGAAACAGTCGAAGCGTATCAGCGTATGGTGGAAGCTGCGGAGCGGGATCATGTCAAACTGCATGTGATTTGGGCTTACCGCTCGCCGGAACTGCAGCTGGAGCATTTCACCGAAGCGCAGCAGAAACATGGCAAGCGGCAGGGAATCCGCTGGTTGGCGCCGCCCGGTTATTCCGAACACCAGACCGGTTGGGTGCTGGATATCGGCGACGAGCGTGATCCGGAAGCGGATGATAACCCGTTATTTGAGCGCACGGCCGCGTTCCGCTGGCTGCGGGTGTATGCGAAAGGCTTCCAATTCGAGCTGTCTTTTCCGCCAGGAAATTGGCAGGGAGTCAGCTATGAGCCCTGGCACTGGCGTTTCGTGGGAACCCCGGAAGCGCATCGGGTGTTTCATCCCGCGGGCATCACCGCTTTAAAAGTCTGGAAACGCAGCTGGCAGGAAGCGATGCGGTGGTGGCTGCACCCGTGATACAATGTTGTCATTCCCGCGAAAGCGGGAATCCATCATGGATCCCCGATAACTACACTCGGGGATGACGTCTAATAAGGAGGCTCACATGGCAAATCAATATGCTCATCCTGAAGTTCTCGTTGAAACCGATTGGGTCGCCGCGCATTCCAAAGACCCGGGGTTACGCCTGGTGGAGGTCGATGTGGATACCGCCGCCTACGACCAGGGCCATATCGCGGGAGCCGTCGGCTGGAACTGGCAGACCCAATTACAAGATCAGGTTCGCCGCACCCTGGCATCAAAATCCCAATTTGAAGCGCTCTGCAGCGAGGCCGGCATCACGCCCGAGACGACGGTCATTCTCTACGGGGACAATAACAACTGGTTTGCCGCCTGGGCGCTTTGGCAGTTCAATTATTACGGCCATAAGAATGTGAAACTGATGAACGGCGGCCGCAAAAAGTGGACGCTGGAGAATCGGCCTCTGACGACCGATAAGCCCGCCTACCCCAAGACTAGCTATAAGGCCAAGGAACCGGACAATGCCATCCGCGCCTTCCGGGATCAGGTCATGAACGTTCTGACGCATCCGGAGAAATACAATCTGGTCGACGTGCGATCTCCGGACGAATATTCCGGCAAGATTATTGCTCCCCCCGGAATGTCGGAAACCGCGCAGCGCGGGGGCCATATCCCCGGCGCACAGAGCATTCCCTGGGCTCAGGCCGTGAAAGAAGACGGAAGTTTCAAGTCGGCGGACGAATTAAAGGCGCTGTATGAGGGCAAAGGTGTGGTGCCAAGCAAAGAAACCATCGCTTATTGCCGCATCGGCGAGCGTTCCAGCCATACCTGGGTCGTCCTCAAGTATCTGCTCGGTTATAACAATGTGCGCAACTACGATGGGTCCTGGACGGAGTGGGGAAATCTGGTAGAAGCGCCGATCGAAAAGACCGCCGGCGTGAATCCCCCGGCGGAAGTGTGCAAGTAACGGCGAAGCAGTTTGAGATTTGGACGTCCGAACGTTCTTACCGTTTCAAAGAGGACGCCTTCCAGAACCATGCGCCTCAGACCCCGGGGATATATCAACTTGTGACATTTGACGAGCAACAGACGCCTCGGGTGGTGTACATGGCGTTAGCGGAAAAGGAGTCGATCTTTGACGCGTTGTATGCGCATTTTCGTGGCGAGCGTGAACCGACGATGGAGATGTTATTGTCGCGTTATCCGAATCTCTACTTCAGTTATGTGGTTGACTCTAACGCCCAGGGCCCGGAGGACATGAAAGATCTTTTCTGGGCCATGGTTCAGGCCGACAAACCCATCGAACCTAATCCCGCCACGGTGACGAATACCGGCCGGTACACGGAAATCACCGTCAAAGATAAGTCGATTCTCTAATCAGGAATACCAGGGAATACTAGGGAAAACGAAGGAATACCACGGGTATGCCAATCCTTGGTCATCCTTGGTAGTCCCTGGTTTTCCGTGGTATTCCTTGTGTTACATCCCAATGATGTGATATCCCGCGTCGACGTAGAGGATTTCTCCGGTGACGCCGCGGGCGAGCGGACTGCAGAGGTAGAGGGCGGTATCGCCCACTTCCGCCGCTTCGATATTGCGGCGGAGAGGGGCTTTGTCGGCGGCATGTTTGACGAGGGTCGAGAAGCCGGAAATCCCGCGGGCCGCCAGCGTGTTGATCGGGCCGGCCGAGATGCAATTGACACGAATTTTCTTTTCTCCCAGCTCGGCGGCCAGATAACGGACCGAAGCTTCTAGCGCCGCTTTCGCGACTCCCATGACGTTATAATTCGGGATAACCCGCCAGCCTCCGAGATAAGAAAGCGTCACGATCGAACCTTCGGTCCCTTCCATCAAGGGAGCCGCGCCGCGCGCCAAGGAGATCAGGGAGTAGGCGCTCACATCCAGCGCGACTCGAAAACCGTCCCGCGAAGTCTTCACGAAAGATCCTTCCAGTTCTTCCTTCTTGGCAAAGGCGATGGCATGGATCAATCCGTCGAGCCGGCCGAATTCGTGCTTGATCTTATTGAACACGGCTTCCACCTGGTCATCCTGCGTTACATCGCAGGGCAGAACAAGCGGATGATGCTGCAGGGTTTTAGCCAACTCCCGCACTTTTTCTTCGGTGCGTTCGTCGAGGTAGGTCAGACAGATCTGTGCGCCTGCTTGGGCGAGGGACTGCGTGATTCCCCAGGCGATGCTCCATTTGTTGGCCACTCCGAAGACGGCGATTTTCTTACCTTTAAGGAGATGCGAGCAACCTGATGTCATTTTCCTGCTCGTTTTGAAGTCGTCGTCCTCCGCGGTCACTGGCGGAGGACCCATCATGGCCACGATGGATTCCCGCCTACGACATGCGGGAATGACGAACGAGGGGCATTCGGGGATGACCGCTGCGCGTTCATCTCAGATAGTTGATATAGAGGCGGATGCCGACTTGGCCGTCAATATCCCATCCGAGGCTTGTCACCAGACGTACGACCGGAGCCATTTCGACATAGGCCTCCAACGGATCGGTGGGAAAAAGGTAGGAAATGCCAACCGGAATGCGGACGCCCAGGTGCGAATCGTTGCCAAGGTTGATGCGCGGACCCAGACCCGCATAAATCGGCAGACGGCCGCGCCAGATATCGAAACTCGAATAGGAATGCCACAAGTAATCGGCATGGAGATCAAAATTTTTGTTGAAGTGGTAGCCGGCGAAGGCATCAAACGCTGTGGTGGACGACGTCCAATATTTAGCCGTCACGCCCATAGGCTGACCCATCGCCAGGCCAAAACCCAGGTCCTGGTCGGAGCCCACGCGGCTGGTGACCGCCCCAAGGGGCGATGAAAGGAGCAGTAGAATTAAAGTCAAATCCCCCCGCACCCATGAGAATCTTATATTCATATTCCGGAAACGATCTGGATTGTAGAATATAAGCAGGAAGGCGACAAATGGCTGAATCGGCGACCCTGGAAACCCTAACGCGTGAGGGGGAGCTTTATGAAAAGCTTCCCGATCGCAAGCTGCGGTGCTACGCCTGCGGGCATCGCTGCCTCATCCTGCCGGGCAAGCAGGGTATTTGCCGTGTGCGCTTCAACGAAAACGGCATTCTGCGCGTCCCGTGGGGTTACGTCGGCGCGCTGCAGCTGGACCCGGTGGAGAAAAAACCGTTCTTTCATGCGCTGCCCGGTTCCTTAGCGATGAGCTTCGGCATGCTGGGATGCGATTTTCATTGCGGCTACTGCCAGAATTGGGTGACGTCCCAGGCGCTGCGCGATCCCCGTTCCACCACGCACGCGCAAGAAATCAGCCCGAAGCAGTTCGTGGATCTAGCCTTCGAGCATCGAGCCCAGATCGTCACCAGCACCTACAATGAGCCCTTAATCACGAGTGAATGGGGCGTGGCGATCTTTAAGGAAGCCAGAGCACGCGGCTTGGTGACGTCCTATGTTTCGAATGGCAACGGCACCCCGGAAGTTCTGCAGTACATCCGTCCTTATGTCGACCTTTATAAGGTCGATCTTAAGAGTTTTCGGGATGCGCACTACCGGCAGTTGGGCGGCGTGCTAGACCGTATTCTGGAAACGATTCCACTGCTATTCAAGATGGGCTTCTGGCTGGAGATTGTCACCTTGATCATTCCCGGATTTAACGACTCGCCGGAAGAATTGCAGGATATGGCCCGGTTCCTGGTATCGGTGTCGCCCGATATCCCCTGGCACGTGACTGCCTTTCACAAGGACTATAAGATGACGGATGCGGACAATACGAGCGCACGCAAATTAATCGACGCTGCGGAAATCGGCCTGAAGGCGGGCCTGCGGTATGTCTATGCGGGTAATCTGCCGGGCCGGGTGGGAACCTTCGAGAATACTTATTGTCCATCCTGCCGAAGCCTGCTGATTGAGCGCTACGGTTACCAGATTCTGGCGAACAATCTTAAAGATGGGTCCTGCCCGAAGTGCCACACGAAAATCCCCGGCTTCTGGGGTCAGAGCCGGTAAGAAAGTCCTGCCTGTAGCGAATAGGTATGTTCATCAATGACGGGGTTGACGTTTCCTTCCCGTCCCAGAAATGAAACCGTGTCAAAGCTGGCGCTTTGATATTGGAAACGCGCCTCCAGAAAAAGATGAGTCGTGAGCGGGCGGATGCCGCCAAAGCCAATCAGCCACCCCGATCCTTTCAAACTATCCCCGCTGTCTTTCGGAATGAGCTTGCTCCAGACGTACCCTGCCGTAAAATAGGGTTCCGTTTTCCACGGGCGCTGATAGAACGGAAAAATCTTGGCCGAAACGACCGCGCTGTACATCCAAAAATCCTCATATTGCCGCGTGGTGCTGGTGGTCATAGTTCCATTCGAAACAGAAAATCCATCGCTCGCATGCATGGCCGGGTTCCAGGCGATGCCCCCATCGACTTCAACTAACGGATGCACACGGAATCCCGCTCCCGCATAAATGCCGGCGGATGGGCTGAAAGAGAGATCGGGTGACGAAGAGAAATCACCCCCGAGTCGCGTTTCCAATACCAGTCCGCGCTTCCGTTCCGCCGGAGGGTTGGGATGATATTCCTCGTAAATGATCTTCTCGATATCTTTAGACTCCAAGAGATAGGAATTGGGGTCAAACGGCGGGTTACCGATCAAGATCGATTTATCCGTATCGATCATGATCTTGCCCTTATAAACGGTCCCGTCTTTCATGAAGACTTGATCGGCCATGACTGACGGCATGGCAAATATCAAAAGGCAAAAGGCAAATATTAAATGGACAATCCATTTGCCATTTGCCTTTTGCCATTTCCCTTTTGCCATGTTGTTTATTGGAATTTCGCGAGATTAAGCAGCACAAACGCGCCCAGTGCCCAGCGGTAGAGCACAAAGGGGGTATAGCGATGATGCTGGACATAGCGCATCAGGACCCAGATCGCCAACAGACCGGCTACCGCTGCGCTGGTGAATCCTGCGGCCAGGGCCAGCTTGTCCGGCGAGAGCAGGATTTCTTTGAATTTCAAAATACCCGCCCCCGCAATAATCGGAACGGACATCAAAAAAGAGAACCGGGCCGCCTCCGAACGTCTGAATCCCAGAGCCAAGGCGACGGTAATGGTAATTCCCGAACGTGATACCCCTGGGATCAGAGCCAGGCTCTGAGCCAGACCGATGCCAAAAGCGGCGCCGATGCCCAAGTCGGCGATGGTCTTTTCCCCGGCGCAGAACCAATCCGCCGCCCACAGCGCCAGCCCCAGAAGAATCAAAGCGCAGGCAATGAGCGCCGAAGAACGGAAGACAGTCTCCGCCCGGTGCTCTAATAGGAAGCCCGCGATAGCTCCCGGAATGGTCGCGACGATCAGGTTGATAAGGGTAGACCGCTGGACCGGAGTAACCAGGTTCAGCAGATCCTTCCAAAAATAGAGAACCACCGCGGCCAAAGTACCTAGATGCAGGGCCACATCGAAGGCCAGACCCGGGTCGGTCCAGTGCCAATACCGAGGGAAAAGAATGAGATGTGCGGAACTTGAAATCGGGAGGAACTCGGCGAGACCTTGAATAATTCCGAGGACGGTGGATTGGATAACGCCAGTAGGCATGCGCGACAGTCTATCACGTAAAGTTCAAATTTACAAAATCACAGAGTTCTCAACATTAGACGGGTTAACGGGGCCCTGTAAAAACCGCTCTACAATTCAGATACTATCGTCGGAGAATAGATTTGCCTGTTTGCATTCTAACAGGGGTTAACCGATTCAAATAGACGTAGCGTAAAAGTGGCGCCCGACTATACTGGGGACATGAAAAATATGAATATCAAATCCCTGATCGCCGCGACTTTCGCCAGCGCCCTCTTTACCACCTCTACCTTATACGCATCCGAAGCCAAGGTGGGGACTTTGAACGTCACCATCGTGGATGAAAACGGCGCGGTGGTCCAGGATGCACCGATTTACATCTATGGGGAGCATAAGACCCATTTTGTCGGCGGCAAGGACGTTCCCGGCACGACCACCTTGACGATGCCGGCGGGTGAATATCGCATTTCCAGCGCCATCATTAAGAAAACCGGTGATTACCTCGATCGCTTCGCCAGCCATGAGGCCCATATCCAAGTGGTGGAAGGGGATAATACGGCGGTGATTCTGACCTTGAAGCCCATCGATGATCCTGTGAACAGCATCAGCTACGCCGAGCTGCACAAAATCGGCGTTCCTTCCGAAATCGCTCAGAACCTGAATTAACTCCTTTCGTCATTCCCCGCGGTCTCTGGCGGGGAATCTCTATTTATGCCTAACGGCTGGATCCCCCGCTTACGTCCGCGGGGGATGACGACGCTTGGTGTATAATTCCCTTCATGCCTTCCCTGCCGTTTATGCTCGGAGCTTTGTGCGTCCTGGCCATTGGTTATCGGTACTACAGTGCTTTTCTGGCGGCTAAGGTCGTCTGCCTGGACCCGCATCGCCGAACCCCCGCTCACATTCATTACGATGGCTCCAATTATGACCCCACGCATAAGTGGGTCCTCTTCGGGCATCACTTTGCGGCGATCGCCGGTGCCGGCCCGCTGATCGGACCCGTTCTGGCGGCCCAGTTCGGATTCTTGCCGGGATTTCTATGGCTTTTGATTGGCGTGGTCCTGGCGGGCGCCGTACAGGACTTCATCATCTTGTTTGCCTCCACGCGCCGGGGCGGCAAATCTTTGGTCGAGATTGCGCGCCAGGAGATGGGTCCCGGGGCAGGCTTGATCACGGCGGTAGCAGTTCTGTTCATTATTATCGTGGCTCTGGCCGGTCTTGGTTTGGCGGTTGTAAACGCTCTGCGCGAGAGTTCCTGGGGTGTCTTCGCCATCGGCTCAAGCATTCCGCTGGCGCTCTTCATGGGACTCTATATGTACCGGATCCGCAAAGGGAAGATAGCAGAAGCCACCGTGATCGGAGTTACCGGTCTGGTGCTGGCTGTGGTATTCGGACGTTATATCCCAGGGACAGCCCTGGGCCAAGCCCTGACGCTTTCCAGCACCGGCGTTACCCTGGCGATGGCGGTCTACGGATTTATCGCTTCGGTGCTGCCGGTATGGCTGCTTCTGGTTCCCCGGGACTATCTGAGCTCCTACATGAAAGTGGGAACCATCGCGGTTTTGATTTTAGGTATTCTCTGGATCAATCCACCCATTCGACAGCCGATGTTTAGTGTTTATATGAACGGAGGGGGCCCGATCATCGCGGGCAAATGGTTTCCCTTTGTTTTCATCACTATCGCCTGCGGCGCTATTTCCGGGTTCCATGCGTTGGTCGGATCGGGAACAACGCCGAAGATGATTTCCAATGAAATGGACATCCGTCCCATTGGATACGGAGCGATGTTGATGGAGGGACTGGTAGGAATCACCGCGCTGGTCGCCTGCTCGGCGCTGTATCCGGGTGATTATTTTGCGATCAATGTGCCGGCCGCTAAATTCGCCGGCCTCGGAATGGCGCCGACCAATCTCGCCATGCTGTCGCAGCAGGTGGGGGAGAATGTTGCAGGCCGCACCGGCGGGGCCGTTTCGCTGGCGCTCGGTATGGCCCAGGTTTTTACAGCCCTGCCCGGCATGAAACCATTCATGTCTTACTGGTATCACTTCGCGATCCTGTTTGAAGCGCTCTTCATCCTCACGACAATTGATGCGGGCACCCGCGTGGGCCGATTTGTTCTTCAGGAACTGCTGGGGCGGATTTATCCGCCTTTTGAAAAGACCGATTCGGTCCCCAGCGCCGTCGTTGCAAGCCTCATCGTGGTGGGCGCCTGGGTGTATTTCATTCTCACTGGGTCAGTCTCGACCATCTGGCCGATGTTTGGAATCGCCAACCAGCTTTTGGCGGTGATCGCTCTGAGCGTTGGAACGGTCGTTTTGATTCACATGGGCAAGGGGCGCTATGCCTGGGTCACTTTTTTGCCGATGGTGTTTGTCGCCACCACAACGTTAACCGCGGCCTGGCAAAGTATCTGGCAGAATTTTTTACCGCTGGCGCATCTTCCCGGCAAAGCCTTCATCGGCTACCTCAATGCCGGCATGACGTTCTTCATGATGGCCTGCGCGATCGCCATCGTCATCCAGACTCTTCACGGTCTGCGCTCGCTTGAATATCGTAAAATTTGAGCGTGCTCACGGGAGTCAACGGTAATGTTCAATAAGATCAAGCGTCAATTCTTCGCGGGACTGGTCATTTTTGTTCCCCTGAGCCTGACCGTCTATTTCTTCCGCCTATTTTTCTTGTTGATGAGCCAAACACTGCATCCCGTTCTGCTCCACCAGCATGTCATTGATCTGCCACCGGCGGTCGTTCGTCCCGTCAGTTTTGTGCTGACGATTTTCCTGATCTGGGCTCTTGGCGTGGTGGCCTCCAATTTTATCGGCAAACAATTTGTTGGGTGGTTTGAAGCCGGCATTCGCCGCATTCCTTTCTTTCGCGGACTTTACGAGGCCATCCAGAAAGTAACGGAGGCGTTTTTTGGGGCCAACCCGATTTATCAATCCGCCGTTTTGGTAGAATATCCTCGTCGAGGGGTCTATACGTTTGGTTTTGTCACCAGCCAAATATCCGGCAAGGTATTTCAATCCGACGAACCTCATTACTGCGTGTTTATTCCCACCGTGCCCAATCCCACCTCTGGTATCTTGCTCTACATCGCCCAGTCAGAGACGATCCCGCTGGCCTTGTCCATAGAAGAAGTCGCTAAAATTCTCGTTTCCCACGGATTTGTTCCGATTCAGGAAGCATCCGTCAAGGCGTTTAAAAGAAAGGAATAAAACGATGTTCGATTTGGCATCGATCAAACAAATGTGGGCCAATGCGTGGCCCGTGATTTCTATTCTGCTGGTGTGTTCCGTGTTTTCGGGCGCCATCATCCTCGAGCGCTGGTTCACCTTGGGGCGCGCGGATTTTGACCGCGACCGCCTTCTCGATCGGTTGCGTAAGTTGCTGTCCGAACGGCGCCTGGAGCAGGCCGTCGCTTATTGCGAATCGATTCGAAAACCGATTGGCCGTATCCTGGCGGTGCTCTTGGCGCCGTCCCCGCAGGATCGTGCGGCGGGGCACGACCACATCGAGCGGATGGCGCTGCGGATGATCCGCACGGAAGCGTCGCGTCTGATGCATTACGTGACGGCGCTCGGCACCATCGGCAGTGTGGCGCCCTTTATCGGTCTTTTCGGCACGGTCGTGGGCATCATTCACGCTTTCAAGGCGATCTCAGAAAATGCCGGCGGCGGACCGGCGGTGGTGGCCAACGGCATTGCGGAGGCCTTGATCACGACCGCCCTCGGTCTTTTCGTTGCCATTCCGGCGGTCGTGGCCTACAATGCCTTCACTCGCAGGATTGAGCGCATCACGGAAAATATGGAACTCTGCGCCGAAGAAATCATTGATTTGACGGGGCCGCGCTGATGGCCTTGACCAAACTTCGCCGGGGGCACAAAGCAGCGCCCATCGCGGAGATTAACATGATTCCGTTGATCGATGTCTCGCTGGTGCTACTCATCATTTTCATGGTCATGACCCCATTTCTGGTCCAGCAGCAGATCCGCGTGAATCTGCCCCGCTCCGTGTCCGCCAATGAGGCATCGGATCGCCCGATCGTGATCGCCATTCAGCGCCAGGGAGAACTCAGCCTGAATGGGCATGCCATTGCCATAACGAATCTGGAAAGTGAGCTAAAACCTCTCTTGGGCCCTCACGGTGACCGGCCGGTGATGATCCAGGCGGACCGGGACCTGGCGCTTCAGCGGGTGATTTCGGTGATGGATATCGCTAAGAAACTGCAGGTCATCAAACTGGGGATTTCGGTAGAACAACCGAAGTGAAGCCCTACCTTCTCTTCTCCTTTGCGGCGCACGGCGCTTTTCTCGCGCTATTGGTCGTCATGGGAACTTTGCTATCAAAGCCGCGAATGAGCTATTATGCAATTGACCTGCTGAGCTCTTTACCATCGGGGAATTCCATGGGGTCCATCGCGACTCCGTCCCCCAAAACGGCCGAAGCGCCTCCTCTGGTGGAAGAGGAGAAACCCGCTCCTAAAGAAGTGATACGGGTCCCCAGTAAAGAGAAAAAGAAGTCTCCTGTCCCGGTAAAGGCAAAGCCCAAGTCATCAGCCGCGTTTCAAGCCGCTATGCGGGCCGCCATGGGACAGGCACCGGGAGCCAATGCCTCAGGCGCGGGTGGCGGAGGATCCGGCGTCGTCGGGGAGGCCGGTCCCGCGTTTCCGTACCCGTGGTATTTGAAAGCCATTGCCGACAAACTCGACAAGCAGTGGCATCCGCCGCATGAATTTCAATCGGATACGGTATGCCAGATCGCTTTTACGATTCGCCGGGATGGGCAGGTGTCTGATTCGGATATTGAGAAGCGTTCGGGAGATTCCTTTTTCGATCAGTTAGCCATGAGGGCAGTGCTATACGCCAATCCGCTCCCGCCGCTGCCTGCGGGTTTTCCGGATGAGACACTGCGAGTGCATATGAAGTTCGTAGGAAAGAGCATGTAGTGACCTGGTGGATAACGAACGGGAGAAAACGCATGGGAAATATTGGACTTGCCGAATTGGTTGTCTTGCTGGTTGTGATCCTGATTTTGTTCGGCCCGGGGAAACTCCCTGAGGTCGGCAAGGCCCTGGGAAAAGCCGTGGGTGAATTTCGCCGCGGAATTAAAGAAGGGCTTGACGATAAAGATTCCTCCAAAGCCGATACCTCTTCGACGAAACCTGCGTAGGGCGGATTCGAATGAGCCATTTTCTGGCGAGCGCGTTCATGGGGGTCTATCTTTTTTTGATCGTCCTCCTCTCCCTCTACGGAATTCATCGCTATTGGATCCTTTACCTTTACTTTCGCTATTACAAGTGGGCCAAACCCTATCGGCTCCCGGCGCTGCCCAATCCCCTGCCGCCTGTCACCATCCAGCTTCCGATTTATAACGAGCGCTATGTCGTCGAGCGTTTGATGGATGCGGTCGTCCGCCTCGATTACCCGAAAGATCTTCTGGAAATTCAGCTCCTGGATGACTCCACCGATGATACCCTCCAGATTGTGAAGGACAAAGTCGACCGGCTTCGCGGCCAGGGATTCGACATTGTGCATCTGCGCCGTCACCGGCGCACGGGATTTAAGGCTGGAGCGCTGGCGATGGGACTGAGCCACAGCCGAGGCCGATTCCTGGCCATTTTCGACGCGGATTTCCTGCCCCCGCCCGATTTTCTTCAGAAGACGATTCCTTGCTTTACCGATTCCCGGATTGGGATGGTGCAGACGCGCTGGGGCCACTTGAACGAAAACTATTCCCTCCTGACCTGGATTCAATCGATTTTTCTGGACGGCCATTTTCTTCTAGAGCACACCGCGCGGAATCGGTCCGGCGCTTTCTTTAACTTCAACGGTACCGCCGGGGTCTGGCGGCGCGAAGCCATCGAATCCTCCGGCGGCTGGCAGCATGATACCCTCACCGAAGATTTGGATTTGTCCTACCGGGCGCAAATGAAGGGATGGCGATTCCTCTTCCTGCCGGACGTGATTTGTCCTGCGGAGCTTCCCGTCGACATCAACGCGTTCAAAACGCAACAGAATCGCTGGACGATGGGGGCGATTCAGACGGCCAAGAAAATGCTTCCCCGGATCTGGAGAAGTCCCGTCCGTTTAAAGGTAAAAATTGAAGCCACGTTTCATCTGACCGCCTGCGTCGGTTACATTCTTATGGCGGCCCTCTCTCTGCTCTTGCCGCTGAGTCTTTTTTTCCGCAAGCAAAGCCATTGGCCGCTGACCGGATTTTTAGAGGGATTTGCGCTGGCGGCGACAACGCTCTCGGTCTTTATTTTTTATGCGATCTGCCAGCGCGATCTTTACCCGAATTGGAAATCGCGTTTGAAAAATTTGCCCATGATGATCTCGGTGGGGGTGGGGATGTGTCTAAGTAACGCCCGGGCTGTCCTGCAGGGGCTGAGCAGCCGCCGCTTTGAATTCCGCAGAACGCCGAAATACTCGGTCACGGTCCGGGGAGCCAGTTGGAAGCAGAAAATTTACCGTGGCGGGAACCCGCTGGCCGCCTGGGTTGAGATTGCGTTCGCCCTGTACTTCCTGGCGGCTTTCAATATCGCTTACAGCTTGAAGTTGTGGGCGAGCCTTCCGTTTATAGCCCTCTTCGGTTTCGGCTATGGCTACGTGGCCTTTCTGACGGCCATGCATGGGCTGGCGTCCTGGCAAAAACCCGCTCTACTTCCCACGGAATAAAAGACCTAGTCTTCCCTGTATGTTGCGAAGGAGTTGGGTGTTTCCCACAGCGTGACGGACGTCACTGGGAGGCGTTTGGACTTGGCGGTGTCATAAATCAGGCGGGCGATATTTTCGGCGGTCGGATTAGCTCCCAGGACAAAAACGGGTTCACCGGCCTTCTCCAGAGCTTGGCGCAAGGGATCTTTTTCATGCAGAATCATCCGATGATCAAGGGTTTCGTCCACCCACGTCTGAACGATCTGCTTGATCTCACTGAAGTCCCGGACCATTCCCTTTTCATCGAGCGATGCCGCTGCCAGTTGGATTTCTACTTTCCCGTTATGGCCGTGAAAAAATCGGCATTTTCCGTTGTAATTGAGAAGCCGGTGCCCGTAACAGAAATGGATTTCCTTCGTCACCTGGAACACAGCTTGATTATAATTTAAATCATGTCGCGCCATGCGTCGGTCTGCGTTTTGGTGAGTGGGGGGCTGGACAGCGACGCGTTGCTGGCCGATCTGGCGCACCGCTACGGCCTGGTCCATCCGGTTTATGTTCGGCAGGGCCTCGTATGGGAGAAGGCTGAGCAATATTGGTTGAGGCGGTTTATTCGGGCTATGCGGCAGCCGTCGATTCAGCCGTTGCAGGTGCTTTCGCTTCCGATGCACGACCTTTACGGTACCCACTGGAGCCTCGGCCGCCGTCACGCGCCTGGTTATCGCTCGAACGATAAGGCTGTCTACCTCCCGGGGCGCAATCTTGTTCTGACCGTCAAAGCGGCGGTGTACTGCGCAATGCAGAAGGTCCGTCTTTTGGCGATCGGTTCGCTGGGACATAATCCTTTTCCCGATGCCAGCCCGTCCTTTTTCGTGACATGGTCAAAGGCCTTGTCGAAAGGGTTGAAGACGCCCATCCGGATCATGGCGCCTTATCGGTCCCTGTCAAAGGCGGAGGTGATCCGCAGGTATCAAACCTATCCATTAGATCTCAGCTTTTCCTGTTTGGCGCCGCAAGGACGCCGGCATTGCGGCCACTGCAATAAATGTGCCGAGCGACAAAGAGCGTTTCGTCTAGCGGGGGTGAAAGACAAGACAAGTTATGCGAACAAAGAAAGATAAAGTCGAAGTCATTTTCTTTGATGCGGGCGGAACGTTGTTCCGGCCCTACCCTTCTGTGGGCGAGGTCTACGCGCAAACCGCCGCGCGGCACGGCGTTCAGGTCTTAGCGGAACGCGTGGAGGAAGCGTTCCACAAGAGCTGGCACAAGCGCAACGGCATGGCATCGTTGGAGGGTCAGACCAGCGAGAAAGTCGAGCGCGACTGGTGGTACGCCCTCGTCCGCGACGTCTTCGGAGAGGGGTCCGAAAAGGGGTCGACCCCTTTTCGGGATTTCGACGCTTTCTTTAAAGAGCTTTATGATTTGTTTGCCCGGGCGGAGTGCTGGCGCCTGTTTGACGATACGGTCCCCATTCTGAAGCACCTCAAAACGGCCGGCTATCGGCTGGGGATCATTTCCAACTGGGATCACCGGCTGTTCTCGATCGTTGAGCAACTCGGTTTGTCGGGCTATTTCGAAGCTGTGACGGCGAGCTCGGCCATCGGTGTGGCCAAACCGGGGGCGCGGATTTTTGAGGCGGCCCTAAAGACCTTGGGAGCCCAGCCCCAGTCCAGCCTGCATGTCGGTGACAGCCTGACCGATGACTACCATGGCGCGCGCCGCGCCGGCCTCGGAGCCGTGTTGCTGGACCGTCATCGCAAGGCTTATAATGACGTGGTGCGGATTGGCTCTCTCCACGAATTGTCCGACCACCTCCGATGATCGCCCAAAAAACTACCTTGGCTCCCGAGCCCGTTGTCCTGCTGGAGAATGCTTTCCAGAATCCCTATGACAACGCCGTGGCCACTGCGCGGACCTGCTATTCCTCCAAGGTCATACATGCCGAGGATGTGTCAAAAGACGAGGCCACCAAAATTCGCCGCGACGCCATCGCCCAGTCCACGTACAAAGCCGGTCATCATACGACGATTCAGCACGCCACTTTTCAGTTCGTACTGGATAAAGTCTCCCGGCAGGCGATCTGGTCATTTTTGCACAGCCACCCCTTCTATAATTCCGAGCAGGTCAGCCAGCGCTACGTGGAGATGAAGGCGGATAATTTCGCCACCCCTCCCCTGCAGGAAGAGCATGTGCCCCGCTACCGGCAGGCCGTACTGGAGTTGACCGATGCCTATCACCGGTTGAGCGGGTTGTTAGAGCCGACCGTGGTCAAAGAATATCGCCGCCTCTTTCCCGTACGCAGCCTTGAGGAGAAGCGCTGGCAGAGCGCGATCAAAAAGCGCTGCCAAGAAGTAGCCCGCTACGCGCTGCCTGTCGCCATGCACGCCCATCTTTATCACACCATCAGCGGGTTGACCCTGCATCGCTATCACCGGCTATGCGATCAGTTGGACGTGCCCGGGGAACAGAAAATCATCGTGCAGAAGATGGTCGAAGCGGTCAACCGCTTTGACCCCGAGTTCTTCAAATTCATCGAAGATCCCCTGCCCTTGGAGCAGACGCTTGAGTTCCAAATTCTAAAGACGTTTGACGAAAGCCTGCGCTGCTGCTGGCCCAAGGCCTTTATCCGGGAGTTCGATCGAGAGATGGGGGATTATTCGTCCCGGCTCATCGATTACAAAGTCAACTCAGAAGCC
>Ga0207071_1029_pt1 | contig 25929 bp, 22 predicted proteins | sample Alteio_BWMinHeat_67_FD_153531 | JGI IMG/M metagenome (GOLD analysis project Ga0207071, IMG submission 153531) | Enriched cells from forest soil in Barre Woods Harvard Forest LTER site, Petersham, Massachusetts, United States -... | ecosystem: Environmental > Terrestrial > Soil > Temperate forest >...
GCCGCTCACTGCGGGAGTTCCTTCCGGCACGCGGGTGGTCGGATCGAACGGCTTGGTGGGCGGCTCGCCTGCGCCCGGAGGCTGCCGATGCTCTGCGCCGTCGCCGCTCACCGCGGGAGTTCCTTCCGGCACGCGCGCGGTCGGGTCGAAGGGTTTGGTGGGCTGCTCGCCTGCGCCCATAGGCTGCCGATGCTCCGCACCGTCGCCACTCACCGCGGGAGTTCCTTCCGGCACGCGGGTGGTCGGGTCGAACGGCTTGGTGGGTGGCTCGCCTGCGCCCATAGGCTGCCGATGCTCCGCACCGTCGCCACTCACCGCGGGAGTTCCTTCCGGCGCGCGCGCGGCCGGATCGGGCGACGTCGTGCTGGTCGATTTCGCAGGACCTTCCGCCATCGGTGGACCGCTGGGGCTGGGTGGTTCCGGGGGAGCCGCGGCTCCGGGAGAAGCCGGCACCTGCTCCCAGTTCCCTGGTTGGTTGGTGAACACCCTCGGTTTGGTCAGGTCCGGCGGAGGTTCCGTAGGCGCCGCCGCCGTGGCGGGCGGACGATCCCACTTCGACGATTCCGGGCTCCCCATCGGGTCGCCTTTGATTGCTCCCGGTATTTCAGCGGGCGGAGCCACCGGCGGCGTCTCCACTTTGCTCCCGTAGAAGTTGCCGCCCGCCTGTTTCACCACCTCGCCCGCGGTATGGCCAATCTGGCCCAACGCCGCGAACTCGGTTCCTCCCGTCGCCGCGGCCTTCGCGATAGCCCACGGCGATCGTGCGCCATCCCAAACCGCCTGGGCAGCGGACTGAGCGGCGCCAAGGCCGAAGTCCGCAGCCACTCTCCCGGCCGTTTCGGCCGCCTTCTCGGTCAATGATAGCGTCGCACCTTCCCCAAGCTCGATCGCGACCCGCCCGAACTGTTCCCCGGCGATTCCGGCGAGTTTTCCCCCCGCCCATCCACCGACCGGGGCAGTGGCTGCGCCGATTGCCGCGTTGAAGACAGCGCTCTTGACGATGTCGTGAAAGTTCTTCTCGCCGTCGCTCACGTCGGTAATCACACTGGTGGCGGCGCCGCTTGCCGCCGCGACCGCCATAGGCGCGGCCCCCGCCGCAATGGCCGCGCCCCCAAGACCAGCCGCCGCAGTCTTGAGGCTTATGTCACGTATGAACTTCGCATTCTGAATGTTTTTTTCATAGTTGACGTCGATCGTTTCGTAGTTCCCTTGAGTCACGTTCTGCCGCGCTCTCGCCTCGCCGAAGAGATCGTCACGCATCTTCTGAAGGTTCGCGGCGTTGATATTTCCGTTCGCGTCGACCACTCGCTTTGAGTAATCCGGCAGGCCATCCGGACCGACCGCGTTTTGATACCTGTCGATGATTTCCAACTGCCTGGCAGAGCCGGTGCCGCCAGTGCCGCGCCCCAGGTCCTTGTCGACATTCGACATCTGCATCAAGCGATCGTATTCATCGCGCAATCCCGGCTGTTGGAGCTCGACATCCTCCCCGGTCTGATGCATTCGTTGTTGGTTCACCCAAGCCAGGGATTTCTGGGAGTCGGCGTCCATCTCGAAGCCGTCTGCCGTCTGTGGCGGTGGCGCCTGCGGCGCCCGGTAGCCCCCGCCCGTCTGTTCCTTCTCCTGCGCTTTCACCCAGTCCAGCGACTTCTTCGCGTCCGCGTCCATTTCGAAACCGTCGGCTTTAGGCGCGGCCGCTGCGAGCCAGGCAGTGCCGGCAGCCGCCTCCCCGCTGTGTATCTTCTCGATGGCGGCAACTTCGTTCGGATCGATATACCCCGTTTTCTGAGATTGGTTGAGGAGATTCAAGGCCCGATTGTCGAGACCCTCATCCCATCCGTGATAAGGCGTTTCGGACCGGACCGTGCGCAGCCGGTCGCGCAATGCTTCCAGGTCGGCGGGAGATTGCGTCGGCGGCGCCGTCGGCGTCGGCGGAACACCGGACGGTGCCCGCAAGCCTCCGCCTCCACCCGTCCCTCCGCTTCCCCCGGGAGGTGATGTCGCGACGTTCGCCACCCCGCCGATCGCCGCCCCGAGACCGCCGTTCTTGGCGTTTCCGACGAGGAAACTGTTCTTCTCCAAATTGAGGCAGCTCAGGTCCTGATTGTTCCGGAGCAGGAAGGCAGGACTCTCCGCCACGGGCGCGGCGTAGCGCATGTGCAAGTATCCCGCCACCCCGGAAGAAATGATGGCTGTGACGATATCGATCCAGCTCAGCCGGTCGTCGTCCTGGATCCCCGTGGGGAGCGGACCGGTTGGTTCCGTAGGGGCGGTTTGGGTCAAGTCGGCAACCGCGGGGACGTCGGGCGGACGAATGAGTTTAGCGACGTTATCCGCGCCATTCGGTCCCAACAGACCACTGGCGCGCAGTTGAGCCATGACCTGCTTCTGGTAAGGCGTGAGGTCCTGGTTCCGCCATGCGTCGGGGTCGCTCATTAGGCCCCTTGGGTCGGCCTGTAGAGCGTGCAATTCGGCCTGGGCCTTATCGGTGCGAAAGTCCACGCGAACCGGTTGTTGGCTGGCGGGGCCTGCTGGAAGCGGCGCGGCGGCGGGTGTTTGCAACGCCGAAGCAGGGACGGTTCGCCGCGATGCCGGTACCGCTGCCGGTCGCGGAATGTTGTGGAAGTGCTCCGGTGCGTCTCTGCGCGGCGTCCAGTTCTGAGCGGATTCGGGGATGCCGCCCCGTGGGATCGGCTCGCCCGCCGCAGTGTGGGAGGGTATCGCGGGAGCTGGTGTGCGCGGCGTCCAATTCTGAGCGGATTCGGGGATGCCGCCCCGTGGGATCGACTCGCCCGCCGCAGTGTGTGAGGAAATTGCGGAAGCGGGTGTGCGCGGCGTCCAGTTCTGAGCGGATTCGGCGGTGCCGCCCCGTCGGATCGGCTCGCCCGCCGCAGTGTGGGAGGGTATCGCGGAAGCTGGTGTGCGCGGCGTCCAGTTCTGAGCGGATTCGGGGATGCCGCCCCGTGAGATCGACTCGCCCGCCACGGTATGGGAGGGAATTGCGGAAGCGGGCGCGGTTTGCCGGGATCCCGGTACCGCGGCCGGTCGGGGAATGTTGTGAAAGACTTCCGGGGTAGCAGTCCGCGGCTGCCAGTCTTTTGCAGACTCAGCGATGCCGCCCTGTGGGATCGGCTCGCCCGCCGCGGTGTGGGAAGAAATTGCAGAAGAGGGGGCTCGCGGCGTCCAGTTCTGAGCAGACTCGGCGATGCCGCCCTGCGGGATCGGCTCGCCCGCCGCAGTGTGGGAAGGAATTGCAGAAGAGGGTGCCCGCGGCGTCCAGTTCTGAGCAGACTCGGCGATGCCACCTCGTGGGATCGGCTCTCCCGCCGCGGTGTGGGAGGGAATTGCGGACGCGGGTGCCCGCGGCGTCCAGTTCTGAGCGGACTCGGCGATGCCGCTCTGTGGGATCGGCTCGCCCGCCGCGGTGTGGGAGGGAATTGCGGACGCGGGTGCCCGCGGCGTCCAGTTCTGAGCGGACTCGGTGATGCCACCTCGTGCGATCGGCTCGCCCGCCGCGGTGTGGGAAGGAATTGGGGACGCGGGCGTTCGCGGCGTCCACTTCTGCGCGGATTCGACGATGCGGCTCTGTGGGATCGGCTCCCCCGCCGCGGTGTGGGAAGGAATTGCAGCGGGTGCTCGCGGCGTCCAGTTCTGCGCGGATTCGGCGATGCCGCCCTGTGGGATCGGCTCGCCCGCCGCGGGGTGGGGAGGAATTGCAGAAGAGGGTGCCCGCGGCGTCCACTTCTGCGCGGATTCGGGAATGCCGCCCGGCGGAGTAATCGTCCCTTGCGCCTGCGAACTGCCCGACGCCTGCCCAACCCAGGATTCCGCCGCTTCCGCCGCGCCTTCCCAACCGCTGTTGCCTTCAACCGCCGCTTGATCGGGTGTCGCCCATTCCGCTGGGATCTCCGCCGCGCCCTGCGGAGTTGCCTCGGGGGGCTTGGGCCCGCGGAATATCTTCCGACGGACGAAATCCGGCGGCTGCGCGCCGTCCGCGGTAGCGGCAGACTGGCGGAAGAAGTAGCGCGCGGCGATTTCCCGGACGGTCTTGCGGAACAGGCGCGACCACAACCCAGGCAGCAGCCCCATGCTCATCGTGGACGAATACGACAACACATACCCGGCCATCGCGCCCCAATAGTCCAGCGAGAACCGGGTATGCACTCCGTACATGTCGTTGTAGAAGACCTTCTGGATCAGGTCGCCGATGCCGAATACCGCGCCGCACACAACCCCCAGAAAAGGATTGAACCCCGAAATCGCGGCCAGCAGGGGATAGATGAGCACATCGGTTCCGATGTGACCGAAAGTCGTAGGTTGCAAGCCTCGCCAGAAGACGAACACCATTGACGATGCCAGCGCCACGGGATGTCTCTTCGTCAGCCCGTCGATTTCGAGCAGCCACTCCGCTTTTCGCAGCGACGGCATGGTCCGCAGCGTCCAGCGCGAGAGCGCCATCACTGGAGCGGTAATCCGAATGCTAATGCGGACCACATCCGGCCAGATCGGAAGGCCTGTCAGAAATTTGCCCACAGCGGCGCGGAACTGCGCCATTGCGATGAAGATCTGGCGGATCAGCGACGGCTTCATCGTGCCGTACCTCCTCCTTTCCGGAGCGCGCGCTGCAAGGCGTACACCCACGTCCTGGCGGTCGCCTCAGCGGTCGCCGGCGTCGTTCCGGAGGCAAGGATGTCGCCCGGCAAGACCTCGATCAGCATTCGTCCATCGGCGTCGATGCGCGCCGTCGTTGCGCCGGTCGCGGCCACGCTCAGGCGCGGCACGGCTGCTTCGCGGTAGAGATGATTCAGCCGTTTCACCAACGGCAGCGAACGCGAGCGAATGGACACGTTTCCGTTCTTGTCTCCCAAGGAAAAAACGTCCACGCCGTTGAAATAGATGTGGGCCCGATCCGACGGACCGGCTGCGTCCGGAGAAGACTCTCCGGAGGGGCGCAGAGTCCTTCAACTGAAAGGCGCCTGAAACTCGGGCAGGGACACCAGCGCGGGGATCGAATCGCCCGCCGCGATAGTGGCGGCGAAAAAGAGGCACGCGGCCGCCAGCCGCCGCCAGCGCGGCCAGGTGTGCATCCGCGGGCAGGTGCCACAGCGCGCCGTTGGGCGCGAATCCAGTTCCGCCGCATCCGTCACGGCGTGCATCAGACAGCCCTCGGTCCCGCAATGCAACCAGCCTTCGAGGTGCGCCCATTCATGCGCGATTTCATTCTCCAGCCGCTGAGTCAACACCTCCCGATTTGGGTCCCACAAGCGGAACGTTGATACCACCGCGATCTGCCGATCGTGATCGGCATAGCCGAACAGTGCGCTACAGCCTGGCAGGCTTAGATCGTGTCCGGTAAGAACGAGGAGCGGCATCGCGCCGGAGGTCGGGCATACCAAGTTCTTCATCACCAGGTTCCTGATCAAGATGTCAACCCGCAGCCTGCCGCGATGGTCGAAGAATCCCGGCTCCAGCGCGATCCACTCGCCCGCCGCAAGCGACGCGGGTATATTGTCGTCGATCAGCACGCGAGCGAATTGGTGTGTGCCCGTCATTGCCGGCCCATCGACCCGGCGATGGTTATGGAAGCGTCCGAAAAAAATGACGCCTGGTCGGTGCGGTTCATGCACACCAACGCAGATGCTATCTTCCCCAACAAATTATCGAGAGAAGCGTGTTGCTCAGCCCATCGCTTATGCGCGTTTCGATCGGTGCCGGTCGCGCCGCTATCGCCGCCAAAACATCGGGCGACGGGGACCTTCCTGGCAATCAGTACGGATAGGTCCGCGAAGAGGCTGGAAACCTGGTCGGGCGTGATGTAGCGGCAGCCATACAGCATGCGGATCTTTTCGGCCAGGTGCGTTTGCAAAGTGGCAGTATCGTTTTGAACCCCGAAGTCGAGGTAGCCTTGCGGCGTGAGAGAAGCCGAGACCGCATACTTCCCGGTCAAGCAGACGCTGGCTTTGCCGACATTCGGCGCCGCGGCTCCGCTGGGCCTTGCGGCGGCGGTCGTGTTCGGCGGCGCCACCGTTCCCGCGGGAGTTCCTCCACTGCGCGTCCAGACCGCGCCGTTATTCCAGCGAATCTGTACGCCCGCAATCGTGCCTTCCATCTTCCAAGCATCCACCACGATTTTGCCGTTCTCAATCCTCCCCTCGACGGTCCGATTTGCCTGATCGGTAAACGTCACGGAGTTCCCGGATTGGGAGATGCCGACCGAGTAAAGAATGTCGCCAACCAGGTAAGACCATTTCCCAGCGAGTTGCAGGCCCTGCGCTGCGGGCACCTGGAAGACTTGCGGAGTATTGGTGACTGTTGGCTGCGTGCGCTGTGTGGCTACCGATCCGCCACTCGCAGCCGCCTGGTTGTCAGGCCGCGTGAAGACGCGGGGAGTGTTGGTGTACGTTTGCGGCGCGGCGTTCGCGGGCGGTCCGATGCGCGTCCACACCTCGCCGCTGTCCCATTGGATCCGATTACCGTCACTCGAAATCGTACCCTGATCTTTCGGCTGGTCACAGAGGATTTTGCCGTTCGCGATCCAGGTATGGATCTGGATATCGCGATAGACGAAGTCAATCCGGTCTCCGGATTGGTTCGCGTCGAGCGTGACCATTCCGAGCCTGCTGTCGTTGAAGGACCACTTGCCGGCCAGTTGCGGTATCGGAACAACGCCGGGACGCGTGACCGTCGCCGGCGCCCCACCCCCCGAATTCAAAGTGCCAGGGGACTGCGGTCTGCCGGCTCCGCCACTGCCCTTCGGACTGAATCTCGCCAAATGCCCGGCCTGGACGGGCGCCGTGCCCTGCTCAACCCGCACCTGAACCGAATCGGAGGTAACGCCAGTTACCTGGCCCCTGGCGACCGAAACCTCATCGCCGGGTATTTGGAAATAGAATTCGACACGGTCCCCCACGCCGGGCTTGGTGCCCGATCGGGTAACGACCGTCGCCGTTGCGCCGCTCGCGTTGCGGACGACTCCCTGGACTTCGTCTGCGCTCGAAACGGCCGCGCCGAGCAACAGCAGGATCGGAATGGCTTGGATGTGGGTCATGGAGTTACTGTTTCCTGACCCCCTGGAATCTACCGGTCTGAAAATGCTCAATGCCGTGGGGAGCCTGCGGTTTAGGTTCCGTGACGTCAGGCATCTTCCAGCTACAAAAAAGCTTGCCGCCTTGCAGCGCCAGACTCAGGATGAAATTGTCCGGTGTGCCGCCGGCTCGCGTCACCGTTTGCACCAATCCCAGACGGCCATTCGTAAAAGTAGCGGCTCCGCTCGCTCTCCAGTGGACGAGTTGCGGATTGTTCGGAGAATCGATCGATACCGCCCAGGTTCCGTCGGAGTTGCGCGCGACCCTGACAGCGACGTTTATCGTGGTTTCTCCTGGCCATTTCCTTTCGCCCAGGAGCGTTCCCAAATCCGTTGAGTTGCTGGCCCTAGGGACAAAGTCCGCCGTCCCCACCCACTCGCCGATGAGTGCGTCGGGGCCGGAGTCCGCGCCGGTCGATTGCTGGAGCGCCGGCTTGTTTCCCTCATAGTCGTCGTACCAGGTCACCGTCACGGTTCGGTCCGCCGATGCGGGCTGGTTTGCTGCCGGCGACTGGCTCGCCACACGGCCGGCACGATCGGCAGATGGCGCCTTGCCGAGATTCCTCGCGTTCTTGACTTCGAACCCGGCCCCCCGCAGCGTGCTGATCGCCTGTTCCCAGGGCATTCCGACTACATTCGGAAGCGTGGCGCTGTTATGAACCGGCGCGTATTTGTCATAGATCAGAATGGTGACGGTGCTGCCGCGCGGCGCCATTGTGCCCGCCGCGGGCGACTGACCCGCCACTTTATAGGACGTGTCGTCCGATCGCGGCTGCCCCGCCGAGGCGTGCACCGGATTCAAGCCAAGGTTGCGGAGCACGCCGTTCCGCTGCGACGCGCTGTCGATGCCGGAAACATCCGGTACCCGAATCATGCCGCCGCCCTGGCTTCGTGCTCCTGGCGAAAGCGCCAGAATTATGGCGAGCGCCGAAAAGCCGCGTTGGATCCTCTTATACATCGATGCCTCACTCCGGCGAACTACTATTTCCGTTGCTTCACACCAAGAATCATCTCGCTGCCCGCGGCGAAAGAGATCCGCGGCCCGTCGCTGCCGATCTGCACCAGGACCACCATGGCAGCCCCACCGGCGAGCGCACCGATTGCCGCCCCTGCACCGCCCGCCGCAAGGCCTCCGATGAGTGCCCCCACGCCCGCTCCCGCCGCTGCCTTGGCGAGGCTGTTCTTCTTCCGGATCACGCGGCCCTCTTCGTCGACGTTTGCCTTTCCTTTGGAATTCAACAGGGACTTGACGGCGGCCTGGACCGGCACGCGCTCCCCGCCGTGGTTGAGGACCTCGAACGCGACGTTCAACACCGCTTTGCCCTTGAACTTATTCCCGCCCTTGACCTCGCGAACCAGGCCCTCCATCGCGTCACCTGCGAACTCGGGCGGAGTTTCCACCACGGCGGTCAGCTTGTCGCCTTTCTTGCTGGTCGCGGTGTCCACCGGGCTGAGCAGTTTTACCTTGAACTCGGTGTCCTTCGGAATCACCTTTTCTTTGGCGGAGAGAAGCGCGACGGCGACGATTAGGGATGCGGCTGCTTTCAATCGAGTCACCTCAAAGCACCGTCCATTGAATGCTGATGACGGTGTGGCGCCGGTTCTTGCTTCGGATCACCATCCGATTCCAGCCGTTGGCGGGCGAAGGCGCTTCGACAACGGCGAATTCCTTGGTGTCGAGATCGATCATCACGGGAACGCCGGGCAGTTTGCCATCGATCGTGACGACGCCGCCCTTCTCGATCTGTCCGGACCATGTGGTCGTTCCCAAACGTGGTCCCTCGTATCGCTTCGGCGGAATCACCGCGGGCGGCCTGATCGCGGGTTGTGGCGCCGGCATGGCGGGCGGCGGCATGCTTGCGCGCGGAGCCTCCGGCGGCGGCATCATCGGCCGGGTCGGAGCGTTGGCGGCATCGTTGCGCGTGGCCCCGCTGCTATTCACTGGCTGAGGCATTAGCGCTGCGGGCGGCGTCCGCCCGACGGTGACGGTCATAGCCTGCGGCGCGGAGGCTTCCCCCACCAGTGCGGCCGCTGGCCGGGGCGGTTGTGGAGGTGGAAGCAGCGATGAGGGGGCTGCTGTCGGCCGGGCCAGACGATCTGGTGGGTCCAACGCCCTTGTAATGGCCTGCGGTGCCCCCGCGGTGGCAGGGGTCGGGGTGATCGAACGCGGCGCCGGCGACGGAACGGTTCCGGCCAGCGAGGTTCCTTCAGGTGGCACCGACACAGCCGCCCGTCTTGGTGTGGGCGGCTGTGTCTCCGTCAGGACACCGGCCTTCGCCTGCGCTTGACTTGGCCGGGAGCCCTGGGATCCGCACCCCGCCACACCGAGAACGACTATCGCCACCCAGAAATTGAGGCAACCAGGAAGCTGCCCTCGATACTGCCTGCCGCGGTAGATTGTCAACACTTGCCCGACCCGCCACAGCATGCTGGCAGGGCCCCTCCGGATATTTCCCTTCCTGGTATAATCTCCCAGGGATGCGCGTGAAACCTTTTCGGAAGACTGACTTTTTGCTTTAATTTTTCTTCCCACGCCCGCTGGAGCTGCCATGCCCGCGACTGAAATCAGTCTTTATCAGATTGATGAGATTGAGGTTAATCCAGGCCAGCGATGCGTACGCCGAAATGGCCGCGAGGAGAGACCCCGTGCCCGCGTTTTCAACCTGCTCTTGTATCTGATCGAGAACCGGAATCGTCCGGTCACCCGAAAAGAGCTGATGGACCACGTCTGGGACGGTGTGGCAGTCAGCGACTCGGTCCTCTATAAAACGATCCTGGAAGTCCGTCGGGTGCTAGGAGACGATGCCGAGGAACCGGTATGCATCAAGACCCTTCCGAAAGTGGGGTACCAGTTCGTCGGAGAGGTAAGGGTCAGGATGGTGGAGGCCGGTCCGGCCCGGAAGCAGGCATTTCCGGCCATTCCACGATGGCAATTCTGGCTCGCCATAGGAGCCATGTTCGTCATTGCGATTCTTGCCGCCTATTGGAGAGGAGAGCAGACGTTCCGGCGAACTCCACCGGACGACGAAGTTGGATGGTGGAGGTTTGCCGAAGGCGCTGGGATGTTTGCCAAAGACAGCGTGGGCAAATCGACGGGTCATCTGGTGGCCTCCGCGGCGGGCGGACAGCCGCCCCGTTGGACACGCGGACGCCGAGGCACCGCAGTAAGCATCGGCGGCGGAAACTTCGTGGAAGGCGAGATCACACTCCCGGATTGGTCGGCCGTTACGGTGGCGGCGTGGGTTCGGGCGGAAGCCCCCCAGCCTTTCGATGCCATGATCTTCGATTCGCCTCGGTTCGGCTTGTACCTCGTGCCCGGCGGAATCGCGATGGGCCGGCCCGGCGGCATCGGTGCCGCAGTCGACGCGATCGGCAAATGGCGGCACATGGTCGCCCTGGATGAAGGCCCGATCACGAATGTGGGCCGGGTGTTCGTGGATGGCCTGGAGCGTGCCTCGGCGCCGCTCACGAAATTCGAAGGGGGTTCACAGATGCGGTGGCGGATCGGCCAGGGACTCTCGCGTAGCGCCCCATTTCACGGTTTGATTGACGAGGCGAGAATCTACTTGCGCCCGCTGCGCAAACTGGAAATCGAAGCCATCTATCGCTGCGGCAAGGAGCAGCCCGATCTGACTGCCGCGGGGAAGGGCTATTATTATCTCCCGATCCACGCCGGTATCGTTGTCAATCAGGACGGGTCGTTCACCAACGGCGGTCAGGACATCGGGGGCATGCAACTGGCCGGACAAAACAGTGGTTGCAACCTGGACAGCCTCCGCGGGGCCGACCTCGGTCAGGATCTGAAGATCGGCCTGGATCTGCTGCTGGCTCGCGATTCGGAAGGCCATACGACGGAAGGCGGGCCATATTTCCGCAGCCGGCGCGCTTACCCGGGCGATGGGATTGCCGGCGGCACTTCTTCCGGACACTGGTTAAAACTGTATACCGATGGCCATCTGAAGTTGTGGCAACTCAGGCCATACCAGGTGCTCGCGACATCGCGCGCTCCGTCGCATTTCGATCTCGAAAGTTACCATCGGATCGAGGTAGTGGTTCGCAAGACTCGCGTCGAGGCCTCGCTTGACGGCTCTCCCGTGGATTTTGAGCAGGATGGTCGTCCGGTCCGTGCGATCGAGATCCCGGAAACAGCCGCCGGCCGCGGGACGCTGGGGGTTGCCTTCTCGGCGGAATCCAACCGCGGGCAGATCGGCGGCCAACGCGTCCGTAATCTGACCGTCGAGCCACTGAACAGATAGGCGTCGTCCCTCCGCGGGTCTTTTGACCATAAGACCGGTGTCGCGAGCGTCGGAGTTCTTACCACCACGTTTTTCAGTGCAACGAAGCCTTCGCGGCTTCTTCCAGCGTTTTCATCGCGAGCAGATAAGGACCCGGACCGTAGCTCACCCTTGCCACTCCGTGATCGGCCAAAACGTGGATGGGTGGCGTCGTGTCGACAACCATGATGTTCAGGGGAAGCGGAGACGCTTTCGCCAGTCTTGCGATCAGGGCGATATTCGTCAGGCCGGGAGTGAAGAGTCCATCCGCGCCTGCGTCAGCGTAGGCTCGTGCCCGATCGAGTACCTCGGCGACCATCGCTTCATCATGCTGCTCCGGCGGACGTTGAAAGAAGACGTCCGTTCGAGCATTGATCATAAACGGGATCTTCGCAGCATCGGCAGTCTCGCGGGCCCGGCGAAGACGAGTCGCTTGGTCGGCTGCCTCGCGCAGCTTTCCATTGGTTGGGAAACTATCTTCGAGGTTGCAGCCGACAGCACCCGCCGCGATCGCGACACCGATCGTCTCACCGACTACATGCGGCAGATCGCCATAACCGCCTTCCAGATCGATCGTCACGGGAAGGTCGGTCGCTGCAACGATCCGGCTCAGATTGTCAATTGCCAGGCTGAGCGGAATGCGCTCGCCGTCGATAAAACCGTTTGCGTTCGCGACCGACCAACTGCCCGTCGCGATCGCTTTGGCCCCACACCTGGCGACCACCTTCGCTCCACCCGCGTCCCAGATATTGAAGAGTATGACTGGTGCTCCGGGGACGTGCAGTTCCCGGAAATACTCAGCTTTGCGTTTCTGATCGGTCATTTCCGTTCTCCCCAGGCGGACCCTGCCGCGTCGTGCTGTACTGCTTGCCAGTGCGCGCGAAGTTCCTGATTGAATTGCTGCCAGCGCTCTTCGGGGAAAAAGATTCTGGCGCCCTCCAGTTCAACGCGACGCCGCGTGCCGGGGATGGTGTCCGCCAGCCAGCGCGACCATTTCACATCGAAGTAGACGTCGTCGGTTCCCCAGACGATCAGCGTCGGCGCTTTGAGTGTCTTCAGACGCGCCTCGACCGCAACCGTGTGCTTGTTGTCGAAAGCCGCGAGGAAGCGCTGCAGGTCGCGGGTACGCTGCTCCGTCGCGATCAGCGGGCGCAGATAATTCTCGATGGTCTCATCGGCCAACAGTTCCGGATGTTCATACGCAGGACCCAACGCCTGCGGCGATCGGTAGAGGTTTTTGTCTGTCAGCAGGGCTTCCAGCGTGGAACGCAGGCCTCCGCCGGCGGCCATCGCCAGAAACGGTTTGAAGGCTTCGGGCGGCCAGTTGTCGTGAGTGTCGCAGTCGGTCAGCGTAAGGCTGCGGACGCGTTCCGGGTGCAGCGCCGCAAAGATCTGTACGATTCCTCCGCCGCTATCGTTGCCGACAAGATCCACCTGGTCAATCTTCAAGGCATCCAGAAACTGCGCCAGCATTTTTGCGTTCGCGGTCACGGAAACATCTTGATCGGATGCGGTTTCGGTCGCGCCATGCGCGAGCAGGTCAATCGCGATGCACCGGCGGATATCGGACAAATGCTCCAGTTGATGGCGCCACAGATGTCCGTTCAGCAACACGCCATGCACGAAAACTGCCACCGGTCCGGCTCCTTGTTCGGTATAGGCGATTCGCCCGCAGTCGGTCTGCAGGCCGTGCCGGGTGCGAGAGGGTTTGGACATGGCTCAGTTCTTCCTCCCTGATTTGGCCGAGTCGTGCGCTTCCTTCAGCTTCTGCGCGCACTCATCGCAGCAGACCTCCACGGTCCTGTTGGCGATCTTCACCTGAATCGGATTCTCATCCAGCTTGCAGTCGCAAGCCGCGCAAGTTTTTTCCATCATGACTTTTCTCCAACCCGAAGTGCGGGTGTGTTCAGAATGTCATGAGCGAAAAACGGTCGCTGTCAGAATCTTTAGCGATTTGTGGGGCCCAGCGCCGATTGTTTGAACTCAGAGGGCGAGCGTCCATAAGCCGAGCGGAACGCGGCGCTGAAATGGCTGTGACTGGAGAATCCCAAGTCTAAGCTCAAAGCCGTGAGATCGTCGTACTGCGCGAGAAGATCGAGCGAGCGCGCCAGACGAAGGCGCAGTTGATAGCGATACAGCGGCAAACCCTCAACCTGCTGGAAGACTTGCGTCAGGTAGACGGGCGAACAGCGAGCCTCCGCGCCAATTTCGGCCAGGGTCCAGCGACGAGCCGGATCGCTCGCGAGGATGAGCTTCGCTCGATCCGCCAGGCGCTGCCGTCCCAGACTCGCCGCCGCGGAGTGGGTCGTACGCTGCCCGATCGCGCGCTGCACCACGGTCAACGCAAGGCTCTCCGCCTCCAAATCCTCCGCGATGTTCTGACGCAGGCTGTGCCGGAGCAAAGCGACCAGCGCCTGTGTGCGGGAATCGATGCGCAGACGCTGGTCGCGAAATGCTGGAGTCGCTCCGCCACGCAGGAGAAGCTTGGGGACCAGTTCGTCCAGCAGCGATTCGCCGATGGCCAAAGAGAGGCTCGCGTCGCCGCCTGAAACGGGATGGCTCACGCGGTAGGATTCGGCGGCGTTGAAAAACAACACCTGGTTCGCTTCGGCCACCGCCTGGCTGTTGCCAAGATGCCGAATGTAAACGCCGCGATAGGGAAACACCAACTCCGTTGCCGTGGCGTATTCTTCCGCGCTTGGCTGCTTGCAACGGCCCTGGCAGCAGACATCGCGGATCGTTACTGTGCGTGATCGCAGCAGAAGGTGAGCGTCGAATTCGGGGATAGACCTTCGCTCTCGCATCGACGCAATCATCGTATTCGAGGATATCATCCGGATTCGACGTGGATGCTCCCCGGTACACAATAATCGTTACAGCCGCTCCAAATAATGTGAAAGCCGCTCATCTCTGAGCGGCTCAGGTAAAAACTTTGTTTTGAATTTGGTGCGGATGAGAGGACTTGAACCTCCACTCCCTTGCGAGAACTAGAACCTGAATCTAGCGCGTCTGCCAATTCCGCCACATCCGCATAACCCTACTGCTGGCAGGAAACTCTATCTTTTCAAACCCCTACACCCGGAGTCAACTAGACGACGTCAACGCCCATACTGCGCGCCGTGCCGCGCACCGAGCGCATCGCGGCTTCCAGGTCGAAGCAGTTGAGATCGGGCAGTTTGATCTTGGCGATCTCTTCTACCTGCGCCTGCGTGATCTTCCCGACCTTGGTCTTGTGCGGTTCGGGAGATCCCTTTGCAATCGCCACCGCGCGCTTGATCAGCACCGGCACCGGCGGGGTCTTGGTGATGAACGTGAACGAACGGTCGGAGTAGATCGTGATCACCACGGGGATGATCAGACCTTCCTGGTCTTTGCCAGACGTCTTTGCATTGTACGCCTTGCAGAAATCCATGATGTTGACGCCCTGGGGACCCAGAGCGGTACCCACGGGAGGAGCCGGCGTTGCCTTGCCCGCCGGAATTTGCAGTTTGACCTGCGCAGTAACTTTCTTCGCCATACGTTAAACCTTTTCCACCTGCAAAAATTCCAGTTCCACCGGCGTAGCGCGCCCGAAGATCGTCACCATCACACGCAGCGTGCCGCGCTCCGGATTGACCTCGTCCACCTTGCCCGAGAAGTTCGCGAACGGACCGTCGACGATCCGCACCGAATCGTTCTTTTCGAACGTCATCTTCGGCCGCGGACGCTCCGCGCTCGACGCCTGGCGGTACAAAATCGAATTCACTTCATCTGAGCTCAGAGGCACCGGCGAGTTGCCGCCCCCCACAAAGCCCGTGACGCGCGGCGTGTTCTTAATCTCGTGCCACAGCGCGTCGTTCATTTCCATTTCCACCAGCACGTAGCCTGGGTAAACCAGGCGCTTGCTCGTGACCTTCTTCCCGTTGCGCAACTCCACCACTTCTTCGGTCGGGATCAGGATCTGCCCAATCTTGTCGGCGAATCCGAACGCCTCCGACCGGATGCGCAGCGATTCCTGCACCTTATGCTCGAAGCCCGAATAGGTGTGGATGATGAACCACTTCTTGGGAGACGATTCATCGTAGCCGGACGCCTGCTCCGCCACGGCTTCCGCTTCGGGCGCCGGGTCCTCGTGAACTTCGGCGGCGGCTTCCACCGCCTCGGAGGGCTCGTCCTGCACTTCGGGGGCTTCCGAATCGCCATCGCCAACTTCCGCGAGGCTTTCGTCTTCCGGCTGTTCTTCGAGGTAATCCTTCTCGTCGGCCATATCCTGCCTATTTAGTGAAGAACTCCAGGACCGCTTTCACACCCTTGGTCAGCACCGAATCCACCACCGCGAAATACGCGGCAAAGGCGAAGACGCTGAAGATCACCACCGCGGTGGTACCCTCGACCTGCTTCCGGTTCGGCCAGGTCACGCGGCGCATCTCCAGTTTGAGATCGTTGACGTAATCCTTCGTGCCCTCAACCCAAACTTTCACATCGGCAGCCATAATAGTGTTCCTTCGAGAGTACTCCCAACTTTTATGTGGGGTGTTTGGCAGGGGCGGAGGGATTCGAACCCCCACTCGCGGTTTTGGAGACCGCTGGTCTGCCGTTAAACCTACGCCCCTGAGTCGCATCCCCCGTCGGGGGACACTCTTAATTCTACTTGATTTCCTTGTGGGCCTGGTGCTTCCGGCAGTGCCGGCAGAACTTCTTCATCTCCAAACGCTCGGTTGTCGTCTTCTTATTCTTCGTAGACGTGTAGTTCCGGTTCTTGCACTCCGTGCACTGGAACGTAATGATATCGCGCATTGCAGTTTACTCCTAAAATCACGACAGACCATTTCTCAGGCCTTCGACAGGCCAGGAGGCCTGTCCTACTTGATTATTTCCGTAACCGTACCGGCGCCCACCGTGCGGCCGCCTTCGCGAATCGCGAAGCGCAAACCCTTGTCCATGGCCACCGGCGTAATCAATTCCACCGTCAGGCTCACGTTGTCGCCCGGCATCACCATCTCCGTGCCCTCCGGCAACTCCGCCACTCCCGTCACATCGGTCGTTCGGAAATAAAACTGCGGCCGGTAGCCCTTGAAGAACGGCGTATGCCGCCCGCCCTCTTCCTTGCTCAGCACGTACACTTCGCCCTTGAACTTCGTATGCGGCGTAATCGATCCCGGCTTTGCGATCACCTGCCCGCGCTCCACCATGTCCTTTTCCACACCGCGCAGCAGCAAGCCCACGTTGTCCCCGGCGCGCCCTTCGTCCAACAACTTCTTGAACATCTCCACGCCCGTGACCACCGTCTTGCGCGTATCCCGGAAGCCGACGATTTCCATTTCCTCGCCAACCTTGCAGATCCCGCGCTCGATGCGTCCCGTGACCACCGTGCCGCGTCCCTGAATCGAGAAAATGTCCTCGATCGGCATGATGAACGGCTTGTCGATCGCTCGTTCCGGCATCGGAATGTAGCTATCCACCGCTTCCATCAGCTCATCGACCGTCTTTTCCCACTGCGGCTCGCCGTTCAGCGCGCCCAGTGCGCTCACCCGCACCACCGGCAGGTCGTCGCCCGGGAACTGATAGGTCTTCAGCAGTTCGCGAACTTCCAACTCCACCAGATCCAGCAATTCCGAATCGTCCACCATGTCGACCTTGTTCATGGCCACCACGATGTACGGCACGCCCACCTGGCGGGCCAGCAGAATGTGCTCGCGCGTCTGCGGCATCGGTCCGTCGGTCGCCGCCACCACCACGATGGCGCCATCCATCTGCGCCGCACCGGTGATCATGTTCTTGATGTAATCGGCGTGACCCGGGCAATCCACGTGCGCGTAGTGCCGCTTGGCCGTCTCGTACTCGACGTGCGCCACCGCGATCGTGATTCCGCGTGCTTTCTCTTCCGGGGCGTTATCGATCGAATCGAAACTCCGGAATTTGTTCTTCGGATTGTGCTTGGCCAGCACTTTCGTGATCGCCGCCGTCAGGGTGGTCTTGCCGTGATCGATGTGTCCGATCGTCCCGATGTTTACGTGCGGTTTGCTGCGGTCGAATTTTTCCTTAGCCATTTTTTGCCACGCCTTCTCTGTAACGGATTTCGCTCGCCCGCGACCTTCGCCTGCGAACTTTACAGGAGGAAACCTTTGAAGCCAAAAAAAACTGGAGCCGTTGACCGGGATTGAACCGGTGACCTCGTCCTTACCAAGGACGCGCTCTACCAGCTGAGCTACAACGGCTTATCGTCCATCTTCTGTTAAAAGGGACCGTCCGACTGCCCGACCCTTAACAACAGTTTACGAAATTTTCTGGTGGACGGGGGAGGATTCGAACCTCCGTAGCTCCAAGGAGCGACAGGTTTACAGCCTGTTGCCATTAACCGCTCGGCCACCCGTCCACGCACGTTCACCCACAATGCTCCCACCCAAAGCGAGATTCACATTGTAGGGAAACTACAAGTCTACTAGGAGTGACCCCGTTCCCGCAACTCCACTTTTCCAGAAGGGTGCTCTACTCGTACCGCAGGGACACTGCGGGGTCTACCTTCGTGGCCCGCCGCGCCGGAAGCCAGCAGGCCGCCACCGCACTCAGTATCAGCACCGCTGGAGCCGCCGCGAACGTCAGCGGATCGTTCGGTTCAATCCCGAAGAGCAAGCTCGACCCCTTCAGCAACCGCGTGGCCCACAGCGCCGCAATCCCGCCGATCGCCACCCCGGAAATCGCAAGCCTGAGCGCCTGGCCGAACACCGCCCTCCGCACGTCGCTGCCCGACGCCCCCAGCGCGATCCGCACGCCGATTTCCCGCGTGCGCAACGTGACAGCGAAACTGACCACGCCGTACACTCCCAAGGCCGACAGGCTCAACGCCAAGCCTGCGAACAGGGCCATCAGCAGCAGGTAAAAGCGCGGCGACGCCGACAGGCGCGAGAGGTCTTCCTCCACCGTTGCCATGCTGATCACCGCTTTGGGCTCAAGCTCCCGCACGGCGGCGCGGACCGCACCCGCCAGATCCTGCGGCGCAGCCGAAGTCCGTAGAGCAATATGGTCCGCCCGCGATTGGTCCTGCAAGTACGCCAGGTACATCGCTGGAGGCAACTCATTCCCGAGCGCCAGATTGCCCACCACGCCCACCACGGTGCGCATTGTCTCGTGCACGCGAAGCTGCTTCCCGATCGGGTCCTCGCCCGGGAAGTAACGGCGCGCCATCGCCTCGTTGATCACCAGTACCGGCGGCGCCGATGCCGTGTCCCGCGCGTCGATCGGGCGTCCCCGGCGGATCGGGATGTGCAGTGCGCGGAGATAGTCCGGCGTGACGACGTCGAAGAAAATCGACGCGTTTCCGCCGTCGCCTACGTCAGTGCGCATCCCCGGCGCGTACGGAAGGGACGAGCCCGCTCCGGCCGCCACCACTCCCGGAATCGTGCCGATTCTCTCCAACACGGCGGCCAGTCGCGCTGGAGGCACATCCAGACTCACGGTCAACACGTTGGATGGGTCGAACCCACTGGCACGCGTGCGCAGCAGGAAGCTCCGCAGCAGCAGCCCTGCGCAGGCCAGCAGGACCATCGCCATCGCCACCTGCCCGGCCACCAGCGCCGCCCGTGCGCGTCCCGTGCGAAATCCTCGCGAAGCCATGCCCGCTTTCAGCACGGAGCCGAGATCCGCCCGCGAAATGCGCAGCGCCGGCAGCAGTCCCGCGAGCACCGCAGTCACCAGCGACACCACGATCGTGAAGCCGAGCACCTCGGCATTCAGGCGGATCGCGCCCGAGCGCGGCAGGTTCGACGGATAGATCGGCGCCAGCGCGTGCGAGCCACACGCGGCGATCGCCACGCCAAGCGCGCCTCCCAAAACGGCCAGCGCCAGGCTCTCCAGGAACAGCAGGCGCAGCAGCCGTCGCCGCCCCGCGCCGAGCGCCGCGCGCACAGCCATCTCCTGTTGCCGCTGCACTCCGCGCGACAGCAATAGATTCGCCACATTCGCGCACGCCACCAGCAGCACCATCGCCACAGCGCCGGACAAGATCAGCAGCGCCTGCCGGACTCCGCTCACCACGCTCTCCGTGAGCGGCATTACCTCAAAACCCCAACCCCGATTTTTATCCGGATACGCGCTCTCCAGCCGGGCCGCCACCGTCTTCGCCTCTGCCGTCGCGGTTTTCCAAGCCGCGCCCGGCTTCAGGCGGCCCACCACGCTGAACATGCGCGCGTTTCGCATCGCGCGTACCGGATCCGCGCCGAGAGGAATCCAGAACTCGGTCTTTTCCATAGGGAAGTAGAACCCGGCCGGCATCACGCCGACAATCAAGCGGCTCGCGCGTCCGATGGCGACTGCTTTCCCGATCGTGCCCGGGTCGCCGCCGAAGCGGCGTTGCCACAGGCCGTGACTCAGTACCACCACCGCAGGCGCGCCCGGACGATCGTCTGCCGCCTCGAGTCCCCTTCCGAGAATCGGCTGTACGCCGAGCACTGCGAAGAGATTCGCCGTCACGCGGCTACCGCCGACGCGTTCCGGTTCGCCTCTCCCGGCGAAATCCGCCGAGGTGAAGCCCGCCGCGGCCACGTCTTGGAACGTAGTCGCCTGTTCCCGCAGGTCCGCCGCGTCCGCCGCCGACATCAGGATCTGGCGGCTGTCTCCGTGGCTGCTCCACACTCTCGCCAGGCGAGCGGGCTCTCCGTATGGCAGCGGCGCCAGGAGCACGGCGTGGACCACCGAAAAGATCACCGTGTTCGCGCCGATTCCCAAGGCCAGCGTGATCGCAGCTACCGCGGTCAGCCCACGATTCTTCGCCAACATTCGCAGCGCGTATTTCGTGTCCTGCAACAGGCGATCCGCCGCGCTCCATCCCCAGGCTTCGCGACTGTCCTCTTGCAGCAGCGCCATGTTGCCGAAGCGGCGCGCCGCCGCCTGTCGCGCTTCTTCCGCGCCCATGCCGGAATCTTGATGCTGGCGCGCTTTCATCTCCAGGTGAAAGCGCATCTCCTCGGCCAGGTCACGGTCGAGCCGCCGCCGAAACACGATCGCCAGAAGCCTGCGCCACAGTTCGCCCACGCTATGCATCGCTCCTCCTTTCAGGCCGGTTGGATCACGCGCGTAATCGCCAGCATGACGCGTTCAAATTCCTGGATCTCGACGCCCAGCTGTTTTCGTCCCGCCGGCGTCAGGCGGTAGTATCGGGCGCGCCGGTTGTTGTCCGATTGGCCCCATTCCGCCTTCACCCAGCCCTTGATCAGCATGCGCTGCAGAGCCGGATACAGCGAGCCTTCTTCCACGTGCAGCACATCCTCGGACATCTCCCCAATGTGCTGCGCAATCCCGTACCCGTGCATTGGACCGAGGCGGGCCAGACTCTTGAGGATCAGCATGTAGAGGGTGCCTGGCGGAATTTCAGTGCGCGTCGTCGCTCCCATAGTGTACCTATGGGACAGTGTCGGCTGCGAGCCGCGAAATGTCAAGACAAAACTGCGGTTTCGCTGCCCCTATAGCCTGCCTACTAAAAGGCTATTTCCAGGCCGGACATTTGACACGCATTTCAGGCGCCGAGGTACACCTTTTCGTTATACTGACACGCAATGAGATCGGCGATTTTCTTTGCGGCTATAGGACTGTTCGCGCAACAGGCGCTGGTGATGAACCGCTATGACCAAGCGACCACCGGCGCCAACCTGCAAGAGATCGTCCTGAACGTGGCCAATGTGAAGGCTGCGACTTTCGGCAAGCTTTACAGCTACTACGTCGATGGCGCTGTCTTCGCGCAGCCGCTCTATGTGCCCGGCGCGCCGAACATGCTCTACGTGGCCACCATGAACGATCGCGTTTACGCCTTCGACGCCGACCATGCGGGCCCGCCGGTCTGGATGCGAAACCTCACCGACGAACTGACCGGCGTCACTCCCGTGCCGGTTACCGACGTCACCAACAATCCCGACCTGAACGTGGTCGGCAACGTCGGCATCCTCGGAACGCCTGTGATCGATCGCGTCGCCGGCGCCCTGTTCCTGGTGGCGCGCACGCGCGAGAACGGCAAGTATTTCCAGCGCCTGCATAAGCTCTCCCTGGCCTCGGGCGCTGACCTGGTCCCGCCCGCCGTGATCGCCGCTACCGTCAAGAGCGCGGCGAAAGACGCTGTGAACGGTCAACTCGGTTTCGATCCCAAGGGTGGCAATCAGCGCCCCGGCCTGGTGCTGGTGAAAGGCAAAGTGATCATCGCGTGGGCCTCGCACGAAGACATCGGCCCCTACCACGGCTGGATCATGGCCTACGATGCGGCGGACCTCAAGCAATCGGCCGCGCTCTGCATTTCGCCGAACGGCGCCGAGGGCGGCGTTTGGCAGTCGGGACGCGGCCCTGCCGTGGATTCCGATGGCGCCATCTACTTCGAGGTCGGCAACGGATCCTTCAACGGCACCAGCGACTTCGGCACCTCGCTCCTCAAGCTCTCGGTTCGCGATAGGGCGTTCTCGATCGACGATTATTTCACGCCGCACGATTACGAAGCCCTCAATGCGCGCGATGCCGATCTCGGCTCGACCGGTCCCATGCTCGTGCCCGGCACGACTCTGCTGGTGGCCGGCAGCAAGAAGGGCGTCATTTATCTCTTCGACACGCGCAACCTCGGGCACCTCACGCCCAACGATGCCGGCGTGCTGCAGTCCTTCGAGAACAATGGCGGCCGCATGCTCGCCGGTCCCGCATTCTGGGACGGACCGGCCGGTCGCACCCTGTATCTCTGGTGCGAGGCCGACTTCTTGAAAGCCTACCGCTTCGACGGCGAGCGCCTGACCACGACGCCGGTCGCGAAGGGCGCCGTCGGCTCACGCGGATCCCCCGGCGGCGCCCTCACCGTCTCTGCCGACGGTAAGAAACCCGGCACCGGCATCGTGTGGGGCACGCTCACCGTCTCGCGCAGCGCCGATCACGGGAATGCAGCGGGCGTGCTCCGCGCCTTCGACGCGGAAACCCTGTAGGAACTCTGGAACAGCGAGCAGCAACCGAAACGCGACCGTCTCGGCACCCTCGTGAAATTCAATCCGCCGACTGTAATCGGAGGCCGCGTCTACGTGCCCAACTACGATAACGCCGTGAACGTGTACGGACTTCTGGGGAAGTAAACCAAGACATTTCTCGCAGGGATCGCCGCGCCGCAAAGAAGCGCCATGACGAATTGGCTCCTGTTTTCTTGGCGTTCTGTGCGTCTTTGCGAGACCCTGTTGGGGTTACCCGCCGATTGAATACATCGGCCGCGGCGGCGCCACGAATTTCCCGGAATTGATCTCGTGCCCCACCCACTTCCCCGCGACATTGCGGCGCACCAGAGCCGCGATGACCTCGTCGGACGCCCCGGAGCGCATCAGACCCTTCACATCGTCTTCCTCGATGGCGAAGAGGCAGTAGCGGAGTTTGCCATCGGCCGTCAGCCGGAGGCGATTGCAGTTCAGGCAAAACGGACGGCTCACCGACGCGATGAAGCCCACCATGCCGCCGCCATCACGGTAAACATATTCGGTGGCAGGCGCGCGTGGGTCGGGATCGGGCACCGGCGTCAATGGCGAGACCTCCCGCGACAGCATCTCGATCATCTCGTCGGCGAGTAGCACCTTCTTCCGGTCCCAGAGATTCTGCGCGTCCAGCGGCATGAACTCGATGTAGCGCACCTCGAAGCTGTTTTCCCGCGCGAATCGCGCCAGTGGCACGATGTCCGGCTCCACCAGATTCTTCACCGCGACCGCATTCAGTTTGATCTTGAACCCCAGCCTCTTCGCCGTATCGAGCCCCGAAAGCACGCGATCCAGATCGTCGCGCCGCGTAATCTCCAGGAAGCGCGCCCGATCCAGCGTATCGATGTGGACGTTTAACCGCCGCAACCCCGCGCCATACAGCGCCTCGGCCTGCTCGCCCAACAGCACGCCGTTCGTGGTCAGTGCCAGATCCTGAATCCCTGGAATCTTCGCCAGCCGTTCGATCAGCACCGGCAGATCGCGCCGCACCAGCGGTTCGCCGCCCGTGACGCGCAGTTTGCGAATCCCCAGTCCGACGGCGATGCGTACGAAGCGCTCGATCTCTTCGAAATCCAGAATCTCGCGGCGCTCCACGAACTTCACGTCCGTCTCCGGCATGCAGTAGAAGCAGCGAATATTGCAGCGGTCGGTGACGCTGATCCGCAGGTTGTCGTGCACCCGCTGGAAGGAATCGATCAATGGCGCAGTGAGTGGTGCGACGGCCATCATTTCACCGCGAGCATGCGCTCTAACGGGAGCAGCGCGCGCCGCATCACGGCTTCGGAGAGCTCGATGCGCGGCTCCAGATTCTGCAGGCAATCGCGCAGCTTCTCCAGCGTGTTCAGCTTCATGTACGGGCACTCGCTGCAATTGCAGTTTTCGTTGGCCACGTAATAGAACTGCTTTTTCGGCGCCAGCTTACGCAGCGAGTGGTTGACGCCGCTCTCCGTCATCACGATAAATTCGCGCGCCTCGCTGGCCACGCAGTATTCAATCAGAGCCGAAGTCGACCCGATGAAATCCGCCATAGCCAGCACCGACTCTGGACACTCGGGATGCGCCACCACCTGCGCCTCGGGATGCTCCGCCTTCGCCGCCGCCAGTCGCCGCGCCGGGAATGTCGCGTGGACGATGCAGGTGCCCTGCCAGATCTTCATGTTCTCTCGCCCCGTCTCTTTGCGGACGTAGTTGCCCAGATTGCTGTCCGGCAGGAACAGCACGGGACGGTCGGCGGGAATCGAATTCACGATCTTCACCGCGTTGCGCGAGGTGCATAGAATGTCGCTCTCCGCCTTCACTTCGATCGAAGTATTGATGTAGCTGACCACCACGTACTCCGGATGCTTGAGGCGGAATTCGCGCACCGGTTCCACCGGGCAGCTCTCCACCAGGCTGCAACTAGCCTCGCGATCGGGCACCACCACCACGCGGCTCGGGTTCAGCACCTTGGCCGTCTCCGCCATGAACCAGACGCCGCAGAAGGCGATCACGTCACCTTTGAACTCGCGCGCCTTGCGGGCCAGTTCCAGGCTGTCGCCCACCACGTCGGCAAGCTCCTGGATCTCCGGGGCCTGGTAATGGTGCGCCAGCAGGATCGCGTGGCGCTTCTGCTTCAGCTCCACGATTTCATCGGTAATAGATATGGCAGACAACATTGGGAAATCGCTGCTTTCAGTCTACCAGTCCTCCATAATGAAGAGGTGCGGGTCCTCCTGGTCTCCACTTACGAAATGGGACGGCAGCCTTTTGGGCTGGCCTCCCCCGCCGCTTGGCTGCGCGCCGAAGGCCACGAGGTCACGCTCGCCGACGTCGCCGTCACCCCCATGCCGCAAGGCGCCGTGGAGAACGCCGGGCTCATTGCCTTCTTCCTGCCCATGCACACCGCCACCAAGCTTTTCCTGCGCCTGGTGACACGCGTCCGCAGCCTGAACCCGCGCGCCCATCTCTGCGCCTACGGCCTGTACGCGCCGTTGAACGAGCGGCTCCTGCGCGGCGCGGGAGTCGGAACCGTCCTCGGCGGCGAATTCGAAACCGGACTCCGCGACCTGGCGCGCTGCCTTTCGGAGGGCAGCGCCCCTCAGAGGCAGCCCACCATCTCCACCGATCGCCAGCAGTTCCTTGTGCCCGACCGCAAGGGATTGCCGCCCCTCGGCGCCTACGCGCAGCTCGTCGTCGGCAGCGGCACGCGCCGCGTCGGTTACACGGAGGCCTCGCGCGGCTGCAAGCACCTCTGCCGCCACTGTCCCGTCGTCCCGGTCTACCGCGGCATTTTCCGCATCGTTCAGGAGGACGTGGTGCTCGAGGACATCCGCCGCCAGGTCGCCGCCGGCGCGTCGCACATCACCTTCGGCGATCCCGATTTCTTCAACGGCCCGGGCCACGCCATGCCGATCGTGGAAGCCCTGCATCTCGAATGGCCCTGGCTTAGCTACGACGTCACCATCAAGGTCGAGCACCTGCTGAAGCACCGCGACCTGCTGCCCGTGCTGAAGCGGACCGGCTGCGCTTTTGTGACCAGTGCCATCGAATCGCTAGACGATGCGGTGCTCGCTACACTCGCTAAAGGCCACACGCGCGCCGATTTTCTGGAAGCGCTCTCCCTGATGCGCGCCATCGGCCTGCCCATCTCGCCGACCTTCATCCCCTTCCATCCGTGGACCACGCTGACGAGCTACCGCGAATTCCTGAGCACCCTGGCCGAATGCGGCCTGGCGTCGCAGATCACGCCCATCCAACTCGCCATCCGCCTCCTGATCCCCGAGGGCTCGCTCCTGATGGAGCTGCCCGAGGTGCGCGCGCTCGTCGGCCTCTACGATGCGCGTGCGCTCTACTACCCGTGGCGGAATTCCGATCCGGCGCTCGATCGCCTGTGCACCCAAATCCAGGAGATCATCAAGCGCGAGGAAAAGCACCGCACGCCCCGCGCCGAAATCTTCCGTCAGATCTGGAATCTCGCCGGCGCCGGCGAGTTTCCCGACTTCGTCCTCGCCGATCGCGCCACGATTCCCTACCTCACCGAGCCCTGGTACTGTTGAGCGGAGCCCACTGAAGAGCAGGTTGCTCTTGTATAAATCCATTTCGTACGGATCCGCACCTCTGCGCTGACCCGGGCCGC
>Ga0207071_1030_pt1 | contig 25909 bp, 21 predicted proteins | sample Alteio_BWMinHeat_67_FD_153531 | JGI IMG/M metagenome (GOLD analysis project Ga0207071, IMG submission 153531) | Enriched cells from forest soil in Barre Woods Harvard Forest LTER site, Petersham, Massachusetts, United States -... | ecosystem: Environmental > Terrestrial > Soil > Temperate forest >...
TGATATTCGTAATTTCACCACCCTCTCTGAACCCTTATCTGCTGCACAATTGAAAGAAATGTTAAATGAATTTTTTACTCCCATGACTGAAATTATTTTCAAAAACAAAGGCACCATCGATAAATACGTAGGTGATATGATTATGGCATTTTGGGGCGCGCCACTAAAAGACAAAAAACATGCGTTACATGGCTTAATTTCCGCATTGGAAATGCAAGAAGCTGTAGATAAATTAAAACCGATTTTTAAAGATCGCGGGTGGCCGGAAGTTAATATTGGTATTGGTTTAAACTCTGGCGAAATGAGTGTGGGCGATATGGGATCGAAATTTCGTCGCAATTATACTGTGTTAGGTGATGCGGTGAATCTAGGATCGCGTGTTGAAAGCCTATCAAAATATTATGGCGTTAAAGTCATGACGACAGAAAATACGATGAAATTAACGAATGGTATTTTATTACGTCAACTGGATCGCGTCCGTGTTAAAGGGAAAAAATTAGGTATTGCTATATTTGAAGTGGTTTGTAAACAAGAACAAGCCGATAAGGCATTGCTTGATGAGGTACAATCATCGGATCAAGCGTTGAATGATTATTTTAAACAGAATTGGAATAGTGCTAAGCAAAAATTTTCGGAGTTACATCAAACGCATCCTAATGTAAAACTCTACTCTTTGTATCTATCACGCATTAGTGAATTTGAAAATAATCCACCGCCTACTAATTGGGATGGAGTGTATGAACATACATCCAAATAGAATATTCTATCTACTCATGCTCCGCGTAAGAGGAGGCGATGTTATTGGTTCCTCTTCATGGTGAACAACGGCTTCGATATCACCGGTATCATAACGTTGTAAAATACCTTCATCGCAAGAACAACAGTGTTTCTTGGCTAACTCTTTAAACTCCGATGGATTGCTACAACTCATTACATAAAATCCAATATGACAAGATAATTTAACAGACGTACAAACACGCCCAAGACAACTGAGTATGCTACTCAGACAACTAGAAGTATTAGAGTTATCCATTGCTCCGTAACGAGAATCACTACTATGATCTCTCCAATTTAATGGATTAGGTGAAGCCACTGAATTTGCTGCTAACATGATGCCGATGGAGGTTGTTGTCTCAGGAGGTTTAACTTCGGTTGGCATGTATCGTGCCTTATTGATAGCCGGATTTTTATTTACAAGAGCCGTTAATGGTACTTTGCCTGTTGCTTCAGACCCTCGAAATATATAAGATTGAGAGATAGCCATGAATGTACTCCATTTGTAGTTAAAATTTGTCTCTATTTTAATCTAAAAATATTGGAGAGTGCAAGATATTTTCTCTTGAGTTTTTTTAATAATACCACAATATTGCTCAAGCCTTTGTGTGATCCTGGATACTAAATTTCCCTGATGTTGTCGTCCCGCGGCTTGTCCGCGGGATCCAGACGCCGGACAAGTCTCGCAACAACACCCGCACGGAGACTTCCAAGAACATTAGACTGTTTTAATTAAATCGGCCAACTCATGTAATGCGATAAAAAACATCACATAATCCACTGTCGCACTACCATGTAAAAGCGCCAGAATTTTATTCCATCGCTCCATCACCGAACCATTCAATTTGGCATGATCCAATTCTTTTTGACCGCAATTCATAATCACTACCGTCAGTTTCTTTTGCAAAATATCTAACTCATCACGCAAGGTCAGTCGTGCTAAAGAATTCCAATGACCTTCACGATTATCGCTCGCAATTTGATCGCGAAACCAAACTAAATTAAAGTCGCGACCTACATCAAAATAAATTTTCGCGGTTTTTTTTAAATCAAAATGATGTTCTGTTGCAACTTCAATAATATTGAGTGCGGTATAAAGTGCACGATTGACCGCGATTTTTTCGGCTAAATCTTCTTCTAAACCTGCCTTCATAAATTGCGCTGTCAGCATCTCAAGATATTGCCGAGTAGTACCTACCATTAATTTTGGCACATAAGTTTCTATCTCTTTAATAGGAGCTGCATAATGTTTAATGATATCGCCTACTTGACCATTCAAACGATTACTACGTAAAAACCAACGCGTTGATAGATTTTGTAAACGTCGGATATGTCCGAATAATTCGTACTGAGTTTTTAATGGTATCTTTGAACGCAGTGATTCGACACGCTCTTGAAATGCAGCGATGCTGTAAATGTTAAGCGTAATACTATAAGCTCTTACTACATCACTCACACTTGCTCCTGTCTCAATTTGCATACGATAAACAAATGTAATACCCATATTATTAACTATCTGATTACTCAATTGCGTGCTAATGATTTCGCGATAAAGACGATGCTCGCGTAAATTTTTTCCGTATATCTTACATAAAGTTTCTGGAAATGCTGTTTCCAGCATACGTGCGTAGAATCCATCTTCAGGCAAATTGGATTTGAGTAATTCGTTTTTAATATAAATTTTTGTATAGGCTAAAAGCACAGCTAATTCTGGCGCCATCAAACCACGACCAGCTGCTTTGCGTTCTAGTATTTTTTTATCATCAGGTAAAAATTCCACGGCTCTATCTAAAAAACCTGACGTTTCTAATTCTTTAATGTAAGTTTGATATAAAGGTAAATATTCTGTTGCATGTATTTTTGCATTACTAATCGCGAGTGCTTGATGATAGTTATCGTTTAAAACAAGCGCTGCTATTTCTTCGGTCATTTTGGCAAGTAAGATGTCACGATCTGCCTCTTGTAAATTACCTTTTGCCATTTCTTGATTTAATAAAATTTTAATATTGACTTCATGGTCTGAACAATCAACACCTGCGGAATTATCAATAAAGTCCGTATTGATCAAACCACCTTGTAATGCATATTCAACACGGCCTAATTGCGTAAATCCTAAATTTCCGCCTTCGCCGACAACGCGGCAGCGTAGTTCGCAACCATTAATGCGCACAAATTCATTCGTTCTATCGCCTACATCTGCATGACTTTCTGTACTGGCTTTGACATAAGTTCCTATCCCACCATTAAATAATAAATCCACAGGTGCTTTTAAAATCGCGCGAATTAATTCATTGGGTGTTAACGCATCTTCTTTAATATCCAATATTTTTTTTACTTCAGATGACAGAGGAATAGATTTACTCGAGCGTTTAAAAACACCACCGCCCTTAGAAATCAATTTGGAATCATAATCCGTCCAAGAAGAGCCAGACAATTGAAAAAGACGTTTACGTTCGGCATAAGCTTTTGCAGTATCTGGATCAGGATCCAGAAATATATCCCTATGATCAAAAGCAGCAACTAATTTAATATGCGGCGTATACAAAGCACCGTTACCGAATACATCACCACTCATATCACCAATACCAACTACCGTGAAATCTTGATCGATATCAATTTCACTGTCGCGAAAATGTCGTTTCACTGATTCCCAAGCACCGCGTGCAGTAATGCCCATTTTTTTGTGGTCATAACCTTTAGATCCACCAGAAGCAAACGCATCGCCTAACCAAAAATCATAAGCAGCAGAAATACTATTTGCTGTATCTGAAAATGTCGCCGTTCCTTTATCTGCAGCAACCACGAGATAAGGGTCTTCATCGTCATAACATAACACATTTTCAGGACGGATAATTTTTGCATTCTTAATATTGTCAGTTAAATCTAGCAATGCACTAATAAAAAATTTATAACATGACACTACTTCATTTTGTAATATTTCGCGTGTTGCATTTGCCGGCACTGCTTTTAATACAAAACCACCTTTGGCACCGGAGGGTGCGATAACAGCGTTTTTAACTTTTTGCGCTTTCATCAAACCTAAAATTTCCGTGCGAAAATCCTCGCGTCTATCCGACCAACGTATGCCACCACGCGCCACTTTTTCACTGCGCAAATGAATCCCCTCAAACCGCGGTGAATAAACAAATATTTCAAACAAAGGTCGCGGCAAAGGTAATTCCGGCACTTCGTGAGAACTTAATTTAAAACATAAATAATTCATTTTTTCTTGTTTAAAATAATTGACACGTAATGTGGCCTTCATGATTTCTAAAAAATATCGTAAAATTCTATCTTCATCTAAACTAGAAACAGATTCTAATTTTTTCTTAATCACTTCTTCTTGTGCAGAAATGACATCGGCTGATTTTTTCTTTAAATCGAATTTAAGCAGAAAAAATTTTACTAAATCACAGGCAATATCGGGATGGTAAGCCAATGTTTTCTCGATATAATGCTGACTAAAGCGAAATCCGGTTTGTTGCATATATTTCGCGTAAGAGCGCAAAATAATAATTTCTTTTTCTGAGAGATTGGCTTTCAATACTAAGCCGTTAAAACCATCGTTTTCTGTCGTGTTCAATATAATTTTTTTCAATGCATCAATAAATATAGGTTTGATTGCTTCAATATTGATTTCATTTTGACCTAAAACTTCAATACCAAAATCACTAATCCAAGCAATTGTGTTATCTGCTAACGTAATTTTATAAGGACGTTCGTTGAAAGTACGTAACCCCATATTGTCTAATACCGGTAAAATATCAGAAAGCGTAATAGGTTCGCCTAATTGTAATAATTTCAAATGCAGTGGATGTTCTCCGGTTTTCCAGAGATATAAGTTTGCAGATAATTTATTTTCAGGTGAAAGTTGCTCTAATAAAATAACATCGTGTTCTGCCGCTTCAGGTGCTTGCTCATCTTGATAATGATGCGGAAATGCATTCGCGTATTTTCGCGCTAATTCTTCGCCCTTTTTTTCGCCAAAACGTTGGATCAAACCCTTACGAAGATTTTCTTTGAAAGAAGTCATCGCCAGATATCCTTTTGATTGGCTACACCTTTATTACACCTGAAGATGCGTTTTTTAACAAGATTGGCTGATCACAATTTGATCTTTAATGGGGTAATTTATCAAATTAAATAGGCTTCATATCCTTTTTAGGGATCTAGCGTTAAATGCTGGATCCCGCGGACAAGCCGCGGGACGACGTATTTTTAGAATAAAGTAAAAATTGGAAATTATTATTTTTAGGATTATTATAGCCGCAACGTAAATTCGGAGAAAAAAATGGCATCTTATTCAACCAGTGAAATTCGCGGCGGCATGAAAGTCATGATCGATAATGATCCTTGTGCAATTGTAGACAATGAATTTGTTAAACCGGGCAAAGGTCAGGCATTTAATCGCATTAAATACCGTAATCTCAAATCAGGACGCGTAGTCGAACGCACTTATAAATCAGGTGATTCTATCGAGGCCGCTGATGTAACAGATATTGAGGCACAATATCTTTATAACGATGGTTCACACTGGCATTTTATGTGCGGAGATACTTTTGAACAATATCAAATGGACGAAGCACAAGTGAGCGATTCAAAACTTTGGTTGAAAGAACAAGATAAATGCGTTTTAACTTTATGGAATGGCTCACCTTTAGGCGTTGCGCCACAGAATTTTGTTATTCTAAAAATTACAGAAACAGATCCAGGCGTGCGCGGTGACACATCAGGCGGTGGCGGCAAACCTGCAAAATTAGAAACAGGCGCTGTGGTGCGCGTGCCTTTGTTCGTACAACAAGGCGAACTTATTAAAGTCGATACCCGCGATGGTAGTTATGTTGCTCGAGTAAAAGAATGAGTTGGAAACCTAGCGCTTCATTTAAAACATTACACACACGCGCAAAAATATCGGCGCAGGTTCGTGATTTTTTTTCTAAACGTAATGTACTTGAAGTACAAACACCTTTGTTATCATCTACATCGGTGACTGATCCTTATATTCAAAGTATTCCAGCAATTTTTCAAAGAACCGGCAGCCAAGTGCAAGAAACTTTATATTTACAGACATCACCAGAATACGCAATGAAACGTTTACTTGCTGCAGGCAGCGGGCCCATTTTTCAAATTTGCAAAGCATTTCGCCAAGGTGAAGTTGGAACATTTCACCAACCAGAATTTACCATGCTGGAATGGTATAGACCTGATTTTAATCATCATGATTTAATGAATGAGATGGATGATTTATTACAATTAGTTTTAAATAAGGGCAAAGCGGAACGTTTAAGTTATGCGGCTGCCTTTGTAAACACGGTTGGCATTAATCCGCATTTTGCATCGCTAGAAGAATTATCTTTTTGCGCGAAAAAAAATGGTATCATTGTCAACTCAACAATCACAGATCGTGATGCTTGGTTAGATTTAATATTGACGCATTGCATAGAACCCCATTTTGCAAATAATCATCCAGTATTTTTATATGACTTCCCCATCTCGCAAGCAGCGCTTGCTAAAATTCGCAATGAAGATCCTCCTGTTGCATCGCGTTTTGAGGTCTATTACAAAGGTATAGAATTAGCCAATGGTTTTCACGAATTACAAGACAGTAATGAACAACGTCGTCGCTTTGAAAATAATTTGCATCAACGCAATAAATTAGATCTCTCACCCATTCCCATCGACGAACACTTCCCAGCTGCATTAAGCCATGGCTTACCTGATTGCTCAGGTGTTGCCTTAGGACTTGATCGCTTACTCATGTTAATTTTATCGGCAGAAAATATTCGGGAAGTGGTGAGCTTTGGATTTTGATGTACAATAAAAGGATATTATAATGGGTATGTTTATTCGGGAAAGTTACATTAATGTATTACTAATCATTGCATTAATCATATTAACCATTAGCAATATATTAGCATATCGACAAATGCAGGAATCTATCAATGCAAGCGGCTGGGTCTCCCATACAAATAGCGTCCTAGAATCATCTACCAACTTGCAAATAGAACTAGAAAATTTAGATTTGCAAATCTATCAATCTTTCATTTTACACCAAACATTAACTTCGAAAGAAGTTTCAATACCGCTTAATAAAATTCAAAATAACATGTCTCTCATACGCCATTTAACACAAGATAATCCTATTCAACAACACAATATGGACACGCTAGAGCCTTTGGTAAAAGAAAGACTTATGTTTTTATCAAACAACCAAAGTCCTTTAAAAACATTATCGCTATCCGACAAAAATCAATTCGAGTTAGAAAAATCTATTTCACATATAATAAATGATATAAAACATGAAGAAAAAAACTTATTAGAAAAAAGAGAAAAAATTTATCAATCACATGCCAATACAAGTAATTTTATTTTTATCTTGGTAGCTAGTCTGAGCGAAATTTTAATTTTGTTAACCCTAATTTTGTTAAATTATTATTTAATTCAACGAAATCGTGCGGAACGTAATAAAAAAGAGAGTGACGAACGTTTGCGATTATTTATTGATAATTGCAAGGATTACGCTTTCATAATCTTAGATCCTAATGGCTATGTCACAAGCTGGAATAAAGGAGCAGAACGAATTAAAGGATATAAAGCGGGTGAAATTATAGGTAAACATTTTTCTGTATTTTTTACAGAACAGAAAATCAAGGAACACTACCCAGATAAAGAATTGGAAAGATCAATAAAAGATGGCCATTATGAAGATGAAGGATGGCGTATACGCAAAGATGGTTCAAAATTTTGGGCTAACACAATTATCACTCCATTATATGATTTTAATCATCATTTACTTGGCTTTGGAAAAGTGACGCGTGATTTGACAGAGCGCAAGCAATCAGAAGATGAAATACTCTACCTGTCAAATCATGACACATTAACTAATTTACATAACAGATCAGCATTTATAGATACTTTAAAAAATGAAATTCAAAAGTCATCTCACATGAATACTTCCTTAGCCATTATGATGCTTGATTTAGATAATTTCAAAATCGTAAATGATACATTTGGTCATCATATTGGCGATCAATTATTGATGGTCATTGCCAAACAATTACAAGAGACTGTACGTAAAGAAGATTTTGTTGCTCGCTTTGGAGGAGATGAGTTTGTTATCATATTAACTGATATTGAAGATGAAGCTTACGTTAAAAACTTGGCTGAAACGTTAATTAATCGTTTTAATAAACCATTCAAAATCGAAAACCATTACTTCCATGTGACAATTAGCATAGGTATTGCAATTTTCCCTCATGCAGGAACGGATGAAATATCATTAATTAAAAGTGCTGACATTGCCTTATATTCTGTCAAAGAATTAGGTCGAAGTCAGTATCAAATTTTTTCTGATAAATTAAGCTCCTCCTTCATGTATAGATCTAAATTAGAAAGTATATTACCCATGGCGATGGGAGAAAATCAATTTTTCCTGGTATATCAACCGCTATATCATTTACCCAATAAAAAAATCATAGGCATGGAAGTTTTATTACGCTGGCAACATCCTGAATTAGGATTGGTATCGCCAAATGATTTTATACCTATTGCTGAAAAAAGCGGGGTCATTGTTCAAATTGGGGAATGGGTACTGAAAAATGCATGCTCTCAATATGTCATATGGCAATCTAATGGTCTAATAACGAATGATTTAAAACTTTCTGTTAATCTATCTCCAAAACAATTATCAGAACATCGTTTTATCAATTCCTTCACTTCTATTCTTAATGATACAAAAATGTCTCCTGAAAACTTAGTGCTGGAATTAACAGAAACAGCAGTGATGACAAGTACGATTGACATAGATCCTATTTTTGAAAAATTACAAAATATTGGCATCAGCATCTCAATCGATGATTTTGGCATAGGCTATTCTTCATTTAGTCGACTGAAAAACTTACCTATTAGTTCATTAAAAATAGATAAATCATTTATCGACGTTCTTGATAAAGACCCTGATGACGCAATGATTGTTAAATCAATTATAGCTTTAGGTAACAGTTTGGGTTTGGATGTGATTTCAGAGGGCGTAGAAACAGACAAACAACTTCAGTTACTCATTCAATATCATTGTCAAACCATGCAAGGATTTTATTTTGGAGAAGGCCCACTCAAATCCAGTGATATGACTCAATTATTACAAAAAAACTTGCATTGATGTAGATCTTCTAGCACAGGGACAACAAAAAATCTTGAGAAATGGTGGGGTTTAAGTTTGAAAAATATATTCTATTTTTTCAGTTTATGTTGAATTCTTCATGATTTTATAACAGCGCACTAGAACTCTTAAGATGATACAAATGCTCTATCAATTTATGTATTTCAGTTGATGGATTGTTAGATTTAGTTTTACTGTTGTGTTCCTCTAATTTTTTAGCATTTTCCATGGCATCATCTAATTTAGCAATTAAATTATCAAACCAATCTACATCACTTTTTTTATATGAAATCATTTTTTCTAAATCATTAATTAAATTATCAGCAGCTGATTTATTTCCACTACGATAATATGGCCTTGTTGAATATTGAAAATGTAAGAGCAACCATATTTCATAACAAGGCGTTGATGTTATGGCTTGATATTTTGTATTTTTTGACTTTTGATTTTTTAATTTATCAATCGCTTTTTCATAACTTTGATGATTATCGCGATCGAATACACATAAAATATTGTCAATATATGGGGATTTTTTTGCTAATTCTATAGCATGATCAACCACACTAATAGGCGCTGATCCTTTGCTAGACGTTATACAAACATGTGCGGTATTTAATCTAAGATATTCTTTCATTTTTTTAAAATAATTGGGCGAACTTTTAGTATCTTCGCATACAATATATGTGATTTTATTAGGAGTCCTACTTGCTTTTTTCCTTGCAAGTTCTTTCTCTTTGCGAATTTTTTTCTTATGAAATAATTGATCAGAACCCATACATTGCGCCCCATTACAAATTGAATTCGCCTAAATAAGGAAGTGCTCCATAACGACCAATTAAATAACCTTTCTCAAGAGCTTCTCCTTTTCTTGGACTAAAATCTGTTAACGGATATAAATGGGATGCTTGTTCATCATCTTTTTCCATAAACCAAATTTGATCACGACGAAAAAAATCTGTATTCAACAAATACGTATTATGTGTAGTAAAAATTAACTGCGGATTTTTTTTATTTAGATCAGCGTTTTGAATGAGATTTACTAAAAAAGAAACCATTTTTGGATGAAGGCTACTATCCAATTCATCTACAACTAGAATTTTTCCATGCTTTAAAATATCAAGAATTGGCCCCGCATATGCAAAAAGCTTTTGTGTTCCATGTGATTCTTCCTCGATGGAAAAACCAACAGTATTGTTTTGCTTTTTGCTCTGATGAAAAAAAGTAGCTGTCGGAGTATCTTTTTCCGGCACACTTTCTATTGCCGTAAAACCTTGTTCAAAACGTAATTGTACTTGACGAGTTTTTTGCATCTTGATTTGTACGTCAGTGATTCCGAGATCCGCTGCTTGTAAAAATTTAATTATTTGTGGCTTATCTAATTCATTTTTAATACATTCCATTGTATATAATGGCAGAGGTTGAGAATTGCTTCCGACAATAACCAGCTTATTTACAAACCAATTAAAGATCGGACGTAATTGTTCACTATTCAAATTAACCGCGGTTGAAAGAAAAAGCGCGTTCGCACGTGTTGATTCACTCCATAAATGATGTTGATTTTTGCCACCAACTAAATGAGAACCAAAATCCCATAAATATTTGTTTTTTTCGCTATCATAATCACGCTGAAACCAACACTGCGGCTTCTGCTTCACATACACAAGTAGCCATTCTTTAATAATACGAGCACTATTTACTACAAAACCATATTGATAGCGTATCTTATTTTCAATGAAAGTAACTTCAAACTCAGATGATTCCTTGTTTGTAATAGGATCAAAACGAAAAGGTGCGATATTTAATGTTTGCCCTTCACGAATACCTATAGCAGATGTCTCCACCATCTTCTGCATAAATTGAAGAGCTGAAATGAGATTGCTCTTTCCACTTGCATTTGGGCCATATAAGACTGCCGTGCGCACAAGTGAAATATTTGGGATACCGCTAGGAACACAGTTAGCCTCCTCACAAGAAGTATCTTTGGCCGCAACCATGCTCAATTTTTGAGCGCCCTTAATTGAGCGGTAATTTGCGGCATGAAACTCAATTAACATAGTTTTTTCCCATATTTAACTAAAATTTATATAATTATTGCATATAATATGCATAAAATCAATTTATTTTTAATATTTTCGCACCTATATTCAAGGCAATGCGAATGATAGAATATTTATGAAATACACTTCAAAAAGGTCTATATGCACTACAACAAACTCGGAAAAGCGGGCATTAAACTCAGCGAGTTGTCGTTTGGGTCTTGGATTACGTTTGCAAAACAAGTGGGTTTTGAAGAAGCTAAAGAATTGATGCATATTGCATATGATCACGGTGTGAATTTTTTTGATAATGCTGAAGGTTATGCACACGGGGAAGCGGAAATTATTATGGGAAAAGTGCTTAAGAGTTTTAGGCGCGAAGATGTGGTGGTTTCTACTAAAATTTTTTGGGGTGGTAATGGACCTAATGACACAGGTTTATCGCGCAAACATTTAATTGAAGGCACGCGCAATTCTTTACGGCGATTACAACTCAACTATGTAGACTTGCTTTATTGCCATAGACCTGATTTAGACACAACAATTGAAGAAACCGTGCTCGCTATGGATTATTTAATTCGTAATGGTTACGCATTTTATTGGGGCACTTCTGAATGGACTTGTGAACAAATTCAAACGGCTTACGAAATTGCAGATAAACTCGGCTGCATGAAACCCTCGATGGAACAGCCTAAATATAATTTATTTTTTCGTGATCATTTAGAAAAAGATTATTTACCCTTATTCGAAAAATACGGCATGGGCACAACCACCTGGAGTCCACTCGCTTCCGGTGTTTTATCTGGAAAATACAATCAAGGGATTCCACAAGAAAGTCGCTTAGGAAAAGAAGCTTGGTTAATCCCCAGTGACTTTAAAGATCAAGTAGAAAAAGTAAAACAGCTTACCAATATTTCCGAAACACTAGGTTGCACACTTGCACAACTCGCTATCGCTTGGTGTCTGAAAAACCCACATGTCAGCTCTGTCATTACCGGCGCCACACGTAAAGAACAATTAATTGAAAATTTGGAAGCTGTCCATATTAAATCACGACTGGCACCTGATATTATGAATGCAATTACTAAGATAATTAAATAATGAAACCAAACTTACAAACAATGTTAAAATTACAAAATTTAAAATTACCCATACGCATAGGCTGCACTGATGAAGAACGTGCTACAGAGCAATTTATTTCGGTCAATATTAATATATTTTTTCCTACGCCACCCAAAGGATGTCTCACCGACAATATTAAAGACACTGTTTGTTATGCTGCAATAACAAAAATACTCGATAATGCTATCGCCCATCATGAATTTCAATTAATCGAACATTTAGGCCATAAAATTTATCAATTAATTAAATCTTCTCATCCTAAATTAAAAATAACTGTAGAAGTCTCCAAAAAACCGCCCATTGCTCATCTCAACACAGTCAGTTTCTGCTATGGAGATTAAAATGCGTCGTTCACCACTGCCCTCTCATAGCTTACCTAATTGCTCAAATATCACATACGCCGCTTTCTAAACAATAATCATCTGCCTGTATGTTAACTTTATAGAGTAACTCGTTGTTTTTTAATAATATCTAAATCATATAAATTAATTTACTGTCTCTACTGGAAGTTACTCTTACTCAATGCTATTATTATATCGACCCTACTTATCGCGAAGCCCCACGTTCCACGTGGGAGGGCCTTGAAGGCGTTAGCGAAAGCGGGGTTTTTTATTGCCTTTTTCTTTTAGAATGCTTTCCCTTGCTTAAATCAATTTGATTATCTTTCGGCGCAAAAAGCCAATGCCTATAAGGATGACTCCAAACATTACTCAAATTACCCGCTGTTCCCGTAGTTACACCAATATTGAATCCAGGATAAATATCACAAATTCGTTTATTAATATGTTTGTATAATTTCTCCTTGGCAATTGTCCTTTTACCACGCTTCGTAGCTCCGGATGATTTTTCCAGATGCTTATTGTTTAGTCGAAACTGCATGGCACCCAATACCACATCTAAACACTGAAGCAGTATATGTTCTTTTGAATCTACTTCTGCAATTTGATCTTTTGGGATTACAATCTTCGCATTTCTTAATTGCGGGCTATTCGACATTCCGTGAATATATGATTTAAAAATTTCTATTTTTTCTTTTGTATTTATTGGCAACCGATCAAAATATACCCTTACATTCACGATACTACCGCTGTCATTTGAAAAATGTAGCCCAAAAGCATGTTTCATAAATTGATGATAAAGAATAAAATACTCATGTTCACGATGATATTCTGTCAAATTGTTTGCGATGAAAATATTTTGTGTAAACATTATTCTAATTTTAACCTTATTTTGCCGAATCAAATCGAAAAAACAATCCATCAAGCTAATATATTTTTCAAAATAATTAGTAGTTACCCTTCCCCACTTTACTTCCTTGAGAAGATTTAATTCCACCGTTTTTTTTATAAGAATGCCTTGCACTAACGGCAAATCCACTGAACCCACTAGCGCCCCTCCATAAAAATTGGAAAAATACGCCCCTCTTGCATCAGATTCATCGCAATAAATAATATATTCTTTAGCCACAATAGCTCCGTCTTAGCGAATTTAACATGCGCCCAAAATTAGTTGGCAATTTAAACCATTTTTTATAGTTTTACCATTGGAATAATATTTAAAAAAATGGCAAAATTACGCAATTTTATGGAACATTTTTTATGGTCATCTTGGGATTAGGCAGTAACTTAGGCGATCGCTTGCAGCATTTGCGACAAGCGCTTACTCTATTGAAAAAAACTCCCAATTTTTCTGTCAAAAAAGTTTCGCCCGTGTACATTTCAGATGCATTACTGCCAGAAAATGCAGAAGAATCCTGGAATATTCCTTATCTCAATTTAGCACTACGCTGCGAAACCACACTCACACCACACGAATTATTAACACACACTAAAAATATAGAATTACAATTCGGCCGCAAAACAGAAAAACGTTGGTCGCCTCGTCCCATCGATATCGATATTTTGGCCTGGGACAATGAAATATTATACGATGAGAAATTACATATTCCTCATGAACAATTACACTTACGCCCGTTTGCATTGTGGCCGCTAGCCGATGTAGCACCTGAATGGATTTATCCTTTGCAAAATACTTGCCAAGGAAAAACGGCTGCAGAAATTGCAGCGCTTTGGGGTTCACGTTTTAGCGGAGAAGCACCGTTACACACCCGTCAAATTCCTCATAGAATTGATACGCCACAACTTGTGGGAATTTTAAATCTAACACCCGATTCGTTTTCTAAAGATGGTATTTATTGTAATGAACATCATGCATTAGAACATGCAAAACTATGTATTGCATCTGGCGCGGAAGTTATTGATATAGGCGCAGAAGCAACTAACCCAAACGCAAAACCAGTTGATAAAAAAGAAGAATGGCAACGATTATTACCTACATTAAAATTTATTTTAGAAAATCGTAAGCACTTTCTGCTGCCGCCCAAAATCAGTGTCGATACACGTCATGTCGCCATTGCTAAACAATGTCTGGATTTAGGCATCGATTGGATTAATGATGTCAGCGGACTCGATGACCCAGCAATGCGAGAACTCATTGCCGCAACAAATTGTGATTTAATTCTCATGCATCATCGTGGCATACCGGTTGATATTCATCATATGCTGCCCCCACATGAAAATCCTGTAACACAAGTTTATAATTGGGCGGAAAAACGTTTAGCACTATTAGAAAAACAAGGTATTGCAAAACAACGAATTATTTTTGATGTAGGTATAGGTTTTGGAAAAAACCCTGAGCACTCACTTGCCTTGATACAAAATATAGCGACTTTTAAATCATTAGGCACTCGATTGCTTGTAGGACACTCACGAAAGCGTTTTTTAAGCCTATTTACAGACAAATCATTTGTTGAAAGAGACACTGAAACTCAAGCAATTTCAAGTTTTCTTGCTACTCAGGCGGTTGATTTTTTACGTTTACATAATATAGAGTTGTGTGCGCGTACATTTAAGGTTGAGAAAACGATATAATGCTTTATAATTAAAGCAGAGGTAAGCATATGATAAATCGATTTAAAAATAGCATTCTTCTCCTTGGACTCATTTTCTGTTTCGTTTCACTAGGTTACGCAGAAAACACCCAAGAAGTCCCTACTATAGGCCAAATAGTCTGGGTCAAAGGCGCAATGAAAGCTATTTCAAGCAAAAGCTTAGGACGCACATTAAAACGCGCCGACTATATATATGAACAAGATACTTTAGTCACCGATAAAACAGGCAGCGGTCAAATCACTTTTACTGATGGTAGCTTGATGACGTTACGTGAAGATACAGTATTAAAAATGAGTGAATACAAATATAAAAAAGACGCAAAACCCAAAGAAGACAAAAACATCATGGAACTTGCCAAAGGTGGATTCAGAACGATTAGTGGCGCAATCGCAAAAAACAATCCTGAAGGTTATGCCGCTAAAACACCCGTCGCAACCATCGGTATTCGCGGCACAGATTATTCCGTTTATTATAGAAATCAATTATTCGTACAAATTAATCGCGGCATCATTGATGTTGCCAATAAAGGCGGGACTATTTCATTAGATCCTCAAAGACAATCATCTGCACAAATTAACTCAATTAATGCACGCCCTATTCCGCTAAAAATTCCACCAGCAATATTTAAATCACAGCCAGGCATTATTCCAACAGCACCTGCTCCCATCAAAATGACGCCTCCTCCGAGTGGAGTGCCTATGGCTACACCTACTCCATCAAGTTCCAGTAGTGGAGTACCTATGGCTACACCAACACCTAGCTCATCTGAAACAAGCAATAATGCTGCGGCTGCAGCAGCAGTCACATCCGCTGGCACTGGTGGTGGGCCTTCTTCAACGCCACCACCTACGAGTGGTGGAGGTGGTGGAGGCGGCGGTGGCGGCTCATGCAAAGCACCCGTCAAAGCAGGTGCTCCGACAACAGGCGCTCCATCTGTGAATAGCACTGTTGTTATAGGTAAACCATAATGAGAATATTGATCTTATTTGCAGGATTATTTTTTTCTATTGCAAGTTTTGCGGATGACTTTGTTTTAAAATCTTCGGCATTTTCAGATAATGCAAAATTGCCTGCTGCTTATACTTGCGACGGTGAAAATGTTTCGCCAGAACTATCTTGGACAAATACTCCAAATGGCACAAAATCATTTACCTTAGTGCTTACAGACCCCGATGCGCCACAAGGGACCTTCTATCATTGGATTTTATACAATATACCTAGTGACACTCAATCATTAGCGCGCAGCATAGAAATTTTACCAGGCGACACTTTGCTTGGAAAAAACAGCACAGGCCAAACAAATTATTTTGGTGCATGTCCGCCACAAGGCACCCAACACCATTATATTTTTACCCTTTATGCACTCGACATCTCTCTGAATGTTACAGCAGGAATGGATGGACCATCCCTATTAGCCACTATTAAAAACCACATACTCAAGACAACAACACTGACAGCACTTTATCAACGCATCGAAAAAAAGACTTAGAAACATATAAATTTTAATCTATTAAGCTTTTTTTGAAGATTTAATGATAGATTAATATCATTTTTAAAAATAAGATATTTATCTAACTCATTGAAAAATACCCATTATATTCCTATAATAAGTTCGTCTCATCATGGATATGGGACAAGATTTACATTAATTATCCATTTCTTAATGCATTAAGGAGAAAGTATGAAGAAAGTAAAAATGACCAGCATAGCATTAGCAGTTGGTGCAGCAGCCGTATTTGCGTTGACACCTGTTGTTTCTGTTGCCGCTGATAGTGGTAAAGCACCTTGCTATGGCGTAAATTCTTGCAAAGGTAAAAGCGCTTGCAAAACAGCGAGCAATGCTTGCAAAGGCCAAAACGCATGCAAAGGTAAAGGCATGAAAATGATGTCAGCTAAACGCTGCGCTAAAAAAGGCGGTTCAGCTACTGAATCTGCTGCAGACGGCTCTGCTGCTTCTGCTCCAGCTGATGGCGCTACAACATCAAAATAATGTTTCACATCGATGAAGAGTGCGTTATGATGATACGCACTCTTTCATTTCTGCAAGACCTAATACTATATGCAAACTTCTTCTGAAAAAAAGATCTTAGGTTTCGGCCTAGGTTTAAGATCACAGCACTATGAAACTATTCTCGAAAAAAAACCCAAAATCGATTGGTTTGAAATTTTAACTGAAAATTATTTGGTCCCCGGTGGTAAACCACTGCATTATCTAGATCGTATTCGCGAACACTATCCTTTAGTCATGCATGGTGTTTCTTTATCGATAGGTAGTACAGACAAACTAGACACTGCTTATTTACAAGAAGTAAAAGATTTAGCAAAACGTATTGAACCCGCCTGGGTTTCTGATCATTTATGCTGGACAGGCGTTAATGGCAAAAATCTTCATGATTTATTACCACTTCCCTACACAGAAGAAACCATTAACCACGTTGCCAATCGCATACAACAAGTTCAAGAATTTTTAGGCCAACAATTATTAATTGAAAATGTTTCCAGTTATTTAACTTATCAACATTCAGAAATGACTGAATGGGAATTTTTTGCAGCGATTGCAAAAAAAGCAGATTGTCTTTTATTATTAGACGTAAACAATGTTTATGTTAGCTCAGTCAATCATCATTTTGATCCACTCGATTATATTCATCATCTACCCGTAGAACGTATTTATCAAATTCATCTTGCTGGCCATTCGCGACAAGGCCATTATATTATTGATACTCACGATGCTCCTGTGCCTGCTGAAGTATGGGATTTGTATGCAAACACATTAAAGCATACTGGTTTCATATCCACTATGATTGAGCGCGATGATAATATTCCAGAATTGGATGAATTATTAGCTGAGTTAAATCAAGCAAAAGCCATTTGCAAAAAAATATTAGCGGAGGAATTTTCTCTTGCCTAATTTACAAAAACTACAAAATGCTTTTCAAAATTATATTTGTGATGAAGACCCTCATGTCCGTGAACATATTATTGGCGACAAAAAAACACCCGCAGATGAACGATTGAATATTTATCGCGACGCTTATTATTTACGTCTGATTGAATCATTAACTATAGATTATCCTGTATTATATACCAAACTGGGCGATAAAAAATTTTCAGCACTCGCACATGAGTATATTCAATCTGAACCTTCTTGTTTTAAATCAATTCGCTGGTATGGTGCGCATTTTTGTAAAATGTTTGCAACATCTGACTCCTACCATGAATTAGCCATATTCGAATGGTTATTAACAGAAGTGTTTGATGCAGAAAATGCAAAACCCGTCACTATCGAAAGCATGGCAGCAATCCCTTTTGATGCTTGGCCAACACTCACGTTTCAATTAACACCTTCTTTACGACGCATGGACTTTTCTTGGAACATAGTACCGGTATGGAAAGCTTTTTACGAAAAAACTCGATCACCTAAGTTGAAACAAGTATTCCCCCATACACCCTGGATATTGTGGCGAAAGCAATTGGAAACACAATTTTGCTCTTTACCTAAAGAAGAAAATTACTTTCTAGATGCCTTACAAAGAGGAAAAAATTTCGGCAACATCTGCGAAGGATTAAGCGATTTCGTTAAAAAACAAGAAGATATCCCCACCCAGGCAGCTATCATTTTAAAAAAATTTTTAGATGCGGGTTTGATTGTAAGTTTCGCAAAAAAAAGTGACTTATAGAGGTGCTCTTAATTTTTCCTTAAGCATGTTTTCTGTAGAATAAGTAAATTTACTCAGAGAATAGCAAATGAGCGCCTCCCAAAGTATTTCTTCAGAACAGCTAACAACATTAGCCCAACCTACTGTTAATAGTGAAGAAAACAAACCTAACATTCAACAAACTCAGCAATTGCAAGACGTAAATAAAAAATTAGCCGAATTATACAAACAACCATTTTCATCTGAGAATAGCAAAACCATAGAATCCGTTTTCTTGAAAGGATTATCTGTCATTAACAATTCCACTATATCATCAGAATACTATTATTATAACGAAATAGTTGATTTAGTAGAATGTTATATTAAATTTCTTAAAAATAACTCGGAAGAAAAACAATGGAAGACACAACTGACATCAAACGTACAATCTTTAAAAGAAAATCAACATAATAAAAAAATGGTTGGCCTCATAAAAGCAATAGTTTATGTAACATCAGAAGAACCAAGTCAATTAGAAGAAGCCGTTTTAATGCTCAAAAAAATCACGCGATCAAAAAATAATGCAGCGCTATGGGAAATTAGCAATAATCTACTTATTAAAACAGCAGAATATCAAAAAAATTGGGCTCTTATCGTAGAATGTGCATATAATTCGATAATATACATGCAGAATGTATCTCTTAACGGCTATGACCATCCTATAGATTTAATATACGATTTTGTAAAAATATTCTCAAAATATGTTGCAGCCTTAGAGCAAAAAGATAGCTCTAATCCCTCACTAGAAAAATATCATGAAACTTGGAAAAAGCTCAATAATGAAATAATAAATTCCCCTACTGCAATATATCATTTTTCTCAGATTTTTATACCATCTTCTAAATGGGACAAAGTGTTATTATTTTTAAATTTCGCGATTAAGAAATGTAAGAATCCTGCAGAAACTGATCAAGAAAAATTATATTTATCTAATTTGTATCTTGAAATTGCTGCTGCTAAAATTGAGCAAGAAATCGCAGAATACAAAATTAAAAAATATTCGGTTTTTCCAAAAACTGTTTATATCGATATTCGCACAATACTTACTAATGCCATCACCGATCTAACAAATATTAATGTCAAAGAAAGCAATGATTATTATGTAGTGCTAGCTAAATATGAATACTTAACAAGTAAATATTTTGAAATAATAAATACTCGAGATAACAATTATAATAACCCTCAAATTAATCAATTTGCTACTAATCATTATGCAGAAGCAAAAAAAGCAGCCGCCAAAGTTACCGATTGCAACAAGTCCATCATGCCCGCTTTTCCCTATCCCTACCGACTTAACCCTATTTGCAGAAATCCTTACACTTATATTTATTTTAATCAACCCGAATTGATTAAAATGTTACGGAATGAGGATAAATTATCTATCTCTTCTATAACTGCCAAAACCGGTGATTCCGCCCCTAAATCCAGCAATTCTGTGCCTTGTGCTACACCTAACGCTACCCATAATTCTATGACAGAATCAGCCGACTCAAAGTCAAAACATGATCAACAAGAAAAACATAATCAAGAAAATAAACAAAAATCAATAAATAAACAATTTAATGAAATAAAAAATATTATCAACAATGAAATTAAAGGCTACCTCAATAAAATAGATGAAAATCCTACTCAATATGCAGCGTCTGGCTGGAGTAAAGGATCTATTCACCGCAATAATTTAGAAATAGTATTGGAAGAATACACCACAGAGTTTCCCCCCAATATCGGCAATAATTCTTTTGACACACTTCGAGATAAATTAAATAATGATAGACTAAAATTTTCAAATATTGCTTATACATTATCTCAAATAATATCAAATCAACTTGATAATAATATTTCAACATCTAATGGTAACACTAAAAATACTAGTTTAGTCGTTGACAAGAAATCAACATCACTGCATAACAATACTGATGTCAAAATAGACAGCAAAACCCCTCATAATTCGACGCAATTTAATGCAGAGCGAATGCAAACAATGCGCGTAAAATCTAAAGAAAAATGTTTTGTGATACTTGATAAGTATAAAGAAGATAAAATTAGTTACTCTACTGAGCACGTATCTACGCTTGCCATCTTATTCTCTTTACGCAATTGCACAACCGCTATTGCAATGTCAAAGAATCAAAATGCAGAGTTATCAAAATTAATAACGAAATTTTCTGCAAAAGAAATCCCTCATAAAAAAACCATAGTAGACACTGCGAATTCTATTAAAACGATAGACAAAAAAGGCGCTGCATCAGAAGAAAAATTATCTTCGCTCCCATTATTTTCACAATTAAAATCTAAAAATCAGAATTTATCCATAGCATGGCGCATCACAACACTTGATAGTCACATTGACTTATTTAAAAAAATATTAATTGATATTAAAAAATATTATTTTCATCGATATAAAAAACGTTATACTATTAAATTCCTACTTCTAAAAAATCCAACGGAAATTCCGCTAAACATCAGAATACAGTTAGATGCTTTGCACATGTTGTTAATTTTGTGCGGTAATTTATATGATCCACAAAATGCACATAGGTTTGCAGCGCAATTAAATAAACCTGTCGTAGAATTATTGAAATTTGCTCATCAACGCAACCGACTCTTTCAAGCTAAACCTTGCATTACTCGCAGTGACAACACTATTGTCGCAGCAAGCGCTATTTTGCGCCCCGCCAAAGGCAAGCGGACATAATGACCTGATTAATAAAATTTATTTATTAAAATCATGGAGTTAAACTTTAGATGGATTTGTGCAAGCTGTTAAGATTCCCTTAAGCTAGCATGTGTATACTATATACGCATATAAAAATAGATTCGCGAGGAAATTATGGCTGCTAGTAATACATCACCGAAATCAAACAATACTGTTGCATCTGTTACCACTGCAACAACGATAAACCCTGATCTAAAAGATGTAAAACATACTCCTGTTAAGTCGCCGAAAAGTCTAAAGCAACCGAATGAACAAGAAACAGTGCTTATTCTCACAATAATTAATGAAATTAATACCATATTATTAGATGCAAAATCCACAGAGGCAGAAAAAATTTCAAAATTGACTGAAGCCTATTGTAAACTCGGCGCACAGTTACAAGTGAATGATCCAACGCTAGTCATAGATGATTCTTTTGCCAAAAAACTTCATGTATATAATCTTCCAGACTTTCCAATACCCGATTTGAAACTTGCGATAACTGCATTTGATTCAATCCGAGAATATACTTCTGAGGTAGCCGATGTGATGGGAATTGAGACGGGTGCTATGTTGCGCTCTTTTAAAATTGGATCTCATGCTTATCCCGAATTGATTGACAAAGATGGAACAAAAACAAAAGATCAATTCACTAAATATGGCACTATTACAAAAGCAGAAGAAAAATGTTTCGAACAGCTAAGAATTGCTTTTACAAAAGCATTTGATGCGACAATTAATGGCTTGATGAATGAGATGATAACGGTTTTTGATCTAGATCAAAATAAAGTTGTTGTTAAACGTTTGAAAAAATCTTTTGATCAATATAAAGATAAAGATGAATTTATTAATGAGCTTGTACGTTGTAGCATTTCTTCTGCATGTGATGTCACTCAGGATTTGCGGGTTGATTTAGGTGTAAGAATTTCCCGATGGGTTGGCAGCAATTCTATGGTAAAAACATCTTTAGTTGATCAGAAGGATCTCAGCAATACAACGATTCATTGTCATCTCTGCCGATTATTACTCAAGCGCATGGTTGATGATGCTATGACTGCCAGTGAAAGAACACAACATGCCAATACATTAACAAAATCCCTGCCTGCATTTTTAATGGATGTAAAAGAAATCGATAAACAAATTCAAAAAATTACCCGTGAAAAATGTGACCTTTTGACTTATGCGGCCTTACATCTTGCAAATGATTCTGTCGAGATAGATTTCTTGAAGCCCATTGTAGTATCCTATTTTTCTAATGATTATGATAATAGACCTAGACGCTATTACAATTTGCATTATCAAACTGCTCGTGTTGCATTTTACAAGGACATGGAGATAAAAGTTTTTGCTGAAATTAACGCGAGATATCCCGAATATGCTGCTCACGTTCTAAAAAAAATGTATGAAAAAGTACATTCAGGACAGCTCGGCGAAATAGAATTTAGACGTACACTCAATTTATTAGTGAAGCTCAAAAGAGCCGATTTAGTAGAAGGTATTTGTAAAGGCCATGACGCGATAGATGAAAATACTTTATTAACAGATCCAAAAATTAATGAATTTTACATAGCACTAGCAAGCACAACATCATTTACAACAATATCTCCTACTCACCGCATCCACTCGGGTAGTGCTGGAAACTCTGGCTAAATAAAATATTCCTGTATGCTCTTAGCAAGAATCTTCATGTCAGTAAGATGGAGATCCCTCGCTACGCTCGGGATGACATAGAACTTTCTCTTTTTCAAAGAGGGATTTTTATATTTGCCTACAATCAAGTTCTGTGATGATGCCATCTAACACAACATCCCACTCATCTTGCGGTAACATATCCACTTGCTGCAACGCATAAGCAACTCCCATTAAGAATGGTTGAGCAGATACAGATTTTTTGGTGAAAGCAAACGTGCGGTCGTAATAGCCACCGCCCATGCCCAAGCGACCGCCATTTTCATCGAATGCAACTAATGGCATTAAAACTAAATCTAATTGTTGCGCGGGAATTCTTTCGGTATTTTCAGGTTCTAAAATATTGTAGCGATTAGGCACTAATGCATCGTTTATCTTATATGAAGCAAATACTAATGATCTATCCGGTAACAACACTGGCAAATAACATTTTTTACCAGAGCGCCAAATCGCTTGGATCATTGGCATAGAATTAAATTCTTCTTCACGAGGGAGATAACAAGCAATCGATTGACTTTTTTGAAAAATAAGATGTTGCTGCAAAAGTGCAACTGCTTTTTCAGCAGCTCGTTGCCGAACATCTGTATCGATAGCACGTCGTAATGCAAATATTTTTTCACGTAATAATGTTTTATTCTGCAGCTTGCAACTCCAATTGCGCCTGTTGAAACAATGCGCCTTCAATCTTACTTTGTAAATGTTGTAATCGTTGATTAATGTTTTGTAATAAATATTGATTTCTATTTTCTAAGGTCATGAATTGATGCGCAAGATTCAATGCCGCTACTACAACAATATTTTCAAACAATAATGTATTATTTTCGCCAATTTTTTTCATCTGTTCTTCGAGATACATGGCAGAACGTTTAAGCGCCTCTGTCTCTTGAACAGGACATTTTAACTGAAATGATTTCCCTAAAAGATGAATAGTAACGGCTTCGACAGTCATGTGGGCCTCTCCAGTGATTTAAGTTGTAAGACCATTTTCTCGATATGATTAACAGCAATCGTGTACTTTGAAAGCAATAGTGTTTTTTCCTGCGAGAGTGATGCTTTTGCTTGTTTTAACTGGATATTTTCTTTGATTAAACCTTCACATTTTTTGGCCAAGTCTTTAACCCGTGCCTCCAATTGCTGAAGTAATTCTTCCATGTGAACCTCTACCTTAAATTTTCACAACTATCTTACCTTTTTTCTACAAAATAGTGCAACTTTTGTGAAAATCGGCTATTCTACGCAACTTCCTGGGAAACAGAAAAATGACTAAAAAAATCACAACACTGGCTGAATGGCAAGCACTCACAAACCACCAAAAAAGCCTAAGCAACCAAAAAATGCAAGATTGGTTCACTGAAGACGCCGTGCGTTTCTCCCGTTTTTCCCTAGCTGTTGCAGATATTTTATTAGACTATTCTAAAAATCGGCTTAACGATGACACTTTAAAATTGCTCAATAACCTAGCCAACGCTGCAAAACTCCCAGAAAAAATTAACGATTTATTTTCCGGAAAATCTATCAATACCACCGAAAATCGGGCGGCTTTGCACACTGCTTTGCGTGATCGCCAAACAAAAACACTGATCGTCAACGGCACGAATATCATGCCAGAAATTCATGCCACATGGGAAAAGATACGTTTTTTTTCTGAAAAGATTCGCACGCAACAGTGGCTAGGTGCAACTCAAAAACCCATTCGTGATATTGTGAATATTGGAATAGGCGGTTCTCATTTAGGGCCTTGTATGGCAACGCTTGCTCTGTCCGATTTTACAACGTCCAATTTGCGCTGCCACTATATTTCTAATATTGATGGCGCGCATTTACAACAAGTCTTACGAGAGATTGATCCAGAACGCACTTTATTCATTGTGTCTTCTAAAAGTTTTAATACGATTGAAACATTAACCAATGCACACACCTTAAAAGCTTGGCTGCAAAGTCAATTAAATACAAACGATGTGAGTCAACATTTTGTTGCTGTCACCAGCGCTAAAGAACGTGCTATACAATTTGGCATTACTGAAGAAAATATTTTTCCACTATGGGATTGGGTGGGAGGTCGCTATTCTGTTTGGTCTGCGATTGGTTTACCCTTAATCTTAATGATTGGTATGGATGCATTCATGGAATTTTTGGATGGCGCTCATGCGATGGACAAGCATTTTCGCGAAACGCCATTCTTGAAAAATATGCCTGTTTTACTGGGTTTAATAAGCGTATGGTACACTAACTTTTTTTCTGCGAAAACACATGCGGTTGTGCCTTATAGTCATGCCTTAGATTTTTTTCCCGCTTTTCTGCAGCAATTAGAAATGGAAAGCAATGGCAAAACAATAACGCACACAGCAGAAGAAACAGATTATGCAACAGGCCAAATCGTTTGGGGACATCAAGGTATCAATGGTCAGCATGCATTCTATCAATTGTTTCATCAAGGTAATCATTTTATTCCTGTTGATTTTATTTTAGTAGGTCAAGGTCGCGATTGGAAACATCAAGATATTTTAATCGCCAGTGGTGTCAGTCAAGCACAAGCATTAATGCGCGGAAAACCTTATGACCAAGCACTGGCTGAATTATTAAGCAAGGGAATTGCGGAAGAAAAAGCACGCACATTGGCCACGCATAAAACTATTTCAGGTAATCGACCAAGTAATACTTTGTTTCTCAAAAAAATCACGCCTTACAATTTAGGCATGTTACTCGCATTGTATGAACACAAAGTATTTGTGCAAGGTGTCATCTGGGATATTAATTCATTTGATCAATGGGGTGTGGAATTGGGG
>Ga0207071_1031_pt1 | contig 25079 bp, 23 predicted proteins | sample Alteio_BWMinHeat_67_FD_153531 | JGI IMG/M metagenome (GOLD analysis project Ga0207071, IMG submission 153531) | Enriched cells from forest soil in Barre Woods Harvard Forest LTER site, Petersham, Massachusetts, United States -... | ecosystem: Environmental > Terrestrial > Soil > Temperate forest >...
AACCATCAATGGTTATTGTATTTGCCTATTTTATTAGGTGCTTTCTGCGTGAGTGTACCTTGTATGTTAATCGCTGAACATAAACATTGGGTGAAACCTTTTTTTCTACTCGCCATTGTTTGTCTAGGCATTGCCGAATTTTTATTATGGTTTTTTGCAAAAAATCTATTGATTTCTGCTGCCAGTTTATTATTATTCTTTTCGGCATTTTCACTTCTAGAAGCATTTCTACCTTCTCTTGTTTCCCGCACAGCTCCTCCGACACGCAAAGGCACTGCACTGGGTATTTATTCCTGTTCGCAATTTTTAGGAATATTTTTCGGCGGCGCTGTTGGCGGCTGGTTGTATGGAAAATTTGGCCTGGTAGATGTTTACCTTTTTGGTGTAGCATTAGCCCTATTGTGGTTACTTGTTGCATTCTGGATGAAAAAACCACACTATCGATAATTTTCAGGAGGCCGCTGTCATGGCAAGAGGCATAAACAAAGTCATATTAATAGGCAACTTGGGACGCGATCCCGAAGTTCGTTACACCCCAACCGGCGCTGCTGTTGCTAACGTAACACTCGCAACCAGTGAAAGCTGGAAAGATAAACAAACTGGCGAAACCCAGGAACGTACCGAGTGGCACCGCGTTGTATTTTATAATCGTTTAGGCGAAATCGCTGGCGAATATTTGCGCAAGGGCTCAAAAATTTACATCGAAGGCCGCTTACGCACCAACAAATGGCAAGACAAAACCACCGGCCAAGACCGCTACACCACGGAAATCATTGCTGACAACATGCAAATGCTAGACAGTAAAGGTGGCAGCAATCATTCCACAGATGCAGCTCCTACAGCAGAGAAATCCAATGTAGATATGCATGTATCTGAAGGTGGGGATCAGTTTAACGATGATATTCCGTTCTAGATGAGAAATCCCCGCAAATGCGGGGATTTTTTTGAGGGTTGCAAAGTGTAGCCATTTAAGCTACAACTGTAGCTTAAATGGCTACACAGGTAATTTTCATGAAGCTAATCGCATCCTTCTTATTTATTTAAAGAACTTGGAAATACAACTCTCAGGAGATTAAAAAATGGACTCCAATATTCTAAACTTATTTGATGAAATTGACAAAATATACGAAAAAGATAGCAACACACGTAAAAAAATTCGCTCGTTGTGTGAAAGTGGTAATTATGATCAAGCACAAAAAATTGTCGATAACGAATATCCATCTATAGCAAAGGAATTGCTAGAATCTCGATCTCGTTTGTTCGAGGCTTTAAAGCTGAGAAAGTGTAATTAACGCATTTGATATTCTTAAGTCGGTTGTCAAAAGCGTTACTCAAGCAGCAATTCTATCATCAATAATTACAAAAACAGGTTTGCCTAATCTAGCTAATATGTTTACCAACATATCAATCGTAAAAAGATGCATTTTTCCGCGCCTAAGATCGCTAATTCTTGGTTGAGAGATTTCCAATAATTTGGCGGTTTGTTCTTGAGTTAAATTTTTCTTATCTAACTCTTTTTCAATAGCGCGCATTAACGCTGCACGAATTTTTAAGTTAGCAGCTTCTTTTTCATCAAATCCTAAATCATCAAAAACATTTTCTCTCGTCACATGTGGTTTCATTTTAGTGCCCTCTGATTTTTAAGACCTCTTTATATCTATCTTTTCCCAAATCAATATCTTTTTGGGATGTATGTTGTGTTTTCTTTGTAAAAACATGTAATACATATATAGATTCCTCAAACTTTGCCACGTAAAAGATACGATATTCATTCTCTTGATGGACACGAATCTCTCTAACACCTTGTCCAACCGTAGTCATTGGTTTCCAATCAAATAATTCTAATCCTCTTTGAAGTTTATCCAGACTATAACCAATTTCCTTACGTACATTCGCAGGATATTCTTTTACAACCTTATAAGTATCACCTAACCATGTAATGGGTTTCATATTCAATTATATAATATTTTGTATAATTGTCAACTAAATTAGCCAAAAAATAGAATAATTATCTAAAATTCTGGATATTTGAGAAGCTAACCGAGATGGCAATTAGAACTAGAGAAGGGAAACAAAAGCCCTTAGGATCGGCATTCCCGCTATGTTGGTATGGGAAAGCGTACTGCTAGGGGCACTATGAACAGGATAATAAGCCAAAATACCTTGCATGACAACTGTAGCCATTTAGGCTTCAAATGTAGCCTAAACGGCTACAATTCTACTGAGGTTATGCTAATATTTACACCGCATCGTAATTTTTATTTTTATATGCTATACTTTCGTGTAAATTTTTTGTGAAAAAATGGTAATTTTCAGGAGCCTGCATGAAAATCCTCTGTGTCATCCCTAGTCGAATTCACTCTACGCGTATTGCGCGTAAGCCGCTTTTGCCTATTCAAGGGAAACCTATGATTGCTTGGGTTTATGAAAACGCGAAACGCTGCAAAGCATTAACGGATGTGATTGTTGCGACTGATAGCGAGGAAATTGCGGAAGTGATTACCGCACGCGGTGGGAAAATTGTGATGACAGATCCTGCATTAACAACTGGTTCAGATCGAGTTGCGGTTGTTGCTAAACAATATCCAGATTTTGATGTCGTCATTAATTTACAAGGTGATGAACCCTTTATTAAACCGCGCATGTTAGAGCAATTGGTTGCGCCTTATCTGGCAGGTGAAATGCCGGAAATGACAACACTGGCTTATCCGCTGCATATGGATACTAAATATCATGAAGCAGGCGCTGTGAAAGTGATTACGGATTTGAATGGCAATGCGATTTATTTTTCGCGTGCGCCTATTCCTTATTTTCGTCAACCTGGTGTTGCACCTGTTTATCATCATATGGGACTTTATGCGTTTAGGCGGGATTTTTTGTTGCATTACACTACCTTACCGCAAACACCTTTAGAAAAAATTGAATCGTTAGAACAATTACGTGTGCTTGAACATGGATTTAAAATTCGTGTTTGTTTGACGGAAGATCGAACATTGGAAATCAATACGCCGGAAGAGTATGAAGAGGCACAGAAGTTTATTTATAGTGAATAGTTTTTACTTGGCTAAAAGCATACCCCTCATCCGCCCTACGGGCACCTTCTCCCACAAGGGGAGAAGGGACTTACTTACGTAAGGATACCGCCTAGGATAAGCCCCCTTTTTAAAAAACGTTGTTGCATAAACATTTAAACCCTATTCAAGCCGGTGAGACTGGATACTAATAGCGGAGTCGCGAGTGGATTACAGGATGTAATCCGTAGCGCCATGGATGGCGCGATTCGAGCGCGCAGCTATTAGTATCCAGGATCACACAAAGGCTTGAATAGGGTTTAAATGTTTATGCAACAACACCTTTTAAGAACATGCGGCTAAAGTACTTTGTTGGAAATTTTGCGTCATTTCTGTTTGCACTTGTTGCGCCATCTGACTAATAGTTTGTTGCACTAACGTTGCTTGAGTAATAGCAACATCAGTTAAAGAAGAAGGTGTATTAGAAGCTGTAGTAGAAGTAGGCGCTGTGGTCATTTGCGATAATACAGAAGGAACATTAACCACCGTGCCATCTGCTAACAATACAAATCCGCTAATAGATCCACTAAATCCCGGAAAAACAACATTAGTATATGAAATCTGCACACCATTCAAAACAAAACTACTAGACGTAAACGAATTGATTACTAATCCAGCAGCAAATCGCCCTATCGTAGAACCATTACCAATTAATGTGGAAAGCCCAGTGAACGAAGTCACACTATTAATAATACCTGCACCACCACCCGTAAAAAGAATATCATAAATACTGCTACCCAATAATTGCAGCGTCATGCCAGTTCCATTCAAACTAGCCACATTACTAAAAGAAGGCAATACACCCACAACACTACCCGCTGTACTCGATGTCATTTGCACAACAACAGGCATAGTAAAATTCAATACTTTAGTTCCTGTTGCAGAAATACTACTTAAGGAACCTCCACTGTTAAAAGTAAAATTACTAATACTTGCAGTACTTGATAAATTTTGTATATTTGAAAAAGTAAAACTACTGCCAACACCCGATAATAATCCACTATTGGCACCATTAATCGCCCAATTTTGCGAAGAATTACCCGAATTTATTGTTAACGTATTACTAGATCCGCCACCGGTAACACTGATATTGGCAGCGGATGCAATATTACCCGCAAAACTATATTGATTAGCGCCCGTTAAACTCAATGCACTAGAACCTGAAATACCGTTTGCAAAACTAATGGTTGCATTACTTCCTGCTGTTAAGGTAGTTGCCGCACCCACCGTAACCGCACTGTTATACGTCTGATTACCACTTGTTCTAATACTGCTGCCGGTAATAGTTGTCGCACCTGTTACCGTTAAACTACCTAATGCACCATTTGCACCTAACGTACTCGCAATCGAAACCGTACGCGGTGCTGATAAAACCAAACCGCCACCGCCAGAAGAAGAGATATCTGCATTAATATTAATATTAGTCACAGCAGTTAAAGTTAAGGTATTACTCGAACCCCACAAGACCGCATTAGCCACTGTAATAGCCCCATTATTAGGATTGCCACCCGTATTGGTTGTAATCACTTGAATGTTACTCGAATTTAACGCTGCTACTAAGTTACTAACATCAATCGTTGTTGTTTCAAAATTATTGTTAGGCGCATACACGCCATTCGAAAGAGTCATCTGAGAATCAACACCACCATTATTTTTAATAGTGACATCAGCAGGATCAAGTAACCATAGACCTGTTTTTCCATAAGGGGCTGATGTATCGACTTTAATATCTTGCACACTTAAAAAATGTCCGGAAGTTTCAATCAAACCACCATCACCACCTTGTAAACCACCGTGCGCACTGATATTACCATAAGCTTGTGTAAAATCATTTGACCATATAATCACTTTACCGCCGTTACCATAGGTCAAAGCATCTGCTTTAATGACGGCACCTTTTTCTACTGTAGTCGTCAACGCATTTATTTCGGGACCTAGACCTTGATAATTACCACCAATTAAAATAGTCCCGCCACCTGCATCACCACTGGCATTTAAAAATGCCGACGATTTAATGAGAATATTTTTTCCTAAGACTTTAATCATTCCACCTTGCACACCCGCATGATGACTGCCCACATCCAGTTTTCCTGCTACTTGAATATTGCCTTCATGTGCATCTAGAATAATGGTTCCTTGTCTTTGCGAAACAGAATGCGCCTCAACAACACCTTGCATATTAATCACATTATCTAATACACCTTGCGCTACTTTTGCTGCAATAATAACATGTCCACCATTGGCAATAATTCTACCCAAATTATTCACACCATGTTTTAATGGTTGGCCATTTTGATCCAATCCTGATTGCGTTGCTTCTGCGTCTACTGTGAAATTAACTAAACCATCACCTGCCATATCAATGGTAAATTTACTTCCTGATGCTAAAACCACATTACCCATTTTTGCTTCAATCAATCCACGGTTATCAACACCTGTCCCAATTAATGCAACCAATCCATAATTGGCAGCACGGATTGTTCCTTCATTAATAATGGAACCGCGATATTGCGAAGGTTGATCAAATACATATTTGCCCGCTAAAAAATTTGCATTAGAAATATCTGAAGTCGTTGCAATAATACTACCGACATCCACACGCGCTGTTGGACCGAAATAAATACCTGCTTGATTCACTAAAATAATCTGCCCTGTAGCACTCAGTTGTCCGAAAATTTGTGACACACCTTGATGCGGATCAATACGATTCAGCGCTGCACCACCATTGGGTTGTTGAAAATGTGTATGCTCGTTTGCACCGATATTAAAACTATTCCATTCTAAAATGGCGCGTTGACTGTTTTGTTGAATAGTCGTGGTATTTCCCGATTGTGTTACTTGTGCATCACCTGCAGTAACACCGGTCAAGACAGGATTCGCAAATGCCGAAGAAGCAAGAAGAAACAACGCAAAAAACATGACCTTATTGCGCCACGTGAAATGACGTGTTTTAGCTGTCATTCCAACCATAAACACCCCCGAAGCGATGTGATAGCATTGTTTTTTCTTATACTTTCATTGTAGCCAACTTTTGGGGATTTTGTTTAAAGTGAGCGAAGAAAAAGATTATTCTTAATAAAATAAATGAGTTACATTATGCTTTATGTTAAGCACATCCTGTCAAGGTAGTTTGTTGAAAGTTTTGGTTCAGATCTGTTTGCACTTGCTGCGTCATCTGATTCACATTTTGCTGAACCTGTCCCGACAGAAGTAGATTCGAACTCGTAGTTGCTGACGGGGTATTTGATGCTGTGGTAGAAGTAGGCGGTGTTGTCATTTGCGATAATACAGAAGGTACATTCACCAATGTTCCATCGGAAAGTAGTACAAAACCACCTGCGCCACCGCCAAATCCAGGGAAAAACACATTAGTAAATGTTGTTTGCACACCATTTAAAGTAAAACTATTAGTAGTAAACGTCGGCGACAAACCGGAAGCAAATGTGCCTACAGTAGACCCGTTACCAATTAATGCAGCAATACCTGTAAAAGCAATGCCGTTATTCAACGTTGCCGCACCACCACCCGTAAAAAGAAGTTGGTACAATAGGTTACCTAAAAACTGTAACGTCATTCCCGAACCATTCACATTAGTCACACCGCTAAACGAAGGCAAAACTCCCACTACACTACCCGTAGTCGCGGAACTCATTTGCACAGTGACAGGGGTAGTAAAACTTAAATTTTTCGTACCTGATGCAGTAATACTTGAAAGCGATCCTCCGCTAAACGTAAAATTACTAGTACTCGCAGTGCTCGATAAATTTTGAATACCTGAAAAATTAAAACTACCACCGACCGATAATGAACCACTATTAGAACCATTAATCGTCCAATTCTGTGTTGCATTTCCTGAATTGACCGTTAACGTATTATTAGAACCGCCACCAGAAACATTCACATTAGTGTTTGCAATCGTACCTGATAAATTATATTGATTTGCTCCCGACAAATTTAAAGTATTCGCACCAGAAATACCGTTTGCAAAACTGATAGTACTACTGCCGCCACCTGTCAACGTCGTTGTAGCACCCACTGTCACAGCACTATTATATGTTTGATTACCACTGGTTTGAATGCTACTACCCGTGATCGTTGTTGCACCCGTCACTGTTAAACTTCCTAATGTACCATTCGCACCTAACGTACTTGCGATAGAAACGCCAGAGGGTGCTGTTAACACTAAACTACCTCCACCGGAAGAAGAAACATCGGCATTGATTGCAATAGTTCCTGTTGAATTTAAGGTCAACATATTTCCTGAAGTCCATAACACTGCATTAGCAACAGTGATACTACCCGCACCCACAGAACCTGTGTTTTGAGTAATGACTGTTATATTACTTGAATTTAATGCTGACACTAAATTACTAACATCTAATGTTGTCGTTTCAAAACCATTATTAGGTGAGTACACCCCATTGGAGAGAGTCATCGCGACATTAGTACCACCATTATTTTTAATAGTCACAGCAGCAGGATCAAGCAACCATAATCCGGATTTTCCCTGTGGTGCAGCAGTATTCACTTGCACACCTTGTATAGTTAAAGAATTTCCCGATGTTTCAACAAAACCACCATCACCCCCTTGTAAACCACCACGCGCACTGAAATTGCCGTAGGCTTGCGTATAACCATCTGACCAAGCAACAATCTTTCCGCCTTGACCTAGGGTCAATGCATCTGCTGACAATAGTGTTTTATCATCTATCGTAATATTTTTCGCATGCGGTTCAAAACCTTCGCCATGCGCATTACCACCAATCAGAATTTCACCGCCACCATGATCACCATTTGCATCCAATCGTGCGCCCAGCAAATTAATACCGCCGCCCAATACTTTGATTACACCACCTTTGTCACCTGAAACATCTAATTTTCCCGACACTGTTACTGTTGCAGTAGGATCTGCTGACAAAATAATTTCACCACTTTTTTGCATAACTGATTGCGCTTGCAACACACCGGTGACATTAATTGCATTATCTAAAACAATTTGTGCGTTTTGCACGGTTAACAAAATTCTTCCACCGTTGGCAACGATAGTTCCCGAGTGCGTGATACCTTGCGGCGTATTTTTTCGATTATCACCAAAATAAAATAATTGATCGCCCGATAAATCGACTGTCATCTCATTACCAGATGCTAAAATCACTTGACCTAAATTCGCTTGCACATAGCCTTCATTAACTACTTTTGTTCCTAACAATGCGATAAGACCATAATCTGCTGCTTGTATATGCCCTTGATTCACAATGGCTGCATTCTTGTACGAAGAAGGTTGATCAAATACATAATGACCTGCTAGAAAATTTCTGTCAGACATATCGGAAGTCGATGCAATCAAACCACCTACATCAACATGTGAATCAGGACCAAAATAAATACCTGCTTGATTCACTAAAATGATTCGACCTGTTGCACTCAAGTGTCCAAAAATTTGTGACACACCTTGATTGGGATCAATACGGTTTAACGCCACACCCCCAGCAGGTTGCTCAAAATGCGTATGTTCGTCCGGCGCAATATTGAAACTATGCCATTTGATAATCGCTTCTGGACCGGATTGGTGAATTTCAGTGTATTGTGGTTGTTGTGAAATCTCTTTTACCCCATATCTTAGGCTATCTTCTGGTATTGGATTAGCTAATACAGCTGAGGATATGCAAAAAACGATCAAACTCGCGAGATAACGGTTGAAGCACATTTTCTAACCACCCTAAGAAATTATCTTTACAAGTCAGCATTGTACAAAATTTTTAATCAAAAATCCAAACCTTGCATGCAACAATACCCTATGATAAATCTAAAGGATGACTAAACACTTACCAGAACATCCTATAGGTATTTTTGACAGCGGCATTGGCGGACTCACTGTCGCGCATGCTATTGTTGAACAGTTACCCCATGAGAATATTATTTATTTTGGAGATACTGCGCACTTACCCTATGGCGATAAGTCTGCTACCACCATTCAAGCATACTCTATTAAGATTGCCCATCTTTTATTACAACAACAATGCAAATTGATTTTAATTGCTTGTAATTCCGCATCAGCTGCCGCTTATGAATTAGTTCGAGAGTACATAGGTACACAGGCCATAGTCATGAATGTGATTGATCCTATGATTCATTTATTACATGATAAATATGCGCATAAGCGTCTTGGTTTAATTGGTACCAGACAAACCGTTAATTCAAACGTATATAAGAAAAAAATTGACGCGCTGGATCGCGGCATTCAATTGCAATCCCGCGCAACGAATTTACTCGCTTCTGCCATTGAAGAGTTTGGCGATAGCAATGCTCTCGATGGTTTACTCCAAGAATACTTATCGCATCCACTGTTAAAAAACATCGACGCGCTTGTATTAGCTTGCACACACTATCCCGTCATCAAAAATCGCATTGCTCATTATTTTAAAAATAAAATTCAAATCATAGATTCTTCTGAAATTGTTGCCAAAGCAGTTAAATCACGCCTGCATGAAACACAACTCTTAAATGCAGAAGGCAACGGCAGCAAATCATTTTACTTATCGGACTACACCGAATCATTCGTGAATGGCGCAAAAATTTTCTTCCAAGAAACTTTGCACATCCAACACTATCCATTGTGGGAATAATGAATTACCGACACAGTTATCATGCGGGCAATTTCGCTGATGTATTCAAACATATTGTTTTAACTGCGTTACTACAGGCTTTTTTACGCAAGGATTCAGCATTTTGTTTTTTTGACACACATGCGGGTATCGCACGTTATGATTTAGCTTCTTTAAAAAATGCAGAGTATACCTCTGGTATTACAAAAATACTGGCAGCAAAAAATCCGCCTCTATTGGTACAGAATTTTTTAAAATATTTACCTGGTCCCATGATTTATCCCGGTTCGCCATTGATTGCACGGCAGATGTTGCGCCCTCATGACAGATTAATCTTGTCTGAGTTACATCCTGAGGATTATGGTTTATTAAAAAAATTTTTTGCTCGCGACAAACAAGTTTCTACACATCACCGTGATGGCTTTGAAAGTTTAAATGCTTTATTGCCGCCCAAAGAAAAACGCGCGCTTATTTTAATTGACCCACCTTATGAGAGAATAGACGATTACGATCGTGCATTGCTTGCGATCACGCGAGCACTACGCCATTTTGCACAAGGTGTTTTCGCATTATGGTATCCCATCAAGGACAAACGTTCGCATGATTTATTTTTACAAAAATTAAAATCACAAATTCAGCAACCATTGTTAATTATAGAACTCAGTATTTTCCCCATTGATGTTAATATGCAGCTCAACGGCAGTGGCATGGCTATTATTAACCCGCCTTGGCAACTTGAATCGCAATTACAAGAAGTTGTCCCCTGGCTATGGGATACCTTAAAAGTCCACCCGGCCAGCAAATGGTGTATAATGTAACTGTATTCTTTCTTTTTAATGAGGAGTAACGTCATGAAAAGATTAATATTATCTTCTCTTGCGCTTCTTATGGCAGCTTCCCTACTTACCTCTTGCTCTACCTGGGACAGACGCGATACAGGTACCTTGGCAGGCGGCGTGATTGGCGGCGTGGCCGGCAATCTAGTCAGCGGTGGCAGTGCTGTAGGCACAGGTATAGGTGCTGTAGGCGGGGCTATTGTGGGTAACCAGCTCGCTAAATAAAAGCGTTCTCACCCCTGCAAGACGTCGTCCCGCGGCTTGTCCGCGGGATCCAGTCTGTTCGTCATTCCCCATCGGGGGATCATCTATTAAGGTGGGACTTCCTGCTTATACAGTTACTTCTTAACACTAGCCATTTGATATTTTTTTTGATATTATTATTAATATAATATTTGATATAGGTTTTTATACCATGACCGCACTCTCTCTACACTTATCAGATAAACTAGCCAAAGCCAGCCACGAAGCAGCCAAGGCCATGGGAATCTCTCGCACTGAATTTATTAGGCAAGCATTGACTCATGAATTAGAAAATTTCTATACCGATCAAGAACGCCAGGCGATCGCGCGTTGCTTCTCTGCAATGCGTAAAAACAAACGTTATATTATCCAATCTAAAAAGTTGGAGACTGACTTTGGTGATACCGAATTACCTGATGAAAAGGATGAATGGTGGACAGGGAAAAAATAGAAACACTTAGCCGTGGCGGCATTTACCTTGCTAAACTTAATCCTGCTAAAAAATCAGAAGTTGGAAAAGTTAGACCTGTCGCAATATTGACATCGCAGACTATTCTCAATGTGAACCCACTTATTGTTTTTATTTGTCCGCTTAGCAGTCAATCTCATCCTGAATTCCAAAGATTGCACCTTGAATTACCTGCACGCGACAGTCTACGAGTAACCAGTTACGGACTAGTAGAACATTGCCGCTCAATATCCACCGACAGACTCACTCTCCCACGCATCGCCCAACTGACCACAACTGAAATTGATATGATTTTACATCGATTGCAAATTATGCTTGAATAAGCGTCCCTCCTATCATTACCGCACATATTTTCCTCAAATTATTTTCTTACCCAAGCTAACTTTTCGCCATTTCAGCAACTATTTTTAGTTGCTTTTATTTTTTAACGAGGATATTATAATTATGACTCAACGAGAAAAATTAATAGAACGACTCTTGTCAAAACCTAAAGACTTTACATGGAACGAACTTATCAAAGTCTTAGGTGCTTTTGATTATGAGTTAATTAACGGCGGTAAAACAGGCGGCTCTCGAGCGCGCTTCATTTATCCTGAATACTCGCCCATTTTATTACATAAGCCACATCCAGCACCTATTTTGAAACGCTATCAGCTGGTCGGCATTATTGAGCAACTAACATTAGAAGGTTTGTTATGAAAGATTTTATGCAGTATAAGAGTTATTACGGCTCTGTGCATTTTGATGCTGAAGAACTCATTTTTCACGGCAAAATTGAATTCATCCGTGCCCACGCAAGCTATGAAGCAACAACAGCTCGCAGTTTACGCAAAGCATTTGAAGAAGCTGTCGATGACTATATTAACCTTTGCCATCAACAAGATGTGAAACCTGAAAAACCCTTCAAAGGTAGCTTAAACGTACGCCTAGGTCCTGATTTACATAAACGCATTGCTATTGCAGCAGCGCACAAACATATCAGTATCAACAAATACATTGCAGATACACTAGACAAAGCAACTGATTAATTTTTTTAAAACCCAGCGAAATCAAGCATATTTTAAAGCTGTATATTTTAGGATATACTTCAGTGTAACATACAAGGAATAATCCATGAGCTCTAAAACGAAAAACGGCAGCGCGATTTCACCGACACGTATTGAAAATTATCCTGAATGGTATCAGCAAGTCATTAAGGCCGCAGACCTTGCAGAAAATTCACCCGTCAGAGGCTGCATGACGATTAAACCTTGGGGTTACGCGTTATGGGAAAATATGCAACGCGTTCTGGATGATGCGTTTAAAGCAACAGGACATAAGAACGCAGCATTTCCCCTGCTCATTCCTATGCACTACATGGAAAAAGAAGCAGAACACATTGAAGGCTTTGCCAAAGAATGCGCGGTTGTGACCCATACACGTCTCGCAACTGACGAAAAAGGTAAACTCGTTCCCGCAAGCCCTCTAGAAGAACCTTATATTATACGCCCCACTTCAGAAATGATTATAGGCGAAGCATTTTCGCGTTGGATACAATCGTATCGTGATTTACCCATGCTTATTAATCAATGGGCCAATGTGATGCGCTGGGAAATGCGTACACGTTTATTTTTGCGTACTTCTGAATTTTATTGGCAAGAAGGTCACACCGCTCATGCAACCGCAAAAGAAGCTGAAGAAGAAACACTAACCATTTTAGATCTTTATGCCCGTTTTGCAGAAGATTACCTCGCAATACCCGTTTTTAAAGGCGAAAAAACAGCAAGCGAACGTTTTCCTGGTGCTGTTAATACCTACTGCATAGAAGCAATGATGCAAGACAAAAAAGCTTTGCAAGCAGGCACTTCCCATTTTCTCGGACAAAATTTTTCACGCGCACTCAACATTAAATATTTAAGCGCAGAAAGCAAAGAAGAATTCGCCTGGACTACTTCATGGGGTGTTTCTACGCGTTTAATCGGTGGTTTAATCATGACACACAGTGATGATGATGGTTTAATCCTACCGCCGAAAATTGCACCACTACATATTGCAATTTTACCTATGATACACAAGGAAGAACAACGCGCAGCAATCTATGAATATTGCGACGCATTGAAAGCTGCACTGCAAAAAATTTCTTATCATGACAAAAATATTCAAGTTGAAATTGATCGCCGCGAATTAACTGGCGGCGAGAAATCTTGGAGCTGGGTCAAAAAAGGTGTGCCTATCCGTATTGAAATCGGTGGCAAAGAATTAGAAAAAAATACGGTATTTGTCGGTCGCCGCGATCATGCCTACAAAGAACGTAATGCACAAAATCGCGATGAATTTTTAGCAACACTGACTTTACAATTGGATGACATCCAAAAAAATCTTTTGCAACGCGCAACCGCTTTTCAACAAGAAAATACTTTCAAACTGGATGCCCATGCCGATTTTTATAATTTATTTAATGAAACCAGCGGTGGTTTCGTATTAGCACATTGGAACGGCGATCCTACTATTGAAAACAAAATCAAAGAAGAACTAAACGTCACTATTCGCTGCATTCCTATGACCAAAGACCCTGAGCCGGGTCAATGTATCTTTACCGGTGAAAAAAGCGTGCAACGAGTTATTTTTGCCAGAGCCTATTAATTATTGACTCCCGGAATTCGAGGATAAGGTGACTGCAATCCAGGAACGGACTGAGGAATAAGAGGCAATGACAACAGTGACGGCAAAAACGTCAACCCTGGCGACGTACTTAGCAAACTCGTTGAGTTCACTGTAGCTGCACTGCTTGCAGTAGGGCTAAATGCAACAGTAGAGCTCATTGAATTCACTGTAGCCGCACTACTTGCAGTAGGGCTAAACGTAACAGCAGAACTCGTTGAATTCACTGTAGCCGCACTACTTGCAGTAGGGCTAAACGTAACAGCAGAACTCGTTGAATTCACTGTAGTCGCACTACTTGCAGTAGGGCTAAACGTAACAGCAAAACCTGTGTGCTGACTTTGCAGATATGCCGCACTGAAAATAGAAGAATGATCAGGCAACTCCGCCGCAGTATCATTCACTAGATCAACTTCTTTTCCATTGCTATATGTTTTTATTATTACCCCATTTTTTTTAATAGTTGCTGATAAAATCGCAGTATCAAAAAACTTATTCTTCCGATAGGTATAAGCCAAAGCAGGCATCAAACTATCATACATTTTCATACCAATACGATGATTAGGAATATCAAAGTCAGATGTGATAATTAATCGATAACGTTGATCGGGTTTCACCCTAAAATATTGTCTTTTCTTCGAAACACCTAATAGAGACAAATTAGGTTGCAATGTCACAACTTCTAAAGCCATCGAAATCGGTTTTTTATCAGAAAAATAGTCTGTCGCGCACACAACGCCACTACAATAAGACAGACCAAATGTTTGCTGAAGAGACTCATATAATGAAACCGGCGTGGAAGCATCTAGCCTTACCACATCATTATAGTCCCGCTTCTTTGTATTTGTCGCACGAAACTTAATCTGTAAAGATCTTTTATCCATTGCAAGAAATTCTATATTGCCACTCTGATGGTTATACTTAAAATCTGCTAATGAAAACTCATATTCTAAAGTAGTCACAGGCGTACTCACTGTAGATGTAGATATTGCATTTGCAGGAATATTCGAAGCTGTGGTTGCAACTGTAGCGAAATTATTTTCAGCAGAAGCCCCTCCTAAATTAGATACAATTGCTGCCGTCGATGACAACTCTGGAACAACTTCATCTTCATAATAATTTAAACTCACTTTAAACGGGCTTGTATCGCCAGCACTACTATCAGTAGAGATTGCTGCATACGGCCTTTTACGATTTGGTAAACCTTTTCGAGTATTTGCCATGTTGTTCCTCATTGGTCGATGCCCCGTGGGCAACCGTTAATAATAAATCGTTTGTTGCATTCATTGCCGTTTCTGTTGTTCGTTGCAACATTTGTGAAGCGACATTGACTGAAGATGTATTTTCTGCGTGAGGAGAAAAAGCCAAGTAGCTCTGAATAGCAGCGGTACTAGAAGAAGATGATGAATTTAAAAGAACGGATTCACCATGCTGATATTTTTTTATTAATTTTCCATTTTTTTTAATTTCTGCATAAATTGTGTTACGATAAAGTTCAGTATCTACTTGTTTTTTGTCTTTATCACTGTGATAAGCTGACATGACGATATCTTTTTCAGGAATATCTTTATCAAGTGTTATCGTTAATTGATAACAGAAATTTTCTTTAAGCCGCAAACTATTTCCTTCTGGTTGAGATGCAAAACAAAGTGATTTTGTTTTATCGTTATCAGGATTATTACCCGAATGAAATAATCGATCAGCGCCTTCATAAACAGAAAAAGTAATTCCTGAAGGAAACATTCCTTGAAAATAACTTCCATCTATAACAACACCATTACAGGGTGACGAGCTAAATTGCTTTGTCGCAGCATCATATAAAGAAAGTGGATGCGCATTAATATCAATTAAGCCCACTTTGCGTGACCTTCCTCTGTCTAGTGCATTTCCATAAGAATGCAAGCGTAACGCAAATTTGGCTGTCACACCTGTTTGCCCTACAAGAAACTCTACGCAAGCAGCTGGTTTATTCCCCATAGACCCTAGCTGAAATTTATATTCTAAAATAGTTGTAGAATGTGTCGACGATGTAACCGCAGTTGCAGGCAAACTTATAAAACTGCTAGTCCGAGCAGGCAGAGCTGTACTACTAGAAGAAGATAGAAAAGATTCACCCACAGTTAACGGTCGTAACATTTCCCCTGCTTTCGGCAAAGCACCAGGTACTGATACATCACCATAATTAGGCAATGAATTTGCATTCAATCCAATAGGCCAGACATCAAAATCATGTGTACTACCTGACGCAGTGTTTATACTTGGCTCAAAATTTGTTGCCAACCCCTCAAATATATCTGCAATAGTGGAAGATGTTGCATCTTTTGCAACAGAAGCATTGACGGAAAGCGGTATAAACCCCTCAGTAGTTATTAATGAAAAATCACTGCGTACAGCAGAAGACGATGTACTTGTTGAAGACGAAGCAATACTCGTTGTTGCCTTACTCTGCATTACATTATTAATAATGCCAGAGATAATTTGTTTGATCCATGCTGTTTGTTGCATACGCTGAAGGATAGAATTTAATATTGTTACTTCTTCCAAGAGATTATCATGTTCTTCTTGCTTCTTAGCCAAGATTTTTTTTGATAATTCAGCTTCTTTTTCATCGCTCATGTAAGCCAATGTATCCCTAACAGCTTCTAATTGTTTATTCACATTCTCCAGTAATTCCTGCAGCACTGTAGAATCTTTCTGGTGAATTCTTTCACAAATTCCAATTAGTAGAGGTCTATTATCTAAAAGACTTGTTGCATCTGAGTAATACGCGAATGCAGTTGTTGCAATATTGATTAATCCTTTCTTATCATTTTGTTGATTGATCTGGCCCATAAGTATTCGAAATCGTTTATTTATTGCATCAGCATTTGATGGTGTAGTCTTCTTACCGAAAATCGCTTGTTCAAATTCATTTTTTCTTTTATTTGTTGTCGCATATTCTCTTTCATCCTCTAGGTCGGCCGTAATCGCATTAATTACTTCATCACTTTGGGTGTCATCTTGTATTTTTTCTGTAATTTTTTCATTTAAAGTTGCAAGCAATTCCATAGTCGGAGCGCTGACATCATCATCTGTTTGAAGGGTTTGGAAAGCACTTGCCATAAGATCACGACAAACCTCTAAACAAGAATCTGTATTGAATAAATGAGCAAGACCGGTATTTACCAGATCACGCGCTACGTCATCTGCACGATGACTCTTTAACAAGCGTTTTATACTATTTTTTAACGCTTTTTCATCGCTGTCTAATAAAATTTCTGATGATGAAGCGGTGCTACTAATGACTGTAGTCGCTGTAGTAACTGTTGCGGGTATTGTAGTGGTAGGGCGATAACTGTAACTTGTTGCTGGTTTTAACTTTCTTCTTTTTTCACCCATCGTGCTGCTGCTGCTGCTGCTGCTGCTGCTGCTGCTGCTGCTGCTGCTTGTCATAGAATTAATCGCTGCAGTAGCAGTTAATTTCCGTTTACTTGAACTCGTCTTGGTAGTAGTTTCTTTTTGAGATTCCTTCTGTTTGTAATTTTGATTTAACACCTGGCCAGCAAACGAATGATAAAAATCGTCACATGTATTATCTAAGTATTCTTTTGTTGAACGTTTATCATCTGCCTCGGGATAAACAGTGATCGCTTTTTTAAGATAAGAAAACGCATTTTTTATCTCTTGCTCCATGTTATCTAATTTGAATTTTTTGAGTGAAACATCCATCGTACTTCTAACTGCCCCTACTTCCTTCCCTATTTCATCATCTAAATTTAAACACCCAGCAATACATTGATACTTTAATACCGTTTGATATCCCGCATAAAAATAAGCAGAAGCTATTTCGCGTTGCTGTATCATGATATGATTTTCATTTTTTGCTTGAGGAAGTTTCTCTAACTCTGCTGACAATGAAATTGCTTCAGTAATCATTTTATCTGCAGCAATAACATAATGATTACATTCTGTAAAATGGCCTGAATTAATTTCTTCAGCAAGACTATTTAACCGATTGTTTTCTTTGTCAAGCGCATGGCCTCGTATAGATAAATCTTTAGTAAGAGCTTGTTCTCTGATCTTTTCTTTATTAATACTTTTTTTATGTGATTTCATACTAGCCTCGTTTTCCTAAAGTAGAAAGAGCCATTGGAGCCGATGGATCCATATCCATAAGCGATTTTGTTGGCGCCGCAAGAAAACTATGGCTTACAGTAGAAGTACTACTAGAAGATATTACAGGGAATAAAATAGATCGTGGATCAAAGTTTTTATCATAATTGACATAATCAAATGGCTCGGTAAATCCTGGATTAGGCTCATATTTCAATGCTTTTACTTTGCCGTTTAAACTGGGATTACGTGGAGCTTTATAACGTATAGTCAACTCTTCTCCTGGCCACACTTCTATGCCTGTTTTAATTGCAATATATGCTTGACCTCGATCATTATCCCAGCATTTACAATTAGGAATATCGGAATGATTAAACGTAGCGGTATGGTTTCCCTTTTTTGATGCGTCAATGTGTTTTTTTCTTCTTTTATTGGGCCCATCAGAGGGATCATCACAAGATATTGTATAATCGTTACTATTGACATTGGCTTGGTAACCCGAGCTGTCAATATCTTCTCCAACATATTGGCCCAAAAGATTATATTCTTCTTTCGAATTTTTTTTAGTGAACATATATTCTAAAGCGATTACCGTCCAACTATTAATTGTATTGTTTGGAACAAGCGCCAAGCAATGGGCATATGTTTTGTATAAGCCATCATCCGGCAGATATTCCATTGCACGCAAATTTTTAAGATCTTCTGCAAAAAATTTACTACCTACAATAATAGTATTAGCAGGCAGATTTGGAAATTTTTTGAAATAATGTTGATAAATAGGATCTTGCGCATCACGTTGTTTCTTTTTTGTGAGCATCTGCTGTAATATAACTCTCTCAGCATCAAATGCTTTTTGATAGGAAGCATAAAAACTATGCTCATCTACTGTTGCGTAAATATCGTTAAAGCGTGGATCATTGCTCTTTGGGATAGTCTCTCCTGTCCAACGATACGCATCCAGTCTACCCTTTTCATCTCCTAATTGCTGGGCAACAGAAAGCGCTGTATCATTCATTAAAGTAGTGGTTGTTGCTGCAGTGATAACGGCTGTACTTGTTGTTGCTAAACTGGGTGCTGTTATTGCATTATCATCCAAGTGACTAATCTTTCGCTTAGGTACTCGCTTAATTTTTTTTGTCAGCATTTCAGATGGCGACACTGGAGCACTGGCTGTCTCATTTTCTTGTAAAATTCTCATTGCTTCTGAATTAGCGCCTTTCCACAAAGAAACTTTCTGAGCATCAGATTTTCCTTTAGCACGTATATTAAAATTGACTATACTATCGTTAGTATCAAAAGCGGAATTTATTGCAAACCGAATAGAACGTATTATTTTATTTTTGGATTGATTTGCTGTGGCAAGCGCTTCCCCCCACTCCTTGTTCATTTCTTCACAAATCTCTTTCGAATTACCTAACGTTGTCTTAAATAAACTTAACAAAGCAGGACGCTGAAAAGGCGCAACCGTGGTTCTACTATTAATAAATTTTTTAATTTTTTCCTGTGTTTTTATTTTTTCATCGCCTGTTTGTTTTTCGCAAAACTCTCGCAATTTGTAATTATCATGACAAATTGTGTAAATAATCGATGGCCAATAATTATTGGCCTTCATTGCGTCTTCTAACAACGAAAAACTGCCAGCTCCATCTTGCAAACCGGCTTTAAAGTCGGCATGCTCCATAATAAGCGTAGCTATAGTTTCAAAATGCATGACTTGTTGCATCTTGCCAAGAACAAACCATAATCTTGTTAATGGCAGATGACTAATAACCGAATCGGATTCTACACCACACGATTTTAGAAATGCCATCCTTTTGTGGAGAGCCGTTTTGTTGGAAGTAGATCTTTGAGAGAGACTATTCTCATTCATCAAGTTATTTAGAATTGACCTTAATAGTGACGGGTCATAAAGCATCATTATCTCTCTAAAAAACTTAATGATCTCGCTTTCATGGCTCCAATACTCATCACCGATAATTGCTAATATCTTATTTAGCAAATCTATATCTGCTTTTTTTTCCTCATTTAATTTTTTAATATAATCAAATAATTTCTGGTTCTCCGAAAATTCTAAAAATATTTTTGAAATGCCTTTTTTATAACCACATATTTTTTTAAAATATTCGTAACACTCTTCTGCAGATTTTCCTCCTTTAGCATATTCCTGGAACACTCGACTGCTGATTAACATAGTATAAACTGGACTTTTGTGGCCATGATCAAACTCAAAAACAATTTTTTGCAAAAGATTAAAATCATCTTCATTTATCGAATCGCCCTCTAATTTTTCATCAGCTATAGCTGCGGACAAAAAATTTATCTTTCTTAATAATTTATATTTTTCTACACGGTCAACAGATTTATTGATACGTTCCACTGCTAAAGCAACACGTTTTTGCTCAAGAAAATCATAATCACAACGTTGAAAATAGATAGAATACTCTTGATAATAGCGTAAACCATTATTGTTTTTTTCAGATGTGCTTTTTTCTTCCTGTGGATAGACGGTATAATCTACTTTATAATTAATCACTGCAATTTCGAGTAAAGCATCTACGTTTTCTTCTCTTTCACTACCCGATAGCTCCCAAAAATCACGCATGAATTCATGGTGATTAGTTAGACTTAACAAAACACCGATTAAATCCAAACGTCCTGAGTGAGGATTATTCTGACTTTTATATTGCTTATCGAGTGCAATTATTTTTCGAAAGAAAATGTAACATTGTTGCGCTGAGCAATGGCCGTCGTAGCATGCTTTGAAAATAGGGCTTTCTTCAATACATTTTCTGGAACGCGCATGGAGTGCTTGTTGACATAAGACATCTAAATCGCTACTCCATTTTGCATCGGGGGCTGCTACAAACTTTGTTGTGGCTGTTGCAGTACTGCTGGTCGTTGCTGCAGTAGTTTGCGGTTTTTGTGTAGAAGCGTTATGGCTGGCTTGCATGCTTTCTCTCGTGCGCACAATATTGGGTAAATTGGGCAAATAATACCAGAAAAAGCTTAAGGTTTTCTTAAGAGCCTACGCGACGACGTCCTATTTGCAAACAAACAGCAGGACGACATGAATCAAATGAATTAAGCAACAACACCACTGGCGGGTAACACAATGTTCAGTTCTAGGATAGAACAACCATCTTTACGATCCAATTCAATTTTGATGTCATCTTTGTTGATTTGTACGTACTTAGAAATGACTTCTAACAACTCTTTTTGCATGAGGGTCAAATAGTCTGGGTTATCGCGTTGGCGTTCGTGAGCAATAATGATCTGCAAACGCTCTTTAGCAACCCTGGCAGTTTTTTGTGGTGGTTGGAAATAATGGACGATTTTTTCGAGTTTATTTAGGAGACTCATGCGTGCTCCTTTTCTTTGATGCTGAAAAGGCGCTTAATCCAATGCACTTTTTCGGAAACAAAACGAAAAGGTTTGTCTTCGCCCAGAAAACGCTCAATCGCATCTGCATAAGCTTGGCCCGCATCACTCTCTTCATCCAAAATCACGGGATCACCGGCATTGGAGGCACGCAGCACAGCTTGCGATTCTGGAATGACACCCAATAATGGAATCGCTAAGATTTCATTTACATCTTCTAAGCTCATCATGTCGCCACGCGTCACGCGTTTAGGGGAATAGCGGGTAATCAATAAGTGTTCTTTGACAGGTTCACGTCTTTCTTCTGCACGTTTGGTTTTACTGGAAAGCAATCCTAACATACGGTCGGAATCGCGCACGGAAGAGACTTCTGGATTCGTGACTACAACTGCATGGTCTGCAAAATACATTGCCATTTGCGCGCCGTGCTCTATCCCTGCGGGTGAATCACAGACGATATAATCAAACGTTTTTTGTAATTCATCTAAAACTTTTTGTACGCCTTCCTGTGTCAATGCATCTTTGTCGCGGGTTTGCGAGGCAGGAAGAATATAGAGTTCTTTGGCATGCTTATCACGGATTAAAGCTTGATTGAGATTGGCTTCGCCACGAATAACGTTGATAAAATCATAAACCACTCGGCGCTCACAACCCATAATTAAATCTAAATTACGCAAACCAATATCAAAATCGATCACTACAGTTTTATAACCGCGGTTTGACAAACCAACAGCAAGTGAAGCACTGGTTGTGGTTTTCCCTACACCGCCTTTACCGGAGGTGACTACGATGACTTCTGCCATATTTATCTCCCACACTTAGTCAGCTTGACTTCTTCGTTTTCCAAATAGATTTGCATCATGCCACCGTCAGCGTCATTCTGCAATTCTTCTTTTACTAAATAATAACCTGCAATAGAAACTAATTCAGCATCCAGTTTTTGGCAGAATATACGAGCGTCTTTGTTGCCGCGTACACCAGCAAGCGCACGACCGCGCAAAGGACCATAAACGTGAATATGACCGTCTGCCAATAATTCTGCACCTACGCTAACTGGTGCTAAAACAATTAAATCGGCATCTTTTGCATAAATTTGCATGCCTGAACGTATAGGTGTTGTCACAAGTTTGCTGCCCGGTGTTGATGGTTGTGCGACTTGTTTCTCTGGTTCTGTTGTGGGCTGGGTTGTTTCTTTTGAATTTTTTCCAATGGTGACTACGGGTAACCCTGCACTGACGGCTGCTATATGTTGTTTTTCACTACCATTGCGTATACCCATGGGAACTAGGCTGCTATTAATCAATACTTTCTTAAGCTGTGAAAAATCTACCGTGGTCAGATCTTTGATTTTCTCTAAATCAATGATGACAGGTGACCCTAGAAAAAAATTCGGTGCACGTTGGATAGTGGCAAATAATTGCTGTTCAAGTTGGTTAAGATCATAGTGGCTAATTTGTAAAATAGTGCAGGGAAAAAAACTGGCTTTCAATTGAAAACAGGCTTGGCGGTCTGCGATCATTGCTTTGTTCTTCCTGAAAAAAGTTATCCGATAACATAGCGGGCGTGGTCGAGAAAAGCAAGAGTATTTGACAAAACCGGCTGAAGGCCGGTTTTTTTAGCCCAGGGTAAGGCGCGCTTTATGCGCCGCAACCCTGGGTTAGAATTGCAATTCTCCTGCAAGCACTGTAAGTGCGCTGTAGATATCTGGCGCGCCTACAGCGCTTAAAAATAATTTTGCATTCCCAACCCAGGGTTACGCCGCACAAAACGCGGCTAGACCCTGGGCTAAAATATCAGGCCTTTGGCCTGAGTACATCACAGTTATCTGGAACAACATATTTATTTAACAATGCCCCTTATGGGAGATAGAATAATTAATAAATTTGTTGCTGCGTTGATTTTATTATTTTTTTGTTGTGGCTGTCATGGTAGTACTTTTACTGATTGCATAAGCCTTAGCATCGTCGGCTTGTTCTGCTTCGGTGTAAAGATAGACTGCATTTGCTTTTTCTTTTGCTTCGCAGTCGTAGAAAAGAATAGGTAAAGGTCTAACTCTTTTATAAAAGGTGAAATCTTTATCGCATATTTTTCTTGCATTTTTCCTGCAATACTCATTATCAAGTCTTTTATCTATATAGATGGCACTTGCTGCTTCATCAGTTAACTCCTTCGTAGTGGCACAATTACTGGTATAAGGTTGTGACACAGCATATTCATCTGTAGTAAAATCTGATGGATAGTCACCCTCTATGGTAAGATGCATACCTGAACGTTGATGCACCACACGTGCATCATATAAATATCCAATAGTTTCCCGAGGTGGCAAAGGTGTATCAAGATTTCTAGAGATCAGTATTACCCGTGGATCCATAGAAGGTGTATCAAGATTATTTTTAGAACTCAATATTACCGGGTTCATCACTCGACATAAGCCATGCCCATTGACTAGCAATTGTATCGCTTGATAAGCTTCAAGCAAATATTCTAATACGATTGAAACTACGTCAGGCGTTGCAATAACCTCATTCAAATGAGGACGCATACCTTGCTCTATGACTCTCCAATGCGGAAGTACTCTTGGATTTTTTCCATCATGGACAAGCAATCGTGCAATAACAGCATCATAAAATGCTTCAATGTGAGATGATACTACTGCTTTAGAATCTATTCGCAAAATCGGTTTGAATTTTGCTTGCATGGCGCGCAAAAATAATCGGACTCCGCGGTTATCTATACCATTCCTTCGATCAAACTCATTGTTTAGCCATTGCTTGAGATTTGCTACTTTTTCACCAAACAAATCGAGAAAACCTAAAATATTCTGGATAGGCTGATAGTGAACAAGCTGAGATAAAAACTGGTATAACAAGTTTCTACACTCTACTGACGAATTATTGGCGTGAGGTTTACCAAATTTTTGAAAAAGAAAATTTCTTAAATATTCTCTATCTTGCTTAAATTTTTCAATCATGGCTGCAAAAAGCTCTGGCCTTTTCTTTACAAACGCAAAAATAAGATTAGATTCCTCGTTCACCTGATACAAAAATTCATCGATCAAAGTTCTTGAAGAAGGAATTTTATTAAAATAAATAAAAAAAACTTCTGGCGCTAACCCTACGGGAAGATATCTTATACCACTTGATCTATACAGTTGCACGCAAGTTTCAGATGTCAATCGCGTTAATACGGCTAAATGTGTTTCTTGTGGTATATATTGGAATAACCTTTCAAAAAACCATGTTCCATAGCTCTCTTGACAATCATTTATTAATAATCGCGCAAAATAATTCAGTTGATGATCCGAGAATTGGTTAATAAGAAAAATAATATTTCTTGCAATGATCTCATCGTTCTTTTTGGTTTCTTTAATAGGGATTTTCTTAATCACCGGACCATCTTCTTGCTCCACTATTGTTTCATAAAAAGTGAACGCGCCATCAAGCATAGGCGCATCTGCTTCCGTAACTCCATGTATTCCAAAGAGACTACCAACCAGAGGTATTGATGAAGAATTATTATTAAAATTTTCTTCTAATAATTTTTGCGCTCTAAGACAATCAATTAAATACATCAATGATATTGAATGCCTGACAAAATTGGGGATACTTTGATTTCATGTCGGCTATCATAGCTTCATCACTGAAAAATCTGCCTAGGTAAAACCTATAACGGACTTTGCGTTCTTTTCTAATGACTTTGATACGTTCTGGCAATGGCATAGCAAATACGGTTTTGCTATCAGCTG
>Ga0207071_1032_pt1 | contig 25077 bp, 29 predicted proteins | sample Alteio_BWMinHeat_67_FD_153531 | JGI IMG/M metagenome (GOLD analysis project Ga0207071, IMG submission 153531) | Enriched cells from forest soil in Barre Woods Harvard Forest LTER site, Petersham, Massachusetts, United States -... | ecosystem: Environmental > Terrestrial > Soil > Temperate forest >...
CGAAAATGAGCTAGCGGCGGATTGGTGAAGTCCCACTGGCATATGCAGTTCAGAGCAAACCGCGACATCTCCATTTCGCCAATTGGCCTGACGATTTTTCTTGCCTCGGCCGAACTCTCGATTAAAGTCATGGTGACCACGGACACTGGCTTCGGTTGCTATTCATGGGCCAAAGAGCTATCAGCCAGGGAGCTTACGGAGACAACCATGACGAGCGAGATCGGCGTTAACTTTCACCAAGAAATTAGCGACCTGCACTCGAAGGAATACCTTGAAGCCGTCGTGGCCGGCGCCTTAAAATTCGTCTACGATCACGAGGAACTTACGGGCTCTATGGTAGTGTTTAACCGACGCGGAGTTGCGGCCGCACTCAGCAAGGAGGCCAATCGCTGCATCGTCGTCCCGGCAATCCTTGTTGAGCGAATAATTCCGGAACCGATGAAGGATCGGTTGCGGGCATGGCTAGATGCACCCGATGACCGGTTTCATATTGTGCAACTCGCCGACGTCTGGAGCGCCATCGCCGATCAATTGTCGTCACCTTCATGATTGGAAGTGCGAGGTCGCTGAGGCCGGCTGCCGCCATGATCGTCCGAGCACTTGCCATGGATACCAAACCTCGCACAAGGCGCCCGCTATCCGTCGAGGAGATACTGCGCTGGGCCGATGCCCACCGGGAGGCGACTGGAAAATGGCCCTCCAAGACCAGTGGTTCCATTCTCGGAGTCAGAGTCGAGACCTGGTATGCCGTTGATGTGGCACTTCGCAATGGATTGCACGGACTGCGCGGTGGCCGTTCTCTGGCCCAGCTATTAGCCGACGAACGAGGCGTCCGGAACATAAATAACCTGCCGGCGCTCTCTGAGGAGTTGATTCGCAAGTGGGCCGACCAGCACCACCAGCGCACCGGATCATGGCCGGGGCCGACCACGCCGGGGATCATCCCCGGCACGGAGGGGGAAAAGTGGAAGAACCTCGATGCTGCCCTTCGCGCGGGAGGACGCGGCTTGCCGGGAGGCTCGTCCCTCATGCAGCTGTTGGCGGAGTGCTTTGGCGTGCGCAACCGGAGCGCACCACCGCCACTGACGATTGCACAGATCCTGGCTTGGGCAGACGCTTACCGCGAGCGGACAGGGACGTGGCCCGCGCCGACCTCGGGGCCGATCCCCGATGCCAACGGGGAAACGTGGTCTGCGGTTGCTCACGCACTGAACAGCGGCTCGCGCGGCCTTCCGGCCAGATCGTCGCTTCCGACCTTGTTTGCGGACCAGCGCGGTCATCGCAGTACGGGCCACCTACCGCCGCTTACGGAATCGCAGATTCTCGCGTGGGCCGATCAATATCACCAGCGGACTCGCAAATGGCCGAACAAGCGCACGCTGGACACCATTCCCAACGCCCCAGGAGAGAGGTGGACGAACCTCGATGCTGCACTGCGGACTGGCACGCGCGGCCTGCGGGGTGGATCGTCCCTTGCACTCTTGCTGGCGAAGTCCCGCGATTATCGCAATCGACGAGCACTCCCATCCCTCACCAAAGAACAGATTTTGAGCTGGGCCGACGCCTACCACCGACAGCATGGCTGCTGGCCCATTAAGTCTGCCGGGCGGATCGCGCGCTCAGGGAGCGAGACCTGGAGCGGCGTCGATCAAGCGTTGCGCACCGGGCTGCGCGGCTTGCCGGGCGGCACCTCTCTGCCTCGCCTTCTCGCTCTTGCGCGCGGCTGCCGTCATCGGTTCGATGAATTAACGCCGTATCGGATATTGCGATGGGCCGATGCCCATCGGGCTCGCACGGGGAAATGGCCAAGTTGCTGTTCCGGCCCCGTCAATGGCGCGCCAGGCGAGTCCTGGAGCGCGATCGATAGGGTACTCCGCCGAGGTGGGCGCGGTCTCTCGGGGGGCTCATCCCTGATCTGCTTGTTGATGGAGGCGCGCCAGGCCGAGCACAGGCTTCACCCCACTCGCCTGAGTGCCTCACAGGTTCTGGCCTGGGCGGACGAGTACTATCGGCGCAATTGTAGATGGCCGGGGCCGATACCTGAACCGGTCCTCACAGGCTCGCCTGTCACTTGGCGGGTAGTCCACGACTGCTTGCGGCGCGGGCTGCGGGGCTTGCCGGGCGGAACTACTCTCGCCCGCTTCCTGGCTAAGCATCGGCGCGCTGGTCCATGAACCGTGCTACTGGCGCGGGCGTGAGGAACTCGCCGAAGCTGGCTTGCCGCTCTTGGTTCAGCTTCCGAGCTGCCTCCACCCGAAATAGCTCCACCAGTCAACGCCGAACGATCAGGCTCAGCAGCCGGCGGCCCAGGAAGGACAAGATGACTCGGAAAGCCCAAATGGCCGCCCGGTCTGCTGTAGCGGTTCGGCGCTCGTCTCACGGCTTCCCGTCATCAGACTTTTCCAGCGCGGGATCAAGCTCAACCGCCTTGTGGCGATCCGCCCTGGCCTGTGCCTCATCGCCCTTCTTGGCATAGACCCTACTTCGCGCCAGATACCCGTTTGCGGAGCCCGGGCTGAGGCGAATTGCTTCCGTGAAGTCCGTAATCGCCCGATCATAATCCCCTGCCCGGAAGTAGGCCACGCCCCGATGGTACAGGGCGCGGGCATCGTTGGCATCGAGTCGAACCGCCTCGCTCAAATCCACAAGTGCTCGGTCGTGTTCTCCCTGGTTTAAGTAGGCCACGCCCCGCCCGTGGTAGGCCGGCGCGTATTTCGGGTCGGTCTGGATGGCCCTGCTGAAGAGTTCAATCGCCTGGGGGTACTCCTTGCTGTCAACCAAGGCTTTCCCGCGCCGGGTGCAGGCCTCCGCCCCCCCAGCGATCGAGAAAGTGCAACCCAAGCGGCAGTGCCAGGAGCAGGACCACGGCCAGTATCCAGCCCCACGAGGAGAATCGCTTCATCTCAAGCATACCCCGCTGACCTTTCTTCCCCGAACTGGTGATTTACACAACCGGCGCCGGCACAGTATCACCCGCGCCGGCACGGTATTCCTGGGCGCCAGCCTGGTATCACTGGCGCTGGCAGGCTTCTTCGGCGCTAGGCCAAACGTAAGAGTTTTTTCATGCACAAGGCACTCGGCCGCAGCAACAAAAGTGGGCCGGACGGACACAGCATTGTATACTCTCTCTCCAGCGACCCCGGCGACTTGGCATGAGCCTTCGGCGGGGCGGTATGGAGGGTAAGAATACATCATGCCACTCTCAACGATTCGTCTGCTGTTCGTAATCGCCGGCCTCTACGATTTCGTAATAGGGCTGGCATTCCTCCTCTTCGGACCGCAGCTTTTCGATTCTACGGGAGTAGCGCAGCCGAATCACTGGGGGTATATTCAATTCGGTTCCTTGTTGGTGGTCATATTCGGGACCATGTTTCTCGCGGTTGCCTACGACCCGGCAGCCAATCGCAATCTCATCCTGTACGGGATGCTGCTGAAACTTAGCTACACGGGGCTGGTTACGTATTACTGGGTCACAACGGATTGCCCTTTCCTATTCAAGCCATTTGCCATCATCGACGCACTCATGTTTATTCTCTTCTTACTGGCGTATTGCAAACGCCCCGTCGGACGAATGGACGGCTAGCGGGCAAGGTCCCTTGCTTGCGTGCAAGCATAGCATGTCCGACGAATTTCCTTGAAAGGCGGCGGCTGGCAGATCCGCTGCACCGGCCGCGAGCCAGGGCCGTTGCCGCCGTCGGCCGAAAGCCCAGTTCAAGATGACAAGGGCCCGCAGCTCATCGGAGGCTGGGGGGTTCGTCAGAATTGTCACTGAGCCGCTCATAGATGTCATCGGCAAGTTGGTACATCCGCCCTGGCCGGGTAGACTGACGTCATGAACCCAGCGTACGACGAAGCCACCGCCTACCACGAAGCCGGCCATGCGGTGGCGGCGCTGGCGCTGGGCAGGCCGGTGCAGCGCGTCAGCATCCTGTCGGACCACGTCTACCTGGGCCGTTGCGAGTTCCGCAAGGGAGTGTTCCGGCCCTCGGAAGACTGGTTGGAGCGTGAGATCCTCATTGCCCTGGGAGGTATCGCGGCCGAGGCCCGCTACACCGGCAATTACGCATGGAACGGGGCCGCCCGCGACCAGCAGTACGTCCACCGTCTGGCATTGCAGCGGGCCGGCGAGCGCCACGCCGAACGGCTCGAGCGCCGCCTGCTAGCCAAGGCCGAGCACCTCCTAGCCCGCGCGGAACACTGGCAAGCCGTCAAACGCATCGCCGCGGAGTTGCTACGCCGCGGGTCCATCAGCGGCCGGGCCGCATGCCACCTGTTCGACGAGGGCTGCGACCCAGGCTGACCATCTACGCCGATGACGACGCCAGCCTCAAAGAATACTTGCCAGTTGGTCAGATAGGCCAGTTGTACTATAATCCAACTGTACCAACATTTAACCATGCGGGGTGTCATGACATTTGCAGAGAAGCTGCAAGAGTTGCGCGAAGAGGCCGGCCTGAGCCAATCCGAGTTAGCCAGGGCTAGCGGCGTTTCGGTCTGGTCGTTGAGAGGCTATGAGCAAGGCCGAAGAGAGCCCTTGTGGGACGTAATATTCCCTCTCGCGAGGGCTCTTGGAGTGTCTTGCGAGGCCTTTGCGGAGTGCGTGAAGAAGGAGAACGAAAAGCCGGCGAAGCGCAATGCTGAAGCGCCGGCAACCCCTAACAAGCGGAGAATCTGATATGCAGGTTTATCATCGGACTCATAACGCTGAAAAAATTTTGACCGAAGGATTTCAGGAGTGCACGGGCCACCACCTGACCGCGAGTGCCGCAACGGGCGTATGGTTCTCCGACGTACCGCTCGAAGGCAACGAGGGTGCGCACGGCAACGAAGGTGCAAGCGGAGATACTCTTCTGACGCTGAAAATACCAGCCAATATTCTTTCGAAGTATGAAAAGGTGGAAGATGGTAACCCCTTTAGGGAATGGCTAATCCCGGCACGCATCGCCGACCGCTATGGGCCGCCAACGATCCACGATCACGACTATGCCGGGTCCACTCCGGAAGAACTGCGTGAAGCCGGCATGCGGTGGGACGGGTTCGGGGGAGCATCTGCCGCAAAGAAGGCTTCAGAAATCAGGAAGGCCGTCGCTTTCTTTGACAAGTTTGGATGGCTTGAGCCCGCGAAGCAGAAAGCGGACGAGGCGGCGACGCCCAAGAAGAAGCGGAGCTGAGATGCTGGTCCATCTTGGGACACGTTCGAGTCCTCCATGAAAACACAAGGAGAAATCGAAGCCGCCATCTGCCAAGGGATGAGTCGCTTTGAACAGGATTACATGGGCCGGGGACCCAAGGATATTCACGCCCACCTGATCGGTGACCTTCTCGCGGTCCGTCTCCAAGGCGCCTTGACGGCAGCCGAAAAGCAACTGGCCAAGTCGCTGCCGGCCGAAAAGGGCCGGGACCTTCTCAAAAAAATCCGGACGCAGTTGATCGAGTCGGCGCGGCCGGTCCTGGAGGCTCTGGTCCAGGAGGTCACCGGCGTCAAGGCGCTGAGCCTGCAACACGACATCAGCACTGTGACCGGCGAAAAGGTCGTGCTCTTCACCCTTGACGGGCGGCCTCAGTTCCGCGAAACGAAGAAGTGATCGCTGACTCACCCTCGGCGCCAGCAAGGACTGAATCAGCCGGCTGAGCAAACGGATTTTGCGGCACGCGTTACTCGAAGGGGGTCTAAGCAGCAGTGACAATCAATCAAACATCCAAGTTTGACATCGCCTACAAGGAACACCCGCGTCGGGGCTACCTTGGGCTCCAGGACCACGGGGCAGCATGCTGGTTCAAGAACATCAAGATCAAGCCGCTGAAGTGAAGCGTGTCGCGAGACATGCCCGCCGGAAGAATTGCCAGGCGAAAGTCGAATCGTACTTCCGGTCCAATTTGTCTGATAACCATAGAGGAACTACCATGCCAAACAAAACGCGGAGCCCGTCCGCTGACGCGCGAGCCTCGCGCCGCACGTTTCTGGCCGCCGCGGCCGGGGGTATCCTGACCACTCTCGTCCCGCGTCACGTGCTGGGCGGCCGTGGTTATATTCCCCCCAGTGAACGGATCAATCTGGCCGGTATTGGTGCGGGAGGCATGGGAGGCGGCGACATCGCCACGCTCGCCCGGCTGGGTGCGAATGTCGTTGCTCTCTGTGACGTGGACGACGAACGCGCGGCCGGCTCTTTCAAGGCGTTCCCGAATGCACGGAGATACAAAGACTTTCGCGTTATGCTCGACGCCGAGGCCAAGAACATCGACGCAGTATCGGTCGGTACGCCGGATCACATTCACGCCGTCGCTACGATGGCGGCCATCCGTGCCGGCAAGCATGTGTACTGCCAAAAACCGCTCACTCGAACGCTCCAAGAATGTCGCGAGGTAACCAGAGCCGCGCGGGCGGCCGGCATCGCCACGCAGATGGGGAATCAGGGCCATGCCACCGAGGGAGCCCGGCTCACGAACGAATGGATTCGAGCAGGTATCATCGGCAGTGTGCGCGAGGTCCACGTCTGGTCGGACCGGGCTGGCCACCTGTGGAAGCAGGGAATCGCTCGTCCCGCGGGTACACCACCGATCCCGCCGACGCTGAATTGGGATCTCTGGCTGGGGCCTGTGCGGGAGCGGCCTTACCACCCGGCATATCTGCCCGTCCTGTGGCGAGGATGGCGGGATTTTGGCACTGGGGCGCTCGGCGACATGGGCTGCCACATCATCGATCATCCGCTCTGGGCATTGGATCTGGGAGCGCCGACGGTCGTTGAAGCCCGCACCACGTTAGACGGGTCGGTCCTCGAAGGGAATAAGCCGAACGATGAGACGTATCCCATCGCCGCGGTCATCTACTTCGACTTTCCAGAGCGTGGCCAGCGGCCGGCGGTGCGGATGACCTGGTACGACGGTGGGCTGATGCCGCCGGCGCCTTTGGGAATGCCGGAGAATCAGCGGCTGCCCGATAATGGGGTCCTGTACGTCGGCAGCAAGGGGATCCTGTATCATTCCTCCCATGGCGGCATGCCTCAGCTCCTGCCCGCCGAGTTGCACCAAGAGGCGAAAAAGGTTCCCAGGACGATGGCGCGCTCGCCCGGTCATTACGAGGAGTGGGTCGCCGCCTGCAAGGGAGGGCCTCGGCCACTCTCGAATTTCGACTACGCAGGTCCGCTGACGGAGATTGTGCTGCTGGGAGTTCTCGCCCTGCGCTCACCAGGGCGGCGGCTGGAGTGGGATAGCGAAAACTTGAAGGTCAAGAACGCCCCGGAGCTGAATCGGTTCGTGTCGGCCGAATACCGAAAGGGCTGGACTCTCTAACCAACCTGGTCGATCCACGCGTACGCTAGACGTTCGACCTAGCCGGCGCGGATGCCAAGGTGCTCGATCGCCATGGACGCAACTCATTCGGCTGGGACCCCGTCTAGGCTTCGGTTGGTAGAATTCGAGTTCAGCCGGCGGTGTTGCTCCACTGAGCGTTGCGGGAAGAGGGGACGACCGTGCCGTTGTAATCGACGCCCTGGCAGAAGGTGCTCGACGTGAGAATCTAATCTACAGCTTCTCGATCCACACTACGCAAACTTACGACGACGGCCTTGCCGAGACCATGTCTGAGCCTGTACGCTGGGAGCGGGTCAGAATAGACAGACCCGTGATCGGGCAGCGAATAGGCGAGGAGCCACACGATGTGTGCCGCTTGGGAGAAGGCGTTCTCCAAGGTATTTTTCGTCTTAGCATGTGCTGTGTACCTGATTTCGTTTGGCCTTCCCGTAATTGACAACACCCAGAATCCACCCAACCATATGTCGATAGCGCCGAGGGGTGAGGTACTTGGATTCGAGGCGTTCGTGAGGGGACCGTTCGCCTTTCTTGCGCTTTGTCCGGCCTGGTTAGCCAATCCGGCCTTCTGGTTCGGCCTCTGGGATTTCTGCAAGCACAGGTATCGAAGGTCGCTGATTGACTCGCTGATCGGTTTGTCTTTCGGCCTGTCTGCGTTCGTGCTCTTGTCTGATCGAAGCCTGGTGGACCAGCAGGAATACCTCGTGGGTTACTACGCTTGGTTGGCCAGCTTTGTGTGTCTTGCCGTAGCGTGCCTGCCAAGCTGGCGGCGATCGAGCAAAATCGAATCGGTGGGAGGACAGTCTACGTTGGTCAGCGCTGATAATCAGGGAGCGGGCTAGCTTGCCGCCATTAACCTTCAATATTGCTTCTTCATTTGCCAACCGTTATGACTCTCTTGCCTCTCGGCAAGATGTGGCCAATGCTGGCCGCATTCTCCCCAGATTCAGTTAGACCCATCCCCTCGGAGTCTCTGCCCGCCGCAAGTTCAAAAACCAGATTCGAAAGTCTTGACTTGTGTCCTTTAATTTGTGTCAATCACATTCGCCCCGATTCCAGTCCCTGGCTGCCAGGTACATCTCCCGCAAGCAGAATTCGAGGGCTCTGCGATCGACGCCGTCGAGCGTTTCGTACATCGTTCGCAGATCGGCGACGCATACGTCGCTTGCTCTTTTCATTGCCAAGACGGCTTGCATGACAGTTTTCTGCAAAGAGGTCCGTAACTGCGATTCCGCCGTGCTCGGTGCTCGGCGAATCTCACGAACGGGAACGGGTTGCTCGGCGGGGCTCTGCGGACCTGGGTCGTAAGGGAAAGTCTGGCGGCCAGGATAATAGGGAAGGGTCGCACGGGCAGGAGCGGCGCAGCGCCGCAGTATGGGGCCTGAATCGTAAGTGATGTTCACGCCACGCATCGGTTTGGCATGTACTCGATGGTCGGTCCTGTCGTATTGAAAAGTTACACTCATTGGCATGCTCCTGATCTTTGACATTGTTTGCGGAAAAAGATCTCTCGATCGTAATTTCCCCCTGACATCCGTCAGCGGACGATTGTCGGTAACCAACCATAACAAGTAACATACCACGCCCGGATCGCATTTTACAGTTCGAGGCCAAACCGGGACACTTCCACTTCCTCAACTGGCCTGGCTGATTTTTCTTGCCTCGGTCGAACTCTCGATTAAAGTCAAATTGGCAGCGACATTCGGCTTCGCTAAAGATTCGGTGAGCCGCTACCTGGAGACAACCATGACGACCGAAATCGGCGTCAACGTTCACCAAGGAATTAGCGACCTGCACTCGAAGGAATACCTTGAAGCTGTCGTGGCCGACGCCATTCGAGTCGTCTACGATCGAGACGGTCTGCAGGGCTCTCTCGCAGTGTTTAACCGACGCGGAGTTGCGGCAGCATTTACCAAGAAGGCCAATCGCTGCATCGTCGTCCCGGCAACGCTTATTGAGCGAATAATTCCAGGACCGATGAAGAATCGGTTGCAAGCATGGCTGGATGCGCCCGACACCCGGTTTCATGTTGTGCAACTCGCAAACGTCTGGGGTGCTATCGCCGACAAGTTGTCGTCGCCTTCATGATTGGAAATGCGAGGTCGCAGAGGCCGGCTGCCGCCATGATCGCCCGAGTACCTGCCATGGACACCAAACGTCTCACCAGGCGCCCGCTATCCGTCGAGGAGATACTGCGCTGGGCCGTTGCCCACCGGGAAGCGAGCGGAAAATGGCCATCTCAGACCAGTGGTTCCATTCTCGGAGCCAGATTCGAGACCTGGTATTCAGTTGATGCAGCACTTCGTCATGGATTGCGCGGACTGTGCGGTGGCAGTTCTCTGGCTCAACTATTAGGCGACAGGCGGGGCGTACGGAACATACAAAATCTGCCGCCGCTGTCTGAAGAGTTGATTCTTAAATGGGCCGACCAGTACCAGCAGCGCACCGGCTCTTGGCCGATGGCGAAAACTGGAAAAATCCCCGATGCGGGCGGCGACACATGGGCATCGATCGACTTCGCATTGCGCTCTGGGAAAAGGGGTCTGTCAGGTGGATTGACGCTGGCACAATTCCTGGCCCAACACCGAGGTAAACGCAACCGTAAACAGCTTCCACGTCTTACTGAAGAACTCATCCTTCAATGGGCCGACGCCCATTTTGCGCGCACCGGAGGTTGGCCTACGGGCGATTCCGGGCCCATTTATGACGCTCCGGGTGAAACATGGACAGCCGTGGATATCGCCTTGCATCAAGGCCGCCGCCGAATTCCGGGTGGTTCATCCCTTGCGTTCTTGCTGGCTGACAAGCGTGGGATCGAAAATGCATGGACTCTGCCGAAGCTCTCCATCGAACAAATCCTTTCGTGGACCGACGCGTTTCGGGAGCGGACGGGCAACTGGCCGACGGCAGAGGCAGGGCCAATCCTGGAAGCTCCCGGAGAAACATGGCAAACCGTGAACCAAGCGCTCAGGCACGGAAACAGGGGGCTGCCGAGAAACTTATCACTGGCCAAGCTGCTCGACTGCGAGCGAGGAGTGCGTAATAGAGCCCGGCTTCCAAAGTTGAGTCACAACACCGTCTTGAAGTGGGCCGATGCATACCAAGGGCGCGAGGGCAAATGGCCAACGATGCATAGCGGCCCCATTCAGGAAGCCCCTGGGGAAACCTGGCTGAGCGTGGACACGGCATTGCGTAATGGTTCCCGCGGCATGAAGGGGGATTCGTCCTTGGCTCGCTTCTTGGCGAAGCATCGCGACAAGAAGAATCACTTGGGCCAAGCGCCGCTGTCGTTCAAGAAAATACTGGCATGGGCCGACGCTCACTTCGAGCGTACGGGCAAGTATCCCAACGTGAATAGCGGACAGGTTGTCGATGCTCCCAGCGAAAAATGGGATCTAATTGACCATGATTTACGCGAGGGCCAGCGCGGGTTGAAGGGTGGTTCATCCTTGCTACGCCTTCTGGCGCGAAAGCGCGGGCTCCGTAATCCATTGAATTTGCCACCTCTTACTGAAGAGTTGATTCTTCAGTGGACACGAGACCATTTTGAAAGGATCGGCGATTGGCCGCGCTACAATTCTGGACGAGTCTTTGCTGCACCAGGCGAAACCTGGGCTGCCGTGGACTATGCTTTAAGATACGGTAAGCGGGGCCTCTCCGGTCAGCTTTCCGTGGCGAAATTGCTCGTGAAGGCGCGAGTTGTTGAAGGCAAAAACCAAATTACTCAAGAACGCAATCCGAGTGACACCGCGTCGGCAACGGAGAATCGTCGTGAAGCCGGCATCGTCGCTTCCGGGGTACTGACCCCGTGACTCACGTCAAGCAAATCGCCTCTGCCAAATGGCTCTATGGTTATTCTTGCCTGGGTCCGCACCTCGACTGGCAACTATCCTGTTACCCCCAAGAATACCTGGATTCGCTCGGACGAATGAACACCATGAAGCAGTCGCACGAGTCTGGCAGTGGGCTGAGCGCCGGATCTTCAATGAGGCAGCGGATGGAGCCCCTACAGCAATTGCCGACGCTGACAAGTGAAACCCTGGAAAGCGCGAAGAGAGCAGCCGGTCCTTTGAGTCTTGTTTTGACTTTCGGGGCCGCCCCGAACCTCACCCGTTCTGCCGAAGTCTATCGTGCTATGGCTGTTGGCCGTCGTTTTTTGCGTAGGGGGCTTCCGTGACATCCAATCCGCTTACAGAGAAAATGCTAAACGAGAATCCACTCATCAAGTTCTCCGTTTACACCGACATCCAGAGCAAACTCGTGAATAGCCTCGGCCAAGACATCCTTCAGGTCCTGCAAACAGCGATCATACCTGCGCCGGCCGAGGGCCAAGGGGCACACTGCGACGCACAGATCCTCAACGCGGTGTATGGCCAGTTCTGGCTCTGGGTTCTCGGCGCATACGAAGTGGTTCGCACCATGTGCAGCGCCAAAAAGTGCTTCTCGCCGTTAATAGTGGGCCGGTTGATGGACCTGAAGAGAAAGCTATCGATCCTGCGGATGCCATTCGCCAAGCAGGAACTCCCCGGCAAGAGCACTCCAGTTCGCGCAGAACCATCAATCTATGACATCCGCTGTTCACCTCCTGATCTAAGTTTTGAAGTCAAAGGTCAAGTGCTCTCAGCACGGGAATTGATCGACGAGTTCGCGTTTGTGTTTTCTGGCATCAGCCGGTTTGACATTCTTGCCGATCAGCGCACAGCCTATTGCTCTCTCCCGCCTGCGTGAATCGCCTCGGCCCGGTGTTGAACGGGGTCGTTAGTTACAATCCCAATTATTGGGCTTTGCCGCTTCAGTGGGACCGACTTGCTCGTATAAGCGCATATAGCTCGTGGGGCGATTGGGGTGTAGAAGGTTTGCCTGGGCTCGTTGGGATGCGTCGGAAGCGATCCTGTGCGATTATTTGGGAGCCTCTCCCCGCTTGCAGCAGAAGGAGCCGATTATCCCGCCGTCATAATGTGCGGCGGGTCGACGTATTCCTCTTTGGAGAAAATCCAGACGCCGTCCACGCGCTGGCCGTCATCGTCGAGGACATACTGCCGCCCATCTGAGTCGAGGCAAACGTCTCGGTTGGTCCCGTCCGTGAACGAACGTTGGCCAACGATCAGATCATTCATCGTTAGGCATCCTCACGCGTCCGCCCGCAGCTCTTGCAGCCTTGACAGCGTACACGAGTTTGGCCCTGTCGGATCTTCTCCGCAATGTTGTCACGATCTGCATAGGGGCTCTGGATAAGGGCGGAAGTTGTTCACTCGACAGCTCAATCGCTGGTCGGTCTATGATAAAGCAAAAAGCACTGCCGGTGAGCACACCTTACCGAATTTTTGCGTGCAATTGTCTGAGAAGCGCATTACGTTGATTGGCGTCCCGATCCTCAGTTACTTACTTCGCAAAAGGAATGCCCCATGTCTTCTCAATCACTCGTCTTACGCTGGGTACTTTCACTGAGCACCGCTCTCTCTTTCACGGCCTTGACCTTGGCCGTTGGCCAGACGAAGGAGCGTGATTCCAATTACGAGACTGTGGTCGGTTATGCCGTTCATGGGTAGCTTGACCAGATCAAGTTAGTGTTCGACGTGGGGCCTGCCAAGCGATTCTGAACGATCCTTTGCAATACTGACGCCAATTACTGGCCAGTCTGATGGAAGGCTGGCGACGCCAAAGAAACCCCGCCCACGCAAAGCGAAGTGACAAGCGAGGGCATGCGACAGAAAGGACACCTTGAACGAGCCACACGAAGCTAGCAACGAACTGAGCCTCTGGGTAAGGCCGACGGCAGAGTACCTAAGGCAACTGCCGACATTGGGTACCGCAACGCCGGATAGTCCTAACTTGCCAGAAGCAGTACGCGACAGAGCCCCTCGCCACGGTGTTGACTACGTGCTGGAACTAAAACTGGAGACGCCACGGGCCTGTTACTGGCTGTGCACCAAAGGCCTGCCGGCCCCTCGTGCCATCAATGATGGTATGGACAACTGGGTTGTCGGCTACGTCACGGTGGAACCGATGATCCCGGACGAGGACGGCAATGACGACCCCTATTCCTACGGACCTGATTTCGTAAAGTCTCTTCAAGGGCAGGACTGCTTGAATTTTCTAATTGCGAAATGCAAGGACCTTGAAGCCTGCTACGAAAAGGCACCAACAAACCAGCTGGCAGAGCAAATCGAAGACTCATTGGAAGAGATCAGGAACGTGAGTGACCTTCTGGAGAGCTTGAATTTTCTAAGTGCGAAATGCAAGGACCTTGAAGCCTGCTACGAAGAGGCACCAACAAACCAGTTGGCAGAGCAAATCGAAGACTTATTGAAAGAGGTCAGGGACGTGAGTGACTATATGGTGAAGTTGCGAAAGTCGCTATGACCCCCATGTTTTCGGTGCAACCATTGCCCCGATTGCGGGAACGTTGCCCGCGTTGCAATGTGGCCGGGGTTACAAGCTGGGTCTTTCTCGGGAACGACCCCACGGCCGGCATGTTCACGTTTGCCGGAGCTGCGCGGATGCACTGGGGGAGGATCGGGAGCCGATAAACCTTGTGCCCGATGCTTTCGCGCCTGATCATTGAGGAGTGGATGCACCACCCGCGAACTGAGCACATCCTTCAGGCTTTTCGGGCCAGAGGATACCTTCTCACGGCTGTGGAGGTGTCAGGTACAAAACAGCGCCGCAGTGCACGCCCCATTTCGGGTGCTCCTTGCTGCCAATAGCGTAGTAGACCGTCAATACGCGGCCATCCTTGAGCACGACGCTGCTGGGGTAGCCGCAATCGCCAGTGGTCGCATCGTCGACCAGCACAAACCGCCTCTCCCAATTAAAGGTCCCTGCGGGGTTGCCGACCAATCCAAAAACACCAAACGGCCCCACTCGGTAGCCGGTTACCAGAAGCATTCGTCCGTCAGGCAGGAGTATAAGGTCGGCCGGATGCACGCGAGCCGGAGTCAGCTTTCGAGGGTTGTTCCAGGTTGTGCCATTATCACGACTCTCGGTAAGCCATAGCTCGCCTGTTCCCGCTGTCCGCATTGCTGCGACGAGCGTGCCCGTAGGCAGCAGGACCAAGGCTGTCTCATTGAACCGCTTCTGTCCCGGTTGCGCGTGGCGCATCCAGGTCTTGCCGTTGTCCGTAGAGCGGTAGATGTAACTATTCTCTTCAGTCGCGATTACTTGCTCTCCTGGTCGCCGCACGGTCCCCCCATAGATACACATCAGCATCGAGCCATCGGGGAGGGTAAGGATTTTGCCATAAGGGCTGCCCCAGCCAATGTCTGAGACGTTAATTTCATCCGGCTTCGACCAGGTCTTGCCACCGTTTTTGGAGCGCGTCACCCAGGTATTGACCGGCTTGTCGAGCTTTTCGTCATAACGACCTCGAGCATCGTACCGAGCTGTCCTCCAGAACCCGACAACCAGCGTTTCGTCTTTGGCCTGTCCCAGGGCCGGGTTGCGATCATCGACAGGTGAGTCTGCTACCACGATGGGCTTGCTCCAGGTTTTCCCTTCATCCTCGGAAAAAACCATGTCGAGTCGGCCCTGGACGCCCAGGTGCGGAGCACCGCCGCGTAGCACAACCGCGATTCGGCCATCTTGAAGGCGGAGAGCAACCGGGAAATAGCCCTGGCCGGTTACCACCACGTTCCGCTCGCGTGACGGCGGCGGCTGTTCATTGGCATGCACCGTGTCCCCGGCTCCAACCATTAGTCCAGGCAATGCCAGTGCGGCAAACAAGACTCTGCTGCGCATCCTTCTCCTTCTCAAGCGGGCCAAATTGCAAGCCATGGCGCAAGTCGTTATAGTTGCTTCACGGGTTTCAGTCATCTCTTGGCATGACACAAGTGATTGGCAGCGTTATGAGCAACCGCACCCAGCGTGAACATAATCACCAGCATGCTTTTAGCAATTTCAACCCTCTGGTGCCCGAAGGGTTGACGATCTTCAGTCGCCGCAACTTGCTCAAGGCCAGCATTGCGGGAATTGCCGGACTGAGTTTGCCGGAGTTATTACGCAGCCGTGCCGAAGCCATCGAAACAGGGCGGAGCGCCCCCAGCCACAAAAGCGTCATTCTCCTTTGGATGGCCGGCGGCCCCAGTCATATCGATACCTGGGATCCAAAACCGGACCGGCCGGAGCAAAACAGGGGACCGTTCGCGGCCATTCCTACAAAGCTGCCCGGTACCTTTCTTTGCGAACACCTGCCAAAGCAGGCGGCGCTGCTCGACAAACTAACAATCATTCGTTCCGTTGATGCGCGTAACAGCAATCACGAGCCGAACATGGTGTTCCAGACGGGCAACCGCGAGGCAGCACCGCGCGTCAACCGCAATGGCCGCCAGTACCCGGCCATTGGCTCTGTTATCGCGAAGATGCGTGGGCCAAATCACCCCTCCATGCCGGCCTACGCTGCTTTCATGAAATCGTCGTCACATCTCGCGTTCGGTGGCTACCTCGGGAAACGCTACGACCCGTTCATTGTAAACCAGGCCGCCAAGTTGCCGGTGTACACAAACGTGGGCGTCGATACTGGCCGCACGACGGGTGCTGATCTTTTTCATTTTCCGCTGGGCGTGACCCAGGAGCGCGTTTATGAGCGCCGAGCCTTGGTAAATGCGTTTGACGGCCTGCGTAGCGAACTGGACCACACGGGCCTGATGGACGCCATGGACCGCTACGGGCAGCAGGCCGTGGACGTGATTCTTGGCCGGCGCGCCCAGGAGGCGCTTGATCTCGCAAAAGAAACAAATGCCGTGCGCGACCGCTACGGCAAGCACCTCTGGTGTCAGCAAGCTTTAATGGCTCGGCGACTGGTAGAGGCTGGTGTCGCCTTCGTGACCATCGACCTCAGTTACCATGGCGCATCAGGCACCTGGGATACGCACGGTGATAACATTCCTCCCTATGGCGGAATCAAAAAAGGCTTGGGGCCGCTGTTGCCGCTGTTCGATCATTTGCTCAGCACACTTGTCAGGGATTTGGATGACCACGGCTTGCTCGATGACGTACTGGTTATCGCCATGGGTGAGTTCGGTCGAACTCCTCTTATGGGGACCCAGGGAAGCACCGATGGCCGCAATCACTGGCCAGTCGTCATGTCGATGGCCCTGGCCGGCGGCGGTTTCCGGCACGGCCAGGTGATCGGAGCCACGGAACAGGACGGGGGCGCCATCAAGGAGCGACCCGTCACTCCAGGCGACATCGCGGCCACGATCTATCACCACATGGGCGTCCCGCTTGACGCGACATACCACGACACCAGCGGTCGTCCGCGGCATATCGTTGAAGATGGCAAGCCAATTCATGAACTGCTTTGATCGCAGGCGTGGGCCAGAGCGAAGATCAAAGTAAGAACAGTATAATGGCCAACTCTTGGCTTCGCCATTGAGCAGAGATCGCTGCCACGCTCCATTTCGTGACTTCGCTGCGCGGGACGGATTGACAATCCGTCCTTCCTGGCGCGAGACCATTGCCATGCTCCATTTCCTGACCTTGCTGATGGGGCCGGTGTTCGCCAAGGAAATGGTAGAGATGGCTCGTCGCAAGCGGTATTACTTCAATCGCGTCCTGTATGGACTGGTGCTGCTTCTCGCCTTATTCATCGTCTTTGAGGAATTCCGCTCTCGGTTGGAGCGCCAATGGGCGCCGGGCCGCCTCTCTATCCGCGTCATGGCCTTGCTGGCCGAGGCGCTCTTCCATGCGATTTGCAGTGTCCAATACGCCGCCGTGTTCCTGCTGGTGCCGCTCTTCCTGAGCGGGGTCATAGCCACGGAGCGCGAGGAACGGACCCTCGAACTGCTCTTCACGACTCATTTGAGCGACCGTGAGATCGTGCTCGGCAAGCTGTGTAGCCGGATGGCGGCGCTGCTGCTCTTGATCATGTGCTCGATGCCGATCATGAGCATGATCATGCTCTTCGGCGGCATTGATCCGGTAGCGTTATGGCGCATCCTGTGCTGCACGTTTCTGGCAGTCCTGTACGCCGGGGCTCACGCAATCTTCTTCTCGGCCGTTACCAAGAGCCCAATGGGTGCGTTGGTACGCACTTACTGGTGGCTGGCAGTCTGGCTGCTCGGAGTGCCACTGGCAGCCATGCTGTCGATGGTTGCGTTTTCCCGTTCGTTTGCCACGGGGGGACAGGAAATCGTGGCGGCCATCTGCATGGTCAACCCCGTTTTCATGTTCGTCATCGTTCTCACTGGAATTGGCTGGCCCTTCGGGACCTTGTCGGGCTTCTTTGGCAGCTGGTTCTTTTTCGTTACCTTCGTGTTTCCTAGCTTGTGGTCCGTATTTCTTATCTGGCGAGCCGTCTGCCGTCTCCGGCTGCTGCCTTCTCCGTTCGCTGCACTTCTCGGTCGCTTGCCTTCTGTCCGCGCCTTCCGTAAGCGTTCGCGACGAAAGGAGGAAGCGCGTTCGCCTTACCGCCGGGTCCGGCCGGAGAGGCTGTGGCTGATATTTCGGGTCAACAACCCGCTGTGGCTGCGCGCGCGCCTGACCCGTGTGTACGACCGGGAAGGATACGTCGACCGCATTCAATGGGCAGCGTGGCCGTTGGCATTCTTTTTCCTGGGCCTAGTGTCCATTGCGGACCATCAATTCTTCCAGGAGAGAGGGGCCTGCGCGGTATTCCTGGCCCCCACGTGGATCTTGATTGCAGCCTTGGCGGCCATCGTCGCCGGCAGTAGCTTGGTGGGCGACCGTCGCCGTGGCTTCTTCGACCTGTTGTTGGTGACCCCGCTCAGGCCGCGGGAAATCATTGATGGCACATTGCTCGCCATCTGGCGGCATCTCAACCGAATCTATTGGCTGCCCCTAGCAGTCGGCTGGCTGTTCTGTCTGACCGGTCGGTGCACGTTGACCGGGCTGTTCTTGTGCATGGGTACGGCCACGCTTTTTTGTGTGCTTCTCACGGTGCATGGTGTGGCCTGTTCGCTGGCGGCACGCACCATGGCCACGGCTCTGGTGCAGACGTTCATCTTTCCCCTTCTCGTGATCGTCGGGACGCCGATGCTCATGTTCTACAAAGAGGCTTCCGGGCCGGTGCTATGGGTGCTTTCCGGCGTCGCCCTGGTTGCGTCCTGCTTCTGTCTGCGCTGGCGGCGCTCGCCAGCCACCATCGGCTTTTACTTCATCGCAGTCCACCTCTGCCTGGTGTCGCTCGCAACATGCTGGCCTTGGCTAGACGTGCTTTATCGCCGGCCGAGCAACCTGCCGGTGCTTCGAGGCGAGTACGCCATCCTTGCAACAAATCCGGCCTACTTGGCAATGTCTGTCCTGGAGGGCAGTTCATTCAGTTACTTCAATTTGGATGGCCTCTATGCCTGTTACTGGTCAGCCCTGGTGATAAACATCCTCTGGGCTCGCCTCTGGCTGGTGCGCAATTTTGAGCAGCTGGTCGGTAGGCCGCGACGTGGACAATTGACGGCAAAGCAATCGCCACCGAGGGCTCAGCCAGCCTCTTTGGGAACTCACCAAGCACGAAGATGCTGAACTCTGCCAAGCGTTTATCAGCAGTCTCTGGATCCCCGCACACCTGACATCCGAACAAGCCGCTTACTTCGCACTCGCCCGCTTCAAACGACCAGCTTTTAGTGAACTGGAATTGCTGGAAGTGTCGGCTCTCGCGTCGAGGAACGCAGCCCCAAGTGCTGACCGTTGCCGGCAACCCCATTGATTCGTTGGCTGTTGCCTTGATAATTGGCCTTCATTTTTGCTGACACTTCAAAAACTGGATTCGAACGTTAGAGTCGTAAAGTTTGCTCCATTGTTCTCACAATTTGTGCTTGGCCCCCTGCTGAGAAGCAGATGTTTCCAGGCAATCCCCAAGCACAGTTGTCTCATGAACCCGGCGTGAGTTCACTTTGCGAGCCGGGAACTGTGTCCCGGTCCGGCTGAATCTTATGAAGACAACCGCGAGTACACATGGGGGTTGCCGAAACTCCACTCATACAGGAGGGACGATGCCTTCTCGATGCGTTGGGGAAAATTTGGGGAAAGGATTGGCCCGGTCACTGCCCTGCGACTACAATGTAAATATCGCGGTGATTCGTCATATCACCAACAGAATTGACAACTTGCGATGTCACTGCCATGCGGATGCCGTGCGACGACTTGGCCGACGCGCCAGGTTCAGGACCTGGTACCCGTTAAGGGTGTGGAGGTTCGAGTCCTCTCTTCGGCAGTCAACCGTGGAATACGATTTCGGCCTGGTCGAAATCGAATTCATGGGTGAAGTCACGTCCGGCCGAGTCGTCTTCGGGCCTGAGAATTGCGAACCATTGCTTGGAGACAGTTCATTTCAGTCTGCGAAACAATAGCCGAGCGTTCAGTGACGTTGCGGCGCAGAAGTGCCAGCCATGAAACGCCAGCTACGTGAGGACAAGCTTCTCGAGACGGTAGAAAAGATCCGCCAGCGGATCGACGAGCGTTTCCCCGCCTCCGGTTTGTCACAGGTGGCGGCCGAGATCGTGCAGATCACGCGCGAAGCGCTGGTGCGGGCGGAAAATATCCGCCGGCCAAACGTCTGGCTGCGAGCTGGATTGCTGGCGCTCTTGGCTGTCGCCATCGTCGGCGTGGTAACCTATCTCCGGTCGCAAGTTGAGGAAACGTCGTTCACGGCAGCGGTGATGCAATTCCTCGATGCCAGCAAGGGGAGCGCCGCCGTGCTGGCGGCTACTGCCGTCTTTTTTGTCACGCTGGAGACGCGACTCAAGCGTCGCCGAGCGCTGCAAGCAGTTCACGAGTTGCGTGCCATAGCCCATATCATCGACATGCACCAGCTTGCCAAGGACCCGGACCGGTTAGGCCACCCCATCGAGCCGACCAGCGTTGCGGGACGGCCGCTGGATGCCGAGTCGATGAGCCGCTACCTGCACTTTTGCACGGAGCTACTGGCCGTGGTAAGCAAGATCGGACAACTCTACGTTCAGGATTTCCCCGACGCCACGGCCCTGGCAGCTGTTGACAATTTTGAAAGCCTGGCAACCGGTCTGTCGAGCAAGATCTGGCAGAAGCTCATGATCCTGGAAAGAATCCGGTCCGACAGCGGGACGAGCACCGCCAACCGTGCCTCGGTACCGTCCGCAGCGGTGACGAAAGACGTGGTGGTTTCCTGACATCAGCCAATAACGAGAGGCAGTTCGCACGCCCGGCCCGGCCTTTCAGTTGACGGCACTTCCGTGGAGGTGTACTCTCCACCTGGGCATCCCTGCCCTTTCGTTAACGTTTTTGCGGTCCTCTTGTGGGTCTGCAAAGACTCCCGCCTGTCTGTCCTCCCGAACGGTGACGTGGACGAGCAATGGTGACGATCGAGCGCATCTATGGCTACATGGTAGCCCTCGCACTGCTGGGCGGGGGCGAACTTCGCGCCCTGGAGCGCATCGACTACGCCCGCGATGTGAAGCCGATCCTGGCCGCGCACTGTTACGTCTGCCACGGCGCGCTGAGGCAGCGTTCCGAGTTACGGCTCGACACGGCGGCGCTCGCGCGCGAGGGAGGCAAACGGGGCCCAGCCGTCGTCGCCGGCAATAGCGCTGGAAGTCTACTCATCAAGCACATCACAGCAAGCAACGGTGCCCGCCGCATGCCGCCCGAGAGCGAGGGCGAGCCGCTCAAGCCCCAGGAAATCGCACGGATCAAGGCCTGGATCGATCAGGGTGCTGTCGCCCCGGCGGACGAAAAACCCGAAGCCGATCCCAGAGCGCACTGGGCATTTCGTACTCCCGCGCGCCCCCCTGTGCCCAGAGCCAAGGATTCTCACCCGGCGCGCAACCCGGTCGATGCGTTCCTTGGCGCGGGACGCGAGCAGCGCGGACTGGTGGCGCAGCCGCCTGCGGACCGGCGAATCCTCCTGCGGCGTCTTTCCCTCGACCTGATCGGCTTGCCGCCGACACGCGCTGAGTCGGCGGCGTTCGTGGCCGACAGCGCACCCGGCGCCTACGAGAGGGTGGTCGATCGCCTGCTGGCAAGCAAAGAATACGCGGAGCGCTGGGGCCGGCACTGGATGGACATCTGGCGCTACAGTGACTGGTGGGGCCTGGGCGCTGAAGTGCGCAACAGCCAAAAGCACATCTGGCACTGGCGCGACTGGATCGTGGAATCCCTCAACGCCGACAAAGGCTATGATCAGATGCTCCGGGAAATGCTGGCGGCCGACGAGCTTTACCCCAACGACCTTAACCGGCTCCGAGCCACCGGCTTTCTGGTGCGCTCCTATTTCAAGTTCAACCGCACGACCTGGCTGGACGACACCGTCGAGCACATGTCCAAAGGGTTTCTCGGTCTGACGATGAATTGCGCCAAATGCCACGATCACAAATATGATCCCATCACCCAGGCCGATTATTACCGGATGCGTGCGTTCTTCGAGCCTTACCAGATCCGCACCGACGAGCTTCCCGGTGAGGTAGACCTGGAAAAAGACGGCTTGCCGCGTGCCTTCGACTGCAACCTCCATACGCCGACCTACCTCTTTGTTCGTGGCGATGAAAAACGGCCGATGACCAGCAAGCCCCTGACGCCCGGCGTGCCGGCGCTTCTGGCCCTGGGTGAGTTCCAGGTTCAGCCGGTTAATCTGCCGGCCGAGGCCCAGGCGCCGGGCTTGAGGCCCTTTGTTTTGGAGGATCATCTACGTGCGGCGCGTCACGCCATCACGGAGTCGCAAAACGCGCTGCGTGTGGCCAGGGAAAAACTCGCTCAGCTAGAACATACCGGGACATCACCGCCGCCAATGACTGCCCACGTGGAAGCGGCACGCGCGGAAGTATCATTGGCCGAGAAGGCGCTGGCGGCGCGAGAGACGCAGCCTGCCGCGCTTGGGGCACGGGCGGCGGCAGACCGGGCGCGCTACCAGCAACCTCCCACAGCAAATGCCCGGGAGCTGGCACGGCTGGCGGCCCAGGCAGAGCGGCAAGAAACTGTCGCCACAGGAGAAGAAAGCCTGGCCCGCGCCGAGCTCGAGGTGCTTCGCGCCGCCGACGCGGGGAAAACAGCCGCCACGAAGAAGCGCGATGCAGCCCGGTCGGCATTGGCACAGGCGCGGAAGACGCTCGCATCGAAGGGTGACACGTACACGTCCTTACGCGGTTCGCTCAAGGCGCTCGAATCCAACCTCGAAACCGAAGACTCACGAAGCAACCCGTATCCGGCCGTCAGCACGGGCCGGCGTTCGGCACTGGCCAGGTGGCTGACCGATCCGCGTCATCCGTTGACGGCTCGGGTGGCCGTGAACCATATCTGGACCCGTCACTTTGGTCGGCCGCTGGTGGCTACTGTTTTTGACTTCGGGCGCAAAGGTACGCCTCCGACGCATCAGGCTCTTCTTGATTACCTGGCGGTAGAACTCCGTGAGCATCAATGGAGCATGAAGCACCTGCACCGATTGCTCGTCACCTCGGATGCCTATCGCATGCAGTCTTCGAGCGCCACGGCGTCCGCAGCAAACCTGGCCGCTGATCCCGAGAATCGCTACTACTGGCGCATGAACCCGGTGCGCATGGAAGCCGAGGTGGTCCGCGATAGTCTCCTCCATTTGGCAGGTGAACTGGATCGAACGCAGGGCGGTCCGCCCCTCGATGCGGAAAACGCAGTCCAGTCGCGGCGACGCAGCCTGTATCTCGTCCATTCCCATAATGACCATCACAAGTTCTTGCTCCTCTTCGACGGTGCGAACGTGCTGGAATGTTATCGCCGAGCAGAAAGCATTGTGCCCCAGCAGGCGTTGGCTCTGTCCAACAGCAAGATGGCGCTGCAGGCAGCGGCAAGGATTGCGGCTCGCCTGAACGAGCAACCCGGGACAGAGCCGGATGACGGTTTCATCCGAGCTGCGTTTGAGACCATCCTGGGGTGCCAGGCGGGCCCGGAAGAAGAAGTGGCGTGCCGTCAGGCCCTCGCGCGGTGGCGCGCGATCCTCGCTACAGGGCCAAAACCCGGAGCACCTCAACGAGCCCGGGCAGACCTTGTCCAGGCGCTCGTGAATCACAATGACTTCATCACCGTCCGCTGAGGCTTTCATGAACCAACACGTCTGCTGCGACGGGGCGCATCAGCAGAGCCTGCACCGCAGGACTTTCCTTGCCGACATGGGGCTCGGGTTCACGGGCCTCGTGCTGGGAGCGATGTTGCATCGCGATGGCTTCGCGTCTTCTGGCTCGGAGTGGACGCCGCCCAGTGGCAAACCTCATTTCGCCCCAAAGGCGAAAAGCGTGATCTGGCTCTTCATGAACGGCGGGGTAAGCCATGTCGAAAGCTTCGATCCCAAACCACTTCTCAATTACTACGCCGGCAAAACCTTTGCCGAGACGCCTTACAAGGATGTGCAGTCGCCGGAAAAGCTGAAGATCGCGCGCGTGGTGGTCGTCAATGATGCCAACGGCCAGCAGCGTAACAAGATCTACCCCTTGCAAGTCGGCTTCAAGAAACGCGGCCAAAGCGGCATTGAATTGAGCGACTGGTTCCCGCACCTCGGCGGCTGCGTCGATGACATGGCCATCGTACGTTCTCTCTGGACGACAGACGATAACCACGGCGCCCAGACGCAGTTTCACTCGGGCCGCCACATGCTTGATGGTGAGTTCCCAACGCTGGGCGCCTGGGTGCACTACGGCCTGGGCTCGCTCAACGACAACTTGCCGCAGTTCATCTCGATGGGGACACGGGTTTACTGGAACTTGCGCGACGGGCATTATCTGGGCCCGGCCCACGATGCCGTGCCTCTGCGCATCGATCCGAGCAACCCGCTCGATTACGCCAAGCCTGAAGGAGACATGCGGGTCGAGGAGCAGCAAGTCGGTTTCGAGTTGGTGAACCAGCTCAACCGGCTTCGTACGGTCCAATATCCTGACGACCCGGCGCTGGCGGCACGGATCAAGTCGTATGAGCTGGCCTTCCGCATGCAGCAGTCTGTCCCGCAAGCGTTGCGTTTCCAGGAGGAGAGCGAGGAGACGAGGCGGCTTTATGGCCTTGACCAGCCGCAGACGCGCGACTTCGGCGCCCAGTGTCTGGCCGCACGGCGTTTCGTGGAACGTGGCGTGCGCTTCATTCAGATTCAGCATGGGGCCGGCGGGGCAGGAGTCTGGGACGCTCACAGTGGACTCAAGGCCAATCATGCTTCCAACTGTGCGCAGGTGGACCGGCCCGTGGCCGGCCTCTTGAAAGACTTGAAGCGGCGCGGCCTTCTCGAGGAAACGCTGGTTATCTTCGCCACCGAGTTTGGCCGCACGCCCGGCTCCCAGGGCGCTGACGGCCGCGACCATCACATTTACGGATTCTCGGCCTGGCTTGCCGGCGGCGGCATCAAAGGAGGCATCGCTCACGGCGCCACCGACGAGCTTGGCTTCCACGCTGTGGAGCATCGTCATTATGTGACGGACATCCACGCCACAATCCTGCATTTGCTCGGACTGGATTCGCGCCGCCTGGAGATTCCGGGCCGCAAACGCCTGGAAATTGACCACGGCGTGCCAATCCAGGAGATCATGGCCTGAATTCGCCGGCTCCCGTGCGGACCGCCATCTGTTCTTTTGATACGGCGTCGAGTGCCATGAGCGCACCCTGGGCGTTCAGCACGGTAATACGGCATGGGAGGTTCCGGTGCGCCCTTTGTCGAGTATCGAGCACGCCGTTTCAGGGGCAAAATCGCAAAAATATTTGAAAATTTGATTCGGTTTGGCACGCCTTTTCAAAAAGTATTCTGCCATTCTGCCAAATTCCAGACCCCCCTGGCAGAATACTTTTCAAGCCGTAATACCTTAAATCCCGATCACTTGCGTCATCCAAGAATTGTAT
>Ga0207071_1033_pt1 | contig 24538 bp, 12 predicted proteins | sample Alteio_BWMinHeat_67_FD_153531 | JGI IMG/M metagenome (GOLD analysis project Ga0207071, IMG submission 153531) | Enriched cells from forest soil in Barre Woods Harvard Forest LTER site, Petersham, Massachusetts, United States -... | ecosystem: Environmental > Terrestrial > Soil > Temperate forest >...
GAGCTGGCGTTCGAGCTTGATGGCTTCCTCGCGCAGTTTGGGCGAGAGGGATGGGGTGGCGTCGATGGCGCGGCGGATGGCGCTCAGGCGCGCGCCGGCTTCGGCTGCGGTCTGATTGGTGGCGGTCATGGCCTTCTGGAGTTTGGAGAGCTTGTCCTGGAACTCGGCCATCGCGAGGCGATCGTCCCTGGTGGACGGGCCTTCGGCGACGACTTCGACGGTCTGCGTGCCGGGCAGGGGCGTGACCACACCTTCGACGCGCTTGGCGAGGGAGACGGTGTACTTGCCGGGCACGACGAGCGGGCCGCCAGAGAAGCGGGCCATCATGGCGGCCATTTCGTCATCGCCGCCGCCGGCTTCACCGCCGCCGCCAGCGCCACCAGCACCTGCGCCTCCGCCGGCACCGCCGCGTCCACCGCCGCCACCAGCGCCGCCACCGGCTCCGCCGCGTCCGCCTCCGCCGCCCGCGCCACCGGCTCCGGCGCCGAAGCCGGCAGGGGCGAGGTTGGCGCTTTGCGCGCGGAGATCCCAGGTGATGCGGTGAATGCCGCGGGTCGCGGGAGCTTCCAGGCGACGGATCACCTTGTTGGTGGAATCGGAAATCGAGACCAGGATGGCCGGGGGCTCTTCCTCGGCTTCGGCGCGCAGTTGCTCGGGCGTCGGATACGGCGCGGTCTCGCCGCGCGCGAAGGCGGCGCGGTCGCGGCGCTGACGCTCGGCGCGCTTCGTGGTAAGGGCATCCTTCAGGTTGAAGGTGATTTGCGCGCCCACCGGCGGATTCTGCGCGGTGAAGTAGGATGTTCCGAGATCGCCGCCACGGCTCTGCGGAATGAAGGAGAGCGCGGGCTTGGTGGCGAAGAGGAGGCTATCCTTCTGCATCAGCTCGGGTGTAGCCTGGCGCAGGGGGCCGTAATCGTCGAGCACGTAGATGCTGCGGCCGAAGGTGCCGATGACCAGATCGTCCATCTGCTTCTGGATGGCGAGATCGCGCACCATGACGGTGGGCAGTCCGATGTTGAGCTTCATCCACTTTTCGCCGCCGATGTTGGTCCAGTAGAGACCGAACTCGGTGCCGGCGAAGAGCAGCTTGGAATTGAGGTGGTCCTCGGCGAGGGCGTAGACGCCGCCGCGTTCGGGCAGGTTGCCGGCGATCGAGGTCCACGATTTGCCGCGATCGCTGCTCTTGATGATGTAGGGCTTGAAGTCGCCGTTCTGGTGATTCTCGTAGGCGACGTAGACGGTGCCGGCTTCGTGCTGGGAGGCGAGGATGCGCTGCACGTAGGCGTCTTCGGGAACGCCGGCGGGCTTTTCTATCTTGCTCCAGTTCTTGCCGCCGTCTTCAGTGACCTGCACCAGGCCGTCGTCGGTGCCGACGTAGATCAGGCCTTCGACTTTGGGCGATTCGGCGATGGCGCTGATGTTGTCGTAGAGCGCGGTGGAGACGTTTTTCTGAATGGCGTCGATGGGCCAGATCTTGCCCATGAGGGGAAGCTTGTTGCGATCGAGCGCGCGGGTCAGGTCGCCGGAGACTTCCTTCCACGAATCGCCGCGATCGTCGGAGCGGTAGAGCTTCTGCGCGCCGAAATACAGGCGGGTGTTGGAGTGCGGGCTGATGATGAGGGGAGCATCCCAGTTCCAGCGCAGGGCGGGCTCGCCGCGTTTGGGTTGGGGCTGGATGGAGACGCGCTCGCCGGTGCGTTTATCGAAGCGCACCATGCCGCCGTTCTGCATGTTGGCGTAGATGGTGTTGGGGTCCTTGGGGTCGACGCGGGAGTAGAAGCCGTCGCCGCCCATGGTGACGAAGCAATCGGCGTTGGTGAGGGCGGTCCACTTGTTCCTGGCGGGGCAGCCGAAGCTGTTGTTGTCCTGGGTACCGCCGTAGACGTTGTAGAAAGGCGCGTCTTCGCTGACGGCGACGTCGTACATCTGCGCGGTGGGCAGGTTGGCCTTGAAGTTCCAGGTGGCGGCGCGGTCGAAAGACTCGTAGAGACCGCCGTCGCAGCCCACCAGGTAGTGATTGTTGTTCTTGGGATCGACCCAGATATCGTGATTGTCGACGTGCTTGTTGCGCGTGCCGAGCGCGGCGGTGGTGCGGCCGCCATCGTCACTCACCATGATGTTCATATTCATGATGTAGACGCGGTCGGAGTTGGCGGGGTCGATTTGTATCTTGGAATAATACTGGCCCTGCTGGTCGTACGTGCCGCGCTTTTCCCAGGTGGCGCCGTTATCGGTGGAGCGGTAGGTGCCGCCACGGCCCTCGGGCCCCTCGACCTGCGCGTAGATGATACTCGGGTTGGCGGGCGCGGAGTTGAGACCGATGCGGCCGAGCTCGCCCGTCGGGAAGCCGCCGCGCACGGGAGTCCAGGTCTTCCCGGCGTCGAGGGAACGATAGAGGGCGCTTTCGGGTCCGCCGTGGATCATGCCGAAGTAGCGGCGCTGGCGCTGGTGGGTGGCGGCGAGCAGGATGTCGGGATTGCGCGGGTCCATAATGACGTCGCTGCAGCCGGTGTAGTCGCCGACCTTGATGAGGCTGGCCGACCAGGTCTTGCCGCCATCGGTGGTCTTGTAGAGGCCGCGCTCGCCACCGCCCTTCCAGAGGGGACCGGGGGCGGCGACGTAGACGACGTTGGAATCGCGTGGGTCGACCACGATGCGCGCGATATGCTCGGTGAGCTTGAGGCCGACGTTGCGGAAGGTGCGTCCGCCATCCTCGCTTTTGTAGACGCCGTCGCCGTAGCTGACGCTGCGCTGATTGTTGTTCTCGCCGGTGCCGACCCAGACGATGGAAGGATTCTTGGGATCGATCGCGATCCAGCCGATGGAGTAGGAGCCGTAGTTGTCGAAGACGGGCGTCCAGGTGGTGCCGTTGTTGGTGGTCATGAAGATGCCACCGGAGGCTTCGGCAATCATGTAGTGATTGGCGTCATCGGGGAACATCGCGATCTGCGAGATGCGCCCGGAGATGAAGGCCGGGCCGATCTGGCGCGCGCGAAGGGAAGAAAAGGTGAACTCGTTGATGGGTTCATTGGAGCCGGGACCGCCACGGCCTCCGCGGCCACCGGCGGGGGCGGCGGGCGGCTCGTCCTGTGCGAGCGCGGATAAGGAAAGACACAAAAGGAGCGGAAATAGCCTCATGGTTCGTGAGTATAACGCGCGGCGGGGATTCGATGGGTAGGGTGGTAGGTTGGGGTTCATATTGCGCGGGTTGTGGGGCGCTGGTATCGTTGTAGTCTTTGGACCTGCTGGTAACGATTCTCGAGGTGGTGTGCTTTCTCGGCTCCGGGCTGGTTGCCCTCAAGCTCTATAAGCACGATTTACACCGAAGGTATCCCGCACTTTTCGTGTATTTTCTGTTCCGCGCGTTTTCGGGCATCTGGACGCTGGCGCTGGATGTGAAATCCACCTGGTATTTCTACTGGTGGATGGCTTCGGCGCCGATGTACTGGATTCTGTACGCCCTGGTGGTCCTGGAAATCTACCGGCTGGCGCTGGAGCCATACAAGGGACTGTACAGTGTGGGCCGATGGGCGATGTACGTAAACATCACGGTTTCGATTGGGATCTCCGCGCTCAGCCTGCTGCCGCGCATCAAACCGGCGATGCCGCAACGGTCCAAGTTGATGGGCTACGTGGTGGCGGCGGATCGCGGCGTGGATTTCGGAATCGTGCTCTTCATCCTGCTGATGATCGTCTTCCTGACGCGGTATCCCGTGCCACTGAGCCGCAACATCCTGACCAACCTTGCGGTCTTCAGCCTATATTTCCTTTCCACTACGCTGGCGATGTTCCTGCATACCCTGTTCGGGCTGCAATTGAGCTCTGAGATCAGCGCCGGGCTGCTGGGCGCGTCGGCGGTTTGTGTGGTGATCTGGCTTGTGTTGCTCGGCAAGGCGGGCGAGGGGATTCAGGTTTCGGTTCCCATGCTGAGCACCGTCCATGAGCAGCGGATCCTGCGCCAGCTTGAATCGCTGAACAAGGCCCTGCTCGGCATGCGGGTGTGACCCGGAGTGGTAACATCGCGAGATGAAAACCGCGAGGTGTTTTCTTGGGTGCGCGCTTTTGACCCTGTGCGTGCAGTGCGCCCGCGCCCAAGCCTTTGAAGTCGCCGAATCGGCCATCGCCGACGAGCAGAAAGCGATGACCGAGGGGCGCACCACTTCCAAGGCGCTGGTGCAGGCGTATCTCGACCGGATCGAGGCGTTCGACCATCGGGGTCCGCGGCTGAATGCGGTGATCACGGTGAATCCGAACGCGCTGCGCGAGGCCGAGGCGCTGGACGGGGAACGCGCCGCGAAGGGGCCGCGCGGACCGCTGCATGGGATTCCGGTGATCGTGAAAGATAACTACAGCACCGCCGACATGCAGACTACCGCGGGTACGATGGCCCTGCTCGGGTTCGTGCCAGCGAGCGACGCGTTTCAGGTGCGCAAGCTGCGCGAGGCGGGCGCGGTGATCATCGGCAAATCCAATCTGCACGAGCTGGCTTCCGGGATCACGACGGTGGGGTCGGCCTTCGGACAGACGCTGAATCCGTACGACCCGTCGCGCAATCCAGGCGGGTCCAGCGGCGGCACGGCGGCGGCGATCGCAGCGAGTTTCGCCGCGGCCGGCATGGGCTCGGACACGTGCGGATCGATTCGCATTCCGTCCTCCGTCAACAACCTGGTCGGGCTGCGGCCAACCAAGGGGCTCTCCAGCATCGCCGGTATCGTGCCGCTCTCCGTTACGCAGGATGTGGGCGGTCCACTGGCGCGCTCCGTGGCGGATCTGGCGGTAATGCTGGATGCGACGATCGGCGAGGATCCGGCGGACGCGGCCACGCACCTGGCGGCGGGTCAATCGCGGCCGAAGTTCATGGAGGCGCTGCAAGCCGGGGCGCTGAAGGGCGCGCGCATCGGAATCCTGGAATCGCTGTTTGGCGATGCGTCGGACGACCAGGAGGTGATCCGCATCGTGCGCGCGGCGATCGAGGATCTTAAGAAGGAGGGCGCGACGGCGGTTCCGGTTCCCATGCCGGAGCTCGCGGCCGCTTTGGACGGTGCTTCGGTGATCAACGCCGAATTCAGAGAGGATCTGGCGAATTACCTCGCTCACAGTGGGAATCCGCCGGTGCATTCGCTGGAAGAGATCGTGCGCGGAGGGCTGATTCACGCGTCCCTGGAGGGCGTGATGAACACGCGCGTGGTGTCGAAGGGCCGCGATTCGCGGGAATACAAGCTAGCGCTGGCGAAACGGGCGCTGCAGCAGATCATGATGAAGGCGATGGAAGACCAGAAGCTGGACGCACTGGTGTATCCCACCCTGAGGCGCAAGGCGGCGCGGATCGGCGAACCGCAGGGCGGCTCGACCTGCCAACTCAGCGCCTCCACCGGATTTCCGGCGATCAGCATGCCCGTGGGTTTTACCGCGGATGGACTCCCCGTCGGGGTCGAATTGTTGGGGCGTGCTTTAGACGACGCGAAGCTGGTCTCGTATGCATACGCGTATGAGCAGGCCACGCATCACCGGCGCGCTCCGGCGAGGACTCCTGCGCTCGGCGGTCGAAAGAATGTGCCGCTGCTCACCTGGGAATCGAATGCGCAGGCGGCAGGCACCAACAGCGCGGTGTCCGCGAAATTCAGCTTCGACCCGGCGACCGGCGAGCTGACTTACACTGTTGCCGCCGCCGGTTTTGCCGAAGGCGATCTCTTGGCGGCTACGATTCATCGCATCGGGAAGGGCGATAGCGGCCCCGTCATCGCGGTGCTTGCCAACCACGCCTTCCAGAGCATTGCGGGCATGGAAAAGCTCTCGGATCCGGATCGCGAGAGAATGATGTCCGGGGGCTTGTACCTGCGGATCGCGGCGCGGTCGAAGAGCACGAACAATCTGCGAATCTCGCTGCAGCCGTCCGACCGGAAGTGAGGCTCCGGCCGTGCTAGGATCTCGTCTAATGATGACGCGAATGAATCGAGTGCTCGCGACTCTGGCGCCGTTACTTTTGGCGGGCTCCGCCGGCGCACAAAAGAAGCCCTTCACCGTGGTGGAAGCCACGATTCCGGAGATCCAGGCGGCACTGCAGAGCAAACGCACTACGTCGCGAGAACTGGTGACGCAGTATCTGACCCGCATCGCGACGTATGACCGGATGCTGCATTCGCTGGTCACGGTCAACCCAAAGGCACTCGTGGAGGCCGACGAACGGGATCGGGAACGCGCCGCCGGCAGAGTCCGCGGGCCGCTGCACGGCATCCCGATCGCGCTGAAGGACAATATCCACACCACGGACATGCCGACCACCGGCGGCGCGCTCGCCTTCGCGGATCTGACTCCGCCGTATGAGGCGACGCTCACCAAGAACCTGCGCGACGCCGGCGCGATCATCATCGCCAAGACTACGCTGATCGAACTCGCCAACTGGGTGGCCGGCGCACCCACGGCGATGTCGGCGTACAACGCGGTGGCCGGGTTTGGCTTCAATCCTTACGATCCGCGGCGCGATCCGCGCCCCAGCGGCGATGGGCGCGCGGTGCTCAGTCCCGGCGGCTCGAGTTCCGGGGCGGGGACGGCCGCCAGTTTCTGGGCGGCGAATGTGGGCAGCGACACCGGCGGGTCGATTACGCAGCCCTCGAACCAGGCGATGCTGGTCGGCGTCCGGCCGACGATCGGCAGGATCAGCCGTTACGGGGTAATCCCCATCACGGCCGATCACGATACCGCGGGGCCGATGACGCGATCTGTGATGGATGCGGCGATTCTGATGGGCGTCCTTGAAAGCGCCGCACCCGACCCGAACGACGTCGCGACCAAGACGTGCACTCCGCCCGCCAATCGCGACTACACGAAGTTTCTGAAGCGCGACGCGCTAAAGGGCGCGCGCATCGGAATTCCGCGGGCCTTTTATTATGACCGCGTGAGCCTGCCCGGCGAGGAACGGCCGCGCGGAGGACTGAACGCCGAGCAGCAGAAGGTGATGGCCGAGGCGATCGAAATCATGAAGCAGCAGGGCGCGGTGATCGTCGATCCGGTGGAAATTCCCAGCTTCGTCGAGAAGGATCCGAAGAGGAATTTTCTGCTGTGGCCGTACTGTTCGGGCGCGGAGCAGGCCAAGGGCAAGGACGAGGGCTGCTCCGTGAACTTTAAGTACGGCATGAAGCGGGATTTCAATAGCTGGTTGGCGAGCCTCGGGGCGGCGGCTCCCGTGAAGACACTGACCGAACTGCGCGAGTGGAACCAGGCGCACGCCAAGGCGGGTGCGATCCGGTACGGACAGTCCAGGCTGGATATTTCCGACGAGATGGATCTGGAGGCAGACCGCGCCCGCAACGAGTCGGATGTCAGGAAGGACCAACTCCTGAGCCGGACAAATGGCATCGACGCCGTGCTGCAGGCCAATCGTCTGGACGCGATCCTTACGCCCGCGGCGAGCGGCGCGGACCTGGCGGCCAGGGCCGGATATCCGCTGATCGTGGTCCCGTTCGGGATGGTTCCGAATGGGGCGCCGAGCGGTCCGCCCGGCGGTGCGCAGCAGCGGCCGGGGTTTCCCGCGGGCTTCGACCCAAAGCCGTCGCCATTCGGAATCGGCCTCACCGGAACGGCTTGCAGCGAACCGCGCCTGATGGGAATCGCTTACGCGTTTGAGCAGGCGACCAAACGCCGCGTGCCGCCGCCTTCGACTCCTTAGCGTTTGCGCACGGTTAAAATATTTTCCCGGCGATTTCGTCTATAGAGGTAAGAGTCGATGAAGTGCCGGCCATGACCCAGGATCGCGCGGACCAAAACCAGCGCCTGTCGCGGGTTTTCGAGAGCGAGCGGCGCCGCCTGCTGGCCTTCATCCGCCGGCGCATTCCGGATGAAATCGACGCCGAAGATCTACTGCAAGACGTCTTTTTCGAGCTGGTGGAAGCTTACCGGCTGATGAAGCCCGTGGCGCACGCCGGGGCGTGGATGATGCAGGTGGCCAGGAACCGCATCACGGATTTGTTCCGCCGCGGCCGAAAGGAAGTGGCGGTGGACGATGACAGGCGCATCCTCGAAGACCTGCTTCCATCGCCGGATGCCGGTCCGGATGCGCTGTACGCGCGCGGCGTCCTGCTGGACGAAATCGAAGCCGCGCTGGAGGAATTGCCGGCCAGCCAGCGTGAGGTATTTTTGGCGCACGAAATCGATGGGCGCAGCTTCGCGGAGATTTCGGCGGAGACCGGAGTCAGCGTCAACACGCTGCTCTCGCGAAAGCACTACGCCGTCAAGCGGCTGCGCAGGCGGCTGAAAGACATCTACGAGGAATCGGGTTACGAAAGGAGAGACTTATGAGGAGAATCAAGTTTGTTGGAACGCGCGTGCTCATGTTTGGGTTGGTTGGGGGCGGCATTCTGGGGCTGGTCATCTCCGGCCTTTGGAATGCGCTGATGCCGGGGATTTTCGGACTTCCCGCGATCGGCTTCTGGCAGGCGCTGGGGCTGTTCCTGCTGGGGCGGCTGCTGGTCGGCGGTTTTGGCGGCGGGCGCGGCAAGTGGCGCGACGCGCGCTTCGCGCGGGGGTGGCAGAACCTGACGGCGGAAGAGCGGCAGCGCTTCCGCGACGCGATGGGAACGCGGTGCCCGGAGAGATTCCGGGCGGACGAGGGAGCGGAAAAGGGGTGAAGGAACGGTCGCGGTGCGTTGGGAGCACGTCGTGTATCATAGAGAAAATTTATGGACAGACGAAGCTGGCTCCAACTGATCACGATTCTTGCCGCAGCGCGCGAGGCGCACCCGCAGCAGCGCGGGGGGACGTCGCCTCCGACCACGCCTCCTCCACCGGATGCGGCCGGTCGCGGCGGGCGAGGGGGCTTCACGCCTCCGCCGATGCGCGTCACCAAAGAGCAGGTCTCCGGGGCGCTTAAACTCATGGGGCTGGAGTTTCAGGACGCCGAGATCGACACGATGCTGCGCGGCGTCAATCAGGCACTCTCCAATTACGAAGCCTTGCGCAAGGTCGATGTGCCGATCGATACCGAGCCGAGCTTCGCCTTCCATCCCGGTTTGCCGGACCGTACGCCGATCAAAGGGCCGCAGCGTTTCCAAACGACGATTCCCGCGTCGCCGGCGATGAAGGCGCCGTCGAATCTGGAAGACGTCGCTTTTTGGCGCGTGGTCGATCTGGCGCCGCTGGTGAAGTCGAAGGCGGTCTCGTCCACCGACCTCACCAAGATGTATATCGCGCGGATGAATAAATACTCGCCCAAGCTGCTCTGCCTGATCACGTCCACGGAGGAACTGGCGCTGGAGCAGGCGGCGGCGGCCGACAAGGAGATTCGCGCGGGGCACTATCGCGGACCTCTGCACGGGATTCCCTTCGGACTCAAGGATCTGTTCGACACCAAGGGGATTCTCACCACCTTCGGCGCGGAACCGTACCAGACGCGCGTTGCCGATAAGGATGCGACGGTGGTGGAGCGGCTGCGCGCGAGCGGCGCGGTGCTGATGGCGAAGCTTTCGATGGGCGCGCTGGCGCAGGGCGGGCTGTGGTTCAAGGGAATGACCAAGACGCCGTGGAACAACGAGCAGACGTCGAGCGGGTCGTCGGCCGGTTCGGCGTCGTCGACTGCGGCGGGGCTGGTTGGGTTCACGCTGGGGACGGAGACGCTGGGGTCGATCATCTCGCCGAGCCAGGCCTGCGGCACGGTGGGATTGCGACCGACTTACGGGCGCATCAGCCGCTACGGCGCGATGGGGCTGAGTTGGACGATGGATAAGGTCGGGCCGATCTGCCGCGGCGTGGAAGATTGCGCGATCGTGCTCAACGCGGTTTACGGCCCGGATGGCCGCGATCGCACCGTGGGTGCCGACCCGTTCCACTGGGAGCCGCGCAAGCCGCTCTCCAGCCTGCGCATCGGCGTCCTGCAGAAGGATTTCGACCGCGCGCAGGGCGAGCAGAAGAAGATCTGGGAGCAGGCGCTGGCGGATCTGAAGAAGGCGGGCGTGAACATGACGCCGACGGAGTTCGCGGAGGACGGCGGGACGATCCGCTTCCTGTTGAGCGCGGAAGCGGCGGCCGCCTTCGACGACATCACGCGCGACGGGCAGGTGCGCAATCTAAAAGGACAATCGCCCGGCGACTGGCCGAATCAGTTCCGCACCTCGCGACTGATTCCGGCGGTCGAGTATATTCGCGCGCAGCGGGCGCGGACCCTGCTGGTGCGCAAGTTCGAAGCATTCATGGCGGATTGGGACGTGCTGGTGATGCCGCCGAATTCGCTATTGACCACGACGAACCTCACCGGCAATCCGCAGGTGGTGCTGAAGTGCGGGTTCACCGAGGGGGCGAAGGCGGACGGCACGAAAGTGCAGGTGCCGCGCTCGATCAGCTTCCTGGGCAAGATCTACGACGAAGGCTCGCCGCTGCGCGTTGCGCTGGCCTATGAGCAGGCGACGGAGTGGCATAAGAAGAATCCGGTGCTGGAGGTATGAGGATGAACCGGCGCGTATTTCTGGCGACCGCGGCGGGCGGCTTCACGGCCGCCGCTCAGCAGGCCGACCTCCCCGAGCCGATCCGCAAGTTGCGGCCGATGCTGGATGGCGTAGTGCCTATCGGCGATGCGGAACGCGCCGCGCGGCGCGAGAAGGCGCGCCGGCTGATGGCGGAGAACAAGCTGGATGCACTCTATCTGGAGAGTGGAACCAGCATGTATTACTTCACCGGCAAACGCACCGCCGGTGAGGCTGCGATCCTGGGCGCGAAGAGCAAGGCCGAGACGGTGTGGACCACGCCCGATCCGGCGAAGGCGGCGCAGGCGCTGCGCGACATGGGGATCGCCACCGGGAAGGTCGGGATGGAAGAGCAGGTCCGTTTCGCCACCTTCGACGGCTTGCGGCGCGAGCTTCCGGCGGTGGAGTGCGTCAGCGGCACGCCGGTATCGGCAGGTTGCCGGGTGATCAAATCGGCGGCGGAGATCGCGCTCCTGCAGCGCGCCAATGAGATTACGATCGAAGCGTACAAGGCCGCGCTCGCCAGCCTGCGTGAAGGCATGACGCAGCGCGATCTCAGCGCCAACATCGCGGCCGCCTTCCGCGCTCTCGGCGTCAGCGGCAACGCGATGGCGATCTTCGGCAAGTACACCGCGTTTCCGCACGGCAGCATCCAGCCGCAGGAGTTGCGCGAGGGCGACATGGTGCTGATCGACGACGGCTGCACCGTCGAGGGCTACGTCAGCGACATCACGCGCACGACGGTCTTCGGTAAGCCGACCAAACGGCAGCGCGAGATTTGGGATCTGGAACGCAGGGCGCAGGACGCGGCGCTCGCGGCGGCCAAACCCGGCGTCACTTGCGAGAGCGTGGATGCGGCGGCGCGCAAGGTGATTACCGATGCGGGCTTCGGTCCGGGCTACAAAACGCCGGGCCTGCCGCACCGCACCGGCCACGGCATCGGGCTCGACGGCCACGAGTGGACCTACCTGGTGAAGGGCAACAAGACCAAACTCGAGCCGGGAATGTGTTTCAGCGACGAGCCGACCATCGTGATCTACGGCGAGTTCGGCGTGCGCCTGGAAGATTGCATGTACATCACGCCGGCCGGGGCGCGGATGTTCACGAAGCAGAGCCCGGCGATCGATCAGCCGTTCGGATAGGAGATGCAGAATGCAGGCAGGGGCACAGGCACAGGAGACAGTCGACTATCGCGCGCGGATTGCGAAGCTGCAGGAGGCGATGAAGGAGTTCGGGCTGCAGGCGATCGTGATCGAATCGGGACCGGCGATGATGTACCTCACCGGCGTGCGCTGGGGGCGTAGCGAGCGCACCTTCTCGGCGGTGATCACGCAGAAGGGCGATCCGGCGTGGGTGCTGCCGGGCTTCGAAGAGGCGCGTGCGCGCGAACTGATCCAGCCGGGACAGGATATCCGCGTCTGGCAGGAGGACGAGAGCCCGTACCAGCGCGTGGCCGAGATCATAAAGGATCGCGGCATCGCGACCGGGCGCGTCGGGGTGGAGGAATCGGTCCGCTTCTTCGTGTTCGACGGGGTGCGGAAGCAGGCTGCCAAGCTGGAGTACGTCACCGCGCAGCCGGCGCTGAAGGCGGCAGGGGTCGATCTGACGCCGCCGGCCGGCCGCGGCGGACGGAAGCAGTAGGGCAGGGCTCCCGGCCCATCCCCTCGGAGTGACGGACAGCTAGTGTAGTTCTATACCCACCACAAAGCCAAGGTGTTTACCGTTCTAAAGGGGTTAGCGCGCCGACACCGACGTAAATTCATTCAAAACGTTAGGAAACTTTTTCAATATTTGATGAATGAGCCTTGTTCTGTCCGATTTGGCTGTGGTAGAGTTGTCCACATTCCAGAGTTAGTTTTAGGGGGTACAACCGAATGAAGAAGTTGTTGGTGGCAGTGTGCATCTTTGCCACTGTACTTTTCTCGCAGGTGAGCACGAGCCGTATGGACGGCATGGTCACCGACCCCTCCGGGGCTGCAGTGCCCGGAGCGGAAGTCACCGTTACGAACCTTGCAACGGACCAGATCTCCAAGACCACAACTACCGAGCACGGGGAATGGGCGTTGCCCTCCATGCCGGCCGGCACTTACAAGATCACAATCACCAAGCCAGGCTTTAAGGCGGGACTGGCACCCGGCGTCGAAGTCAATGCCGGTGTTCCCGCGACGGTCAATATTAAGCTCGAAGTCGGCGCGGCTACCGAGACGGTAGAAGTGGTGGGCGGCACGGATATCGTGCAGACCTCCAGCGCCGCGGTCAGCAGCACCATCAGCGGACGCCAGATCTTCGAACTGCCTTTCGCCACGCGCAATGCAGTCGAATTGCTGGTGACCCAGCCGGGCGTGCAGACGCCGACCAATCCGCGTAGCTCTTCCGTCAACGGACTTCCGCGCGGCGCGCTGAATGTCACCATCGACGGCATGAACACGCAGGACAACATGTTGAAGTCCAGCGACGGCTTCTTCAGCTACATCTACCCGACGGTGGATTCGCTGGATGAATTGACCGTAACCACGTCGGCCGGCGCCGCGGATTCCAGCGGCCAGGGCGCGGCGCAGATCAAGTTCACCACCAAGAGCGGTTCCAACCAATTCCATGGCGGCGGCTTCTACCAGCGGCGCCAGACCGGTTGGGATGCCAACTACTACTTCAATAATCAGCAGTTGCTGCCCCGCGACATCGTGAAGTTGACGCAACGCGGCTTCCATGTGGGCGGACCGGTGCTCAAGAACAAGCTGTTCTTCTTCGGCAACTACGAGCAGTACATTCTGCCCGGCACGAAGTCCTACACGCGCACCATTCTGACTCCGGACGCCATCAATGGGAACTTCTCATACTGCCCGACGGGCACCTCGAATGCGGCCTGCGCCTCCGATGCGAGCCTGCTGAAGAAAGTCAACGTGTACGCGCTGGCCGCCCAGAACGGCCTGACCAGCACGCCGGACCCGATTCTGTTGAAGACCTACCAGGATATGTATGCGACGGCCGGTGGCGGCACCTTGATCCCACGCGGCGTCAACAACGGGGATTTCAGCCGCACCGATCTGAACTATCAGCCGGCCGGCAACCAGCAGCGCGACTTCGTTACCTCGCGCCTGGATTACAACATCACCACCAATCACCACTTGTCCTTCGTTTATAACTACGACAAGTACACTTCGATTCCCGACTTCCTGAATAACGTCGTGGCCGCCTTCCCGGGCACCGGCGTGGTTCTGGGCACCACCACTCAGACCGGCCAGAACAGCAACCGTTTCGCGGGCACGCTTTCTCTGCGTTCGCAGTTCGGCTCGCACGTGACCAACGAATGGCGCGGCGGCCTGAACGGCGGCACGGTTCTCTTCTTCCCTGACGTCGGCCCCAGTCTCTACAGCAACTGGCGCGGGTACCGACCGGTGTTCAACTACGTGGCCAGCGTCACCACAGCCACCAGTTCGCAGCGGCGGAATTCGCCCGTAAAGAACATCGCCGACAACGTGTCGGTGATGAAGGGCGCGCACCTGTTCTCATTCGGCGGTGAGTTCACGCAGGTCAACTCCTGGCAGTTGATCGCCAGCACGGACACCATGCCGAGCATCACCTTCGGTGCGGCCACCGGCGACCCGGCGCTGAACACCTTCGTGACCGGCAACATGCCGCTTTCGTCGACGACGAACCAGTCGGATGCGGCGTCGCTCTACGCGATCCTCACCGGCCGCGTGTCTTCGATCTCCAAGCAATTGACCCTGGGTGAAGCCAACAAGCAGTACGGCGCCAACCCGACTATCGATCGCAACCGGCAGCGTGAATACGGCGGCTTCGTGCAGGATACCTGGCGCGCCGCGCGCAACCTGACGGTCAACCTTGGCCTGCGTTTCGAAAAGCAGGGGCAGTACGAAAACATCAACGGCCTCTACTCGCGCGTTGGCTACAACGCCCTCTGGGGCACATCGGGTGTGGGCAACCTGTTCTCGCCGGGCGCCACGGGCGGCGTGGTCCCGAGCTTTGTGCAGCAGTCGGGTAGCAACTACAACATTCCGACCGCCCTGGCGCCGTCGGTTGGCTTCGCGCTGCAGGTACCGCGGATGAGCGGAATCCTGGGTGCGATCTTCGGCAACCATGAAGGCGCTTCGGTCCTCCGGGCCGGCTACGCGATCTCCACGGTCCGCGAAGGCCAGAACCTCTTCATCAGCCTCTGGGGCGCCAACCAGGGCATCACGCAGACGGCTTCGGTCAGCAACTCCACCACGCCGGCCGATTTCGGCCCGGCAGGTAGCGTGCTGTTCCGCCAGGCGACCTTGCCGACGAAATCCGGCCTGACCAGCACTCCGGTCTATCCGATTCCCGCCGGCTTCACCACCAGCTTGAACGACTTCCAGCCGAACATGACGCTGGGCTATGTGCAGAGCTGGAACATCGGCTGGCAGCGTGAATTGGGCCGCGATTCGGTCGTGGAATTCCGCTATACCGGCAACCACGGCGTCCATCTGTGGCGCCAGTACAACCTGGATGAAGTCAACATCTTCGAGAACGGCTTCCTCAAGGAATTCCAGGCCGCGCAAAACAACCTGAGAATCGCCCGCGGCGGCGACATCACCAAGAACACCGGCGTCAACAATTGGGGCAACACCGGTCTCCCCGGCCAGGTCTCCACCCCGTTGATGCAGACCGCGATCGGCAACACCACCGATTCCACCATCGCCGGCCAGCTCCTGCTGGGGCAGGCGGGCGGCGCGGCTAACGGGATCGCAACCAACTCCGGCCGTATGGCGAACCTGACCGCGGCGACTTCCACCGCCTGCGGCGGCAAACCTTGCCCGACCAACCTCTTCGTCGTGAATCCGACGGTCGCCAGCGGCGGCTCCTTCGTGGAGACCAACGACGGCTCGTCCTTCTATGACGCCTTCCAGGTCGAAGTCCGCCGGCGCATGAGCCACGGCGTTTCCGTCCAGGGCAGCTACGTATTCGGCAAGTCCCTGGCCAACGGTCCCAGCAACAGCAGCACCAGCGTGGCCCAGCCCACGACGCTGCGCAATTTGGGAATCGACAAAGTCCCCTCGGGCTTCGATATCCGCAATGCCTTCAAGGTCAACTATATTTATGAGTTGCCCTTTGGCCCCGGCAAGCGCCTGCTGGGCAGCAGCAAAGGCATTCTCGGCAAAGCCCTGCAGGGCTGGGAAACGGCGGGTGTCATCCGCGTTCAGTCCGGCACACCGTTCTTCCTGAACGGTCTCGCGACCTTCAACCAGGTGACCAGCAACACCGGTGTTGTGCTGCACAACATCACGGCGTCTGAACTGCAGCAGGACGTCAACATCCGCAAGACCACCGGTTCGGATGGGAAGGGCATCGTTTACTTCCTGCCGCAATCGCTGATCAATAACTCGATGGCGGCGTTCAACACCGGAGGCTTTACCCCCGCGCAGCTCGATCCGAGCGCTCCTTACATCGGACCGGCGGCGGCGGGTCAACTCGGCTGGCGCGGCTACCTCTACCAGAATTGGAACCGCTTCTTCGATGCCAGCATCGTGAAGCGCACGACGATTCACGAAAAGATGAACCTGGAGTTCCGCGCCACGGCGCTGAACATTTTCAACATGACCAACTTCGGCACTGGCGCGAGCGGAACCAACTACAACAATATCGGTTCGGCATTCGGGCAGGTGAGCGGCGCATACCGCGACATCTCGGGCACAGTCGAGCCCGGCGGCCGCATCCTGGAGTTCATGCTGAGGTTCAACTTCTAGTAGGACGGGCCTCGGGCCTGTCCACGGTTTTCCATCTTCCGGCCGGTCGGGGTTCGCCCCGGCCGGCCTTTTTTTTGCATTTCCAGGGGTTAAGGAATCGTTAAAACCGGGCGCTTCCATATTTGGGAATGCCTCTCCCAGCGATTGGAAGCGCCATCAGAATCAGAAATTTGTGGCGCGTTTACCTCGGGATTACCCCCATCCCGCCGGGTCCATCCATATGAGATTCGACTGTTGTGTTCCTGGTTTTTGCCGTGCTACATTCAACCCACATCGGGGTTTTTGGGGGATACCAGTGACCTGTCTGTCACCAGGACTATCGCCGTTCGCGCGATAGCCGTTCTCCCCTTGGTCTCAATTCGAAGTACATGGCCTGACCGTTTTGCGGTCAGTAAAAGGGGGTTAGATGTTTCGTTTACGAGGTTTTGCGCCCATGGCTGGCGTGTTGTTTATGGCCGGAGCTCTGCATGCGCAGGTGACTGGTCGAGTCACCGGAAGCGTAGTGGATGCGACCGGCGCGTCTGTTCCCGAGGCTACGGTCAGCCTCCAGCTACCAGGAAGTGGCTCCAGTGTTTATACCGTACTGACCAATAACGCCGGGGAATATTCGATTCTCACGGTGAATCCAGGCACCTATGATCTTGCGGTAGAGAAGAAGGGCTTTTTGAAAGCCGTGGTCAGCGGCCTGAAGATCGATACCGGCCGCAGCACCGACGTGCCGCAGGTCAAATTGGACGTGGCCGCGGTCACGCAGACTGTGGAGGTGACGGAAGCCAAGCAGTCCGTCGAGACCTCCAACGCGGAAGTCGCCACCACGATTTCGCGATCGCAGATTCAAAACCTGCCGATCCTGAACCGTAGTCCTCTAGGCTTCATGCAGACCCAGGCCGGCATCAACAGCGGCGCCGGCACCACCACCATCAACGGGCAGCGTTCCACGTACGTCAACGTGACGCTGGACGGTATCAACATCCAGGACAATTTCATCCGCACCAACGACGTCGATTTTCTTCCCAACCTGCTGCTTCTGGACCAGGTCTCCGAAGTCACGGTGACCTCGTCGAACTCCAATGCGTCGGCCGCGGGCGGCTCCTCGCAGATTCAGTTCGTGACGCCTTCGGGCACAAATCAATACCACGGCAGCGCGTACTGGTCGAACCGCAACAGCTACTTCGCCGCCAACACCTGGTTCAATAACCAGTCGGGCGTCAAGAACGCGTTCCTGAACCAGAACCAGCTCGGCGGCACGCTGGGCGGTCACATCATCAAGAACAAGGCGTTCTTCTACACGAATTACGAGGCCTTCCGCCTGAAGCAGCAGACTTCGCAGAATCCCACGATCCTGACTCCCGATGCGCGCAACGGCATCTTCACCTACCGCGATAGCGGCGGCAATGTGCAGAAGGCGAACCTGCTGCAGACGATGGGAATCCAGGCCGATCCCACGGTCGCTGGCCTGCTCGCCCAGGTTCCGACCGCGTACAACAACACCAACGTCGGCGATTCGTCGGCTTCGCTGCTGCGCAACACGGCGGGCTATCAGTTCCTGAAGCGCAACAATCGCACGCGTGACAACTTCACCATCAAGGGCGACTATCTCGCCTCCACCAAGAACACGTTCACCCTGAGCTACATCTACAACCGCGACATCCTGGACCGTCCCGACCAGGACAGCACCTTCAACCTGGTTCCTTCCGTGACCAACAACGATCCGGTGAAGCTGATGTCCGCGGCCTGGCGCTACAGCCCCAAGCCGAATCTGACCAACGAAGTGCGCTTTGGCTTCAATTGGGCTCCCTCCATCTTCCTGGCTGCGCAGGATATCCCCAAGTATTACGTGACGGGCCTGACCTTTACGAATCCGGTCAACACCTTCCGCACGCAGGGACGCAACACCGACACCTACAACTTCGCCGATAACGCCAGTTGGGTGCATGGACCGCATTCGGTTTCCTTCGGCTTCCAGGCGCAGACCACGCGCATCGAGCAATACAACGACGCCGGCATCACGCCGACCTACACGCTGGGCACGGCCGGCAATACGCTGCTGACCAACGCTCAGTTGCCCGGCATCAGCGCCACCGATCTGGCGGCGGCCAATGGCCTCCTGGCCACGCTCGGCGGCTACATCACCAGCTACACCCAGAACTTCAACGTGTCATCGCGGACCTCGGGCTTTGTGCCCAACTACACCACCCTGCGCCACGACAAGTTCGATAACTACGCGGCCTACGTCCAGGATTCCTGGAAGGTCAACCGCCGTCTGACGGCCACGCTCGGCGTGCGCTGGGACTACTACACCCCGGTGGATGAGCGCGACGCGCTGGCGCTGCTGCCGGTCGTGCAGAACAACAACGTGATCCAGACCGTGTTGAATCCGAACGCGACGCTGGATTTCGCCGGCAATGCGGTGGGCCGTCCCTGGTACAAATCCGACAAGAACAACTTCGCCCCCAATCTGGGATTGGCCTTCGATCCCACGGGCGAGGGCAAATGGTCGATCCGCGCCGGCTATTCGCTTTCGTACGTCAACGACAACATCGTGCGCAGCACCGACAACAGCCAGTCGACCAACGCCGGACTCACCTCCACGGTGGCCCGGACCGCGGTCGGCGGACGCCTGATCAACGGCGTGCCTACGATCGTCACTCCGGCCTACAAGGTCCCGCGCACGCTGGCCGATAACTACGCGCTCAGCACCTCCTCCGCCGTCGCCATTCCCGATCCGGGCCTGGTGACGCCCTACGTACAGCAGTGGAATCTCTCCATCCAGCGCGCCATCAAGGGCACCATCATCGACGCCCGGTATGTGGGCAACCACGGCACCAAAGCGGTCCGCGGCATCGACTACAACCAGGTGATCATCAGCGGCATGCTCCCGGATTTCCAGAAGGCGCTGAACAACGGGCTGCTCTCGCAGAAGGCGGGCGGCTCCTTCGACCCGCGCTTTAACGCCAACATCGCCGGCAGCCAGCCGCTCCCCTTCTTCAATGCGCTGCCCAACTCCGGCAACCTGACCAACACCACCGTGATCAACGATATCCAGACCGGCCAGGTGGGCGAACTGGGCAGCTTCTACCAGACCAGCTTGATCAACGGTTCGACGAACTTCTTCGCCAACCCCAACGTGCTGGGCGCGAACGTGCTGACCAACTACAGCAACTCCAGCTACAACGCCTTCCAGATCGACGTGACCCATCGCTTCTCGAAGGGCTTCCAGTTCCAGGCGAACTACGTCTTCTCGAAGGTGATGAGCGACGCCCAGGGCGACCAGCAGACGGATTTCGAGCCGTTCCTGGACATCAACAACGCCAAGATCGAAAAGTCGCGCGTCAATGGCTCCGACATCACGCATGTCTTCAAGGCCAACGGCGTGTACGAACTACCGTTCGGCAAGGGCAAGCACTTTGCTCCGACGAACTCGATCCTCTCGCGCATCGTCGGCGGCTGGAATGCTTCGGGGATCTTCACGCAGCAATCCGGCACCCCGTTCAGCGTCCTCTCCGGCCGCGGCACGCTGAACCGCGCCGCGCGCTCGGCGAACGAGACAGCCAACACCACGCTCAACAAGAGCCAGCTCGACGCGCTCTTCTCGGTCCAGATGACCGGTAGCGGCCCCTTCTTCGTGCCGCAATCGATCAAGGGCAGCGACGGCCGCGCGGTGGCTGCCGATGGAGCGGCGCCCTTCGCCGGCCAGGTCTTCACGCAGCCGGTCGCCGGCAACATCGGCGGTCTGCAGCGCAACTACTTCTCCGGCCCGTGGGTCTACGATCTGGACGCCAGAATCGCCAAGGTGACCCGGATCAAGGAACGCCACACGCTGGAATTGAGCATGACGGCTACAAACGTCTTCAACCACCCGACATGGTCCGTCGGTAACCAGAGCATCACTTCGACCAATTTCGGAAAGATCACCAGCACCTTCTTCGGGCGCCGGCTGGTCCAGTTCGAAATGCATTACCGCTTCTAAGAGTGAAAGCGATCTGGGCCACGTATGGACACGAATTTGTCCCATACGTGGCCCATTCCAACAGCGACCTTCTGCCGAGTTTTTCGACGTCCCTCCCTTTCGTTATGTAGAAAATAGAATCTTTTTATCTCGCTTTCCCCTTGAAGGCCCCAAAGAACTATGGCATACTCCTGAAAAAGACCTGCGTTGCAGGACGCGTGTCTCCTTATTTAAGAGATAAGGGCCTTTTTAATTGCTTCAGGATTGAGGTTAAGGAATGAAGAGATTCTACGTTCTCCTATTGGCTTTCGCTTTGTTGGTTGGTTTGTGCTTCGGACAGACCCAGGCTGCGCGTCTGCAAGGGACTGTCCGCGACGCCAGCGGTGCGATCGTGCCTAACGCGAAGGTCATCGTTGTCAACAACCAGACGAAAGACTCCAGCGACACGACTACCAACACCAGCGGTCTATATGTGATCCCCGCGCTGCGTCCCGGAACCTACACCCTGATGGTGGAGGCGGCTGGTTTCTCCAAGACCACGGTTACGGATATCGAGCTCGCGGTTTCGGCCAGTATCGCGCAGGACGTGAGACTGGAAATCGGCAAGCTTACCGAAGTGGTCGAAGTCAGCGCCAGTGCGGTATCGGTGGCCACCACCGACGCACAAGTCAGCGCAGCGGTCACCATGCGCGACATCGATACCCTGCCGCAACTGGCGCGCACGCCGATCACGCTGGCGATTTTCCAGCCTGGCGTGCAGATTTCGCAGAACGGCTCCAACGCCGGCACCGACACCAGCTACTCGCACGTCAACGGACTTCGCCAGGGCAGCAACAACAGCACGCTCGACGGCATCGACGTGAATGACGCAGTGGCGCCGCGCCTCGGCCTCTCCCTGACGGCGAACAATACCGATTCGGTGGAGGAATTCCGCGTTGTTACCGAAGGCGGCAAGGCCGAATACGGCCGCAATGCAGGCGCGCAGACCGAACTGGTCACGCGCTCGGGCACCAACACGCCGCATGGTTCGTTCTTCGATTACATCCGCAATCAGGCCCTGAACGCCAACGATTTCTTCAGCAACAAATCGGGCGTCGCCAAGCCGATGTTCATCCAGAATATCTACGGCGGCAGTTTCGGCGGCCCCATCAAGCGCAGTAGACTCTTCATCTTCGGCAACTATCAGGGACGCCGCACCCACCAGGCGATATCGCGCGTGCGCACTGTGCCGACGGCCCTCGCCAAGACGGGCATCTTCCAGTACACCGTCGGTGGCGGCGCCCCTCTGCAGTACAACGTGCTCAACGCCGATCCGCTGCGCAAGGGCATCGACCCGACAATCGCCACGCTGCTCAAGATCTATCCCGACCCCAACGACACCTCGGTCGGCGACGGATTGAACACGGCCGGATACCGCTTCAACAACCCCAACAACAGCCTGGAAGACCAGTTCACCATAAAGGCCGACTACAACCTGAATGATAAGATGCACACCTTCTTCCGGCAGAGTTGGCAGCGCAACTCTTCCATCGACTCCCTGAACAGCGCCGACGCCTCCTTCCCCGGCCAGCCGCAAGGCACCCAGGGCGGCAAGCGATGGGGCGTGGCCGCCGGCTGGGATTGGACCATAACGGGCACCGTGGTCAACGAAGCCCGCTACGGACATCAGAGCGCCACTACCGCCTTCAACCGCCCGGCCCGCGTGGCCGGTCCGATGTATTCGTTCAACTCGTGGACGAATCCGATCCTGACCAACTTCGCCCAGGGCCGGAACTCGCCGGTCAACGAATACACCGACAACCTCACCAAGATCCACGGCAATCACACCTTCAAGATGGGCGGCACGGTGCGCTTCACCACGCAGTGGGGCACCAACGACGCCGGCATCTATCCGAATGAGAGCCTGAGCACTGCCTCCGCAGGCAACACGCCGCCCACCAGCGCTAACCCGCCCGGAGTCACCGGAACCGCGCTGACCAGCTTCCAGGCTCTGTACAACAACCTGCTCGGCCGCGTCGGCTCGATCGCCCAGACGTACTACAGCGACCTGAGCGCATGGCAGGCGCCCGGCACGCCGCGCGTCCGCACCTTCAACTTCCACGAATACGGCTTCTTTCTCCAGGACGATTGGAAGGTGAGCCCGCGGCTCACGTTGAACCTGGGCCTCCGCTACGATTTCAGCGGCGTCCCCTCCGAAGCCAACGGCTTCGCCGGTGCGCTGGACAAGGCTGCCCTGATCAACACGGTCAGCCAGATCGACAACTTCACCATCAAGAAGGGCGCCCAGTGGTACAACAACGACTGGAATAATTTCGCCCCGCGCCTGGGCTTCGCCTGGGATCCGAAGGGCGACGGCAAGACCGCGGTTCGCGGCAACTACGGCATCTTTTACGACCGCGTGATCGGCGCCACCGCCAGTTCGGTGGACGGCAGCACGCCCGGATTCTCCTCGGCGCTGACCGTATTCCCGAACCAGGCCGCGGGCGCCGATGTCCGCATCGCCAACACTCCCCCACCGCCGGCGCAACCGGCAGCGCCCGTCCTGACGCCAGCGGCCACGCGCAGCATCAGCAGCATCTCGGTCTTCGACCCGAATCTGCGCACGGGCTACGTCGAGATGTGGGGGCTAAACATCCAGCGCGAAGTTGCCAAGGGCACCGTGATCACGGCCGGCTACGTCGGCAATCGCGGCCTCAAGCTGTTCTTCAACCAGGACCTCAACCAGGTCCGGATGACGCCCGGCTTCATCAATGACGTGAAAGAGCTGGCCAACAACTTGAACAACCTCGGCAACGTCTCTCCCAACAACGTGCTCGTCAAAATCTTCGGCACCGCGTCCGCCGCCGCCAGCGCGGTCGGCACGAGCAACCTCCAGACCAACCAGATCCGCAACATCACCGACGCGCTGGATCAGACCAACAACAGCAAGTACGCCAATGCGGGACTGAACCAGTTCTACCTGCGCAACTACCCGCAGTTCTTCCAGTTGTATTACGGAACCAACGGCGGACTCTCCTGGTACAACTCCGCCCAGCTCAGCGTCAAACATCAGACCAAGACCGTGCGCCTCTTCGCCAACTACACCTTCAGCAAGAGCCTCGATAATACCGGTGCCGAAGGTAACGGATCGACGGACCCGATCGACAGCTTCAATCTGAACCTGAACAAGGGCCGCTCGGATTTCGACCGCGCGCATGTCTTCAACCTGCAAGGGTCCTACACGCTGCCCATCGGCAAGAATCACGCCTTCGGCGGCAACATGCCGCGTTGGGCCAATGCCCTGGTCGGCGGCTGGGATCTCGGCGGCCTCGCCATCTGGGAAAGCGGCTCCGCGATTACCGCCACCTCCGGGCGCTACACCAATGTGTCGTACAACAGCTCGTCCTGGCTGAACTACACCGGCACGCGCGATATCGGCAGCGTGTCGCGCAAAGTCGCCAACTATGACGGCGTGTACTTCTTCGACCCCAACACCACCTTCACGCAGTTCGCTTACCCGGGGATGGCCGACTACGGAAACGCCGGACGTAATACCTTCCGCGGCCCGCGCTTCTTCAACGTCGACGCTTCTCTGGTCAAGACCTTCGCCATCACGGAACGCAAGAAGGTGCTCTTCCGCGCAGAAGCCTACAATCTGTTCAACAACGTCAATTTTGCCAACCCGAGCTTCACCCTCACGAATGCCTCGACGTTCGGCAAGATCAGCGGCGTGGTCAGCAATCCACGCCTCCTTCAGGCAGCACTCCGCTTCGAGTTCTGATCCGTGTACCAGGGGCAGGTCTCCCCGGCCTGCCCCCTGATTTTCTTAATTCTCCGTAGCCGTCTTCTCCGCGCGGTCCACTACGATCGCTTTCTTCGGAAGCTTCTTCGCCTCCAGCAGGCCCTTGCCCGATGCCGTCATGCTCATCCCGAACTTCGCGCCCTCCGCGTCGCTGCCCGTCTTCCGGCGGCGATTCCTTCAGCCTCGCGCCGTTCCTCCGCACTCCCAACCCGTACATGCTGAACTCCTTCATCTGGGCGTCCGCGCCTCGCGTTATACTCCATCCCAATGGACGATTTCACCCGCCGCGCATTCCTCCAATCCGCCACCCTTGCCGCCGCTTCCGCCGCCGCGCCTAATGATGGCTGGTTTGACCGCCCCATGCGCTGGGCCCAACTCACGCTGGTCGAAGACGATCCCGGCAAGTTCGACCTCACCTTCTGGCTCGATTACTTCCGCCGCATCCACGCTGACGCCGCCTGTCTCAGCGCCGGCGGCTGCGTCGCCTACTACCCCACCAAGGTCCCGCTGCACTACCGCAGCCAGTGGCTCGGCGACCGCGATCCGTTCGGCGATCTGGTCGCCGGATGCCGCAAACTCAATATGGTGGTGATCGCGCGGACCGACCCGCACGCCGCCCATCAGGACATCG
>Ga0207071_1034_pt1 | contig 24485 bp, 20 predicted proteins | sample Alteio_BWMinHeat_67_FD_153531 | JGI IMG/M metagenome (GOLD analysis project Ga0207071, IMG submission 153531) | Enriched cells from forest soil in Barre Woods Harvard Forest LTER site, Petersham, Massachusetts, United States -... | ecosystem: Environmental > Terrestrial > Soil > Temperate forest >...
GCCGTTTGGGAGCCGTGGATGACTGGCCGGGGCGTGACACGCAAGGGGCGGAAGACGACGGAGGAAGGGATGGCCTCGAAGGAATTCTCATACACCGCAGTCTGGTCGCCGCGGTGCGACACCCAGGTCAACAGGTATTCGATGTTCATATCCGAGCGACCGTGGCCGGCCAGGGTGAATTTCGATCCAGGGCGGAATGCGCGGCAGTAACTGGTTCCGCGGATCAGCTTGCCGGGCACTTCCAGGGCGGAGAGCCGAAGGCTGGTGATGGTTTCGCCATCGCTCGATGCGGCGTAGATGCCCGGATATTCGTAGAGGGAACGGCTGGTATCGGAGCCGCTAGCGGTGGCCTGCAGGTCTGTGGTGGAGGTCAGAAAATTGTAATCGTCGGCCTTAAACTGTCCGGGAGTGACCTGCTGCTCCAGTTCGCAGGAGGTGACGATGTCTTCCGCCATCCATGCCTCTTTCTGCATGGTGGCCGTGGTGAGCCCGGTACAGGCCGCGTAGGCGCTCGTGTCATCGGCCAGAACCAGTTTGTGGCTGGAGCTGTCGTGAGTAAAGAAATAGAAAATGCCTTCCTGTTCCATCAGGCGCGAGACAAACTGGAGGTGGGTCTCCATGTACTGCACGCAGTATTCGCGCGCGGTGTAGGTTCCCGTCAGGGAATCGGTGAAATCCGTGAAGCCGGCGTCCGAGAATACCTTTTTGATAATGTCGGGGGCGGTCATGTTCTGGAAGATGCGGTTGTCCGAATTCATGGTCAGCAGCCAGAGCCAGGGATAGACGTCCGCATAATACGTAGTGAATCGCGCGTCGCCGCCGGACTGCACAAATCGCCCCACGATCCCGTTGAGATACTGTGTGTCGCCGCTGGCGAGCGAGAAGGCCAGCGTCACGCTTTTGCCCACAAGCTGCGTGAAATCGATGGCGTTGTCCTGCGCCACCAGATCCAGACGGTAGTGGAAGGGTTCGGAGATGCGCTCCTCGCCCTGGAAACTTCGGAGCAGCAACTTATCGGCTCCGAGCGGCGTAGTGAGCAGGATGGGGCTGGAGCCCTGTACGAAGGAAGCCATGGCGGTTACGAGGGGCGCAATCGAACTTGGGAATCGTCGCTGGTAAGTGGCTGGGTTTTCAGCCAGGAGGTCCAGCCGAGCCGGGCCTGGCCAAGTCGCGTTTCCGGCACGGACGTGGCATCGACCGTAAAACCGAACTCGAATTCGAAGTCTGGACCGGCATAAAAACGGGTGAGCTCGCACAGCGCCGTATACGCCGTGCCATTGGGCAAATAATCCAGGAACTGCGGCAGCTTCATGGGCCCAAGCTGTACGTGGAAGGCACCCTGCTGGTCCCAGATGCGGGTTCCCAGTACAACGTTGTCGCCCAGTCTCCGGTTTTGGCCGAAGACACCAACGCGGCTCCATTGGTCGGGCTCCAGCGGGCGCCATCGGCCGACTAACTGGCGAACGCCGGCCGCCACTTGAAAATGGCTGGAGAGCAAACGCTCGAGTCCGGCGGCGGAACGCGGGTGCTGTGCCAGGATTCCCGCCGAATGCAGCAGCGCGCGGTCGGGGACCTGCATGCGATTGCGCAGTTGCTTCAGCCCCAGGCCGAAGAAGGAAAAAATGTAGCCCGCGACCGGCGTTTCCTCCGGCGACCGGGTGGTCAACTCGACGCGGTGCAATTTGCGGACCTGGTACATCAGGCTGACCAGCCGGTGGTTGAAGATGTCCAGGAAATCCCGCATGGCATAGTCCCTGCCGCGGATCGATTCGAGAAGCAGTTCGGTATCGGGTGTCGAGAGAGGGCCGAAGGCGCCAGCCAGGCCGAGAAAATTGACGGTCATGTCGGCCGGTACGCCGGGCTCGGCAGAGCGAGTGATCTTCTGCACTTCGCTGGCGGGGAAATCCATCCCCACGCGAGAGTGGAACCGCACGGCTTCTTTTTCCGGCTCCGAACCGGCGCCGGGGGAAGCGGCCTTGGGGTTGAGGAGTTCGAGCAGTCGAACGGCCTGGAAAAAGTCGAACCGGTAAGGTTCAGCGAGGAGCCACTCTTCAACGGATCGATTACCCTGCCAGCCGTATGTCATCATGCAGGCGCCCCAAGCAGACCGGGATCTTCGTCGATACCAGCCTAGGTGGTCCGTTCCATCAAGGTGGCGCCGCGTTGGGTCAGGCCTTTGGCTCGAAAACCAAAGCCCTGGTACATCGAGACCAGCGCGGTAGGGCTCGTATCGGCATGGGAATCGGGCCGCGCTTCCAGTTGCGCGGTGGAAAAGCCCTGACTGCGAGCGGTGCGCATCGCGGCCTGAATCAGTTGCCGGGCCAAACCGTGCCGGCGATGCTCCGGAGCGACTTGCAAATCCGAGATGTACACGCCTTTATCTTTGGGCGTCAACTGGACCGAGGCCACGGGTTGGTTCTTGCCCGATGCGCCGACGCTAATTCGCCAGCCGCCGCCGCTAGGCGTGGCGGGGCGCACGGAGTAGACGGGCGGCGGAGCCGGCTTGCGATTGATCACGGCGGGCTTGCGGTTGATCACGGCCGACTTGCCATCGACTGCCGCGGCCTTGCCGTTGACCGGCTTGCGGTTGATCACGGCGGCATCGCGGGAGAATCGTTGCGCAGACGATGGGCTTACGGCAGCGGCTTCGCGCGGGGCGGGGGAGCTCGCCGCCATTTTCCCTAAACGGTCGGCCTCGGCCTCAAGCGCGTGGTCCTGGACCACCGCCACTCCCGAGCCAAACGGGTTCGACACACGCCCGGCGCGCTGTTGCACTACGTGAGTCAGCTCATGCCCGAGCAGAAACTGGCCGTGCGGGGTGTGTGGATTGTACTGACCGGGTGAAAAGTGGATGTCGGAACCCCAGGTGAAGGCGATTGCGCCGATGGACGCTGCCTCGGGTCCCACGTGAATGCGGACGTCGGAGAAGTTCGCGCTCAGCGCGGTTTCCATCTTCCGCTGGATGTCTCTCGGCAAAGGCCACCCGCCTGATTTGGGCTGCAATTTCACCGGGAATGCATCTTTCCCGGGACGAAGCTGAATGGCGCTCTTGCGCTGAAGCACCTTGCCAACGGCACTGATTGACCCGCCGGAACGCAGAAAGAATCCCTGGAGCGCGACGCTTTCCATCGGCATAAAAGCCCCCTCGCAATTAGACATGGGAATTATACCGCAAAATGCAGACAGTAACAGAGGGGCGATCCCCCGGAGGGTGGCTTCAACCGCCGCGTTTACAATTCTTCGCGGGTGCGGCTGGAGGTCGCCGCCCTGTCCTTGTGACGGCCCTTCAGCACATCCTGATAGGTGAAGAATCGATTCATCGGCAGGTTAGCCTGGTCGGCGTGATCGGCGTCGGGGCGGTAGTTCCCGGAGCCGTTGCTCCACCAATCCAGCTTGCCGTTATCGAAGTACATTTCGCCGGCATACAGCACCGGTTGGCCGTTGGCCAGCACCGGGTGGCGGTATGTGGGATGCAGGCTGATCGAGCCATCCAGGGTGCGGACAAAGATGTACTTGGCATTCGCTACCAGCATGCCGTGGGATTTCGGGCGGCTGATGCGGTACTGCTCGAAGAATCCGTGGAGCTTGAAAATCTCGTCGCGCTCTACGGGGATGGCGGCCGAGGCATTGAGGTTTGGGTAGAATCGCGGCTGCCCGCGCATCACCTTCGGTTGCACGATGCGGGGCTTCAAGTGAACGGGCTGCTGCGGACGATACACGGGAGGCCAGGCGGGCCGCGCGGTTGCCGGTTGGACAAACGGAGGTTTGGGCCTGGCGCCGACCATTGGACAACCCATCATACTACCGGCTGGTATCCGGCCAAGGGCGGCCAGCGCTTCCATTCGTCTTCCCCTTCGTTTTCGCGCTGCAGGCTCTGGATGACCAATTGCGTGAAGGAGTTCACCGAGGCGTAAAGGGCAAAGAATTGCCGCAGCACCGCGCCCAGCAGAAACGGACTGCTGCCCACGTAGAGGTCTTCGTCGAACTTGAGGGTGATCCGGGTGCCCTGGCAAAAGCCGCGCCAGTCGGGCTGCCCCACGCGTGCTACCACGGGCTTGCAGGTCATCTCGCGGATGCCCTGTACCTGCTGGTGCGCGGAGGGCGCGTCGGAGAAGCTGTACAGTCGCAGAATCTCGCGCAACGCCTCCAGACTTTCCTTGCCGTCGGAAAGCGACAGGTAGTTCAGCGACAAGTTGGAAACCAGGGCCCATAACGAAGCGCCCTCGATGGGGGGATAGGCCGGATAGGTGGGTTTCTCCAGGCACGATATGCGGTGCAGGGGCGCCGCGTCTTCAATCTGCAACTCCGCTCCGGCGGTCAACTGGACGGCGAGATCGCGGTTGGTGCAGAGCGTGTGGGCATAGACGGTCTGCAGGGGCGGCAGGCTGGGCTTGAAATCCAGGTCGACCAGCGAGATGTGAATCTCCGTGCCGGGCAGATCTTCGCGCCCTGTAGGGCCCCGATGCGCGTGCCAGAAGGCGCGCTGTTCCTTGCCGTCCATGCGGTGCTGAAAGGAGAAGAACGGGTCGAGATGCCTGGTTTCCTCCATCGGGTTGGAGGACGCCGAGACGCTGACCACGGAGTGGATCTCGTGGGTGCGCTCGCGCCGGATGTCGGCGACCAGGCGATACTCCAGTTGGGTTTCGTCCAGCCGGATGGGCTCGGTGGTCTTCTTAAAGAGATTGACGATCGGCGTGCAGCCCAGGCTGAAAGTCTGGGAATCGACCACCAGCTTTTCGCGCGGCATCCGGTTGAGGAGAATCAGAATGTCCAGGCCGGTCTTCGAGCGGTGAAGGTGGAGGTTTTCCAGGTCGAAGAAATGGTATTTCTCTGGGAATAGAAAATACTCCTGAATCAGCCGGTACGCCGGCAGGGCGTGTTGGGGATAGGGAATCACTTCCTCATCGGGGGCGAAGCCCACCGGCCGGATGGAGTCTTCCGGAAGATAGACGGGCTCGTCGGCGGACTCGGGCAGAATCGCGACGCGGGCAGTGTGGCAGAACAGCAACTCGTAGAGCGCGTTGACCAGTCCCGAGTCGCCGCGCAGGAAGAAGCGCAACTTGTCGAGCTTCATCTCGGGAAGGGTGACGCCGCGCGGTTCCAGGTGCAGGCGCAGCACGGTGGCGATCTGCGACCCGGCACGGTTCAGGAAGGGAAACTGGTCGGCCGATTCGAAGCCGGCCTGCACCACATCGAAAGGCCAGAGGGTGACCGGATAACAGGTACGGAACCGGCACGGGAGCATTTCGGTGGTGCGGGCGACCAGCTGGGTGTGTTTCTTAATGTGGTGCCCCTCGATGATCTTGCCCTGATCGGGGTCGACTTCGAAGCGGGCGATGGCCATCGGCGGCACGGGGTTTACCAGGTGCGGGTACAGAATGCCGAGCAGCGACGCGGTGATCTGGGGGAACTCGCTATCGATCTGGCGCTGGATTCGGGCGGTGAGAAAGGCGAAGGACTCGATGAGCCGCTCGACATGCGGGTCGGCGCACTGTTCGCCCGAAATCTCCAGCCGTTCGGCGATCTTGGGGTAGCGGGCGGCGAAAGAGCGTCCCATCCGTCTCAGATAGGTTAGTTCGCTGTTATAATAGCGAAGCAGCTCTTCCTGCTCTCTAAGTGCCATAGTCAGCGACCGAGGGTTGTAGTTTCACCTCGCCGGTACGGCTGTCGATCAAGAGGGGAAAGGAGACCGGCTCGGTGATCGTCTCCATAACCAGAACTCCTTCGATCGTGCATAGGACTCCGCGCGGGTTGGCCGGATCGCGCTCGACGCTGACGACCACCTGGCGCAAGCGCGGTTCAAACTGAGCGATCTTGCCGGCAATCATACCGCCGAGCAATTCCCGATCGGTACCGCTGGCCGCGCTGAGGCGGGTGATGTCCGGCAGCCCGTAGTCGATGACCGTGCCGTTGCGATCTTCCGCGGTGGAGCGGCGCGATTGCAGAAGCAGCATGAGCTCCTTCGTGACGGAGCGCGCCAAAGCCGCGCGGTCAAGAACGCGAAATGGCTTTTCCTGGGGCCGATGCGGCTCCGTGAGGCGCTCGAACAGGGGAGTCCGCGCGCCCCGGATAGGTTTGGGCTCTCGCACAGGTTACGAGTTCTTGTTAGTCGAGAGGTCCCAGATGGCCGAGTTGCTGCCGCTCGCACCCACCGCTTCCGCCTGCTGGTTGTAGGTCCAGGTCATCTTGGTGTAATTGAACGTGACGGTCTCCTGGGGCTTGCCGCCTCCGCCCCCTCCCACCGACACCGATGAGATCAGGGCGTTGGTCATCACATACGTGAAGTACTTGATGACCGTGCCGTTGTCGTTTTGACCAACCGTCACCGTAATCGTGGCGAGCGGCTTGGCCTGGTTGCAGTAGTCGATGAGCTTACAAGAGGCCAGGTCCACGTACTTGGTGACCGTGAAATCCTGGTGATTTGGCTTGCCGGATGTCCGCTTGGTGTTGCTCTGATCGCCCGTGATCTGCTGGGCCACGCCGTGGCTGTACGAAAGCAGCTCAATCTTTCCCGCGTAATCCGTCAACAGGCTCTCGCCCGCGATATCCGTACCACAATCGAGAATTAGAATGTCCATATCGAATTATCCTTGTTAACCTCGTGGTTATCCTCGTGGGATCTGTTTTCTTCTCGTTTCCGACGCCCGCGCTATGCTGCGGGCGGCGGCAGTTCGGCGACCAGGCGGATGGACACCGTGAGTTCGTCCAACTGGAAGTGCGGCCTCAGGTACACCACGGCTTTGTAACAGCCGGGTTTTCCCGGAATGTCGGAGACATCCACTCTGCCTTCGCGCAAAGGGAACGCGGCCTTGACGCCCTGGGAAGCTTCGTCATCCAACAGCACATACCCCGAGATCCAGCGGTTGAGGTAGGTGGAGACGTTGTCGCGGGTCATGAAGCTGCCGATCTTATCGCGCATGATGACCTTAATATAATGGGCGAAGCGCGAGGCGGCCAGGACGTAAGGCAGCATGCTGGAAATGCGTGAATTGGCGTTGGCCTCGTTGGTGTCGTATAGCTTGGGTTTGTTGGTGCTCTGGCCGCCGAAGAAAGCGGCGTAGTCGGTGCCCTTGCAGTGGCACAGCGAGATGAAGCCGAGATCGTTCAGCTCCTTTTCCCGGCGATCTGTGATGGCGATTTCCGTGGGACACTTCAGGGCGATATCGCCTTCATCGGTCTTGAAGGTGTGAGCCGGCAACCCTTCCACTAGCCCGCCGCCTTCCACTCCGCGGATGGCCGCGCACCAGCGATAGTGGGCGAAGGCGTTGGTGATGCGCTCTGCCAGAACGTAAGCCGAGCTGCCCCACAGGTACTTGGCGTGATCCTTGCCGTCCACGTTCTCGGTGAAATCGAAGCCTTCCACGGGGACGGTCTTGGGTCCATAGGGCAAGCGCAGCAGAACGTGGGGAGCGGTGAGCGCCACGTAGCGCGAGTCTTCCGAATTGCGGAATGAAGTCCACTTGATCAGTTCCAGCGATTCAAAGCCCTTGGCGAGGTCGCGCGGTGTGCTCATTTCCGTGAAACTGTCCCAATCGAACAGCCGGGGGCTGGCCATCGCGATAAACGGCGCGTGCGCAGCGGCGGCCACGTTCGAGATCTTTTCCAAAATGGCGGTGTCTTGGGGATGGCGTCCAAATTCGAAATCCGCCACCAGGCAACTGTAAGGGTTGCCGCCGAAGGTTCCGTATTCCTCTTCGTAGATACGCTTGAACATCACGCTCTGGTCGAATTCGGTGGCCTTTTCCATGTCGTTCAGCAGCTCTTTTTTGGTGATGTTGAGCAGCCGGAGCTTGAGCATGGTGCCGGTTTCGGTGTTCATGACCAGATAGTTCAGCCCACGCCATGCGGATTCGAGCGCCTGGAATTCGGGGTCATGCATGATTTCATTGAGCTGGTCGCCGATGCGCTGGTCGATGTCGGCAATCTGCTTCTTGATGGAAGCGACCGTGTCGGTCGAGACCTTCATGCCCTGGTCGAGCACCTGGTTGACGAACTCGCCGACCAGGCTGCGGGCGTAGGGCCGCTGGTCGGGATCCTTGGCCATCTTGCCATCGAGCACAATCTGGTCCAACAGGCTGAGTTGCGCGGTGGCGCCGCCATTGGTTGGGGTATTAGGCTTGGGTTCTTCAGGCATTGTCGCCTCCTGTAGCCGGAGTCTTGGCGGCCTCAGCCGCGGCTGCCTCGGCGGATGTCTTGATCTGCTTCAGGCCTTCGGTGTTGGAGACGATTTCGCGGAGTTTGGCCTCCAGCTCGTCGTTGCCATCCATCTTTGCCAGCAGGTCGTTCAAGCGGCCGCGAGCCTCCAGGAGCTTGGCTAACGGGGCCACCTGCTTGACGAGGTTGAGCGGAGTGAAATCGTCCAGCGATTTAAAACGGAGCTCGACCGCCAGTTTGGTGCCGTCGTTGGCCAGCTTGTTGTCGGCACGCAGTGCGAGCCGCGGGGCAGTCGCCTTCAAAATATCGTTGAAGTTGTCGCGGTCGATTTCAACGAATTTGCGGTCCTTGAGTTTCGGAAGTGGGACATCCGGCTTGCCTGACAGGTCGGCAAGGATGCCCACCACCAGCGGCAGTTCTTTCTTCTGTATTGCCCCTCCGATTTCAACGTCGTACGTAATCTGAACTCTGGGGGGACGAATCCGATCCAACTTGTGTTGGGTACTTTCCGGCATGGGTAAACCTCCTCGTGCAAAGGGTACTGGTAATAATACTACAAACAAGCATTTTTCATACTTGATTTCTACAGAATCTATTGATACACCGCTATTTCTCCGGGCGTTTTACTTCGCCGAGTTGTAACAATCTAAAAATTTCGCCCAATTCATTCTGGTTTCGCACCAGCTCCGGCAGTAGTTCGGGCAGGTTCATGCTACCCCACAGAATCGCGCGCTGTACAAGGTACGGTGTCGGGCTGTGGGGTTCGATTCGAGCCAGGTATTCGGCGGCCTCCGCCAGCCTTTGGTATGCCTCGCTGCGGCTTTTAATGGGATTTTGCGCCAGCAACGGGCCCCGATCCTCGTAGGTCCTCGGCTCGATGACGGTCCGTGCGGGGGACGAAATTGCAATCTGTTCCACCTCCTCGGGATGGCGCTGAGAGAGCTGGCTGATCATCAGGGCGTGAATCGACTCCAGGACATTCCAGATCTGCCGCAGGCTCGGCGCGGACTTGCCGCAGCGCTGGTCCAGGATGGATTCCACGGCGCTACACGCTTCCATCGACCGTTCCAACTCCGCCGCCGTGCCGGCCAGGAAGTTGCTGGGCGTCATCATCATGCTCTTCTGGTATTCGGCCAAAGTTAACTTAGGTGGATGGCCACTCTTCACCGTAGTGCTCAATTTCGGGTCCGGCACTTCGATACGGCAGGCGTTTTCCCAATCCGACCAGCAATAGGCCGGCTCGTCGCCTTCGGGAAACGTGATCGGGATCAGCTTCACTTGCACCGAAAGCTTCTCGTTTACCCACGTGATGGGTGCAATGCGGTAGTCCACATCCCCATCCTCAATGCTGGGGTAGAGATCGTCCCAGAAGCGGTTCAAGAGTTCCCTGAGGAACTCCAGGCCGTAGCGGAGGCCGGAGAAGTGGTGGAGGTGCAGCCAGGCTTCCAGCAGCCAGCAGGCGATCTGCAAATCCTTGGTGCGGGTCTGGAGTTCGGTGATACAGAGCCTTTCCACCTCGTTCCAGTCGGCCCTCTTCATGGGGCTCTTCCAAACGCCCTGGCTGAGCGTAGAGTCGTCTTCACGGCGCGCGTCGGCAATACGGTCGTACGCGCCCTCGTAGCGGAGGGATTTTCCGGTGGGGCACTCGCCGGGAATGGGGTCAAGCAGCCTTTCCATCTCGTCGTCTAAAGCGATTTCCTCATTCGTCATTGGCGTGTCGCTCATTGGTGTGTCCCTCATTGAGCTCATTGACGCATCGCTCATTGGTTGTCTCCAGTTCCACTCAGGGTGAGCTTGGGCGCCCGGTCCGGGAACGGCAGGGGCACATTGGCGCCCTCCTTGGCCCCCGGCGGTAATACGGTAAGCTGCACATAGACACGGACCAACCCGCCCACCGAACCGTCCTGGGGTTGGGGTAGCGTCTTGTCGGGGACGGTGGGGATATAGAAACTCAACAGGTGCGGTTTCTGCGCTTGCAGGTCGATCTCCCCGCGATTGGCCTGGTGGGTCGCGAGCAAGCGGAAGAGAGACCAGGCGTCGGTATACTCGAAGGTCACGATGCGCTTATTCACGACCATGTCGGGTTGGCGGGGATCCGCCACCGGGATGAGCGGAGAATCCGCCGCAAACCGTAGCGTCACCCGCATCGGATCGCCCAACCGCCAGTGGCCGCTGGTCTCTTTGCCCCGGTAGCGGAAGCTCTGCTGTCCCACATCGAGACCCCAATCGGCCACCTGATTGGCATCGATGGCCCTGACCGGGTTCACCCGGAATGCCACCGTGAAATCGAACGATGGAGCCGGATCCTTCTCGAAGCCGGTCAGGAAAGGCGTGAAGATGGGGCGGATCTGGGCGATCTGGGAGAGAAACCCCACTGCCTCGTCCCTGGACTTTCCGTACTGCGGGCTCTGTTTCAGGCTGTCGAGCGCGATCTTGCCGTACTGGTCGACGCGGTTCAGGAATTCCGCCAGCGCCGCGGGGTCGGCTTCGGGGGCCGCGTTCTGCGGCGCTGTCATGACGGTTGAAGAAAACGGGAAACGACCGGCCAAGCGGTTGTTGAACTGCTCCGAGATCTGGTTGATGTAGGCCCGCTGGGATAGAATCCGGCAGCGCGCCACGGCCTGCGCACGCAGAGTGCTGCGGCGGTCCAGGAAGAGATCGGCGTGGCTCTGCGGTTCCCGCGCGGGGTCCTGGCACGATGTGTCCGGTGAGATCTTGTCGAGCCCCGTCAGGACAAAATCCTCCAGCAGCGTCACGGAATTGCCGGGCTTCTTGTCGTTCCGCTTTTTCAATTCATTGAGGACGGCGCGCCACCCCGCGGCAGTCTGGAGATTCTGGCGCCCGGTGATTCGGGGTTCCAGAAAACGGACCAGGGGTTCGGCCCGATGCGCCAACGTATCCACCTCGTCCCGCTGGCGATCCAGATAGTCCTTCAGGGCATCCTCGGAGCGGACCTCGTAGGCGGCCTGCGAAAGGGGCTTCTCGCCTTCCCACCAGTCGAAGTCGGCGCCTTTCACGCCGTATGGATTATCCTCCTGAAGTTGCGCGCCCAGAACCGACAGCATGGCGGATGCCTGGTTCACCAGGGTCGTGTTGAGCTGACGGCTCAGGGACGTGTCCGGCAGCTTGGCAAAACCGGCGAGGAGTTGCTGCAAGACATCCAGCGATTCGGTGAAATGTTCGAGCTCCTTGTCGATCTCCGTGGCCGGGGCTTGCACTGGAACTTGTGCCTGGCCAACCAGGTCCAGCACGTTCCTCTCGAGACGATCGAGTGCGATTCGCCGCAGCACATCGCGCATGTTGCGCGGCATGCTGCGTAGGGAGCCCCTCTCGAACCGGTCATACGAATCGAAGAGCTTCTGCGCCTCCAGGAGGCTGGCTTTGTCCCAAAGCACGCGGGTCACGTTGAACTGCACCTGGGGCGTACCGGGTTCGCGTTGGACGAATGGCTGGCCGAGCAGATACGTGAGGTTGGCTTGCAGGGTCGAGACGGAACTTGACACGGCGACGGGATCCCGGTCAAAATCCAGCACCGGGCCGGTGAGCCGGGGCGATTTCGCGCGCAATTCTTCTTTGAGCGCCTCGAACGCGGCTCTGCCATCCTGTTCCACGAGCGTTTCCGCGTCCAGATCTTTGAGATACGCGAGAGCCTGCACCGGGGCGATGAAGTTGGGAAAGGCCGCCTTGCGGAATTGGTTGCGGGAAACCCAATCGAAGGCCGGACTTCCCAGATCCGCGGAAGCGGTCGTGATGGCGTCGGAGAGGTTCTTCAAATCCTGGTAGTTGATACCGGCCGGCGGCCCCGAAAAGGCCTCGATCTCAAGCACCATATGTTCCACGTCGTCGACGATGCGATTGTTCTTGCTATACCAGTGCGAGAAAAAATCGGCGATCAATAGCTTGGCGTGATCCAGCGTAGCCGCGCGGTCGGGAGTCCCGAATTGATCCGCGTTGGCCAGATTCAGGATCCGATCGAAGTAAGGGTTGTTAAAGTTGAAATCTTCAGGCAGATCGGCTTCCAGCTCCAGGTACTTCACCAGGCCGCGGAAATCGCCCGAGTTTCCCGAGTTTGCCCGGCAGATCCGGTTGTAGCGAGCGATGTTTTCTTCGAGCACCGTGAGGTCAGCGACAAACTTGTTCCAGGCCGGATATTCGGGGACATCCTCGGGAGTCTCATACAGTGTGTCCGCGTCGGCTACGGCGCTCATCCTCGGAGTGGTGGATTGGAGAATGCCGCCGGACCCGCTCAGGTGCTGGATCAACTCCCACCGGATGTCTTGCAGGACAATGACCTGAAAAGCGCGAGCCAGGCCGTCCTGGATCTCCTTATCGATACTGCCGTCCCACGACGCTGGAATGAAGACCGATCGGAATCCTTTTGAGGACAGCAGTGCCATACTGCCGAGCACGTTGGACGCGGCTTCCTTGAAGCCCTTGGAGCGGGTGACCTTTTCGGTCGCCGTGGTCTTTTCCATGGCGCCGATCAGGGCGTTGAACAGGGGGGATAAGTGATTGGTTTTCAGGGAATACAACCGGAGACAGGCGGATAGCGTGCCGATTCCCGCGATGAGGACGAATAACAGCGCCAGGACACGTGCCAGCATGACGGTCCGGTTGCGGGACATATCGACGCGGGAGAGCGGTTTGGCCAGGCGGCTTTCGGGGAAGATTTTGAGATCGAATAGCTCGTGAAGAAAAACCGGGTGCGGCTGGCGGTCGTTGACGGGCTTGCCAAGACGGTGCAGGATACTCGTCCCCGCCGCGGGCGCAAGGTCCTCGCCGGCATCGCCGGAAGATGGCTCGCTTTCAGCCTGCTGTGTGGCGTCGCCGGTGAAGTAGAAGCCGCGGAAAAAGAATGATTCCTCGTAGGCGTTATCCTGAAACGCCTGCGTCAGGTACGTGGAGAGGGGTTCGCGCAAAGTCTGGAACTCCCCGGGGAAGAGGAAGACGCCATCGGGATCGTGCACGTCCTTCTGCTCCACGAAGATATCCATCTGCTGTTCGGCAATCACGGGGCGCAGTTCTTCGAAGCCCTGGTTCACCCATTCCGGGAGGAAGGCGGCATCGAAGGGGTACGGGTTGGACCAACCGAACATATTGCCGTTGACCGGCTGCAGCACGGCGGCGAACGCGGAAAAGCCGCGCAGGTGGTCGCACTTGGTGACCAGAACATAGACCGGCAACCGCATCGACAACCGTTTGCGGATTTCCGAAAGTTTGTGGCGGATCACGGCCGCTTTGCCAATGATCTCCGCCCGTCGCGAACTGTTCAACAGGTCTTCGGCGCTGATCGTCAGTACCACCCCGTCCAACGGCCGGCGAGCGCCCTTGCGGACCAGCTGCTTGAGCAGCAGGTCGAAACCTTGCTCGTCGCTGGTGAGGCCGTCGGCGCGCAGCACCATATCGCTCGGCGGATTGAGCACGAGACCGCGCTGATAGAACCACCATTCGACGCCGTTCGCCTGGCCGAACGTGGGGCCGCCTTCGCGATCGAGCGGCGCGCAGGCGCCGGCATTGGCCAATGCCGTGCTGGCTCCAGCCCCAGCACCACCGATCATGAGGATCCACGGCACTTCGTACCGATAGTCGCGCCCGGCGGCATGCCCCTTTAGGAACCGGATCGCGCGGGCAAAGGAGACTACGACACCGACCTTCCGTAGGGGAGATGCCTGCTGCGTGGCCGGGGCTGTGCCGCCCGTTTCCGCGGCACGCAGCTTGGCCGCCGCCCGGCTGGCGCTCTTCAGGGTCCACCAGATCAGTACCACGATCAGGGCGATTGCCACCAGAATGGCGATCCAGATCAGCAGGCTCGAAGTATCGGGCGGGGGAGCGGCTTCGGGCATGGGCTATCGACCCGCCTTCGCGGGGGCTTTCCGTAGTAGCACCTGAACGTCGTCGTGCAGGTCGGAGCTCAGGCTCTGCCAGGCCAGCGTGGAAATCCCCAACCAGATCACGATTGCCGCGGCCAGCGACCAGAACCATCGGGCGGGCGCAGGCAGTTTCTTCGCTTTGCCCAGATCGAGCGTGTGAGCGTAGCACTCCGGAAAGAGCTTTCGTCCTTGCCGCAGGAGCTCCGGTTTGCGATGGTAGATGCGGACGTAAAGCGCGCGCCGGGCTTCTTCGATCCGGCCGCCATCGTCGTGGCCGCGATACTTTCCGCGGAAGCCCAGGGAGAGCGCCATCAGGTAGATCGCATAAATATCGGTGTAGCCGCGTTCGGGCTCGCGCAGCAGGCGGTCCAGCCGGGAAAAGAATTCCTCTCCCGCAACGTTGGAATTGAAGAGGTGGGATTCCAGCAAATGGCTGGTCCAGTATTCCTTGCCATCCCACTCGATATTCAGGAATATTTCGTCCGCGAGCGCGGCCATCACATACTGCGCTTCGCGGTACAGGCCATGCCCGATATCGCCCGCGGAACTTCCGGTCAAGCGCGCCTGGCGGTCCAGCAAATCTGCGAGACGCGTCCAGATAACGATGGTGATCTCGCCGGTCTCCGGTTCGCCGCCGAACGGGGAAGGATCGAAGCCAAGTTCCGCGCGCTGGCGGAGCCGGATCAGTTCGGAATAGAAATTCTGGAATTCCTGAAGGAAGGAGATGTCGCGAATGCGGGCATCAATCATAAATCTCCCTCAATTAATAAGTCGATTTATTACAATACCGCACCCACCGCGGGAAAGCATCCGGCTTTCACAGTATTCGTCGCAAGTACAGCAGGATCTCGGCGGGCATCAGGGCATCGGTACGCGGGTCGAATACCTGCAGGTCCTCGTCCGGCCTGATCCATTCCGGGTCCGCGGTAAGCGAAAACAGGGCGATGCCTTGAGCCGGCAGCGGGTCGTCGAGTGAGTCGACTGGCTCGCGCGGCGCACCCAGTATGCGCCTGGCGATCAACGAGGGGATCACGCTCCGGCTGCCAATCAGGCAATTCCTTCCCCACTCCAGAACTCGTTCCTGAGACGCGCCGGCGGCGCCGCGAATCCCGAGTACAACCGAACCGCGAACGCGGGAACTCTCCTCCGGCATGTGCGCCGACCATCCGAGTTTGCCGGACAACGTGTAACGTTTTTCTTCCCGATGGAAGCGGAAACTGAGCCATCGCTCCGAGATGCCCTCGTCGATCGCCTGATCGATGTAGGCCTTGACCCGGTCGAAGGCGTTGCGCGGATCGTGATGGTCGTAAGCCGGGAACACAGGCGGCACCAGACCGTAGCCGACGCCGGCGATATTCCCCGCCAGCGAGCATAGGGCCAGGTATAGGGCATACGGATGCGCGCGGTCCGTATACAGCAGGGCCTCGAAGGCGGGCAGGGAGCCAACCAGGCTCTGAATCTGCAGGAGGCGCCGGGTGGAGGTTTCCGGCGGCATGCTGCGCACCATGTCGGCGAGATAGCTGGCCTTTTCGCGAATGTGCCGCGCTACCTCGGAGCAGAGCCTTCCGATTCTCGACGAGCGCGAGACAGAAAGCAGTGGGGCCACGAAATCCGAGGAAGCCATGAAGGCTCCGTTCTCGTATCGCAGCCGGACCAGCGGGAAACCCGAGTATCTCGGGGGAATCGGATCCGGCCCGGCCATCAGGCTGAGCCGCGGCCGAAGCCGCGGGATCTCGACGCTGTCCGCCGCCGCGCCGGTCTGGGCCATATCGCCGGGGCTCGCCGCAACGGAGGAATAGCGCTCCAGGTCTCCCTTCACCGCCAGAAGCTTGCGCGCGGGCAAGACCAGGTACACAGGTACGTCCGCCAGTTTCATGCGCTCGGCTAACGGCTTGAGATCCAGCGTCAAGTCCGCGCCGGGACCGCAATGCACGGCGGTGCCATCCGGCATTACCGCCTCCAACTCGGTGACGGCGAGCTGGCCGCTGGCCAAAAGATTGGGGTCGTAGGGCGGGCGCCGGGGATCGTTGGGGTCGGGACGCAAGCCCCAGCAGAATGGAAAGCACGCCATTCCGTATTCCGACAACATTTCCTGCCGCATGGTCATTTGGCGGAAATGCTCGGGAGAGAGGAGCATCCCTTCATGCCATTGAATCGCCTCGGGTATGTCGCGAGCGGTCATGGTGTGTCCTTTGGGCAAGTCGTCCGGCTGCAGTCCTGGATCGGCACAATTTCAAGATCTTCGTCAGTCAAGTGGATCGCAGCGCTCTGGCCGTTCTTGAGATGAGCGCGGTGATCTCCCTTGCTGAAGTAATTGGCGAAGACGATGGTGGCGCGCGGCATGGGTGAGAGCGGAATGGTCGAGCAGGGAACCACCTGTCCCGGCACCCACTCGCGGTGGATCACGATCAGATCCTTGGCGTCCGGATAGTCGCGGCCGAACTGGGCCCGGTTCTCGAACCAATCCGAGGCGGGCGTGGCAAGCAGCTTTTTGATCAAGTCCTTATTCCGCACCAGGAGTATGTCCACCGCGACAGGGTGGTTCTGGTTCGCGGCGGGCGAAATCTGCGTGCGCACGCAAATCGTCCGGACCCGGCACCCGCCGGCAGCCGCGATCGTGGCCGAGAGCAACACGATGCCCAACCATTTCCGACCAATTACTTTTATCTTCAAAAACCAAGTGTATACCAGAGGGCATTATATAGAATTCGACAAAAATCGCGTTTTAAAAGAAATGTTGTACGATAGGGCGTAAGCGAACGCCCATCCAAAGGCGGGTGTGCCCAATGAGCAAACGACCTGGTGGGGAACTGGCCATGCGGCCGCTACATTTCTTTTGGATCTGCGACTGCTCGGGCTCGATGCAGGCCGACGGGAAAATTCAATCGTTGAACAACGCGATTAAGGAAGCCATCCCGCATATGCGCAAGGCATCGGACGAAAATCCCAACGCCCAGGTGTTCGTTCGGGTGCTGAAATTCTCGGATGGCGCCCAGTGGCACGTGGCCGAGCCAACGCCCGTGGCCGATTTCCGCTGGACCGATCTCGGGGCCGGCGGCATGACCGACATGGGGCATGCGCTGACCTTGATTGGCGAGCAACTGCGCATTCCGCCCATGACCGACCGCGCCTTGCCGCCGGTTCTGGTGCTGATCTCCGACGGCCAGCCCACCGACGACTTCGAAACCGGACTCCGTTCTCTGATGGACGTCCCTTGGGCCAAGCGCGCGGTGCGCATCGGGATCGCAATCGGCAGCGACGCCGACCAGGGTACGCTCCGCAAGTTCATCGGCAATCCCGAAATCCAGCCCCTGCAAGCGAATAACTCAGAGACTCTCGTGAATTACATTCGCTGGGCATCCACAGCCGTGCTGAAGGCGGCTTCGTCGCCGGCCAGCCAGAGCCGAACTCCGTCGGCGGGTGGCGGCAACGTGCCCGTGCCCTCTCCGCCGCCCGGAGGAGTTCCTCTGGCCGAAGACGTCTGGTGATGACAATGGCGGTCTTCTTGCAAGAGAGAGCGCGGAGTTGGCAGGTGATGGGCTGCAGCGTCCGCGGGGCTTCGCATGTCCGCGCCGGATCTCCCAACCAGGATTCCATCGGATGGCTGGAGACCCCCGATGCAGGTGGCGGTTTGCTGCTGGCTTTGGCCGACGGACACGGCAGCGCCAAATGCCCACGCAGCGAACAGGGAGCCCGCTTTGCGGTGGAAGCCGCCAAAGCGGTCCTCGGCGCCGCGGATTTGGAAGCGCTGCCCGAGTTGCTGGTGCGCCGGTGGCGGGAGATGGTAGAGAATCACCTCAAGGAAGAGCCGCTGGAGGTCTCGCGCTTGGAAGCTGTCGAGCAGAAGCTCGGCAGGGCGGCGCGTTGTTCCGTCGAAGCCGACCCGTGGGTCGCATACGGCACGACGCTGTTGGCCGCAGCGGTAACCGGAACCTCCGTACTCTATCTGCAGTTGGGCGACGGAGATATCTTGACGATAGCGGAAAATGGCGAGGTGTCGCGCCCCTGGGCGCGGGACGAGCGGCTTCTGGGCAACGAAACCACCTCCATGGCAACACGCGACGCCTCGTCCGAAATTCGCATTCACGTGACGCGGGAGCCCGAGGAATTGCCGGAACTGATTCTGCTATCGACCGACGGCTATGCCAACTCCTTCCGCGAGGAAGGCGGATTTCTGGCGGTGGGCGAGGATCTGCTCCGCATGATCCGGAGCGAAGGGGTCGGCCCCATACAGGGCAATCTGGAGGAATGGCTGCGGGAAGCATCGGAATTCGGCAGCGGAGACGACATCACGGCGGGCATCTTATGGAGAGCGGCGTAAGCATCAGCACCGGGGTGAGCGAGCAGGCCCGCGAACGGCTTCGCGAGGCCGTGGTTTCCTTTGGCCGCGCAGCGTTCGCCGAGCCGCGCCGCTCGGAGGCCATCCTGCGCGACCTGTGCCCCAATGCGCCCCGTGAAGTCTTCCTGCTGGTGAGCGCCTTGCACGAAAACGTCGCGGCCGAACTGGTTTCGAACGCCGGTGTCCCCGACGATGCGTTGACCGCCAAGCTCACGCACCGGCTCTCGGAAAGCCTCGGCCTTTCCGAGGATGCCGCGCGCTGGGCCGTGGACGCGTGGCGCTACGCCCTGGAGGACAACCCCGGGCTCAGCGGCAAAGGCGAGGGATTGCGCTCGCTGAGCGGGATCCAGCCCGCGGTCGAAGACGAGGATCGGCCGGCGGCGGAATATGGGCCGTCGGTAGACTGGCCCTGGCTCGGCATGTGCTTCGTCGCCGTGGTCGCGGTCGCGATCGCGTTGGTCTCGGGCACGTGGCTGACCTTCTTTCATCAATGGCAAGCCTGGCCGGGCGGCATCCTGGAGATAGCGGCGATGGCGTTGGCGCTCGCTTGCGCGGGCTTTGTGCAGACGCTGGCCTCGCGCTCATTCGGCCAGATGGCGGCGCCCGACCATCGCGCGCTGGACCCGCGCAAAGTGCCCTACGCGTTGTTGCCGGAAGTGGTGGTGCTGCTGCTGATGCCGCTTGTCCCAGTGGCCCTTCCGGTGATGTGGGCGATGGAGTGGTGGGGCAGTCTGCACGCGGTCGGGCTGCCGCATTCGGCGGCCTTTCACACAGTCCGTTCGTTCGAGTCCCTAGTCCTGGCAGCCTTCCTCTATTGCTGGATCCCAACTATGGTCGAGATTCAGGGCAGACTCGCATCTTCACTGGTGCGGCGGCGGTGACGCAGATGCCCATCGCAGTGTTGCTGACGGTAACGGGCATCGCCTACCTGGCCGCGCTGCTCTTGAGCCTGTACTTCGGGCTTAAGAAGACCGAGGGCAAATGAGCCAGATTCTGCGCTGCGGGCAGAAGGTAACCACGGAATCGTCGCGCCTGGAATGCGTGCCGCTCGAATTCCTCGGCGGCGGCGGGCAGGGCGAGGTCTATCGCGCCGACTTGGGCGGTAAGCAGTTTGCCCTCAAATGGTATCTGCCTGCGTCCGCGACCGCGCAACAGCGCGCGTCGCTGGAGGTTTTGATCCGCAAAGGCGCACCCACCGGCCGCTTCCTATGGCCGCTGGAGCTGGCTTCGGCGCCGGGGATAGCCGGCTTCGGATACGTCATGCCGCTACGCGAACCACGCTTCCACGGCGTCGCGGAACTCATGAAGCGGCGCATCGACCCCAGCTTTCGCGCGCTCGCCTTCGCCGGCTTCGAGTTGGCGCACAGTTTTCTCCATTTGCATTCCCAGGGCCTCTGCTACCGCGACATTTCTTTCGGCAACATCTTCCTGGACCCCGCGACGGGAGAAATCCTGATTTGCGACAACGACAACGTTGCGGTCGACGGCGAGAAGAGCGGCGGCATCCTGGGAACACCGCGCTTCATGGCGCCCGAGGTGGTACGCGGGGATTCGCTGCCCAGCACGCAGACCGACCTGTTCTCGCTGGCTGTGTTGCTCTTCTATTTGTTCATGGTGCATCACCCGCTGGAAGGCCGCCGCGAACTGGCCATCCACAGCTTTGATCTTCCCGCCATGACCAGGCTCTACGGGACCCAGCCCCTCTTCGTCTTCGACCCGGACGACCGCTCCAACGAAGCTGTACCCTCGTACCATGACAACGCGCTGGTGCTGTGGCCGATCTATCCGCGCTTCCTGCGGGACCTGTTCACGCGCGCGTTCACGGAGGGGCTTCGCGATCCGGCGCATGGCCGGGTAAGGGAAGGGGAGTGGCGAGCGGCCATGGTGCGGCTGCGCGATTCGGTATTCTATTGCGGACGTTGTGGCGCGGAGAATTTTTACGATGCCGGCAGCACCTGCTGGGCCTGCCGCTCCCAGATCAACCTGCCGTACCGGCTGCGCGTGGGCCGCTCGATCGTGATGTTGAACCATGACACGCAGCTTTTCCCGCACCACATCGACGAACAGAAAGCCAACGACTTTTCGCACTCCGTCGCGGAAGTCGCACGCCATCCGCAGCGTCCGGAAATCTGGGGGCTGCGCAATCTCTCCGAACGGCGGTGGTCGTTTTCGAAGGGCGGCGATCCGCGCCCTGTGGAGGTTGCGCCCGGGCAGACAGTGACGCTCGAGGGTGGCGTCCACATCAATTTCGGCAAGCTCGAAGGCGAGGTCCGCGCCTGAAGCTCACCGTGGTTTCTGATAGACTCGTCGCTATGCGGTTCGCGAAGCCATCGCTGCCTGCATCGGCGCCGCGCAGTTCCGCCCCGCCAGTGTACCGGCCTCAGCCCGCCGTGCAACGGAAAGCGGCTCCGCCCGTGTTCCGCGCTCCGGCTCGACCGCCCCTTCCCCCTCCACCTCCGGTATATCGTCCGACCGCCGCGCAGGCGAAACCGATAGCTCCGACGCGTACGGTGTTGCCAGTTTTGCAGCGGCCGGCGCCTCCCCGGGTGCTCGCACCCGCCAGGCCGAGGGCTCCCGAAGTTCGCGTGGCTCCCGTAGCCCGCAGCAAGCCGCCCGCGGTTCAGCGCTATACAACCTATGCGGAATGGCGGAATTGGGGAGACTTGGAACTGCCGATGCGCGTGTCGGACGACGGCAAAATGGCGGTAGTGGACAGCGCCATTTTCGCGGGTACGAAGGATTTCTATGCAACCAGAGGCGTGATCGCGGACGCCAACCTTCGGCTGACAGCGACTGGTTCTCCCTACCGTCTCCGCCGGGGAGACGACTCCATCCAAGGCCGCACCCCATGGACCTGTTGTACGTATCTGCGGCTCTACAAGGTTGTTCCCGAAGACACTCGTGGTGGGGCGCCCGGTGAGAAGGGCGGCAGCGGTGACAATCTCCGGACTCTGGAAAATTGTAGCGCGCACGGTTTAGACTCGATGGGCATCGGCGCGACTGCGTCAGCCCAGAGAAACAGCAGGCGTGAGTTCCGAATCTACGTCGGTGACGGCGCCACCGTGCGAAACGTCGGGGCTTCCGGTCATGTCGATAGCGATCTTACGGCCAAGAATATCATTCTGGCAAAGATCCACCGGGACAAGCACGGTCTGGCAGCCCACGTGGCCGTGACCCGGGACGAAGCGTCCGAGACCTACGCGAACCTGACGGACACCGAGCGGCGAACCTACGCCCGGCTATTTCGGATCAATGAGTTTGCCGTGCCCAAGGTCGGCGAAGGCATTGAAGCCCTGCGCACAACTAGCGGAGGGCGCGGCTTTCCCATGCATTTCGCTGCCGTGGTGGCGCGCAGCGGCAAGGACTACGTCACTCTGGAAAACTGGGCGAAATCGAGCCATACCCGGGATTGGGGGGACACGCCGGGCGCGAGCAATGCCTGGTACTTCCGGATGTACGGGCCGTACAAGAGCCGCTCGCTCTGGTGGGATGAAGACCAGAGCTATTCCGGCGAGCATGCGACCGAGGGCAGCATTCAGGACCGGCAGAACATCATGGGACTGGTGAACAGAAATGTAGCCAAGGCCCCGGTAGTGGCGGCGCCCGTGGCTGTTCCGACCATCGCACGCTTGCCAGTGACTACCACTTAGATGATTACCACTTAGATGATCGACCATGGATTTCGCCTATCATAATCCTGCACGCAACCTTTCGAATTTGCGACCAGCGGTCCCTTCGCCCGCCACCGCGCCGCCGGTTTACAATCCATTTCGGACGACTCCCCAGCGGAAGGTCGCCGTGACTGGCCTGCCCGCTCAAGCTCCGCCGGCTTCGTCGCGGATTACCGCCCCGCCGGTCTATAACCCGTACGCCAATGCGGTCAACCGCTTCCCCCAGGCGCCCCGGTTCGCACCGCCAACCGCTCGTCCGAACACCCCTGTTGGCAAACCAGGGCGCCGCTTGACGCCGGTCGTTCAGCGACACCCGGCCGCGATGGCCGTGATTCAGAGGAATATCGGATTTGAGTTCGAGGTCACCAACTGCCGGGCGAGGGTCCCAGCCACGACTACCACGACCGGTATGTGGTTTTGGGCAAACACGGTAACTACGCCGGAACGGCCCGTGGTAAAGGGCTCGGTCATTCTGCGGGGTGCAGGATTTACGATGCAGGGGGAATACGAAACCGCCAACGCTTCCCATATCGAGTTTGTGACCGATCCCTTTCCCGAAACCACCGACGGAGAGCGCCGCCTGTCGGACGCGATGGATTCTATTACGGCGGTGGTGGCAACGCTGCGTGAAAGGGCGCGGCCAAACCAGACGGTATGGGTTCCCGCCACTGACCTGGTGTCACAGGGTGTGACCGCCGCGCGGCCGGAGGTGCAAGTTCAGGCGGACGCCAACCCTAGTAGCAATCCACAGGTTACGGGCGCCATCCGTTTGGATCGCTTGCAACACTTTTTTGAATCTTTTGCCACCCAGACGTCGCGCGTTCGCACTATGTTCGGCGCCAACCTGGGGGCAGGCAGCGCCATGATCGATACTGCCGCGGCCACATACAAACGAAGCACGGGCAAGAACGCGAGCCCACAGCTCAAAGGATTGCTGAATGTGATTCGCAACTATGTGATCGATTCACGCAGGGTGCATGCGTATCCGAAGGCCATGGCAAAGATCCTGATGCGCACCGATTTTGCCACGGCCTTCAAATTACTCCCGGAAGCCCGCACAATCAGTAGAAAGCTCTGGGTGAAGATTGTGGCGGAAGCCAGCAACGAACAGAATCTGGACCGGCCAATGTTGGTCATCGCGCCCCGAGGTCTCAACGAGACGGTCGACCAATACAAGGCCCGTGCCAAAGACCACCTTACCCTGCGCAAGTGGCTGCATGACATTCACGGGGGAACCGATACCATGACCAGCGCCAATTACCCGCGTCAGGACACGCGCGCCGACATGGAATCGATGGGCAGTCTGGGCAGCAGGACAGAGACCGTGACCGCAACGTCCAAAAAGGGCAAGCAAATCACTTACGCAGCCCCCATCATGGAAATCCGCACCCTGATGCGACCTCTTCCACTCAATTTCCTGAAACCATTCGCCCTGGACGTATTCGGTAACATACGGCGTTTGAACCAAAGCCGTACTGCGCCCGCCATGCGGACCACGCATTTGGATGTGGTCAACCCTCCGGCGGTGGCGGCAGTGGCAGTGGCGTAGCGACATCTCTCTTCTGTGGTAGGCTTTCCTCATGCCGTCAGTGTCTGCTCAGCCGTCGGCAAAGGGTGACGTTCGGCCGTCCCCAACTGCTCCAGGGATCCGACCGGGTGTAGTCCGTCCGCCGGTGTTTGTGGCGCAACGGCAGGCCCGGCCGGTGATGACGGCACCCCCGGTCTATCGTCCCGCACCACCGGTCGCAGCCCCTCCCAATCGAGTCGTAGGGACGTCTCCACCGCGATACCCGTCATTCCCATCGCCCGGGCCACCGTCTGGCGTTGCGCAGCGCAAACCCGCTTTGCCTCCACCTCCGGTCTATCGCCCGGCGGCCGCGACATCCGGGCCCGTCGCCGCCAGACTGCCGGCAGGACCGCCAGTGTTCAGGCCGAAGCTGCCGGCTCCTTCCGCGCAACGCAAGGTTGGGTTCCTGGCGCCCCGGGTCGTTCAAAGAAGTGCGAGCATCCCGCTGTTAGCCGAGCACAAAGCGGATGCAGCGATCGACCTCGCGGATTATTATTACGACTCGAAAGCGCCCGCCGGCACGGCCGCGGTCACCGTGGGTCTCGACAAGATCGAAGTTAAAGGCACTTATAACGGGAGGCCCTATAGCGGAGGCTTCAGTTATGCAAAGCGGAAGTTACCCCGAACGAATGTGGTGAAGGGCACCTGGCGCATCTGGAATTGCTTCACGCACTTCGCCTACGAGCTCGATAATCTGCAGATAGAGCCTAAAGGAACCGGTACCGGCGACATTGTGGTCTATCACCTGGCGGATCTCGCTAGCAAGGCATCGATTCCTTACATCGTGGCCGGACACATTACCGGCGCGAGAGACAAATTCTACACTCCACTGGGCTTCAAGGATTTCGAAGATCAGGAGAAATATAAGGATTTGGAAGCCAAAT
>Ga0207071_1035_pt1 | contig 24463 bp, 24 predicted proteins | sample Alteio_BWMinHeat_67_FD_153531 | JGI IMG/M metagenome (GOLD analysis project Ga0207071, IMG submission 153531) | Enriched cells from forest soil in Barre Woods Harvard Forest LTER site, Petersham, Massachusetts, United States -... | ecosystem: Environmental > Terrestrial > Soil > Temperate forest >...
TCAGCCGCAGCTCTACGAGAATCGCAACTACGCCGATTTCGGCGCCGTCCAGGCCGCCTTTTCCATCGCCCGCCTCCTCGGCGGCAGAAACCCGCGCCTGATCCTCAAGCGCTCCTCCGGCGTGGGCCCAGACGACACGCAGGATAACGACGTGATCTTCCTCAGCAAGCCGAGCACCGACCCCGTCCTCCGCCAACTGCTGGCGCGCGGCCCGTTCGTCGACGAGCGCCTGCGCGTCCGCAATCTCGACCCCAGACCCGGCGAGCCAGCCGAATATGTCGCGCGCCCCGACCCCAAGGATCCCGACCGCTCCGGCGAACGCTACCTGTTGATCACCATGATGCCCGGCATCCGCCGCAATCGCCGGTTCCTGAGCCTCGCCTGCTTCAATTCGGAGGACCCCTGGGCGCTCGCCGAGTACCTCACCAGCCCCGAACACGCGCGCGAGATGTACCTCAAAATGCGCCTGCCCAACGGGCGTATGCCCGAGTTCTACCAGGTGGTGGTCAAAGCCGTTTTCCGCGCCCAGAGCCCGATTCAAATCGAGTATGTGACCCACCGTACCCTAGATCCGGCGGCAAGTAAGTAAAATGTACGGAAGAGGAGGGATCATTTGTGAAAACGAGCGTGAAAATTAAATTCCTGGCATTGCTGCTGTTCGCCGCCGGCGCGGTCTTCGCGCAGATTTCTATTGGAATTCGAATTGGGGCGCCGCCGCCTCCGCGGGTCGTGAGAGTGCTGCCGCCGAGCCCCGGACCTGAGTATATCTGGGTCGCGGGCTACTGGTATCCCGTGGGCAACCGCTATAGATGGCACGACGGCTACTACACCCGTGCCCCCTACGCCGGCGCGCGCTGGGTGGAACCCCGTCACGACGGCCAGATGTTCTACGCCGGTTATTGGGATGGCGATCACGGCCGCTTCGACCACGACCACAAATGGGATAGAGATCGCGGCCGCGATCATGAACGCGATTCCGACCGCTGGCGCGACCACGACCACGACCGCCATTGAGGATCGTTGAGCCTTCAGATCCGCGACAGTTAGGGAGCGGCCCACATGCCGTGTGTCGAGCCCCTGCTCCCTGACGGTCGCGGCTCCGTTAAGCCTCGCGTTCCATCGTCACGATCGCCTGCGCTTCCGCCGACCGTCCCTCTCCCACCGGCCCCACCTTCTCCGCCGTCTTAAACTTCACCGACACCCGATCCACCTCGAGCCCCAGCGTCTCCGCCAGCCGCTCCCGAATCGCCACCCGGAAGTCCTTCAGCTTCGGCCGCTCCAGAATCACCGTCGAATCCACGTTGACGATCCGATAGCCGTGGCGCGCCGCCAGTTCGCGCGCATGGCGCAGGAACACCAGGCTGTCGCAGCCCTTCCATTGCGGGTCCGAATCGGGAAAGTGCATCCCGATATCGCCCAGCGCCGCCGCCCCCAGAATCGCGTCCGTGATCGCGTGCGCCAGCACGTCCGCGTCCGAATGGCCTTCGAGTCCGAATTCGCAAGGGACCGTGACCCCGCCCAGAATCAGCGGACGACCCCCGGCAATGCGGTGATTGTCCCAGCCCAGTCCGGTCCGGATCTCACTCAAGACCGCGTGCTCCGCGTGGTCTCTTCCCGCAGGAACAGGTGCGCCAGGTCCATGTCGGTCGGCTTGGTGATCTTGATGTTGCGATCGCTCCCCGGCACCACGCTGACCTCCACGTCCAGCCGCTCCACCATGCTGGATTCGTCGGTGGCCGTAAAACCGTCCTTGCGCGCCTCTTCGAAGGCCCGCACCAGCAGGTCGTAGCGGAAGACCTGCGGGGTCTGCGCCATCACCAGCTTCTCGCGCGGCAGGGTGGCCCGCACCTTTACATGCGTGGTGCCGCGGGTCACCTGCTTCACGGTATCCACGGCGGGCACGCCGACGATCGCCGCCCCGGTTTCCGCCGCCTCGTCGAAGACCGCGTGGATCGTCTCCAGGTCGATGAACGGGCGCACGGCGTCGTGCACCGCCACCAGTTCGCAATCGGGCGAGAGCGAGCGCAGCGCGTTCTCCACCGATTCCTGGCGGCTGTTTCCGCCCGCCACCACGCGCACGCGGTCGCCGCGGAATTCCTGCGCCACCACTTCGCGCACCCAATCCGTGTCTTCCGCGCGCACCGCGATCACGATCTCTCCCACCCGGGGAGAGGCGGCGAACTTGCGCACCGTATGCATTAAGATCGGCGAGCCCTCCAGCAGCATGAACTGCTTGCGGCTGGTGCCGGCCTTCTCCGCGGTGCCTTTTCCCATTCGGGTGCCGAGGCCCGCCGCGGGTAATATGACCGCGACTTTCATGTGACTACGATTCTATCGTGGTTTTCTCGGACGGCACATTTGCTATGTTCCCCACATTCGACATGGGCTGCGGATCGCTCTTGCGCACCGGACGGTCGTGCCTCTGTTCCACGGGCGCGGCGGGATGGCCGCGCTCGTCGAATTTGCCGAAAATCATTTTCCCCGCCGTGGTCTGCAGCACGCTCGTCACCGAGATATCGATGGTCTTGGAGATCATCTTCTTGGCGTTGTCCACCACCACCATCGTGCCGTCGTCCAGGTAGGCCACGCCCTGGTTGTACTCCTTGCCTTCCTTGAGGATGAAGACCCGCATGGTCTCGCCCGGCAGCACGATCGGCTTCAGCGAATTCGCCAGCTCGTTGATATTCAGCACCTCGACCCCGTGCAGCTGCGCCACCTTATTCAGATTGAAATCGTTGGTGATTACCTTGCAATCGAAGACCTTGGCCAGTTCGATCAGCTTCATATCGACCTCGCGGACCTGCGGGAAGTCCTCTTCCACAATCTGCACGGTCAGGTGCGCCATTTTCTGGATGCGCTGCAGAATGTCCAGCCCGCGCCGCCCGCGATTGCGCTTCATGGAATCGGCCGAGTCGGCCACCAGCTGCAATTCGCGCAGCACGAACTGGGGAATCACCAGCACGCCATCCAGGAAGCCGGTCTCGGCGATATCGGCGATGCGCCCATCGATGATCACGCTGGTGTCGAGAATCTTGAAGGTCTTCTTCGACGACTTTTCGCCCCCGAAGATGCCCCCCAGCGCCGCCAGATTTAACATGTCGCCCTTCTTGGCGCCCACAATCAGGCCGATGTAAGTCATGAGCAGGAGAAGGCAGACCTGCACGAATGGCTCCGCCGTAGCCTTGGCCAGCACCAGCGACATCAGAAACGCGCCTACGATCCCCAATACCGATCCGAAGGCCGCGCCGATCAGCCGTTTCAGGCTGACCTGCTCCAAACGCATCTCGAAGAAAATGATGCAGGCGCCGAAGACCAATCCGCCGCCGGCCGCCACAATCGGTGTCGATTGAAACGGGTGAAGTGTATAGGCCGAAATGGTTAGGACGAGAATAAAAATCGCACGAACTATGATTAAGTCGAGCAAGCGAGCACCCCCTTAGGGTGAGTACAAGATCCTGAATAAGCGAACAACGTCGCGCCAAGAGTATACCATCCGCCGAACTACCACGGTAAGGGAGTTGCCGGCATCGCTCGCCGCCTTCGGTACTATGGAGCAATGAATCGTACCAGTGCGCTGGCCTTCGCCTGCGGAGGTCTCTTGATCCCCATCCTGCTGCCCGCACAGCCGCGGCAGGAGCCGGGACGGTCCATCGGCTCCATCGCCACCCAGGGCGACCTGATCGTCATGACCCTCAACGAAGGCGCCCTCGGGAAGGCCAACCTCTTCGACCTGGCTGGCCGCACCCTGCGCTTCACCCCCGAATCCACACCCGGTGGCGCCGGCTATCGCGCCGAGAATCTGCCTCTTCAGTGGGATTCCGAATTCGGCCCCGAGCTCACCTCCCCGCAGCTTCCGCTCCACAACTTCGCCTTCCCCTACTCCGGCAGCAAGTGGGACGCGCTCTCCGTCGGCATCGCCGGATCGATCGCCTTCGGCGCCCCTCAGGGCGGCGGCCGTGGCGGACGCGGCGGCGGCCTCTCCATCGACCGCTTCGCCCAGCTCCAGGAAGCCGCGCGCACGCTGATCAACACCGTCCCCGCGATCTGCGTGTTCTTCAAACCGCGCATGTCGGGGACCCGCTACGCGAAGGAGCTGGCAGACCGCGCCGTCATCACCTGGAGCCTGACCGAGCCCGCCGGCGGAATCCAGGATTTCACGTGGACCCCCACCGTCAACCGCTTCCAGGCAGTCCTCCGCAAAGATGGCTCGATCGATCTCTCCTACGAACAGGTGGCCGCCCGGGACGCCATCGTCGGCCTCTATCCCCTGGTCTCCACCGGCGCCGAAAAAGAGCTCGCCGCCTTCCCCGACCAGGAAAACGCCGCGCTCCCCGCCCACCTGGATATCAAGAAGGTGAGGCTCGCCGTGGTCGACGGGCTCTTCCTCAAAGTCACCTTCGAAACCCGCGGACCCATCCAGCCGGAAGCCGGCGTCATGTACCGTATCTCCTTCGATTCCGGCGCGTGGACCATCCGCGCCGGCGGACGCGGAGGACGCTTCACCGCCTCCGGCCCGGGCGTCAACGCGGGCGTGAAGGTCGATGGCAATTCGATCTCCATGCAGGGAGTCTTGCCGCCCTCCGTCAACCCCGGCGATTCGATCGCGGTGCGCGCCGAGTCCACCGCCGACAAGGTGCCGCCGCACACCGTCAAGCTCGCCGGTATCCAGCGCGCCGAGTTGGATCTCTCCGCCGTCAGGAAACAAGACGGTCCGTTCACCGTGGCCTACGAATCTTTCCACTACCTCGCGCTGCCCAATCCCCGGGATCTGACCTGTACCGTGATCCAGGCTCTCGGCGATAAGTTCGATTTCCTCCCTTATTATTCCGATTTCCGCGTCGATAACCAGGAAGCCGGCACGCCCAGCAACGGCCCGCTGGGCGGCGGTCCTGCGGGCGGCGCCGTTACCGGAATCGGCGCCACGCAGCGCGGCCTCGAAAGCTACTGCACGCAGGGCCGCTTCCAATGGCAGTTCATCCAACCGGTCTATTCCGGCTCCAACCAGATGCAGGAGCGCCCGCCCGCAGGCGTCACCGACACGAACACGCACAACATCGCGACTTACGACCGCCAGCTCGGTGAGCGCCGTCCCGACGGCCACATGCCTCCGTACAACTACGGGCTGTCGCAGATCGCCCACGAGATGGGCCACCGCTGGTCGGCCTTCGTCTCCGCGAAAGCCGGCGCGGAGACCATCCCGCTCGGCCCCACCCATTGGGCGCGCGGCTTGCAGGCCCCGGTCGCCTTCCCCTACCAGCGCCCCACCGAAGCCTCCGCGATGGGCGGCGGCGTCTGGCAGGACAACTTCGACGGCACCTTCACCCAGCTCGACGACGATTACTACGTCCCCGCCACCGGCTGGTCGTACCTCGACCTATACCTCATGGGCATGATCGCCCCGTCCGAGGTCCCCGACTTCTTCATCCTCCGCAACCTCGCCCCCACTGGCCGCGACGCCAACGGCCGCCCGATCTTCAAAGCCGACCGCACCAAGGTGACCATCCAGGATGTGATCGCCGCCGAAGGCCCGCGCCTCCCCGACGTCGACCACTCGCAGAAGCAGTTCAACACCGGCATGGTGGTGATCGTCGAGCACGGCAAGACCCCGAGCAAGGAACTGATCGACCGCACCAACGCCATCAAAGAACGCTGGGTCGATTACTGGGAAACCACGACCGGACATCGTTCTTCGATGACGACGAAGGTCAAGTGAGCACGGCGGAAGAACGCGGGTGCGCCGCCTATGGCTAACCTAGGCAGCGCGTCCGCTGCGCGGCCGCTTTCTTGCCGTGCTGGTTTCATGTCGCCCTACGATGTGGGCGGCGGCAGTAACCATCAGCATGTTCAAGCTCACGCCTTCCCTCTCGGCTTGGGCCACCAAACGGGCGTGCAGACTCTTGGGCATGCGAACCCGGAATTGTCCACTCGACGCAGCCGGCGAGCTGGGCTTTGGTATCGTATCGCCGTGTTTGCGGCAACTCAGCAGGTAGGAACGCACGGCATCCCTGCCGTTTACGATTGCTTGCTCAGGTGTATCACCGTCCGAATGGCACCCCGGAAGGTCCGGATACTCGATCAAGAATCCACCGCCGTCTTCAGCAGACAGCGGGCAAATCGTGAACGGGTACTTGTCGATATTGGCGAACTCACTCATGCTCGGAATCCTCCAGCCTACTAATGAACTCTACGAAGTCGCGCACATACCAGGGCTTGATCGGGACGTGCTTTGGCACCGTTGTTCTACCCGCCTTTGGGTGCCGGAACGTTACGTGGCTTGTGCCGCCTTGACCGTCAACGTCCACCCCGAAGCGACGCGCGACGACTTCCAGATCCTCCATGCGCCAGTCGCGGGCATTCCTGCGCATTCCCGCAAGGATCTTCTTCGCGTTGGACACTTCTCCATGGTACCGAATACGGCACCATCGGACCAACCCGTCCGGTCACCGGCACTCGGGACTGAAGCCTTCACTCAAGCCCACGCAGCCCTCAGGTCCCGAACGCCCGACACCAACACCCCGGCGGCAAATAGCGTCAGCACCCACGACAAGACCCCATAGTCCGCCGCCCCGAAACCCGACGCCAGCCGCTGCCACCCGGAGGCATGCGGGTACAGCAGCGCCAGAAAAATCCCGTACGTAATTCCCATCACCGCATGCATCACCCGCTCGCCTGCCGGCAGCTTGCGCGTTCGGTCTTCTTCGATAAAATCCGTCAGCGTCACCACGATCTCGAACAGCAGGATGCCGGCCAGCGGCCAGACCAGCAGCCCGTTCCACGTGGTCCACGCCAGCGAGCCGAAGACGATGGCGTAGGCGAAATCGCGCGCCGCGTGCAATCGCAGCTCACGCCGCGCAGTCGGGTTCTCGGGCAGCCGCAGCTTCCATTCGTGGTAGTAGAACGTATCCAGGCCGCCCATCGCACCCAGCACCAACAGGACCTGCAGCGCTCGCGTCATAGCACGCGGACCGCCACGCCCCGGTACCATCCCACGCGCGCCACCCTCACGCGGAACTCCCACCCGGAATCGCTCCCCCACGTCTGCGCCTCCACGCGCAGAGGGACGGGGAACAGCCACAGGCGGGCGCGCTGCGATTGGAACCGCATACCTGTATGATCGGCGAAAACACAGAAGAAGATCCGCACCGGCCCCAGCATCTCCAAAAGCAAATCGCCTTCCAGCCGCTGCAGCGACCGCAGCTCCGTCTCGCCGAAACGGCGGATCCACACCTCCCGCTCCCCGTCGGGGATCACCTGCAGCCGCAGCGGAATGCCGCTCCCCGATCGAGGAAACCCAAGCAGCCCCGCCAGCCAGCCGCACTCGCGCCGCACCTCCACCGTCCCCGACGCCGTTCCGCCGCCGGGCGCCGAATGGAAGTCGCGCAGCGCACGCGGCAGGCTCTCGAAATCACCCCCGAGGAGTCGCGGATAGAGCACGCGCCTGCCTCCGGTACCAGATGAAATAGGCGATGAAGAACGGCAGCCAGATGAAGTCGTTGAACACGTTGGTCCACATCGTCCGCAGCGGCAGCCCCGTCGTGCGCACCGTCCAGAACCACCCGATCGGGCCCAGCGCCTTCCCCAGGAAGCCCAGGACCACCAGTTGCGGATACCGCCGCAGGTCCCCCGCCACCACCCAGTAGCCGTACCCGTAAAGCCCGATGCACATTCCCAGCCCGCTCATCACAAATGGATAGTTGATGCGCGGCAGACCGAACAGATCGAAGAACAGGTTCGGGAACAAAACGCTCACCGTCCCCCAGCAGACGTTATACACCGCGGCGATCCGGAACATCTGGCGCAGGAAACTCTCGGACAGCATCCACGCATCATTATCCGGCACCCCGCCTCACCCGCACAACGCTCGTCAACTGGAATCACCGCTATAATTAGGGAAAATGCGCCACCTCTTCGCCATCGCGCTTTTCCTGCTCCCGCTCTCCCGCGCCGACATCCGCGAGTGTCTCTGCGACGTCGCCATCCCCGCGACGCTCGAAGCCCGCGATTGCGCCCTCTGCAAGGAAGCCGAAAAACAGCCCGCCGACGTTCAGTATTTCTTCCTGCGCGACACGAACCCGAACAAGCCGCATCGCTGGCTCGCCCTCCCGCGCTTCCACGGCAGCCACCCGCAGCAGCTCACCGAAATGACCCCCGAACAGCGCACCGGCTACTGGACCGCCGCCATCGCCAAGGCCCGCGAAGTCTGGGGCGATCAGGTCTGGGGTGTCGCCCTCAACGGCACCGTCAAGCGCACCCAGTGTCACATCCACATCCACATCGGCAAGCTCCTCCCCGACGCCGAAAACGATAAATTCGTCGTCGTCGACAAGCCCTCCGAAATTCCCCTGCCCAAGGATGGCGATGGCGTCTGGGTCCATCCCGCCGGCGCCCGCCTGCACGCGCACATCGAAGAGCCGGCCGGCGAGCTGAAGTTGGAACGTTAAGGTTAAGGTCAATAATGCTGGTTGAAATCACCAAAGTCCCCAACGCCGAGAACTCCGTCATCCACCTCCACCCCACCGACAACGTCGCCGTCGCCCGCGTCCCTCTCCCCGCCGGCACCGAACTGCGCGTCGATGGACTCCCCGTCACCGTACGCGACTACATCCCCGCCGGCCACAAGGTCGCCCTCTGGGACATCGCTCCCGGCGAAACCGTCGAGCGCTACGGCCAGATCATCGGCCGCGCCAAAGACCCGATCGATGCCGGCCGCCACATCCACACCCACAACCTCGCCTACGAAGAGCTCGCACTCGATTACGAATTCCCCACCGCCGATACCCCCGTCCCCACACCGCGCGCCGGCTTGCAGCAAGATGCTCCCACCTTCCTCGGCTACCAGCGCGAAGACGGCCGCGTCGGCACTCGCAACTACATCGCCGTGGTCGCCGCCAGCAACTGCGCCGCCCACGCCGCCGAGCTAATCGCCCGCAGCTACGAAGGCGAAACCCTGCCGCCGAACGTCGATGGCGTCGTCGCTTTCCCGCACGGCGAAGGCTGCGGCCACGCCTTCGGCCCCGACGTCGACCAACTCCGCCGCACGCTGGGCGGCGTCCTCGTCCACCCCAACGTCTCCGCCGCCCTCATCCTCGGCCTCGGCTGCGAAGTCAACCAGATCGATCACTACCTGGGCGAAGGTTCCCCGCGCACCAACCGCCTTGTCGGCATGACCCTCCAGGCCAGCGGCGGCACCCCTGGAATTCTGACCGCGGCGCGCCGCGAGATCGCCCGCTTTTTCGAACAGGCCGCCGCCGAGCAGCGCGTCCCCACGCCGGCCTCGAAGCTCATCCTCGGCCTCAACTGCGGCGGCTCCGATTCCTTCAGCGGTATCACCGCGAATCCGGCCCTCGGATTTTGCAGCGACCTGCTGGCCGAACTCGGCGGCACCAGCGTACTCGCCGAGACCCCCGAAATCTTCGGCGCCGAACACCTGCTGGTGCGCCGCGCGCGCAATCGCGAAATCGCCGACAAGCTGCTCGGCTGCATCGCTCGCTACAAGAAATATCTCTCCCGCTTCGACGGCAGCTTCGACGACAACCCTTCGCCCGGCAACAAGGAAGGCGGCCTCACCAACATCCTCGAAAAGAGCCTCGGCGCCGTCGCCAAAGGCGGCACCAGCCCTCTCATTGACGTCTACGAGTACGCCGAAAAAATCACCTCGCCCGGTTTCACCTTCATGAACACCCCCGGGTACGACCCAGTCAGCCTCACCGGCCTCGCCGCCGGCGGCTGCAACCTGATCGCCTTCACCACCGGCCGCGGCAGCGCCATCGGCTTCCCCACCATCCCCGTCATCAAGATCGCCACCAACTCTCACACGTTCCGCGCCATGCCCGACAACATGGACGTCAATGCCGGCGCGATCGCAGACGGCGAATCCACCGTCCAACAGGTCGGCCGCCAAATCTTCGACGCACTCCTCGAAATCGCCTCCGGCCGCCGCACCTGCGCCGAACGCCTCGGCCACAAGGAATTCGTCCCCTGGCGCATCGGGCCGGTGATGTAAGTAGAGCCGGTTAGCGACGTCTCACCTGTCGGCCCATAATTCCGTATTATGCAGATGACGTCGATCCAGGGACTGAGCCGTCGCGACGAAGTCTCTTGTCGGTTTCACGAATCTGCCGGATGAGTTGCTGCTCCCGTAGTTCGGCCCATGGTCCGGAACGAACGGCACCGCGGGAAATGTTTCGTCGGAGAAATGCCAGTTGGGATACTGCACAGAAATGCCGGTAACGGGCCCGATTCTCGGAGTTCCATGGTGCGGTGATCAACTCGGCGATGATTTCGAAGCGACGGGTGGCATCTGTGAATTCCTCCTGCTCCCCTTCCACATAGCACTGAATCGTAGAACAGTAGGCGGAGTACTCGTGAATCACCAGCGCCTCGTGGCGACGGAACCTGACAAACGCAAACAGCAAAACGAGGCAGAGGGGAACGGACCTGATCCAGAACATCAACGGCCCACTCTCGGTGACGGCATCCCACCAGTAATGCAAAACGACCGCGCCTGCAAAACCCATTGGTATGCGAAGACGAGGGCCGCCATCCAGCCATAGAGCCAGACCGACGCCCGTCATCCCCGTGAACGCCAGATGGCCCGTCATGGCGCTGAAGCGCTGCACCAACGGGCTGACGATAGCGAGATCGTCCAGCGGAACAGTGGCATGAGCCGCGAAATAAAACGTGTTCTCCGTGAACCCGAAGCCCATCGCGACTAGCAGGCTGTAGATCAACGCGTCAACTGAGCCGTCGATTTCAAAGCGAAAAACCCTGAAGACTCCGAAAATCACGATCGCCTTTGCGGTCTCCTCGAGAAGAGCCGCCGACCAAATGCTGGAGGGCACGAACAGTTGCATCACTAAGGCCAAGGGCGGCGCCAGGGTGACGCCCGCGAAAGCAGCCATGAACATACATCGCAGCGGCTCAATCTCGTTTTGGTCGAGTAGAACAATCGGCAAGAATACAGGAGCGGCGCTCAGCGCGGAGTAAAACAATGCCAACGGCAATCGAGACACATGTAGATCCGCAACCGCTGGGTACAGAAGCAGATCGAGGCCGATCGCCAAAGTCATGCAGGCAAGGAGAAAAGCGGTGTGGTACTTATCTAGGCCGTGTAATGGCGACACGAATTGGGTTAGTCTATCACTTCTCCTAACGAGCAATCAACAAGTACGTAGACACTAGGACATAGACACGAGGACATAGACGAGGGAATGGACGGCACTAGGACTTCCGCAGTTACGAAGACAAAACCCCGCCGCCCAACGACGGGCGCCTGCACCGAACGGCTCGGCCACAAGGAAGTCGTCGCCTGGCGCATCGGCCCCGTGAACTAACCGCGCCCAGCGACCCTCGCGGGGGGGCAGCTAATCCTGGCCGCAGGCGGCCTCTAAGGCGGTCTTTTGGCCCTTCCCACACCGGAGTCACGCTCCGCTTGACCCGGAGCCCGCCGGAGTCCCCTCCCTCTTCTGTCTTCGGCCCCTTCCTTGTGTCTTACAATAGTTCCAGCATGTCTTTCCGAGCCATTTTCTTGCTCCCCCTTCTGGGTGCCTTTGCCCTCTCTGCGGCCGACGCTCCCAAGTCCGCCTTCGACAAACCGACCCTCGAAGCCTACGTTCGGCATCTTTACCTGCTGAACCCCGCTCTCACCGTGACCGTCAACGATCCCAAACCCGGCCCCCTCGCCGGCTTCAAGGAAGTGAAGATCCGCATTTCCCAGGGACCGCAATTCCAGGACCTGACCCTCTTCGTCTCCACCGACGGCAAGAAAATCGTCCAGGGCAACTTCTACGACGTCGCCACCAACCCCTTCAAACCTGAGCTCGATAAGCTGAAGACCCAGTTCCAGCCCGCCCTCGGCACCGCCGGCGCGCCCGTCGTCCTCGTCGGCTTCAGCGATTTCCAGTGCCCGCACTGCAAGATCGAAGCCCAAATGCTTCGCGAAAACCTGGTCAAGAATTACCCCAAGGACGTTCGCCTCTACTTCAAGGACTTCCCCATCGAAAGCCTGCACCCCTGGGCCAAGGCCGCCGCCATGGCCGGCCGCTGCGTCTTCCAGCAGCAGCCCGACGCCTTCTGGGATTATCACGATTTCGTTTTCTCCAAGCAGGATGCCATCACGCCCGAGACCCTGAAGGACACGATCCTCACCTGGGCCAAGGAGCAGAAATCCATCGACGCCGTGAAGCTCGGCGCCTGCATCGATAACAAGGCCACCCAGGCGGAAGTCGAGAAGGAAATCGAAGAAGGCCACTCCCTCGAGATCACCGGCACGCCGACCCTCTTCATCAATGGCCGCCGCATCTCGCAGAGCATCGACTGGCCCAACCTCAAAGCCATCATCGATAGCGAAATCGAATATCAGAAGACCGCCAAGAACGCAGGCGACGACTGCGGCTGCGAAGTGAAGCTCGATATCCCGGGTATGCCCGCCGCACCTCCGGTCGCGCCGCCCGTCAAGAAGAAGTAGCGCAAAATGAAAATCCGCACGCAAGGGCTGGTAACGGCCCTTCTCTTCACCGCCGTCGCCCTCGCCGCGACCGCGATCGTCGATCCGAAGCTCTACCTGGACGACATCAAGTTCCTGGCCTCACCCGAGCTCCGCGGCCGTGTCACCGGCAGTCCGGAACTGGAGAAAGCCGCCGCCTTCATCGAGCGCGACTACCGCCAGTTCGGCATCAAGCCCGTCGGCACAAGCTACCTGCAGCCCTTGCAGGTCACCACCGACGCCGCGCTCGGCAAGGCGAACCGCTTCAGTTACACCGAACGCGGCCGCCTCAGCAAGCTCCGCCCCGAAGAGTTCGTGCCGTTTAACTTCTCGCAGACCGGCAAACTCGCGGGCGCAATCGTTTTCGCCGGCTACGGCATCACCGCGCCGGAATATCACTACGACGACTACGCCGGCATCGACGTCAAAGGCAAGATCGTGCTCGTTCTGCGCCATGAGCCGCAGGAGGCCGACCCCAAGAGCGTCTTCGAAGGCGCCACCAACACCCAGCACGCCCAGTTTGCCGCTAAGGCCACTAACGCCAAGCTCCACGGCGCTATCGGCGTCATCCTCGTCAACGACCGCGCCAACCACCCGGGCGCTGCCGACGAGCTGGAAAAATTCGGCGTTACCGCCGGCCCCACCAACGCTGGCATCGGCTTCGTGCAGGTCACGGAAGCCAAAGTCGATAAGTGGTTCGCCGACGCCGGTAAGTCGCTCGATCAGGTCGAAGCCGAGATCGATAAAGACCTGAAGCCCCAATCCTTCGCCTTCCCTGATTTCCTCCAGATCGATGCCAACCTCGATGTCGAACGCGCCGTCAAGACCGTCCACAACGTGGCCGCCTACATCCCCGGCACGTCCGAAGAGTACGTCATCCTTGGCGCCCACTACGATCACCTCGGCCTCGGCGGCCAGTATAGCCTCGCGCCCAGTCTCACCGGCACCGTGCACCCCGGCGCCGACGATAACGCCAGCGGCACCGCCGGCGTCCTCGAACTCGCTCGCGCCTTCGCCAAAGAGCCCCGCCGCAAGCGCGGCATCCTCTTCCTGAATTTCGCCGGTGAAGAGCAGGGCCTGCTCGGCTCCGCCTGGTATGGCGATCACCCGCTGCTTCCGCTGGCCAACGCCGTCGCCATGATCAACCTCGACATGATCGGCCGCATGCGCGACAACAAGCTCTATCTCGGCGGCGCCAACAGCGGCACCACCTTCAAGGCCACGGTGGAAAAGCTGCTGCCCCAGTTCGATCTCAAGGTCGATTATTCCGGCGGCCCCAGCGAAGGCTCCAGCGACCACACCTCCTTCACCGCCCACCAGGTCCCCGCCCTCTTCTTCTTCTCCGGCCTGCACGCCGACTATCACAAGCCCAGCGACACCTGGGACAAAATCGATGCCCCTGCCGCCGCGAAACTGCTCGGCATGGTCGCCGCCGTCGCCGGCGCGCTACGCGACGCCCCCGATCGCCCGGCCTTCGTGAAGCCCGCCGCCCCCAGCCCACACGGCGGCGGCGACAATCCCGGCCCGGTCTCCGGCTACGGCCCCTATTTCGGCAGCGTCCCCGATTTCGCCGAAGGCATCGTCGGCGTCAAGTTCGCCGATGTCCGCGAGAATTCACCCGCCGCCAAAGCCGGCCTCAAAGCCGGCGATATCATGGTCGAATTCGACGGCAAGGCTCTCCAGAACCTCTACGATTTCACCTACGCCCTTCGCGGCAAGAAACCCGGCGACCAGGTAAAGATCAAGGTCATGCGCGACGGCAAACCCCTGGAGACTACCGCAACGTTATCGCGCCGCGAGTAACATCGCAGTCCCGGCAGTAGTTTGTCCCCTTTCTCGATCAATCCCCGCTTACTCCAGTGTAAGGCGAGGAGGATATCGTCATGGCGCCTGCCACTACGTCAACGTCAACTCAGACACCGATGGGCTCTGGAAGCGTCAGGTTTCTGATCTTCTATCTAATCATCGCGACCGTACTGAGCTTCTACACCGTCTATGGACTCTGGTCCGCCCAACCGAAGGTCGCGGCCGACTCGATCCAAACTCCGGACTGCACACCTCCCGTGGTTGCCAAGTTGACGGGCATCAATCCCAGATTGGTGAACGTCGGATCGAGCGGGTCCGACGTCCTGATCGTCGGCTGCGGATTCCTGCCAACCACCCAGGTGAAATTCAATGGAACGCTGCACCCGTCACTGGTGGTCGATGCCAGCCATATTCGTGTGACGCTTACTGCCACCGATGTGGTTGCCGCGGGGACCACAATCATCACGCTCGCCAACGGCGCTGTCGATTTCGGCTCCGGCATGCTCACGCTCATTCCGGCGTCCGTAACATGGCAGCTTTTCGGCGCCGGCCCCTGGACCATCAGCCAGGAGGTCCAACTCCTGCTCATGGTGCTCTTCACCGGCGCATTCGGCTCTTGCGTCTATTCGCTCAAATCGCTGGCCGATTATCGCGGCGACGGCAAGCTCTACGAGACATGGTTCACTTACTACGGGATTCAGCCTTTTGAGGGCGCGGGCATCGCGTACATTATGTACCTTGTAATCCGCGGAGGCTTTCTCACCGGAACCTCCGCCGACGTGAAAACCGTCAACCAGTTCGGCATGTGCGCCATCGCCGGATTGTCCGGCGCCTTCTCCGACACCGCTTTCCTCAAGCTGCGTGAAGTCTTCCAAACGCTCTTCAAGCCGCAGGACGATCGCGGCGGAAAGTTGGCGCTCAAGATCCTCACCACCAGTCTCCCCGATGGCGCTGTCGGCACCCCCTACACACTCACCCTTCAGGCCAGCGGCGGGACTACTCCACTCAAATGGGCCGTGGCTCCTGCATTGCCCGCGGGCCTGAGCTTAACTGCCGGGGGAGTCATCGCAGGCACACCCACGGCACCCTCGCCAAAGACCACATACAAATTCACCGTAACCGACAGCGCCACGCCCGCTGCCACAACCACTGCGGATCTCTCGCTCGAAATCAAGTCCTCGGGCCTGACGATCACGACCGCCGCACTACCCAACGGCGTCGTCGGCACACCCTATTCCCAGACACTTCAGGCTTCCGGCGGTACGGCGCCGCTGCACTGGGGAGTGACGCCTGCGTTGCCCGCCGGCCTGAGCTTAACTGCCGGGGGAGTCCTGGCCGGCACCCCAACCGCCCCGTCCCCGAAGACCCCCTACACCTTCACCGCGACCGACAGCGCGACACCCGCCGCCTCGTCCTCCGCGACCCTGACCTTGCAGGTGTAGCGCATGCCGGAGTAGGCCCGCCGCCCGCGGGCCTACTCCGGCAGCAGTTCGTTCAACGCCCGAATCACATCCGCTGGGAAAAATGGCTTCTTCAGGAATTTCACCTGCGTATTCTTCACCGTGGCCGACTCCCTGACCCCCGACATCAACAGCACCTGCGTGTTTGGCCGCAATTTCAGCACTCGCTCCGCCAGACGATTGCCGTCCATCTCCGGCATCGATACGTCCGAGATCAGCAGATCCACGGTCTCGCTCTCGCAGATCTTCAGCGCCTCGGACGGCCGCGGCGCCATCAACACCTTGACCTCCCGGCCGCCTAGAATGCGCTGCACCAGGCGCAGCATCTGCGGATCGTCATCTACGATCAGCACTGTTCGCGTCGGCAGGGACATGCAACGATTCTACTGTATCCGTGCGCACAGCCCCGAACTGGTAAAACCTGCGACAATTGCTCCCGGAAGCCTATGCCTTGCCTGCTCGTCATCATTCTGCTCGCTTTCCCGCGTCTGGTGCTCGTCCTGATGTTCCTGCTCTCGACCTACCTGCAGCGCGCCTACCACGACCTGCTCATTCCCATCCTCGGATTCATCTTTCTGCCGCTCACCACCATCGTCTACGCCTGGTTGACCAACAACCACATGGCGCTCGAAGGCATCAACCTGCTCTACCTCATTCTCGCGGTCATCATCGACGTCGGCGGACTGGGCGGCGGAGAATCGCATCGCCGGCGCCGCCTGTAATCGCTTACCATATCCAGTGATGAGTCATACTCGCTGGTCCACGTTCGCCCTGCTGGGCATTCTCGCCTGCTTCACGCAGGCTTGCGCAAACAAGGAAGCCGCCACCGTGACGCAAGATCCCAAACCTCAGCCATACGGAAAGATGCCCGATGGCACGCCCATCGAACTCTACACCCTCACCAATGCCAACGGAATGCAGGCCGGCATCATTACCTACGGCGGCATCGTGACCACCCTCACTGCCCCCGACAAAACCGGGAAATTCGCCGACGTCGTCCTCGGCATGGACGATCTCGCCGGCTACCTGAAGGAGAAGGATTTCTTCGGCGCCCTCATCGGCCGCTACGGCAACCGGATCGGCCACCACCAGTTCACCCTGAACGGCCAGACGTACACGCTCCCCGATAACAACAACAGCGCGACCCTCCACGGCGGCATCAAAGGCTTCGACAAACAGGTCTGGACCGCCAAGCCCGGCTCCAGCCCCGACGGCCAGAAGCTCGAGTTGACCTACGTCAGCAAGGATGGCGAGGAGGGTTTCCCCGGCACCCTCACTACCAAGGTCGTCTACACCCTGAACGCGAACAACGCGCTCACGATCGACTACACCGCCACCACCGACAAGCCCACCGTCCTCAACCTGACGAATCACTCCTACTTCAACCTCGCCGGCCCCGGCTCGGGCGACATCCTGTCCCACGAGGTGATGATCGCCGCCGACAAATTCACCCCCGTCGACGCCGTCCTCATCCCCACCGGCGAACTGAAGGACGTCAAAGGCACGCCCTTCGATTTCACCACCATGACCGCGATCGGCGCGCGCATCGGCCAGCCTGACGAGCAGCTTAAGTTCGGCAAAGGCTACGATCACAACTGGGTGCTCAACAAAGGCGCCGGCGGCATGACCAAGGCCGCCGAAGTCCACGAACCCACCACCGGCCGCGTCATGGAAGTCTGGACTACCGAGCCCGCCCTCCAGTTCTACACCGGCAATTTCCTCGACGGCACCAACAAGGCCAAGGGCAAGAGCTTCGACCTCCGCGGCGCCTTCTGCATGGAGACCCAGCACTACCCCGATTCGCCCAACAAGCCCGCCTTCCCCTCCACCGAGCTGAAGCCCGGCGCCACCTACCACACCACCACCGCCTACCGCTTCTCCGCCAAGTAGGACGGGCCTCCGGGCCTTGTCCATTTTCTATTCAAGCGGGCCGGTCCGTTTGTCTGGCAAGCATGCAGTAAGGTGGTATATTCGGAGCGAGAAGCATTCTGCGCGAACGCCAGGGTTGGCAAGCATCAAATGGCCTCTTCCTTCCTCGAAGAAAGCGTTGTAGCCGCGGCGGCGAACCTGCTGCGCAGTCTCGGAGCAACGCAAGTCTTTATTTTCGGTTCCGCCATCAAAGGGGGCTTGCGCCCCGATTCAGACGTCGATCTGGCAGTCACCGGACTACCCGATCAGACTTATTTTGCTGCCGTCAGCAAAGCCTCCGACGTTGTCGGCCGGCCGGTTGACCTTGTTGATTTGGACGACCCCACTCCCCTCGTTCAATATCTGCTGAGCAGCGGGGAGTTGGTTCGTGTCGCGTGACTTGGCGAAAAAGCTCCGTCTCGGCCTCGAAGCAGTTGCCACCGTACGAGAGCAGTTCACCCCGCTGATCTCTTGGGCCCCCGCCCCGCAGTAATCTCACAGGCTCTCGTTGAAGTCCTGGGGGAGTTCCTTGCATTCCGTCATCTTTTCCGCGGAGCATCCATCGTTTTGATGCGATGGGAGAAGCTCTCGCCATTGGTTGCAAAGGTGGCGACAACTCATGATCGAGTGCAGACCGAGGTCGGCGCCTTCGTCCGCTTCATCGACGGGCAATCTGGCTGAGCAACTCCATCTTCACCACCGCCCCATTCTTCTCCAAATCCCGCCCGAAACTCAGCGCCGCCTCCACCTTCACCTCCGGATGCCCGGGAATCGTCACCTTCGGCGGCGAGCTATAGCCGGACCCGCCGTCCGTGATCGCCACTGAAGTCACCACGCCGTCCCGGACCGTCGCGTATGCAGTCGCCGCCGTCGCCCTCCACTGACGATCGCCCCCCGGCCGGTACCGGTAGTAATCCGAGACGCGATCCAGCAGCTCATTGGTCACGCCGAATCGCGCCAGCGCGCGCAGCAACTCCGTCTTATTGCGCTGCACCTGCGCCGGCTCGGGCTCGCGACCCGCCGGCGCCGGCGTCACGTGGCTGAACGCTTCCCGGAAAACCTCCGCGGTCACACCCAGCGCGCCCGCGATCAACACCACGGGCCTGCCGCGATCCCGCGGATCCGTCGCGTGGCCTCCCGCGATCGCCGCCTGCACTCTTTCTTCCGCGAAACCGCTGCCCGCCACCGCACCAAGCGCTGCGCACAGCAGCATCGCGTCGATGCGTGTCATTTCGTCTCCAACGCTTCCTCGACCGTCGAGTAGACCTCGAACAGCCCCATGAATCCCACCATCCCGAACACGTTCCGAACGTGCGGAGTCATTGCTGCGAAGCTCAGGGTCCCGCCCGATGCGCCCAGCAGTTGCGAGCACTCGATGAACACACGCAGGCCGACGCTGCTCACGTAGCGCAGCTCCGCGCAATTCAACAGTACCCGCGACGTGCCCGCGGCCACGATCTCTTTCATCGAACGGTCAAACTCCGCGACGCTGACCGAATCCAGCCGGCCGCGCACCGTAACGACACTCCACCCACCCAATTGTTCTACCGTGATTTCCAGAGTCATAGCCAGCAGTTAGTCCCCAATTATATGACACGGGCGCGTTCCAGCACCCGTCACGCGCTCGTCACGTGCTCGTAACAATCGATTGCTATGCTGGCAGCGATTTCCCCAGTAAATACTCATGCTCAACGCCCTCGTTCGTCGGCTCGAGAATCCGGGAATGGGCCGCGGCGGGCTGGGCTCCCCGCAACGCCGCCGCAAACCGGCCAACCTGATTTACGCCACCGGCGACATCCCTCCCCTGGCCACCACCGCCGTGCTCGGCATCCAGCACGCCGTCGAGTCGGCGAGCAAGGTGACTCTGCCCATCGCACTCCTGGTCGCCGTCGGAGCCAGCGGCGCGCAACTGGAAACCATGATCGTGGCCACCCTGATCCTCTCCGGCATCGCTTCCATCCTGGTTTCGAGCTGCCTCCCCAAGGTCGGCTTCGGACACCTTCTGCCCGCCGCGATTTTTAGCTCCTTCGCCGCTCCCGCCGTGATGGTGGTGCGCATCGGCGGCTTGCCGCTGCTCGCGGGCATGACGCTGGTCACCGCCGTGACGGTCTCGCTCCTCTCCTTCGGACTTCCCAAGTGGCGCTCTCTCTTCCCACCGGAAGTGGTCGGCCTGATTGCCTTCATGGTGGGCGCGTCGCAGGCATCCCTCGCCGTCACGCGCTTCCTTGGAATGGAGCGCCTCGATCAGGCGCCCAGCCTGACCCACCTGTTGATCGCCACCTCCTCCCTCGCGCTGCTCGCCGCCCTTACCGTGTGGGGCACCGGCAAACTCCGGCTCTTCAGCACCCTGATCACCCTCGTCGCCGGATACGCCGTCTGCCTCGCCACCCACATGATGCCGCCCGGCCCGTGGCAGCGCGTGCTCGACGCGCCCTGGCTCGGCCTGCCGCACCTCGCTCCGCCCGGCTTCGCCTTCAGCCCGCAGTTGATGCTTCCCTTTATCGTGCTCGGACTCAGCTCCGCTCTAAAATCCTCGGGCGACCTGACGATTTGCGAAAAAATCGCCGACGCCGATTGGAAACGCTCGGACCTCAAGGCCGGCAGCGCCGCCGTGTTCTGCTTCGGAGTCTGCTCCTTCTTCTCCGCCGCCCTCGGCGGCTTCATGCTTGGAAGTTCCAGCAGCAACGTGGGACTCTCCGCCGCCACCGGCGCCGTCAGCCGCCGCATCGGCTATGCCTGCGGAGCTACCCTCATCCTGCTCGCCTTCTCCCCCAAACTCGTCGCGCTGATCGGCGCCGCTCCCCCGCCGGTCGTCGGAGCCATGTTCCTACTCGTGGTTTCCTACAACCTCGTGGCCGGAATGCAGATCATCATGTCGCGCATGATGGAGGCGCGACACACCTACATCATCGGCGTCTCCGTGCTCTTCGGCTTGACCGCCGACGCCATTCCCGGCGCCTTCGTGAACCTCCCGGAATGGCTGCGCGCGCTGCTCTCCTCCGGCCTCACACTCGCCACCATCATGGTCGTCGTCTTAAACCTGGTTTTCCGCATCGGGACTTCCAACCGCCATTCCCTGGTGCTCCAACCCGGCTCCGACGACGTGAACAAAATCTACGACTTCATGGAACACGCGGGTAGCCAGTGGGGAGCGCGCCGCGAAGTCGTCGAGCGCGCCGTCGCCGCCCTCGTGGAAACGTACGAGCTGCTTTCCGGCGAGGAACTCGCCGACGGCCCGATCGCCATATCGGCCGCCTACCACGAGTCCCACATCGATATCCTGGTCCGTTACCCGGGCCGCCTGCCCGAAAGGCAGACGGCGCAATTCGGCGCGCACCAACTGCTCCAGGGCCAAGGCAGCGTCGCCAACCTGGCCAGCACCCTTCTCCACCGCCTCGCCGATCGCGTCAAGATGAAGAATTCCGGCGACGCCTGCGAGTTGGCCCTCCACTTCGAGCACTGAGCGTCGTGCACTGAGTGGGGGCCGCGCCTAAGCCTTCAGCGCGTCGTCCACCGACTCGTACATCTGAAACAAGCTGACGAATCGCACCATCTCAAACACATTTTTGACATGCGGAGTCATCGCCGCGAAACTCAGGTACCCGCCCGAAGCCGCCGCGAACTTGGAGCACTCGACAAAAATCCCAATCCCCACGCTGCTGACGTACCGCAGTTCCGCGCAGTTGAACAAAATGCGCAGTCCGCCCGATGCAATCAGTTCCCTCACCGCACGGTCGAACTCCAGGGCGCTGGCCGCGTCAATCCGCCCCTTCAGGTTGACCACGCTCCAGGGACCGACAGTCTCCACGCCGATTTCAAGGCTCATAAAGAAAAACCTCGATCATTATGACATGCCCGCACCCGCACCAAGTCTTCCCGGCGTGCTTGGGGTATTGGCAAGACATGCATTTTCGCAGACCGCGACGGCTTAAGATGCTCCATCGTGACAACAGTGTTGTCACGGATTTTTTGAGTTTTGACGTGTTTTCAATGACTTCCAAAATTTCCCGAGAAAACACTGTTTTCTCGGACAGGCCACTTTGAGGCGGATTCCTCATGAAGAGGCCGATCAACGACTGATTTGACCCGGACTGATTTGACCCGGACTGATTTGACCCGGACTGATTTGACCCGGCATCTGCGTCTGCGGCTTGCCGCGCTGCGTTCTCTGCGCCTCAGCGAGAGATTCTCCCGCCATGCCCACTTATATCGCTACATATTCCTACTTTATCGCTTCTCTTGCTCCTGAAAGTGTGCTTAAATGTGCCCCAGAGGAGTCTCGTACCATGTTGTCCCGAATTGCCCGAAGCCTCGCCGCTTCTTTGTCCGTACTCATTTTCTTCGCCGCCATCGCCTTCGCGCAGAGTTCCAGCGGCACCATCAGCGGCCGCGTCCTCGACCCCACCGGACAGGCCGTCCCCGCCGCCGCCGTCACCCTCACCAAACAGGAAACCGGCGAGACCCGCACCTTCAACGCCGATTCCACCGGCGAATTCATCTTCACCTCCATCCAGCCCGGCACCTACGATCTCACCGTCAAGGTCAACGGCTTCAAGAACCTCGACAAGAAGGGCCTCGCCCTCTCCGCCTCCGAGCACCTCTCCGCCGGCGATCTCCGCCTCCAGATCGGCAGTGTCGCCGAATCCGTCGAAGTCAAGGCCGACGCCGCGCCCGTGCAGAGTGTCAGCTCCGAGCGCTCCTCCCTCCTCGATTCCACCCAGGTCGAAAACCTCATGACGCGCGGCCGCGACGTGATGAGCATGCTCATCACCATGCCCGGCGTCGTCAACGATGGCGAAGGCAGCGATTCCTTCGGCGTCGCCAACTCCCCCGCCTCCATCTCCGGAACCCGCGGCGTCTACGGCGGCATGAACATCGACGGCATCTCCGGCAACAGCCGCTCCGGCGATCACCACGATTCGCCCACCAACATGGACACCATCGCCGAAGTCAAAGTCCTCGCGAACACCTATCAGGCCGAATACGGCAAGGGCGCCGGCGGCATCATCAACGTCGTCACCAAGAGCGGCAAACGTGATTTCTTCGGCACCGCCTATTACTACAACCGCAACGAAGCCTTCAACGCCAACACCTTCTTCGGCAACCGCCAGGGAGCCCTGCGCGGGCGCTACCGCTATAACACCATCGGCGGCAATCTCGGCGGCCCCATCTACATCCCCGGCAAGTTCAATAAGGATCGCCAGAAGCTTTTCTTCTTCTTCTCCGCCGAAGACCTGCCCAACCAGAGCCCCAACGGCCCGCGCAACTACACCGTCCCCAGCGCCCTGGAGCGCGCCGGCAATTTTTCCCAGTCCTTCGACAAAGCCGGTAAGCTGATCCCCATCACCGATCCGCTCGCCAAATCTCTGTTCCCCGGCAACGTGATTCCCACCAATCGCATCGACCCCAACATGCAGAAGTTGATGAGCATCTTCCCGCTGCCCAACTATTCCAACGGCCGCACCGCGGCCGGCACCGGCTTCAATTTCCAGATCTCCGACACCCTCGACAAGCCCGCCTACGACGACTTCATGCGCGTGGACTACAACATCTCGCAAAACGTTCGCGCCTACTTCCGCGGCTCGACCGGCCGCACCCACAATAAAGGACCGGCCAGCACGGTCAATCGCTACCCCTGGATGGCCGACGCCAATGTCGATTACAGCCTCTCCTTCCCCAACGTCGGCGGCACCCTCACCTGGATCATCACCCCCACCCTGGTCCACGAGACGACGATCGGTTGGAACGGCTGGACCGAGAACCAGCTCTACGATTCCACCTGGCTCGCCAAACTCCAGCGCGACAAAATCGGCATCACCTTCGGCCAGCTCTACCCCAAGAGCAATCCCCTGAACCTGATCCCCGCCATGACCTTCGGCAGCATCGATAACGCCGCCAGCACCGCCTGGGAAGGCCGCTTCCCCATGGACGATCTCGCCGATACCTACAGCATCACCGATAGCATCACCAAGGTCGCCGGCCGCCACACCCTCAAGGCCGGAATCCAGTTCGAGCACGTCCACTACATCTTCCAGCAGTCCGGCACCAACGATAATTTCGCCGGGAAATTCTCCTTCACCAACAACTCCAAGAACCCGTACAACACCGGCTACTCCTACGCCAGCGGCCTGCTCGGCTACTTCGGTAGCTACGCCGAATCCACCAACCGCAGCCAGTATTCGCCCGTCACCCCGATCCTCGAATTCTACATTCAGGATTCCTGGAAGCTCTCCCGCCGCGTCACCGTCGATCTCGGCGTGCGCTTCACCGATGGCCTCGCCCAGTACATGGCCAACGATTACTGCTCGACCTTCATCCCCAGCCGCTACAATCCGGCCAACGCCCCGCTGCTCTACGGCCCCGTTCTGGATAGCACCAAAACCCGCGTCGCCCAGGATCCCCGCACCGGCGCCCTGCTCCCCGGCGTCTTCATCGGCCAGCAGGTGCCCGGCACCGGCGATCCGCTCAATGGCATCGTGAAGTGCGGAACCCCCGGGTATCCGCGCGGCCTCGTCGATAACAAGGGCATCCTCCCCGCGCCGCGCGCCGGCTTCGCCTGGGATGTCTTCGGCGACGGCAAGACCGCCGTCCGCGGTGGCTTCGGCACGAACTACAATCCGCGCAACGGCTCCGGCATCATGGGCGATCTCTCCACCAACCCGCCCATCGTCTACAACCCGACGCAATACTACGGGACCACTGCCGACTTCCTCACCAACACCGGCACCAAATCGCCCAGCGCTTTCGCCCACGTGCTCGATCGCAACAACAAGCCGCCGCGCGTCTACAACGCCAGCTTCGGCAT
>Ga0207071_1036_pt1 | contig 22997 bp, 16 predicted proteins | sample Alteio_BWMinHeat_67_FD_153531 | JGI IMG/M metagenome (GOLD analysis project Ga0207071, IMG submission 153531) | Enriched cells from forest soil in Barre Woods Harvard Forest LTER site, Petersham, Massachusetts, United States -... | ecosystem: Environmental > Terrestrial > Soil > Temperate forest >...
CCCTCCTTGCATTTCCTTCTCTGGCACTGGCTAGAAGATCAGTTTGAGCGCGAATTGGAACTGGCGACCCTGGGTGGCAACCGCCCCTAGAGTTCCCGCTGTGCCGGAGAGCTGGCCGTTGCCGTTGAAAATTTGCGTCTGGGCGGCTGCCGGATTCGCGAAGTTGGTGTGATTCGTGACGTTGAAAGCCTGAGCCTGGAACTGGGCACGAACCCGCTCGGTGATCGGCTGATCTTTCATCAGTCCGGTGGTCCAGAAAAACAAGCCGGGGCCTGTGAGTCCATTACGCCTGCCCGTTCCGAGCCGCGGTCCGTTCAAACCATTGCCATAAGGAACCGTTCCCGGGAAGGCAAAGCAGGAGGTATCGATGTAGTTGATGTTGTGCGGCCTGACGCAGGAGCGGTCCGTTACTATGCGGTCGGGGAACTGAAACGTCTGAGAGCCGAGCAGGCCGAGCGCGTCGCCACCGACAATGGGCGTGAACGGAATACCGGAACGAACGCTGATGATGTTGTTGAAGCTCCAGTGGCGAAGGATCGAGGTCGCGGCGCCACCTCGCTTGATGTCGGGAAGCGGAGCGACGGCGTTGGCCGAAAACACATTGCGCACGTCAAAGTCGGAATTCGCACGGTCAAGCCGCAGATCGAATGCCGGCAGTCCCGAAACCGAATTGCCAAAGCTGGCGCCGGAGAGCGCCGACGAGCTGTCGTCGATCGAGTGCGACCAGGTGTAGGAGACCTTGCCCACAATTCCTCCTGGCGCGTTATAGCTGAGCGAGGTCTGGAGAGAGTGATAGATCGAGCTTCCGCCGAAGAAAGTGTCGGATTCCGTACCGATGGCCGGATTCAATTGCAAGGCTGCTCGGGCCGCGCCAGTGACCGCGTTAAGGTCAGGCCAGAAGTAGTTGCCCTGGCTATCCCGGCCCTGAAAGGGAACATTGTTGATGTCGTTCGTGGTGAAGACCTGATGAACTCCGTGGGAGCCGATATATCCGATCTGGAAGATCGTGTTCGGACTAATCTGCTGCTGGATGTTGAGACTGTTCTGGATGACGTAGGTCCGCGGCGCGTTGCGCGGGGTAAAGATGTTGCGCAGTTTGGGGGTCAGGACGTTGAACGGGTTCTGCGGGAATAGGCCCTTTCCCCCATTACCGGAGAAGGTAAGCCGGCCCTCATCGTAGGAGGGCGCGCTCGAAAGAATCTGAATCTCATAGACGTAGTTGAGCGGCAAGACGTCATAGAGGCCTGATGCGGCGGTTACAACCGTCTTCCCATTCTTGAACGGGTCCCAGACAATCCCGATCCGCGGCTCGAAGTTCTTGGTCGTCGGATTGTTGTCGAAAAAGCTGTTGACGGGAACGGCGGCAGGGGAGAGCGGAGTAAGCAACGCGCCCAGTCGGCCCCGTATCTCGGTGGAGTTCGTCGCCATCTCATAACGAAGTCCGATGTTTGCCGTGAGGTTGGGCCGCACCTTCCAGCTATCCTGCACGTACGCCGCGTAGATTGTCTGGCGAAGGTCATGGGGAACGACGGGCGTTCCGGGAAGGCCTCCCTCGAAGAACGTCGGAATGGCCGTGAGAAAGTTGTTGATCGATCCGAAATTCCATTCCCCATTTGGAAGCACGCCACCGAGCGTGTTGTCCTGGTCGTCTTCGATGGCGCCCCCAAATGTGATGGAGTGCTTTCCTCGCACGTAGGTCGCGTCATTGTAAAGTTGGAACGAGTTGTAGTGGAACGAGTTTGTGCCGACTGCGCCCGAACCTCCCTGAATCGTTGTGAGACTGGATACTAGGAGCTGGCCCACGGAACGGCCCGGATAGTACGAGAGGGCGGGATTGTTCACCGCAGGGTTGATCACGTTTACTACATTCGGCGCGATGGCGACGGAGCGGTTGTACCCGAGCCGGAATGAGTTGGTGAAGTTGGGCGAGAATACGTGCACCTCCTCGAGGGCTGCCGTGGTCCGCCGGGAGATTGCCTCGTCAAACAAGGTGTTGGTCGTGTCCGCGGAGTCGAGCGAGGCAGTGTCGTAGAGCAACGTGCCGTGCAGAGAATCATTCTGCGAGAAGTTCTGGTCGAGACGAACGGTGGCCAGATCCTCATTTGTCTTCTGCGTGGTCACGAAATTGTAGAGGGCGGTATTCCCGCTTATGGTCGAATTGGGAAGTGGATACAGGGCTAGAAAGGGGATCACGGAGGGGCTTACCGCCAGTTGCTGCACGCCGCTGCCGCCCGGCGGAGCCTGCGCGCCGCCCGCCGAGGTGAGACATGCCTTGTTTTGCGCACTGCCGGCCGCCGCCTGGGTGCAGGTGACAAGTCCCGTGCGCGCATTGGGCGAAAGCACCGTCGATTGCATGGAAACCCCCTGCGCCTGGCGGAACCCTTCGTAGTTGAAAAAGAAAAACGTCTTGTCCTTCACGATGGGACCGCCGATGGTGCCCCCGAGCTGATTGCGTCGGAACGAGGGTTCTCCACTGGCGGGATCGAAGTAGCTGCGCGCATCGAATACGCTGTTGCGGATGAAGTCAAAGGCCGACCCATGAAATTGGTTCGAGCCGGAGCGCGTGATGGAATTGATGACGCCCCCGGACATGCGGCCATACTGCGCCGGGGCGTTCGAGCTGATGACGTTGAACTCCTGCACCGCGTCCACGCCGAGGGTAAAGCCAGTTACGGAACCTGGCCCGCCGTTGGCGTAATCGTTGATGTTGATGCCGTCGAGCCGATAGACGTTCTGCTGCGGCCGGTTGCCCCCGATCGTAAGTTGGGATCCGAGGCCGCGCGACAGCTTGGTGGTAGCCGTGGCAGCTCCGGCGAATTGCGTCAGAATTTGAGAAACGCCAGTGTTCAGCGTGGCCAGCGTAGTCCAGTCGCGGCCGTTCAGCGGGAGATCGCGGGTCTGCTTGCCGTCCACCACGCCCTGTACGGAAGCATCGGCGGTGTTGATCTGATTGGTCGAGCTTTCGACCGTGATCGTCTGCGTCGTGGCAGAGATCGCCAAGGCAATATCGAAGTCGCGCACCACGCCCACGGTAAGCACCACGTCGTTGTCGATTCGTGTGCTGAATCCTGGCGCGGAGGTAGTGACCTTATACCGTCCGGCGCTTAGATTGGGTGCAGAGTAAGAACCGCTGCCGCTCGAGACCACATCTCGGGACACTCCGGTCAGCGGGGACGTGATGCTGATTTGCGCATTGGGCACGACAGCTCCGTTGGGATCGGTGACTGTTCCCTGGAGCGTACCGCTACCGCTCTGCCCGAAGAGTCCTACCTCAAATAAGCAGAAAAGAATAGGCAGGGCGATGATTAAAGGAAAGCGAACTTTGACAAACATGCGACCTCCATAACGACTGGGTTCCTGGAGATTTTGCCTCTTACGAATCCAACTACATCTTCATTTGAGACAGGAATATTTAGGACTCATAAAGTGAAGAAGCCGTGAATCATAAGTGAAAAAGCCTTCATTTCATAAACCGCCTCGTCCCAGCTTCACGCCGATGGTTGGAAACTGGCGCTGCCACGGCAACCCGGCATCTAAGTAACAGGGAGAAATTGTTGGGAGGGAGAGGGAATCGACGAAAATAGCCGATTTTCTGCAGTTTGTTCGAATTCCGCCCAAAAATAACAGGGAAGGATCAGAGACGGAACAAACCCTGGAACACGGTACGCAACACCCACCGACTTGGACAGGCTCGGCAAACCCCAAAGAAAGCCTGTACCACCAGCCACCGTTAGCGTCTAGATAAACCCGACATTCTTCGCGGAGAAGTTGGCCAGCGTGGGGAATACTGTCAGCATGTCGGTCGAGTTCACTCCGAACCACGCCGCCAGAGTGGCGCCGTACTGGTCGAGTGCCGTACTGGGAATCCAGCGGCCGTTCGATCCCGCGTCGTCTGGGCCACCCAGCGCTATGGTCGGGAATTTGCCATACATGTCACCGCCCTTCACTGCGCCGCCGATTACGAAGTAGTGATTGCCCCAGGCATGATCTGTCCCGCCATTTGTATTGGACTGGAACGTCCGTGCGAAGTCCGATTCGGTGAATGTGGTGACCTCGGAACCAACCCCCATTTCTACAGTCGCGTCGTAAAAAGCCTTCAAAGCCGGAGACAGTTGTGCCAGCAGGGCGTCCTGCGTAGCCAGCTGCCCACCGTGGGTGTCGAAGCCGCCGAGGGAGACAAAAAAGATCTGACGCTCGAGTCCCAGCGCGCCGCGGGCCTGGATAATCTGAGCTACCTGCTTCAGTTGGGCGCCAAGGCCGGTGGCCGGGAAAGCTGTATTGAGCGCCGGCAGGTTACTTAGCGCGGATGTGAGTACGGCACTGTATTGATTGGCATGAGTTGTGATCTGGCTTGCTGACTGCACCAGAGATACTCCGGTGTCGAATGTCAGTAGTTGCTGCGCCGCCTGTGATCGCGTGCTGCATATCGCAGTCCCTTCGGAACAGCTCACGCCTGCAAGGTTGCCGGGTTGAATCGATACCGGATTGGTGGCGCTTCCATTGCAAAAGATTGGCGCGCCTGCCACGGAGACGACCGGCGGATATTGCGCGCCGGCGTTCAGCGATTTGAGAACGTCGGCCACCCGTCCTGCCCAGCCAGTGGGCAGCTTCGAATCGGGTCCTGCAGTCTGCATCTGGTTCTGCTGGTCGGCATGGGAGAAGAGGTTGGCCGGAACCTGCACTTGACGATTCAGGTATTGGGTGCGCGTCGTGGGAGCGACGAGGGTTCCCACATTGGCAACGATGGCGGCCTTGCCGCTGTTGAACAGGGACTGTATTTCGGTGAGACGAGGATGCAATGCAAAGGGTAAAGACGGCGTAGAAATCGGTTGGATCGGCAACAGACTTGATTGTAATAATGCCACTCCGTTGCTGCCGCCGCGCAGGTTTGCATAGTTCTGATAGCCAGGCGTATCGAATGGAATCACCGTGTTGTTTCCATCGTTGCCGCCAAACAGGAATACGCAGACCAGGGCCTTGTAGTTCGAAGCCTGCTGTGCACAGGCATTCAGGACGCCAAATCGGGAAAATGCGCCGAAGGCGCCGAGGGAAAAGACTGAACGGCAAGTGACAGATAGAAATCTGCGGCGCGAGATGGTCATGGAATGTCCTTTACCGGATCACCTGATACTGCGAAGAAGAAGTAATTAAATAAACCGCCAGCCGGGCACGGGCCTGCGGATTCGAGGCGGCCACGGCGTTCACCGCCGAGACGATCTGAGACTTGTCTGCGCTGGGCAACGCGCCGTGAGTGAAGGTCGCATCCAGCGTGTCGACGAGCTGTTGCGGGTTTTGGGCGAGGTTGGAAAGCGAAGTCAAGTCGATCTGCGTTCCGCCGCCAAGCCCATTACGAACAACGGAATCGACGAAGTTCTGCCGGACTATGGTGGTAGCGGTCGTCAGCAACTGGAATTCCGGCCCGAAGATCGTGGTACTGGGAATGACATAATCCGGTGAAAAGTAGTTGAAGACGCTGGGTGAGTACATCACCCTCTGTCCCATATTGGAGCCAAACCCCTGCAGACTGCTCGCGAACGCGTTGGGATCGGAGGCCTGGACGTTGAGTCCGCGCAGCAAGTTGGTAATGTAGAGCACCGGCTCCCGCAGATGTCCATCACTGGGCAGAGCGTTGGCCGGGATGTCGCCACGGCGCGCCTCGCTGTCCATCAGGATCGCCTGAATCACCGCCTTCATATCTCCGCGAGTGCCCGAGCCATTGTTGTTGAAGACCGCAGCCACTCTCGCGATATATGCCGGGCTTGGATTGCTGCTCACGAGATGGAGTATTAGCTGTCTCGCGACGAACGGACCGACATTCGGATGGGTGAAGATGTTTTGCAGAGCTCCATCGAGGTCCTGCTGCGCGGTCTGTCCGGCCGGAAGCGTGACGCCACTGAGTACCGCCTTTGTGCTCATGTCGTGGTGGGCATCGAGCGGCACCATGGGCGCGCCGAAGTATTGCGTGTTGTTCGGGAATGAAGGAGTTGTGCCGTCGGCCCGGGCGTACGTCCATCCTGTGTACGCCTTGGCAAAGGCCTGGACCCCCAGCTCGCTGTATGGCTGGCTGGGTTGTCCCGAGATGGGATCCAAGATCGGAGTGCCGTCAGGATTGAGGAGTTCCGTTCCCAAAGTAAAAAGCTGCATCAACTCGCGCGCATAGTTCTCGTTGGCGATCTGGCCGATCGCGGTGTTCGGCTTGTCGCTGTTCACCATGTTCAGGTACGTACCCATGCCGCCCGAGAGGGTAACGTCCTTCATGATGGTGAGGTAGTTGGTGAACGCGTCCTGGGCGAGCATGTTGAAGTAGCTGGCCAGGGCATCTCCGCGCGGAATCTCCACCGCGGAGATCACAAAGATCTGCGAAAGCGCAAAGGCGACGCGTTGCCGCAGTTGGTCTGGCCCAACGAGTGCATTCTGAAAGAACGACTGCTGCGCACAGGCGACGCTGGTGCTGCAGTACGTCGGCAAAGTCACTGGCGGCAATGGGATCTGGGTTAGCGGCGCAGCGAACTGCTCATTGATCCAGCCTTCGAACCCAACCTTCTGGACATGAGCGATATCTGCGATGGTTGGGCCCCAACTGGCTTGGTCGAGAAGACGTGAGTTTGCCGTAACGTTTGCGCTCACCACGTTCGTGGCGGCAACCGTGACGCCGTTGGAATTTGCGGCGCCCGGATTTGGATTCGCGACTTGAAACAGAAGAGGAGTGTTGGCTGCAACGCCGAGGGCCTGCGCCGTCAGAGACGTCGGCGATACAACCGTCGTTGGAATCGCAGTGCTTCCCAGCATGAGCGTCGCTCCGCTAACGAAGCCTGAGCCAGTGACCGTAACCGCGTAGTCGCCGGAAGTAATCGCCGTCACGGAGGCGCTGGCAATCGCCGGCACAGGATTCAATAGAGTCGCAACCGTGTTCGCAGTCACGCTCGAGTTGCTGCTCAAGCTGGCGGAGACAGTTATGGTGTTTGGCGTCGGAAGCGATGTCGGAGCGGTATAGAGTCCGTTAGCATCGATCGTGCCCAGAGTGCTGTTGCCGCCCGCAGTCCCATTCACCGCCCAAGCCACGCCACTCGTGCTATTAGACACTTGAGCGGTAAATTGCTGCGTGCTACCCGCGCGAACCTGCGGCGTGAGCGGCGCGATTGTGATCTGGGCTTGAGGAGACGCAGAGGACGTAGAAGTACTTGTGCCTCCCCCGCCACCGCAGGCACATAACCCCACGGAAACAGCGACAAGTGCTGTGACAAGACGCTTCACTGGACTCTCCAGAAGCTTGCGGCCAGAGTGTGCCCCAACGGAACCCAAAGCGCAATCCAAAGTTGCTGCTCTGGCACAAAATTAACGATGGGGAAGACCGCACGGTGTTAGAGCTTCGCTCAGCATTCGCCGAAGGATTGTTTTGTAAGCGGCACGAGTGGTAGTGCCCCGATACGAACCGGAGAATCTCGCGAAACTGCCGGATCGCAACGCTGCCAAAGCCAGCAAGAATTTGCCACGCGGCCAAAAAACTTGTGTGCCCATGTGGCTCACGGCCTGCCCGAACTCTCCAGCTAAGCGCAGCTCTTCTCGCAGCAGAGAATCGCCCGTAAAAAAACAAATAAAACCTATCGCGATTTTGTCTCAAGAAAAGCTCTGGAACGATTTTCTGCAGTCTCTTGCGTGCAGATAGAAAAAAACAGGGAAGCATCAGGGAGGAACAGGGAGCGGAACAGGGGAGCAGCGACTGCAGCGATTGGGGCTTGCCAACACTCGACAACAAGACACTTTGGCATGCTGTAGAGCTTTGACATCATGGCAATGAAAGCATACCGATTCAATCTTCTGCTTCATGATCTTCTGCTTCATGATCGGTGGACTCCCGGCCACGGATCAATCATCAGGGTCGTGTTTTCAGCTCAGAATTAAGAAAAGCCCAGCTGACAACCCAGGAACCCCCTCTAAGTGTGCTTGCAGTCAGCAGGTTGATAGCTATCGATTTGTAGAATTTCCTTACTTGCTCGTTTCCGCGCTAATAGTGGAACCGGTAGCGTACTTCCGCGTAAATTTCTCGCGGATTGTTCCAGTGGAAACCGCCAAAGGTTTGGCTGTTATCGAGATCGACTCGACGATTCGCCACATTCAACGCATGCAACGATGCGGAGAATTTCTCGCCGAAATCCTTGCCCAGGGAAAGATCGAAGGTTGTGTGTTGCGGCAAGTGGTCTCCCGGATAAGGCTGTGCCGGAAAGGCGTTGCTGAAACCGGAGCCGTAGTAGATGTTTGTTGAGGCATAGGCTCGCCTCGGAAGCGCAATATCGCCACCGAGGTTGAGAGTGTTGCGCTGATCGTGATCAAGCGGAAATAACGAACTTGGCGACGAAAAGTTCGTCAAACCGCCCGTAATGGGGAGCGCACCTTCTGCGATTTGATTCGAGTAGGCGAGATGAATCTGTCCACGATGGGCGATGCGGGGTGAGCGCAGGGTTAATTCCCAGCCGCGGATGACTGCCTGGGAAATCGTGATGGGGAAGCAAGCTCCAGATCCGATGCAGCTATGGTCGAAGAAATTGTGAGCTTGGGTCTTGAAGTTATCTGCGTCCAAGGTCCACCCGCGATAAGGAATGGTTACTCCGAACTGATGCTCTTCGTCCCGCTCCCCGTGAAGGTCGATGAACCCGCAATTATTGGCGCTGCAGAACTGAAGCAGGGGGCCGGAAACGGTAATCAGCGGCGGCGCTTGATAGTAGTGGCCATAGAAGGCCCGGAACGTCCAGTTGAGGCGTGGAATATTTAGGGCCGCCCCAAAGCGGGGACTGATAGCGTTCTCGGTAACTCCGCCGGAAAAGTGGGTCGGGCGCATCCCAGCGGAAAGTGTCAGCCAGGAAAAAGGCTTGAATTTGTCGTCCAAAAAGTAAGCCACAAGGCTGCCGGAAGGACGCTCAGGGTCGGTAAACGACGAATTACCACTTCCGTCGTTGAAGATCGCGCCGAAGAGCTCGTTGTCGTGCTGGAAGAAGCTATACAAGCCCGTCTGAAGACTGTTTCTTGCGAAATTGGCACTGAAACTTACCTGGCCTCCGGCATAGTTCGATGTGCGATGGTCGGTCGAGGCAATCGGCATATCGTTTGGTGAGCTGTCGTAGTTGGCGCTGTTGTAGTGGTAGAAAGGCGAGACGGTCAGGAGTGTTTTCGAGTTGAGGGTGTGGACCCAGGAAAAGTTCACAAAGGCATCGCCCTCGTGCTGGCCATCACGCAACCCGATGCTTGGATACTGTGCCGCAAAACCGTTTTTCGCGATGTCAGCATTTTCGATATCGTTCGGGTTGGGATCGTAAGGAATCTGGTAGTAGTCCCTGCGCAATGAAGTCACGAAGCGAAGCTGGTTGGAAGGATCGACGTTGAAAAGCAGGGAACCGAAGCCTCCATATCCATTCGTGGCGTCATGGACCACATCCGGAACGGGCGTCTGCAACCCCAGATTGCTTCGATTCCCGTTCACACTGGCATAGTAGGCAAAACGCTCGTTGTGACTCCCAAAGCTTAGCTGCCCGTTGGTCTGGTAAAGATTTCCTCCGCTAAGAAATAACTCAGCTTCGTTGTTGCGTTCGAAACCGGTGCGCGGGACGATATTGAACACGCCATAAGTCCTGTCGCCAAACTCCGCGCTGTAACTTCCGCGATTTACTTCCAGATAGTCGATGTCTTTGGGGTCAAGCTGCGGACCGAGGTTGGATGCAATGTTGGTGTTCGGCACGGGGACACCGTCCACCAGCCAGCTTGTCTGGTGGCCGCCGCGAATGTGCAGCTGGTCATGTGTGACATACGAGCCGGGAACAAAGTCTGTGATCATGGCAAGGCTGTTGCTGCGGGATGCCCCTGGAGTGCGAGCGATGTCGAGGCGGTCGACGAGAGTAATCGGCGTGGCTGAATCGGTTGGCGCAATCACGGGTGCGCCGGACACCGTTATCGTTTCGTTGGCGCCCGCCAGGCTCAACTGAAGGTGGGCGATGGGCGCGGTACCGGAATTTACGACTACACTCTGTACCGCCTGGGCAAATCCGGGACTAGCCACGCTGATGGAATAGTCGCCAAGAGGTACAGCATTGAACACAAACGCGCCATTGGCATCAGTGCTTGTACTTTTCGTCCATTCGGACGATTTCGACTTTAGCACTACCGTGGCACCCAGAATCGGACGGTGCTGAGGATCATGAATAATCCCTTGAACCGATCCGAAGATAGTCGCGAGAACGATGGAGTTAGTAAGGATCAACACAGCCGATAAGAACGCAATTTTGGCTTTCACAATGTTTTTCTCTTTTTCTGTATCTGCGCGTATCGAGGTAAACGAATGCAAACGTCGTCTCCGACAGGTCCATTGGCAGATGGCAAAGCGAGTAATACCGTGAAATCCCTAGAATGGAGCGCCTTGTGCGCGGCTTCCTCGTACAGCGCCTTGGGTTACGGGCGCTGCGGCGCGAAATAAGCCGAAACTTCCGACCAATGCGCGTGCCTTCGGAATAAATGGAAGTGGATTAGGAGCGTGAGGACGGAGGGCCGCGCTTCTGATCGGCGCGGTTATACGAGATCCGGTAAAGCGTCTTCGTCTGTGGATTCGCCGCCGGACGGCTGACAAACTCGCTGAAACACGCTTGCGAAGCCCTTGGTACTCCTGTGGTTCGATGAGCCACGAGGGCACTGGCACGCGGGAATAACGGACATCTGTCCGCCTGAATTGCTGGACCGGATGACGATGCTGAGCGGCTCGCCATCATCGCGCAATGATGCTTGCCATTGCCTCGACAACAGACCGGTAGGTTGGAATCGGTATCCGAGGCAAATAGCGCAAAACCGCTGGGCACGAATCCGAAGATCGCAGTCAGCAGCGTTGCCAGCACGCGGCGCATGACGAGCATTGTACGACACCGAAAACGGGAAGACCCTAGAATTAGATCCGCCTTATCCCTACTTGTTCGGGGAACTGCTTAAAGATGACTGCATTCGCAAACATTCGGAACCTCACGAATCACCTCAGTGACTTTGTTGGTTCTCACAGCTTTGGGTACCGAGGGGGCGCTCTTCAGACTCGCTCTGGTATCCCGCGTTCATGAGTCCGAACCCAGTGCAAATGGTTCAGTGACCCCGAATCCTCATCGCCTCCTGGCGGCAGAACTCTAACAGGCCCGCGTGCGGGACTTGGCGTTTGATTCAATTCAGCGCTTGTGAGGTGGAGTCGCCCTGGTCGTCGTGTCTTCCCGTTTGGGAACGTTACCAGTTCGTAGACATACTGCGCCAGCCAGCTTGCTTTTTCCGGGAGGTAGACGAAAGCCGTTTGCGATTCAGCTCATGGCAAGATCACAGGGAATCAGTTCCTCGCGAAGCTCCAAGAGGACAATGCCGCGGCGCTCGCAAGCTGATCCCAAGCTCTTTGAGCAGTTGAGACTTCAGATCCTCCGACGCGCCGGCTGGCGATTCCAGATTTGTGGAAGCATGCGTCAGCTCGAAGTTCATCATCAGCTTTTTGGTAGCCATGGTGGGCAAGATATCGAACGCAACCTAACGACGCGCTGCAACGCCTGCCACGCCGAACTGCATCGGGCTCCTTGCAGTCGCCAAATTAGGATTTCGGCTTGGATCAAGCCTGAACCGGGCTATCTAAGACCAAAAAAATAAGGGAGTTTATTCAAGGCGTCTGCATCACCGGCAATGGCGTAACCCCCGACACCGCACGCTATAATCACTCAGGAACTCAGCGTGTAAATCGCATCCGGAGTTTTCTTGCAGAATTGCATTCTGGTCACAGGTGGCGCTGGCTTCATAGGCAGCAATTTCGTGCTACGCGTTGCGGCGACTTCCGACGTCCGCATCGTCAACCTCGACAAGCTTACATACGCCGGAAATCTGCAAAATCTCGAGTCGCTGCGAGGTTTTCTGCAGCACACATTCGTCCCCGGTGATATTTGCGATCAAGAGCTACTAAGGGCCCTGTTGACGGAGTACCAACCGCGAGCCCTTGTGCATTTTGCGGCCGAGAGCCACGTCGACAGGTCTATTTTGGGGCCGGAAGAATTCATTCACACAAATGTCAACGGAACATTTTCACTCCTCGAAGAGGCGCGCAATCATTGGCAGAAGACGCAGTCGAGCGAAAGAGAGTCATTCCGCTTTTTGCATGTTTCGACCGACGAGGTTTATGGCTCCCTCGGACCTTCCGATCCGGCGTTTACAGAGATCACGCCCTACGCTCCAAACAGCCCTTATGCTGCGTCGAAGGCGGCGTCTGATCATCTTGTGCGCGCCTATCACCATACTTATGGGCTGCCGACGCTAACCAGCAACTGCTCCAACAATTACGGCCCGTACCAATTTCCGGAGAAGCTGATTCCTCTGACGATTTTGAATGCGCTTCTAGGGAATGCGATTCCCGTTTACGGAGACGGAAAGAACGTACGCGACTGGCTGTATGTGGAGGATCATTGCGATGCAATCGGGGTGATTCTCCGCTCCGGAAGGCCGGGACAGACCTACAACGTCGGCGGGTCAAGCCAGAAGGCCAACATCGAAGTAGTGCACACGATTTGCGAGTTGCTGGATGAATTGGTGCCGGAATCGGAGTTCCGGCCTCACAAGTCGCTAATTAAATTCGTAACTGACCGTCCAGGCCATGATCGACGGTACGCCATCGACGCCAGCAAGCTGGGTCGAGAACTCGGCTGGCAGCCTCGCGAGAGCTTCCTCAGCGGCATGCGGAAAACCATCGAGTGGTACCTCGGCCACAAGCAGTGGCTGGAGTCAGTAGTGAGCGGTGCCTACAAAGAGTGGGTGGCAACGCAATATGCAACGCGATAAGTTGCGAGCATAGTATCTTGGCGAATCTAGATCAGCAGTTGGGACTTCTTTCATGAAACAGCGAAAAGGGATCGTTCTGGCGGGAGGTTCCGGAACTCGCCTTTATCCGGTGACCCACGTCGTCTCGAAGCAATTGCTTCCTGTCTACGATAAGCCGATGGTTTATTACCCGCTGTGCACATTGATGTTGGCCGGCATCCAAGACATTCTGATCATCTCCACCCCCAACGACACTCCCCGTTTCCGTGAACTGCTTGGCGATGGGAGCCAATGGGGACTACGGCTTTCTTATGCAGTTCAACCCACACCGGGTGGATTAGCTCAGGCATTTATCATCGGACGTGAGTTCGTGGCAGAAAGTCCGAGCGCGCTCGTTCTTGGGGACAACATCTTCTATGGCCACGAGCTGCCGACGATGATGCGGAATGCGTGTGATCGCTTTCGTGGCGCAACGGTGTTTGCTTATCAAGTGCAGGATCCGCAACGATACGGCGTCATTGAGCTGAACGCCGAGGGTCGTGCAATGAGTCTCGAAGAGAAACCTGCATATCCGAAGTCCCGCTATGCTGTCACCGGTTTGTACTTCTACGACGAGCAGGTGGTAGACATCGTCGCTAACCTTAAGCCGTCGCATCGCGGCGAACTTGAAATCACGGATGTCAACCGGGCCTACATGGTGCGAGGTGAGCTGCACGCTGAGATCATGGGCCGGGGAATCGCATGGCTCGACACCGGAACTCACGACTCGCTGATCGAGGCCGCGGCGTTCATTCAAACCATCGAGAAGCGGCAAGGACTTAAAGTCGCATGCCCCGAAGAGATTGCCTACCGCTGCGGATTCATGAGCGCCGACCATCTTCTGCGCACTGCTTCAGCGATCCAGAATGAGCAGTATCGGACCTACCTACTCCAGGTCTTGACCGAAACTCAGCCTAAACCAATACTCGCAGCAAATACCAGATGAAGGTCAAGCCGACCGCCATTCCAGACGTATTGGTGTTGGAACCGAGGGTCTATGAGGATGCACGCGGAGCCTTCTTTGAAGCCTATAACCGCAAGCGGCTTTCCGGGGTAGGTATCGGGCAGGAGTTTGTGCAAGACAACCAGTCGATCTCGAAGAGAAACGTCCTCCGCGGATTGCACTATCAGATCCGGCAACCGCAGGGGAAACTCATTCGAGTTCTACGTGGACAGATATTCGATGTGGCGGTCGATTGTCGTAAGAGTTCACAATACTTCGGCCAATCCGTTCATGTAAATCTCTCAGCCGACAACCGCAACATGCTTTGGATTCCCGCCGGTTTTGCTCACGGATTCCTTGTGCTCTCAGAGAGCGCCGAAGTGCTGTACAAAACGACTGACTTTTACGCTCCGGAGTTTGAGCGGACGCTGTTGTGGAATGATCCAGGGCTTTCAATTCCGTGGCCCTCCGTCGATCCTTTGCTTTCTAACAAAGACCGCGAAGGGCTTCCTCTCGCCTTGGCCGAGACATTCGCATGAGCTCTGCTGTGATCAAGAGCAATAATGGAAAGTCACGCCCTAGAATTCTCCTTTTAGGAAAGAATGGACAGGTCGGAAGCGATCTCCAGCCACTGCTCGTGGAGTTCCCAGAAGTGTTGGCCACAGATCGAGCGAGTCTGGACTTGACTCGCCCAGACATGATTCGCGAATGTGTTAGGTCATTTCGCCCCGATGTGATCATCAACGCAGCTGCGTACACTGCCGTCGACAGGGCCGAGACTGAGCCCGAACTTGCCGCCGCAATCAACGCCACGGCCCCGGGTGTTCTGGCCGAAGAAGCCGCAAAGAGTCGTTCGCTATTGGTCCACTACTCCACTGACTACGTTTTTGACGGAGTCAAACCCGAGCCGTATCTGGAATCTGATCCAGTAAACCCACTCAACGTATACGGGAAAACGAAAGCCGCTGGCGAGGAAGCTATTCGATCCACTGGATGCAACCATTTCATCTTTCGCACGAGTTGGGTTTACAGTCCACGGGGCTCGAATTTCTTCCTGACTATCCTAAGGCTCGCACGCGAAAAAGATGAATTGAAGATCGTCGATGACCAAATTGGAACTCCAACATCCAGCAGGTGGATAGCCCAGACGACTGTACAGGCGCTCAGGCGATGGTTGCCAGGTGACGCGTCGATTCCAAGAGAGATTGGCGGGACGTATCACCTTACCGCGGCTGGTTATGTTTCATGGTTCGGATTTGCGAGTGAAATCATCAGTCAATGCGCTTACCAATCACTAAGAGTGAGAAGGCTAATACCGACTTCCAGCAGCCAATACCCGAGCCTCGCTCGTCGGCCGCTGAATTCCAGACTGAATTGCTCAAAAATTGAGGAGGTGTTCGATATTGAACGGCCCGATTGGCGGGTTCACCTCTCCTCTATTCTGAAGAACACTCAGACCGAAAAGCCACTGCCTGCTGAAGTTTGATTCTTGCGCCTCGTGGTACCAACTTACTGATATCCACAGCTTTCCGAGGACGACCTGTGACTCAAGGTAGCCCATCTTCAGCTCGGACTGAGCGTCTGCTCCGAGTAGCTCAATTTTAGGGGCAGGGGACCCCGAATCAGTGCGGTTGGCCCGCTCGTGGAAGCCTCTCGCGCGGTAGCTCGACGGTGAATCGCTTCCTGTGTAAATAGCTCGAGGGTGCGGGTCTTCCGTTCGAGGTTGAATCGCCGGAAGATCGAGTAAATGATGCGGTCCACGCTCTCTACGTTGACAAAGCAGGCCATGGGCTGAGTACGTCGGCAAACCTCCACAAAACAGCGTTCAATGATGTTGGTGGTGCGCAGCTTGCGCCATAAATGCTGGGGCAAGGCGAAGAACGACAACAGCTCGGGCAGGTCGCGTTCCAGCTGCGGCAGCATGCTCGGATACTGGGACTGCCAACCGCGACGAAAGCTGCGAAAGGCGGGAAGGCGAACTCGGCTTTCTAAGACGAAAGTCCTGCATTTCGAGGCGTCTGCTCCACGCACGATGCCATTTCGACGCTCCCCGTTATGATCTCTTACGGTACAGAACAAAGTGTGGATGGGTATACTTCCAGTCCTGTGGAGCGCCGGCTTCGCCGAACGTAGACCAAGCGAAGATCCGGTGGCTTCCGAAGTCAGCCACTTCTTCGTAGCTTGAGCGAAGCAAAGCCAGGGTGGCCTCTGGATATGGCACCTCGGGTAGATCAGTCATAAGCACCCACGCCGGCGGATTCGCTGTCAAGTCGTCGAGCACGATGTTTTGCGCCATGGGATAGATCTTTTCATCCAAAGGGGGCTCCTCAGGCACGAGGCGCGCAATGACGTTTCCCGGAGGCACAATCTCGAGGACGCGCTGGAGTGCCAGGTTCGCCGGATGCGTCGAGGTCATGAACTTGATTTGGGCAATTGAGCCTGCTAGCGGCATTGCCAAAGCCACGGCGGTCAACCAGCCTCGCCAGCGTTTGGGGAACCGTTCAAGTGCCGCGCCGGCGCACAACCCCAGAAGAGCCGTGAGGGGGAGATCATAACGTACGAGAGGCCAGTGCAGCGGAAATAGAATCACAACAGAACCGCCAATCGCAGCAAGAATCGTCCAGTCCGATCGCGAGCGCCGCCGAAGCATCCAGGCAATCCCGCCGGCCGCCAGCAAAAAGGCAGGTAGACCCATTGAGAAGCGCACGATATTTAACCCGTGCAGCTCTAGCAGTTTACCGGCAGAGATTAGGAATTGCGGTGGTGGAGCGTTGCCGTACGCCTCAACGTATCCTCGAAGTCCTTTGGAGATCTCTAGTGGCGCAAACAGTCTGCTCAGAAAGTACGGCCAGCTAGCAAGAAATCCGAGGAGCCCGCCGCCGGCGACGGCGAGAATACCCCGCAAGGGAAATCGCTTGAGCCATAATGCCGCCAGCGCGATCGGAGCGACAGCCGTTAAGGCTGAATACTTGGCGGAGATAGCCAGGCCTGCCGCGATCCCGAGAACCAAGAACTGTGGCCACGCTGTCGCATCAGTCGCTGACAAGTTCTTGTCAGGCTCGTGTATCCGCAGGCCGAAGAGCAGAGTTAGTATTACGAACGCAGTCATTGTCACGTCGACGCGCACTTGATCCGACTGCAGAACATGCGATGGTGACACCGCCACTAACATGGCGGCAAACGCCCCGTAGGAAAAACGAAACAGCAGCCAAACCGTGAACAGTGCGGCGAAGATAGCCACTGTCCGGCCAACTACGTAGACCCGGACAAAATCGCCCTGAATCATATCGTGGTAAGCCATTCTCCAGGGCGAACGGAAGAAACCTGCGGCCTCAGCACCATCGAGCGCAAGGAGTACGAGGTCAAGATGCAAAGTGCCCCAATGATGGTCGCGGGGATCGAAATCGAGCCGCTTCATATCGGCCTTGGCAACAGCCTCGAGTATTAGGCGCTCATCAAATGCGTACGAACTTCGAAGACCCGAGGCGGCCACTTCAGGCGTTGTTGGGGGTAAGCCCCACTCAATGCCTGGCAGGCGCAGAAGCACAGTGGCTGCCAGCACCGCGAACAGCCAGAATCGTTTTACTGGATTGTGAGAGTCTGCATGCGGATGCTTTACTGAACATGTCTTTCTTTCCCACCGCCGTTCAGCGAAAAGCACTCTTATCGATTCTTTCGCGCGCCTCATGAAGCACATAGCACAGCCGCTCACATGCTCAGGAATAAGTTTCGCAGTAGCTCTCTTGCTCTGCCGCGCGCAATCAAGCTCCGTTGCACATGGTTAGGCAAAAACGCCGTTACTTCCTGTGACGTTCGGAATCGCTCCACCTGTTGGAGTACAAAATAGGCAACGATTCCCAACTCCGAGGGGCAAGACTGCTTTTGAAAAAATCTTGAAAATCAAAAGATCAAAGCCCCGACATAACAACCTCATCGTCACTCCGGTCTTCTGGCGCCGACAATCTTATAGCCGTAGCTCTCGGGCGCGTTCTGAATACCTTCCTGAAACTTGGCCTCGCTCAGCTCGAAGGCTCGAAGAGAAAGCACAATTTTCTTGCCTGAACGGCTGAAGATTCTGAATTGAGTGATCCCAAGCCTCTGCAGCCCAAACTTGAAGGTCGTGAACAATACGCCGAAGCCGTATTTCATGCCGCGCGCGAAATTGATGGAAGAAGCCGCATCGAAGTACTTCGTCGGGCAGGAAACTTCGCCGATACGAAATCCGAACCAGATGCACTGCAACAGCATTTCATTGTCAAAGACGAAGTCGTCAGAGTTTTCCAACAGAGGCAATTCTCTTAGCACTTCCTTGCTGAAGGCGCGATAGCCGGAGTGATACTCAGAGAGCTTGGCTCCGGTAAAGAAGTTCTGAATCGCGGTGAGGAAACGATTGGCGGTGTACTTATAGAGCGGCATTCCTCCCTTGAGGGCCCCGCCGCCAACGATGCGCGAGCCGAGCACCACGTCATAGACTCCATAAGCGATCATGCTAGACAAGGCGGTGACGAGCAGTGGCGTGTACTGGTAATCGGGGTGAACCATCACCACGACATCGGCTCCGGCGGCCAAGGCCTCGTGATAGCAAGTCTGCTGGTTCCTGCCATAGCCATAATTGTGGTCATGCACAAAGGTGATGACACCTAGCTCCTCTGCGAGCGCGCTGGTGTCATCGCTGCTGTTGTCATCGACGAGAATCTTGATATCTACGCAATCGGGAAGCTCCTGAACCGTCGCCTCGAGCGTCTTGCTGGCGTTGTAGGCCGGCATCACGACTGCTATGTTCTTGCCGTTGATCATCGGTTTGGTCTCCGGCTATTTTCCTGGATGAGCGACGACAGCTTTCCAGCCAGAGGTGTTCCCCAGTGGCCGGCGCCCGGCTAATTAAAGCGAGTTCAAGAAAGCGACTAGGTCCGCTTTCTCCTGGTCGGTCAGATTCATGGCAAAGCGCTGGTTATAGAAGTTCACCACGTCCATCAGGGTAGGAGACATTCCATTGTGAAAATACGGAGCCCGCGCCGCCAGCCCCCGCAACGCCGGTATCTTGAACTTGCCGATGTCTGCGCACAGACCGGTGGTCAAGGCAAAGCCCGGATCGGTGACTCGAAAAAAGCCGCCGGAGTTGCATTGGAGTGTATAAACCGGCAGAGCCAGAGTCGTGGTATTGAAGAACGAATCGGAGGTGCCGATATCCATAGGATTATTCACGGAAAGATTGCCGATATTTGGCGTGCTGTGGCAGGTGCTGCAACTTCCGATAATGATTCTTTGATTCACAATATCGTTGAGTCCGCGAACCTGGCTCATGTCGATTTTGCGAGTGTTGAATAGCGCCTCTCCGCGCGCGACGGACGCTCGGCCGGCGGCAAAATTATCGGTCCCGGGGGAAGCTGCCCACGCCTGATAAATAGTGAAGACAACCGGGTCGAAAGTTTGGGACTGATTCAGAAAATTATTGATACCGGGAAAGAACTGCTGTGCCGAAAGCGCCCGAGTTCCTCCCAATCCACCTTGGGCGTCGAGCGACCCTGCGGCCTGATCGACCGACTGGGCGGTAAACAAGGCGATTTCAAAGTTCACAATTGAAGCTTGTTCCGCGTCAGTGGGTGCGGCCGCCGACTCAGCGTGGCCGAGAGTGGCGTCCTTAGCCTGACTCTTAAGATTATCAAATAGCAGCTGGGTGACGTTTTCACGTGCGTCCCACATGATGGTGGTTTGAAAAGGCAGGTTCGTGGCGGGCAGCGGGCGGCGGTAAAGTGAGAGATTCGCGGCCGACGCGCAACCGTAAGGATCAACGATTCCGGTCAGAGTAAAATCTGCGTTGGCGGGAATCGGACGGGCGATGCGGAGCAATCCTTTGTTCAGCAGCAGGCTGTAGGAAGCTTGCCGCGCGCCCACGGTGGAAACATCATCAGTTGGGCAGTTCGTGCCGTCATTTGGGCTGAAGATAGGATCGGTGCCCCCGGTGACGTTGAATCGTGCCTGCAAGTGCGATGGTGTTATGCTCCATCCATCCGACGCCTGGTGGCAGGTGAAGCAGACACGTCCATTGGTACCTAAATCTTGAAAGAAAGCGTTTCCAAAGTCCACTGTACCATTGCTGGAAAAGGTCTGCAGTTGTCCTGTTGCGTCGGCACTGGGGTCCAGTTGCCCCGGTTGCTGTGGCTGGCCGGAGCTGGAAGCGTTTTGGTGCGAGGATCCGCCGCATCCGGCAAGCACGAAAACGATCAGAGAAAGGGCAATTACAAGCTTGAGAGCTGCCATTCCCAGTCAGGTCTCCGATTCCATCTTTCTCCTTCGAACCGCGCAAATGACTGCTATGGGGGAGGCGCTCGGTAACGTTATCACAAGCCAGCGCGCTGTTAACAGCAGAGTTGGAACGGCGGTGCTGTCTTAAAGTTATGTAAGACAGTGCCGGACCGGCCACGTTGGCAGAACCTCTCCCGCGCGAGCGGTCAGGCTAGCGAAGGCGAGGGTGCACTCCGGAGCTTCTTGCTCATAGATCTCACAGCGATGCGAAATCCAAAGTGCTGAAGTTCAACCAAGCCTTCTTAGCGCAGACTTCCACCGGGGCAACTCCCAAAAATATCGCAAACTGGCGCCGATATGAAACTTAAGCCGGTGTAAGAAATGGCGCCATCGATTGATCCTGAACTCCTGTACGAGCGGATGGGTACCCCTCGCGAGGCTCCAGCCCCCCCTCGCGGGAAACAGCATTCGTTGCAGCTTTGACCAACGCAGCTCAGTGTCTGGCATGAACTCCGCCCACAACAAAAGAGAAAGCTTAGACTTGGGGAAAAGTCCCTGTTCTCGAAAATCGGCAAAGGCTAAATCGCGGCCATAGCGTTTAACCCAGAGCGATGCGGCCGGCGACAAAGTATCGATCGTCCAAGAGCTCAATTCAGGTGCAATCTGGGCACCGAAAACATCGTGTACTAGAGAGAGAACGACGCCACAGGCTTGGGAGGCACGAGGCTGTTCTCGTATCCTTTCGCGCGCAAGTCGCCATAGAACGTCACCGGAGGTCCGTTGTCTCAAGAAGTATGCGATCTCGAATAACCAAGACAGCTTCAGCGAAGGAATTACAACGTGTTTAAAGCAATGAAGCAGTTGAAGCAGGAACGCATCCGTCTCTGGGAGAGCGGGGAAGCATAGGCCATCCCAACTCTGCTCCCGAATGTCTTCCAGCTCAGCCCCGAAGGTCTTTTCGCAAATTTCTGTAACTTCGCAAATGGAGAAATGCAGTTCCACCATAAAGCAATCGAAGGCGTCATAAAAACGCTCTGCGCTTGGCGGAGTTTCGGTCAACCGTCTCCAAAATCTAAGTTCGGACGGTTCGGACGATCTACTGAACGCGCTCAGAACGTACCCGATGCCTTCCAGCGCTTCAACCGCCATATCCTGGCAGTGCATATCGATCAGAAAATCAAAATCGCATTGATGACGAAGAGAAGGATTTGGACAGTAGTCCGGAACCAGAGACAGACCCTTTTCGACAACGTACCTAACACGCTTCTCTTTAAAAGCATGATCGATGTGTGCGAGCTCTTTCATCATGCTGGCACCGCGGTCTTCATTGTCACGACGATTCTGTTGTAGGCCGGTTACAATCTCGGCTGGGACCGCATCCTCGGCATTCAGTTCACTTAGGCGGCCGGCAAAATACAAGGCTAGCCCGCTACGATGTAACCAGTAGAGCGTTCTTTCCCAATCGCAACGGTCAAATGCTCTCAAACGTGCAACATGAACGCCTGAGGGATCGGACTTCCGCAAGCAGCCGACGATCTCTTCTGCCAAGGCTCGATTCACAGCCAACCTCGCTCAACAAACATCTGCCAGTATTGCTCCCTGACGTAGCGCAGAAGCAGGTCTCGAAGGCTTTGCTGAAGCCAACTGGACCGATGCGGGGAATGCAACGATCTAATTTTGGCACAAAGACGAAAACCACTGTAACCAAACTCGGTGGGCCTATCTGGCCGGCGACCAGGGGTTCTCTGGTGACCGCGGGAGAAGTCTCAGAAACATTTGACAATAAGCTGGTCTACTTTTTCTGGAGAAGATTGCGGAGGAGGTGAGGAATGTGGATTTTCGATCAGAGCTACGAGTGGAACGCGGAGTTGGGGGAACACGTGGTGTAAACTCCCTCACGGCTCCGCATGACAGAAGCAGACCTTTATCACTTCATTGCTCGATGCAAGCTCGGAGTTTTATCTACACTTGCTAACGATGGTGCGCCTCAATCAGCGTTGGTTCGCATCGGAGTTGCTCCAAATCTCGAGATCATTTTCGATACGGTCCGCAGTTCTCGGAAATTTAAAAATCTGTCTGCCCGACCCAGGTGCTCTTTCGTTATCGGCTGGGCAGGCGAGCAGACGGTGCAGTACGAAGGCGATGCCACTGAACTCCGAGGATCGAAGTTGATAGGCTTCCAAGACGCGTACCTGCAAGCATGGCCTTACGCTCCGACTCGGCTCGCTTGGCCAGGTAGTGTGCCCTTCGTCGTACGACCAAAATGGATCCGCTACAGCGATTTCGATCAGAATCCACCGCTCATCCGAGAATTTACGTTCGATACCCGAGGCGAATTTCCTGAGTAATCGGCTACAGACCTGAAGAAGTATTCCGTGAACTCGCATTGGCGCGCGTCGAAAACTCGTGAACCAATTCGTCTCAAGGCCAGTTGGTTTTGGAAAAATCCGACGTCTACCGCGTCAAAATGAGGTCACTAACCAAAGACTCTTGCCCGCCTTGCCTTTCCATTACTTACTCGACTCCAAAACACAACGTTTCGCATCCGGTCAAACGTTGTGGCCGCCAATGGGCATTCTCGAATTTTCCGGGATTTAAGAGGAAGCTGTTTTCCAAGTCCAAAACTTGCTTTTCTGCTCTGGTGCGAATTTATGCCAGATCCAGATATGCAAACTCGAAGACGGCAAAAAGTGCTCTTTCCGACCCGAGGCTTTTGGGGCTAGTGACCGGTTTACGGTACCGTGAGGCGGGGATTACGAAGTGGCGGCTCATCCTTCGCCGCCTAAGATTCCATATTGGCGCTGCTTTGCTTTGCTTCTGGGAATTGCGGAGAGAGGAAGGTGTTAAGGGAGACGCTTAACGACAGAAGGGGAGTGAGGTCTTTTCGCGAGCAAGAACGGCTCTTTCAACCCAAAAAAGCCGGAGGTTTGGCGCCGCCCAGAGTAAAATGAAGGGCGTAGTTCGT